>Ga0315288_10000430_pt1 | contig 52439 bp, 73 predicted proteins | sample YL17G11_20_MG_FD_203454 | JGI IMG/M metagenome (GOLD analysis project Ga0315288, IMG submission 203454) | Sediment microbial communities from Yellowstone Lake, YNP, Wyoming, USA - YL17G11_20 | ecosystem: Environmental > Aquatic > Freshwater > Lake > Sediment | place: USA: Wyoming | collected... | reverse complement strand
CCTCGGGTGCGATACGGATGATCACATTATAAAGCTCTTCGATACGATTAAGGAGTGGGGTCCCGGTAAGGAGTATTATTTTTTCAGTGCGTGCATATAGGTGTGAAAATTTGTTTTTATACGTGCCCAGGATGCGCCGTGACCGCTTGGTATTCCATCCCTTGAGGTAATGACCCTCGTCGCATATGATGTATCCCCATGATTTTTTAAATAATTGCGAAAAGATTGCATCTGATACGGCCATATCATAGGATACAAGATATATATCGGCGTCTGGTAGTATTTGCTTGGTCGAATCGATGGTACAGATGGTCCGGTCATAACCCCATAATTGGAGCTCGTCGAACCAATTGTATATCAGATATGCAGGGGATATGATTAAAACGGGTTTATGGCTAAATCGGACAACCTCGATGGCCTGGGCACTTTTTCCTTTGCCCATAATGTCGGCAAGTATTATCCCCTTATGTTTTTCAAGGGCTGATCGTATCCAGCGTACGCCGTCTATTTGATCAGGGTCAAGGATCATTTTTTTAATTCTTTTAAATATTGTTTTAAGCCCAGGTGAATAATGCGGCGGTGGACCTCCCCTTTTTTCATCCCGGTATCTTTATATAATTTGTGCAATGCGTTTATGTCATCAACCGTAAGGTAGGCGTGCATCCACATAATTATCGTTTTATCGTCGTTCATATTACTCCTTAAAAAATGCACGGGTTGCGGTCCCCGTGCTACTTACAGATTAAGAATACCTTTTATACTTCGTCGTCGCTTTTAGTTTCCTCCGCTTCAATTGCATCAAAACTGGTTTGCCTGAATGATTCGTCGTCTTTTACTTTTTGAATTTCGATTAGTTGTAAAGTGACACCCATCTTTGGTTTCTCATAGCACCACGCAGAAATATTGGCGCGCACCCAGCAACCAGAATAAATCTCACTACTGACCAGACTTGCGGGGACCGGGGTTTTATCTGGATAGTAGCAAGGGACGGGCCCGCCCTTTTCACCCCGCTTGAGATTGATGAAATTATGACCATTAAAAAAGGGATACTTATCCAGGTCTTTAAGCTCACCATTTTTAATAATGAGGAAGTCCCCGTCATTTTTTGTCGCGGTCGCAATGACCGCTTTTTTCTGTGCGGCGGTCCAGTTTGTTTTTTCCACGGCCTCAACGATGAAGTCTTCAATCTGTTTTTTAAAGCCCTTATCACTTTTCGGAATAAGGCCGATGATTGAGTACTTTAAAGCCCCCTGCCCCTGAAAGTTTTTGGGCTCCGTAAGTGAAGGGAATGCGCACCGGAAAGGTTTTGTAATTAACGTTTTTGCCATTTTTGGCACCTCTTTTAAATTTAAAATATGTAGCTTCATTTAGCTAAACAGAAACTACTATATTATACTATTGTCGTCAATTCTTTTTTTAAAAATTTTTAAAAAAATTTAAAAATGTGTTGACAAGGTTTCGTTTGTTATGTATGTTCACTTTATACTAATTGGAGGTCCTTATGAACGGCGATAAATTACAAGATGTAACGATGAACGAAACGAATAAGTATTCTTATTCGGATAAATTCGCATTGAAAGAATTAATGATGGATTGTGATAAAAGGAGTATTTTTAAAAGCCGTAAAAAGTGTTTGAAGCGATTGGAACAACTTTTTTCAGCGAAGACTCAAAAGGAATTTGAAAGTACTGATTTTGATGTAGAAAATAAACGCATAACGGTTACCTTTAAAAATGGTCAGATATTCAGGATGCAAGGGCCGATGATTGAATTTTACTTAACGGGTGATATCAAATGAAAATACAAGCAAGCGAAGTTAACCGAATTATTCATTGCCCAGGGTCGTTGCATCTATACCAGGCCATGGATAAAATCCTTGAGTATCGTCCGGTATTGGCCGTCGCCGAACGTGGTAAGAAAATTCATAAGGTGGGCGAGAATGTACTCGGGGGTATGGCAATGGCTCAGGCCATGAAGGATGCGGGGTATGCTAAGGACGATAACGAGTATAAGGCGGTGACCGAAGTTGCAAAGTATTATTCAGGCATTATATTAAAGGACAAAAAGAAATTAAAAGGCGAGTTGATTGTTGAAGAAAAGTATCGGGAAACGATTCAAGGGTTCGAGTGTGTGGCAAAAATGGACGCGATGATTTTAAGTTCGGGACGCCTGGATGTGTATGATCTCAAGACGGGCAATTGGGATTATTCAAGTTCTGCATTTGACCAATTATATTTTACTGCGTGCGTGGTGCTGTGGAATATGAGAAAGCAATTATCCGGCGATATGAGTGTGGTCCTGCATATCGTACAACCCTTCTATTATAATGAGACTGAGCGGCATGCGAAAAGCGAGTATAAAGATTATACAGTTGAATATTTTTTAAAACAAATTGAAAGGACCCTGGATGAAATTACTGTAAACACCTCATGCACGACCGGCAATTGGTGCACATTCTGCCCCTGCATGCTGGTATGCCCGAAAATGGGTGAGTATATCTCAATGGTTGATACCCTGGCGCAGGCGGGGGAACACTCGGCATCGATTGAAGTACTTGAAAAGATTTACATGAATAAAAAGAATATAGAGAATTATTTGAATGCTATTGAATTGACTTTGATGAAAGCCCTGGAAGCGGGGACCACGTTGTCACTGTTCATGCGCGGGACCGGATACGGGCATCGGCGATGGAATGATGATAAAAAAGTGATTGAAGACTTTGGGTACTTGAAGGATGATTTATTTGATAAAAAGCTGAAAAGCCCCGCGCAACTTGAAAAGATTGCGGGGAAGAAAAATCTGGAAGGGTATTACAACACCCCTGAATTGATTAAGCTAGTACCGCGTAAAACGGAGTTTGATGAAATAATATGAAAACACGGGCAGTAGCTAAAATAAAACTTATCATTTGCGGTGATGATTGGAAAAAAATCATGTACTGGATGGCGTGCGTGAGCAACGAATTAAATCGAGAACGCAATATTGCTATTCGTCGGTGTGTGGCATATATGCAGAACAATATTGATAATAAAACAGTGAAAAAAGAAGACGGCCGGTCGTTATCGTATGCCTCGTATATTGATAGTTTTAAAACTGATCCTGAATTTGCTACAAAAACTCTTGCTTCTCACGCGCGGATTGATGCGGTTAATGAATTTTTAAAATTTAAAAAAGATATATTAAAAAATATGCGCTCTATACCACGAATGAAAGATGATTCAATTCCATGCCGAAAGCAGGGGCGAAAAATATATAAAACTGATGGTAGATATTTTTTAGAACCATCGGCCATGAATAAAACAAAGTTTGAAATGATCGGCATAAATAAAGATAAGTCATTATCTGTAATTCTTGACGGCATACTATCGGGGGCATATGACCAGCATGATTCAAAATTAATAAAAAGAAAAGGCTTCTGGTATTTATACATTGTTCATTCACATGAAATAATAACAAAGTCCCCGAATAAAAATATTGTATGCGGGATTGACTCAAACGCTAATTCATTTAATTTATTATCGCTCGCCATAAAAGACACCCCGAAACGTTTATTCCTGGGGGGCATGGACGACATATTAAAAATGACCCGTAAAGTCAGCATTCAAAAAAAGAGATCATTACAAAAAAATATAAAATTAACTTCCAGCGGGCACGGACGGACAAAAAAATTAAAAGCCCTGGACAGGTTTGAAAACAAAGAGCATGAAGTGCGTACAAACTATAACCATTTATTATCAAGGGAAACCATAAAATTTTGTGTGGCTAATAATGTCGGGATGATACGTATGGAAAAATTGACGGGTATACATGATGATATTCAGAATAAATTTTTACGCAGGAACTGGACATATTATCAATTACAAAAAATGATTGAGTATAAGGCAAAAAATCAGGGTATCGACATTGAATATATAAATCCCCGATATACATCACAGACATGTTCTGGATGCGGTCATCGGGCGAAAGAAAACAGGGTTGATCAACAGCATTTCGTATGTCAATCCTGCGGATTAGAAATCAATGCGGATTACAATGCCGCTTTGAATATAGCATCATTTGATGCTCAGCCGTTCTCACGGCTGGAGGGTGAGGGCAACGGGTTACCGCTAAGCCACTCACCAGACACCACGCCAATAGACGAGAAATGTAAGGTTAGCGGAAGTGCGGGCGCATGAGCTCAATCAATCAGCGTTTACATGCAGGCACCTGCAACTCGCGCGGGCGCATGTGATGAGAGGCTGTTAATCAGGCTTGCAGGGATGGGGGTTTTATCCCTGCAACTCGCGCGGGCGCATGTGATGAGAGAATACACCACGTCAAGAAAAGCAAAACAGAGGACTTCCTGCAACTCGCGCGGGCGCATGTGATGAGAGAAGGGAACCATATTTGACAGACGAAACATAACCCTGCAACTCGCGCGGGCGCATGTGATGAGAGTTTGACGTGTAATTGCTTTTTGAATAATTGCTTGCCTGCAACTCGCGCGGGCGCGTGTGATGAGAGATGATTGCATTGTACCATATTACTTTTTATGGTCCTGCAACTCGCGCGGGCGCGTGTGATGAGAGACGTAAAACGGAGTTTGATGAAATAATATGAAAATATTTATTGATATTGAAACACGATCAAAAGCGGACTTGGTTGAAGTGGGCGCATGGCGGTATGCCGAGCATTCATCAACCGATGTTTTTTGTGTGGCGTATAAGGTCGAGGGCAATAAAGTCAACGTGTGGGTGCCCGGAGATAGTGTACCGGATGCTTTTCATGTCAATCACCAATATACATTCGTTGCGCACAATGCCCTTTTTGAGTATGCGCTATTTGCTAATGTACTACGTAAAAAATACGGCTTTCCCCTGGCCCTCGCGGACCCATTACGATGGGAATGTACCGCTAACATGGCACGCTGCATGGCGCTACCCGGGGGCTTAGAACCTCTGTGCGGCGTCTTAAAACTCGGGGAGAGCAAGCTCGCGGTGGGTAAGCACCTGATACAAACGTATAGCAAGCCTAATCGTAAGGGTGAATTTAATCCCATACCGGCGGCTGAACTTGATACCATGATTATGTATTGTAAACAAGACGTGGAATTGACTGAAAAGGTATATAATAGATTAGCGAAGTACGACAATATTGCAATTGAAAAGCCGATTATGAATCTTGACCGTAGACAAAACATTCATGGTATACATATTGATGTCAAGGCTCTCAAAAAGATAGACATGCTAGTCAATGCCGCGACCCTGGATGCCGAAAAACGGATGGAAGAAAAGGGGGTAAATGTCCGGTCACCGAAACAATTACAAAAGTATTTAAAGGACAATTTTAATATATCAATCGCCAATGCGCAGGAAAAAACAATCAAGGATATATTATTAAATCCGAATCTTGACGCGGATGCCCGTGCCATGCTTGAGTTGCGTTTGTTTTTATCCCGCTCATCAATCAAGAAGTATTCCGCATTGATTGATCGGGTGTCCCCTGATGGCAGGTTGCGGTATTTTTTGCAATATTATCGGGCGAATACGGGTCGATGGTCCGGGGTAGGCTTCCAGCCCCATAATCTACCTAAGGGTGGACAAACAGAAAAAGAACAGGCGGCATTATTAAAGGATTTATTGGCGGATAAAGTTCCAGTAATTGAAACTATGACCGCAGCTAAAAAAGTATTACCCGGAATGATTATCCCCGATAAAGGGCACGTATTTTTAATGGGCGACTTTTCCGCAATTGAAGCGCGGGTACTTGCCTGGATTGCGGGGGAAAAGATATTGATTGAGGCGTATCGAAAAGGGGATGACCTGTATAAAAAAATGGCAGCCGTAATTTATCAAAAGCCCCTGGATGACGTGACAAAAAAAGAAAGGCACCTTGGGAAAAGTGTAATTTTAGGAGCAGGATATGGGATGGGTCATAATAGATTTTTTGAGGTATGCCAGGCGCAGGGATTGGCGATCAATATTCACACCGCCGAAAAAGCAATCTATACTTATCGATCAAGCTTTAAAAATATTGTGCAATTCTGGGCATCGATTGAGTCGGCTTTTAATTATGTACTGGTTAATAAGGGCAAGAAAGTAAAAGTAAATGGTATGCTATTACATGCCGACAAGGGCTATGTATCTATTAAACTGCCCTCTGGCCGGGACCTGTACTATCATCGTGTGACCAGGGGTCCCGAGGGGATATCATTTTTAAATTTTGCGCAGAATATGACCGTAAAATTATGGGGCGGACTTATTACTGAAAACATCGTCCAGGCCATTGCACGGGACTTACTATGCCACGCGATGCTTGAGCTTGATAAAGTGGAGATATTCCCGATCATGAGTGTGCATGATGAGGTGGTCGCCCAGGCATTGACCACGCAGGCAAAGGCGAAATTAAAAGTATTTGATACTATAATGAACGTCCCGCCGGAATGGTTTAAGGGGTTTCCGTTGAAAACAGAAAGTTTTATGTCAAAGAGGTATTTTAAATGAGCGATGAACGTAAACACGGCGCGATATTGACCATCATAATAATTTTCTCAATCGTGAATTTTGTATCGATGATTGTATTGTCAGAGACTTTTATTTTTATGGGTAAAAGGCTTAATGCAATAGAACGGGATATTGAAAAGTTTAAGGTAAATTTATTTAATGGTATGGAGGATGTGCCGAGATGAAAATGTATGAATTTAAAGACATGAAAAAAGATACAGTAACATGTATAAATCTTAATAATGTAAACTTTATAGAATTAAAAAAGGATACATTAACATTTTATTATGCGAACTCTAGCTTTGTAGTTCAGGACGAATGCCACACGATAATGGAAATATATAGGCAAATTTTAGATTTAATGATTAGTACGGTGATATCATGATAATATATGGAATTGTAGTTATATTGTCGGTGGCGGCCATGTGTATAATTTTATATCATTGTGAGGGATAAGAAATGAGAAAAAATAAAAAAGAAAAAGTGTATTGCATGGAATGTGAATTTTTAACGATTCACGACCAATGCCATAAAAAAGGAGTATGTATACCAATCGACACACCCGTACAGGCTATATACATAAATGATCCATGGGAATGGAATAAGAAAAATAACTGTAAACATTTTTTAAAAAAAGTCAAGAAAGCTGAACCAATTAAAACTAAAAAAAGTTTTTTAGAAAAAATATTAGGATGGTATTAAACGTGAAACACGAAAAAGAATTAAATGAAATCAGTAAATTGTTTTTTTGCCCGCAAGAGTTCAAGAAGTATTCCATGGAATTTTCTAATCTATACGCGCCAGGTATATTAAAAAATCAATTGGTAATGATAGGAGATTCCAGGCTCGCCGGATTCCCGGTTTCACAATTAAAACTTGATATCCCTATTGTAAACGGTGGCGTTGGTGGTACTACGGTGATTGGATGGTCTGGTCATGAGGTTGTACAATCAATAATAAATCAAGGCGGCGGGTGGTTGTTTTCAAACCTTGCGGGAAATGATCTGGGAGGAAATGCTACTAACCAACACATACTTGGTTGCTTATGCCGTCTAAATTTTGCCGTACAAGATTATTGCAACGCAAAAATACTGGTACACGGCGTGCTTCCAGTCATTCAGCACGGGAACGCCGATAACGTGGATGTAAAAAAATATAACAAACTATGCAAGCAAATTTGTGATATATGCGGTTGGCAGTACATAAACTTTTTTGATGAGTTTTACAACCCCCTTACCGGTTGGTGCCGGCTTGCATATCTTAACTTACCTGAGGCCGGGCCACTACCCCCGCAGGAAATAATATTTGCGGCTGAATATGGCAATCGAAAAGCAATGAGAATACTCATGGAAAAATACTGGCCAAAGATTCGTCCGGTACATTTTTCGAGCGAGGGAAACGCGAGATGGTTGGAATTATTACAAGCGGAATTGAAAAAGGTGGTTGAGATTACTGGATTATAATATAAAAATGTGTCTTATCAAACATGTTCTAACACATGCTGAATATGATAAGGAAAAATGGAAAAAGGGTTAATTCTATGAAAAAGGACGCTACAATAATGAAATATTTTATGGGGGACCCCGGAGTAATGAATTTACTAAATACACCTTCTATCCCTGTGGCCCCTCATAACGAAAAAGAATATAAGGTACTTCTAAAAGAACTGGATAGGCTTATTGATATAGTGGGGGGTAATGAAAACCATCCTTTTGTTCGTGAAATGGAGACTATCGGTATTTTAATTAAAAATTATGAGGATGAACACTACCCCATGTCGGAAGCGTCCGGTGTTGATGTTTTAAAATATCTCATGGAAGAACACGGTTTAAAACAATCGGACCTTCCCGAAATTGGCACGCAGGGGGTTGTTTCTGAAATATTGAACGGAAAACGTGAATTGAATACACGCCAAGTAAAAGAATTATCTAAACGCTTTTCAGTGTCCCCCGCTGTATTTTTATAGGCGTCTATATTTTATTTTTCCACTACAAAGTATTGTTTTGAGTCTTTGTTAAATTCAAGTAATTCTATTACACGGTAAAATGCCACCGTCAAAAGATCGAGGGAAGTTAAGATCAAAAACATATGAAGGGGTTGCAAGAGCAATGGCAGATCAGTGGGGATGATTAAAGCATAAAAAAATAATAAAAAAGTTATAAAAGTACTTGACAATATATTACTTATTAGTTATCTTATATATATAAGATGAGATTGAGAAACGGAGGAAATAAGATGAAAACATTAACAGCACTCGAAATAGTAGAAATTAGAATGATTGAAGATCAAATTTGTTTGTGTGCAATGAAGTGTGATTTCCAAGGAATGGCGCAAGGATATAAAAAAATAAATGATATTAGAAAATAACAAATAATCCATTTTTCAAACGAGGGAAACGCACGATGGCTGGAATTATTACAAGCGGAATTAAAAAAGGAGGTAGCATGATAGACATTTTAATTTCATTGGCAATAGCAATTCCGATAACAATTGTTATAGTATTATTCATCGAATTTATAACATAAAAAAATAATAAAAATAGAATCATGTCAGTTATCAAAAAGTCAAACAAGATTATTGATGCAAAATTTTGGATTGATAACCGCAACATGAGCAATAGCAGCTTTGGAAAACTTATTGAATCATTATAAAACAGGATTTAAAAACTTACAGGTAAAAAATGAAAAACTCAATAACCAATAATTTTGACAAAATAAAAAACGACCTTAAGGACGAGCTGCAATTAAAAATAAAATCTCTCGGTGTGTCCCGGGTGGTTGAGATTACTGGATTAAAGCAACCATACATTAGTTCGTGGATGCACGGGCACCGGAATATGTCGCTGGAAAAGATGGTCGATATTTATAACAAATTGAGGTGCGGTGATGAGTAAAATGACAGAGTTAAAAATGGGTGATATTGTAAGTGTTGATATTAAGGTCGGAAGATACCAAAGAAAATTTATAGAAAAAAGCGGAAAATATTTTGCGTGTATTCCGGTTGAAGGTGAGGACGGATTTTTTGGTAAAGTTTTTTTTGAAGAAAGAGAGGTGCATATCATTCCCAAAAAATCATGGCGGTCATTTACTTTTGAGGAAAGAGAAAATTTATATTATAAATGGATTCGGAATAAAAAATCAAAAAAGGAATACAATATTCTAGCTATTGCACAAACCAAAAATGGTGATGGGATAGCGTTGATAAGAGACTTTGACGATAATTGTTATTCTCCAAATTTTAATCAGTTGTTAGAAAAATATGAATTTGTCAATGGTTCTCCGTGCGGCGTCGAGGTAGAAAAATGACAGACATAGAACTAAAATCAATACTGGACTTGCATGACAAGTGGCTGAAAGACATAGATGGGGGTAAGTGCGCAAACCTCGTGGGCGCAAACCTCAGGGACGCAGACCTCAGGGGCGCAAACCTCAGGGACGCAGACCTCGTGGGCGCAGACCTCGTGGGCGCAAACCTCAGGGACGCAGACCTCAGGGACGCAGACCTCGGGGGCGCAAACCTCGAGGGCGCAAACCTCGAGGGCGCAAACCTCGAGGGCGCATACCTCGAGGGCGCATACCTCGAGGGCGCAGACCTCGTGGGCGCAAACCTCAGGAGCGGGGAGGGAAATATGTCGTTTGAAATTGAAAAACTAAAAGAAGTTAATTATACAGAAATTGAGCTGCATTGTTGCGGTAATTGCCGTCACGTATTTTCTGATTTACCGCATGTTGTCGTTTGCGTTGAATTAAAAAGTAATGTAAATTTTTTAGGTATTTGTGATAAATACGAATGATTAAAAAGCCGGATTGGTATAGGGAGATAACACACTTGGCAGGCGCACATTAGGAAAAGAAGGTGCAATTCCTTCATCCGGCAAATTAAAACAAGGCGGTGAATGATGAAAACAGACCGTGAAAACTTAGAGTGGCTTGTTTTTTGGGACTTATCGCAAGACAATCCATCTATATCAATAGGACGTGGTAAGGAGTTACTTAACTTTAAATACATGGACGATATGCGGGAATGGTTATTCCACTATGACGACAATCATGAGATTAAAAAAAACTTCAAGGGGAAATTAAAATGACACCACTGGAATATGAAAATAATTTATACACCGAAATGTATGCTTTTTTGAAAACAGAAAGTGACAATATTCTGGATGACGCGCACTCAAAAACATTTTCATTTTTATTTCAAAAAATCTCCCAACTACAATACGAGATAGATCGGATTAAATTAAAAAATAATCTCAATGAGTATTTAGATAGACCAAAAATAACTCCTGCGCCACCTGATAAAATGTATGGGCCGGTTAAAAATAACAGGTGGAAATAAAAATGGAAAGACCGTACAGAATAACTATAGACATCGATGCAGACTTATATCGACGATATAAAGATCATCTAAAAAATGAACTTGGCATTGATGGTCATGGTTGCCAATCGCATCTCATGGAATTTAATAGCAAATTATTCAAGACGGCTATTGCGAGGATATTAAACGAGGAAAACAAATGAGTACTGAACGCACACGCCTGGCACGATTGACCGCTGAAATTAAAGAGCTTAGTAATTCTGATATCTACTGGCATAAAATATCCGACATGCCCTCACAAACTACTAAAAAGCCCTTCGATGTCATTGGTATGTATAAAGGATGGGGGTTTGTGATTGAATTTAAAAAATCGGGCGGTGTGGTATCACCGCATCAAAGGGATAATCTACTGGCATACCATAACGCAGGTGGCGCCGCATTCGTCGGGCTATTCCATGATCATCGAAAAGACCTGCAATTTTATACTATTGATAGATGGCTTGATAAAGGTAACTATGATTGTCTCACATATAATGGACTGGTTAGCAATTTAATCCCGGCCTTATATAAATTTTTCATGGAGGTCTCAATATGAATTTCGACAAGGTTTTTAAATTTATGATCATTGGTGGTGGTATTGGGTTAACTATTGTTATGATCTATTTCGGGATGAAAACAGACAAGTCAAGCCCGGCAAGTGTATCATCAACCGGAGTGTCCGCTTCCTTTACGCGGGCAGGGTATAATCAAATCAATAATGGCATGACCAAGGCGCAGGTTATAAACATATTAGGCTCGCCTGACAATACCTCTGAAACACAATCGCAAGGGATAGGGACGCTGGAAATGTTTACTTATGTATCGTATACGACCGAGGGGGTATTGGGCGGCATTGTATATTTTAACAATGGCTTTGTATCGATGAAAACCTGGACGAAACTATGATATGGATGGGCCTTGCATATGCGTACATATTAACGGTGGTGGCGTGTGTACTGATTTATGAGTACACACGCCATAAAATAATAGCGAACGAATGGGATGTATATATTCTTGAAAAAGAGGATTTACCTTATCAATTAAAATCTACGTTTCAGTTTTTAATTTTAAGACGGATGGACCATTGGAAAGCGTGTTGCTATCCCATAATAAATGGATTTTTAATTTATCATGTAATATCTGTGTATTTGTCGGTAAAAATAATGGCCCCAGGGAGGGGCCGACCGAAAAAAGTTGAAGAAAATTAAAAAGGTTGGGATATACAAATTAAAAGGTATACCTTGAATATGCAAGCAAAAAAAGGCCCTGAACGCTCAGGGCTTTAAATTTTATGGGTGTATCCTAGAAAACAACCTTAAAAAATACCGCAATACCGATAGTCCCGAGCACTCCAAGGGCTGCACCGATAATAAACCCGAGGATGGGACGTTTATAATTAGTCCATAAAAGTTTAATTTTGTCGATCAATTCCTTTTTAGTCATAATTTGCTCCTTAAAAATTTATTGCAACGCCCGCGCGTAAACCTATTGACGGGGTCTTGTCCACAAAGTTGTACACACTATACACACCCCCGCCGAACCCTACTGGCCCGAATAGTCTATAATAATCAAGGTATCCGCCGACACCACCACTTTTAAAATTGGTTTCAAACATGGCACCGATCAGGATTATGTTTTGTTTCGGTTTGTTTACAATGTTATAATCAACTTGTTTTTTCTTACAGGTGTCATATGCTTTAATAGTCAGTTTATTCCCTATGCGGGGCAGCACATCGATCATGAGCGGGCTATTATAGCATTGCCATAAGCCGAGGCAATTTTCCTTTTCAATCTTGACCTTCCATTCTGTTTTATATTCAGTCACTTTTTCAATGACTGGTTTCTTACAGGACCATGCGGTGATGCCGCCCGCCCCGAATCCCACTGCTGCACATGATAGGCTAATCAATACCCATTTCCACCACTTCATTTTTGTACCTCACTTGGTGCAGACGATTTTATAAAGGGCAATTTGACCGAACCCTTTTTAATAACTCCCCAGGGAGTAGGAATTTCACATGAGGCCACGACAAACCCGAAACAAAGTATTCCGGCGAGCCACTTCAACCAGTGTTTTTGAAAGTGCTTGAGTAAAAATTCAATAAAATCTTGCATTGACTTTTTCACAGGGTCACCTCGTATGCCATATCGGCTATTTTTTTAAATTTAATTTTCTTTTTTGTCAGGTGCTCTTCAAGGCGGGACCACGCAAAGTTTCCCGGGCACCCTTTGACAGCTTTTGAATACGTAAGATAGTTATAGTCATGACCCACGATACGTTTTATTGTAGGGTAAATATCGGTCAAATAATCGATTAAGTTAAAAAGGGATTTGTACTCAGCCTCGGTCAAAGGTGCCTTGTTTTGAGGGTCGGGATTAAGATTTTCAATCCCGATTGTGGTTTCATCATGCTTGCCGCTGGAAGAATGATACACCCATCGCTCAGGGTCTATTATTTCAATTGTTTTCCCGTCCTGTTCGATCAGGTAGTGGAATAACGCAATTCCCTTGATGTATAATTCTTTCCTACCACCTTGCAATACATATTGATATGAACCGCCGCCGCCTGTGGAGTGTATGACGATTTCTTCAATGTCTTTTTTGCGCTCGAATCCCCGATGCCATTTATTTCTGATAACCTCGTCTTTAATTATTTCCATATTTCCCTCACCTTTTTTATTTTTGATATTAAAGCATATTAAAAATAATTATGCAAGTATTTTTTTGTGCTTGACTTACTTTGTTCTATTTGTTCTATATATTGATTATGTCGCCTAAGTACATTACCACAAATGAAGCACGTGAATTGATTGCCCGCACCCATGAGCCCATAACCAATACCGGGCTCATCATGTGGATAAAAAAATATGGTTTGGGGAAAAAGGTCGCCGGTCGATATCGTATAAATCAGGAAAAATTAGAAAAGGTATTGCGGGGGATTGACTATGAAGATTAAAGTGGGTGCGATTATCCAGGCGCGCATCGGGTCAACCAGGTATCCGGGCAAGGTACTTGAAAAAATAGACGAACGAACCGTCTTAGAATTTTTACTCGAACGCCTTTCCACTTTAAAAGAAATTGATACAATCATAATAGCAATCCCCAAAAATCAAACTGAGCACAAACTTTATTCAATGCTTATTGAAAAAGGTTATACCGTTTTCAGGGGTGATGAAAATAACGTCATATGTCGCGTGCTCGATGCCGCCAAGGAAAATAAAATTGATATCATCGTGGACATTACCGCAGACTGTCCCTTGGTTGATTTATCACACGTCAAGGGTCTTATTTATCAGGTAAAAGATAATGGGTACGACTATGCAAGCAATATCTCACCACGTACCTGGCCTGACGGATTCGATGTGCAGGTATACCATAAGGATTTATTAAAAGATGCGAAACATGCTATTGATGATAATAATCACTATTCGCATGTCGGATGGAATATCCTGCACTATCGCGACCAGATAGAATTTAATATAAATAAAATACTTACCACGTATAATATCACCGCCGGGCATAAATACCGATTCCCACAATGGGGCCTGACGCTCGATGAACCCGCCGACCTGATTGTTATTAAAAAAATAGTAGAACACTTTGCCGACCATCCCGAAACTATGAACGCCGAAACAATTATTGAATACATTAAAACGGGCGACATATTAAAACACAATGCCCATGTGGTACGTAAGGAGCCGGGGAAGGGATGAAAAAATACAACGCGGTGGTGATTGGTTGCGGATCAATCGGTGCGCTTAAACCTATTGAACTTGATAGTCAAGCATCAAAAAATGTGCTCACGTTCGCAAATGCTTTCTATCGCAATGATCGAATAAATTTAGTCGGGCTCATTGATCTTGATCATAATAAAATGGTCGATGCGTGTACTAAATGGGATTGCCACATGCACTTCAGTTTATCGGATATTCGCGAAAAAATAAATATTATCGCGGTGTGCGTAAATACCGAGGACCATTTTAAAGTTATTACCGGAATTAAAAAGGAATTAGGGTATTGCCCGGAGATTATAATTGCCGAAAAACCCCTGGGTCTGTCTCAAGAAGAGTGCCAGGATATTATTGATTATTGCGATGAAAACAATATAATACTAATGGTCGATTACATCCGCCGGTATAATCACCACCTACGATCGATTAGAAGCACCATACGGGCCTTATGGGAGGTCGAGGGTGCAACTATATATTCATGCAGAATAGCTTATAATAGGGGGCTATACCGCGATGGATGCCATGCTATTGATTTTTGTAATTATATTTTTGGCTCTTTTATTGATGGATATCGACTGGAAGGACCAGCGATAATTGATCTTGATGACACCGACCCGACATACTCTTATCATTTGATTTATGAAGGGTGCAAGAATGTTGTCATGACCGCAATTGATGGCCGTTATTGTTCAATGTTTGAATTTGATATTATCAATGGCGGTCGCATCAGGTTACTCAATAACTTTGCAAAAATAGAAATTTATGATCTTGAAAAGGACGGAACGTATGGGTCGTATTCCAGGCTATGTCAAGTCCCGTTTGTATCAATCGACACAAACCTGGCCAACACATTGACCGAATTAGTGGATAATGCGGTAGCGTTTTTAAATTGTGAAGATGTCCCGCACTGTACGGGTACTGATGCCCTGCAAGTGCATAAAATAATAAATCATATACGAGGTCGCGCATGATGAACCTGGCAATAAATGGCGGGAAGAAATTGGTTGAACGTCCTTTTAAAAATCAATGCCAATTTGATCTTAATATTATTGAAGCCGAGATAGAAGAAACGCTGTCCTCTGGCGTGTTATCTCATTATCGCGGGTCATTCCAACCTGAATTTTGGGGAGGGCCTATGATCAAAAGGCTCGAAAAAACATTTGAAGAGTATATCGGATGTAAACACGCCTTGGCGGTCAACTCGTGTACATCTGCATTACACATTGCCTGCGGTGCCATAGGGCTGCAACCGGGTGACGAGGTAATTGTCACCCCGTGGTCAATGACCTGCTCGGCGACCGCGCCTATGATTTATGGTGCCATCCCGGTATTCGCAGATATAGAAAAAGATATGTTCTGCCTTGATATTAACGATGTCGAACGAAAAATTACTCATAGAACGAAGGCCATTATAGCAGTCGATTTATTCGGGCAACCAATAGACATTGAATTACGTAAACTTGCTGATTCATATGGTGTTTATCTAATTGAGGACGCCGCGCAAGCCCTTGGCGCTCATTATACCGTTGATGATAAAAAACGAATGACCGGCACTATTGGCCATATTGGATGTTTTTCATTCACGCAAGGAAAACATATCACCTCTGGCGAGGGGGGCATGATTACCACAAATGATGGAGAGCTTGGCCAAAAATGCGCCCTTATCCGTAACCATGCCGAGGCGGTGGCAAATGGTATGCCTGAATTTATGCAGAATAAAATGTCTGGTATGGTCGGATTTAATATGCGCATGACCGAGATACAAGCAATCATTGCCTATCATGAATTACAAAAATTCAGGGCAACTATATTTAGCACTATAAAAAAAGTAAATGAATTTTATGCGAAAGTAGAAAACGCGCTTCCGTACATATCTCAACCTGAGATAAGAAAAAATACCGTACACACCTACTATGTGCAGCCATTTTTTTATAACGGTATGAGCGTACCACGCAATAAATACATCGATGCAATCAAGGCTGAAATGATGGGCGAAGAAAATCGACCTGGTCGTCCTATGATTGGCGCGGGATATATCACCCCACTTTATAAAATGCCAATATTTCAGAAAGCGTCACATTGGTCGATCAAAGGTATGGATTACACCAAAGTTTTTTGCGAGAATTGCGAGGCGCTACAATTTGATAAATTCTTTTTGTCACTTTATCATCTACTGGACGACGACCGCGCACTCGACAGTCTATTTGAAGCATTTAAAAAAATTGAAAACTTTATAGAGGAAATATGACCATACGATACGTGGCTGACATCGGTTCGAATCACAATCAAGACTTGAAGCGCACTTTTAAATTGATCGATGCCGCAAAAGACGCGGGATGCTGGGGTGTAAAGTTTCAACTGTTTACATTTGATACATTACTATACAACCCACCTGTTGAAAAAAAAGCAGAATTATATAAATGCGAATTACCGCCAAGTTTTTTACCCGACATAGAAGAGTACTGTAAAGATAAAAAAATAATGCTCGGATGCACGCCTTTTTATGATAAGGCTGTCCCGGTGTTGGCCCATCATATTGATTTCTTTAAAATTTCATCATTTGATCTATTGCGCCTTGACCTCATACGCAGGTGCGCACGTACGGGGAAACAAGTATTGATATCGACCGGGATGAGTACCATGGAAGAAATAAACGCGGCGATTGGCGCCTGTAATGAAGAGGACAACGACGATATAGTTCTTTTCCATTGTCGATCTGATTACCCCGCATCACACCATAATTGCGAGCTATATAAAATCAAATTATTAAAACGTGAGTTTGAAGGTACGAAAATTGGATGGTCTGATCACACGGTTGAGGACGGTGTGATATATCAGTCAATCGCTGAGGGTGCAGAGTATGTAGAGTTTCATATTGATCTTCCAGACATGCAAGGGTACGAGTCAAAGCATGGACACTGTTGGAACCCAGACAAAATAAAACAGGTTATCCATAATACAAATATCGGCAAGATTGCGCGGGGGCCCTCGATGAAAATGATTACTGAGCAAGATCGCGATCAACGCGCCGATCCTGACGACGGTATGCGACCATTAAAACGAGCGAGGCAATAAATGAATTTTAATCTATCGGATGCGGAGGTCTTAATAACCGGCGGAACTGGCAGTCTCGGCCGCACCCTCACAAAACTATTAAAACGCACATACAACCCCCGTGGCATTCGCATTTATTCCCGCGACGAATTAAAGCAGTGGGAAATGAAGCAAGAATTGCAAGCCGAGGGTCTTGACCGTAATGTATCATTTTTGATCGGAGATGTTCGGGACGAAAAAAGACTTAATCGCGCCCTGGCGGGCGTCAACCTCGTGTTCAACTGCGCCGCCATGAAGCAAGTTCCTGCATGTGAATACAATCCCGAAGAGCCAATTAAAACCAATATCATGGGGGCTATTAACCTTTTAAATGCGGCTATTGATAACCGCGTGTCACTGGTCATGCACGTTTCAACAGACAAGGCGGTTTACCCGGTCAATATTTACGGGGCGACTAAAACGGTCGTTGAAAAATATCTTATTCACGGTAATGTGTACTCAAGTCATTATATGACCCGATTTTCATGTTGTCGGTACGGGAATGTCCTGGGTTCGCGGGGATCAATTATACCCTTATTTAAAAAGCAACGCGAATCCGGGATCATTACTATTACCCACCCAGACATGACCCGATTCTGGATTAAACTTCATGACGTGGCGGAATTTATAATTCAGTCCGCACAGGAAACAATCGGCGCTGAAATATTTATCCCTCGCATGCCCTCTATGAAAATTACCGATCTTGCCGATGTCATCGCCCCTGAGTGTGAACAAAAATTTATTGGTATTCGTCAAGGTGAAAAGCTCCACGAATGCTTAATAGCTGAAGAGGAGTCAACCCACACCCTGCGCAATGACAATCGATATATTATTAGACCCACCGATGCGGAAATACATCAAAATAGGTTTATGTATACCTCGTTGAATAACGATTTATTATTGAGTAAAGAACAATTGCGCACCATGCTTGAGGGGGGTTTATATGATTGAGTTGCATCTACTTCATGTCGATGGGACATTAAAATATATTTTTAGTGATTTATCAGAATGTAATAATTATTACGTAAATATAAAAACTCAATTTACCTCAAATGTAGTTTATGAAAAACGAGAACTTTTAAAAGTGGATGTCATCGAAATGCGCAAGCGATGTAAAAAAGCGCAAGTAAAAATGATAGGTGATTTTAATGATTTATGAAAATGATAATTTTATAATGCTGCCTTTCAGCCGCATGATAGCCGACCAACCGCAATCGACATATAGATTTTGGTGGGCGGATACTGAAGTGACAAAGTTTAATAGCCATGGTCTTTTTCCTCAAAGTGAAAAAGAGCTTGAAAACTTTTTTAATTCTATTGGAAGAAACAATATTGTATGGGCAATCATGGCCCGACGTGACCCGAATGGCGTTGACACGGGAAAACTGCATCACATCGGAAATACAAGTTTACAATCAATTAACTTCATACACCGTTCAGGGGAATACGCTATTGTTATCGGTGAGAAAGCCTATTGGGGCAAGGGCTATGCAAGCGAGACAGCCCAATTTGTATTGCAACACGGATTTAAAAGACTCGGATTAAACCGTATATGGACTGGCACCGCTGCGGTTAATCTAGGGATGCAACGTGTGGCCGAGCGCATGGGGATGACTAAAGAAGGGTGCTCCCGTGAGGGGATGTATCTTGATGGCAACCATGTCGACATTTATCATTATGGCATATTGAGGTCGGAATGGATATCGAAAAATCAATAGATAATGTACAAGAAATACGAACTAAAAATAATTCACTGTGGATGGATATTGTCAGGGTAGCCATGAGGGCGAACCCGGAGCATACAAAAAAGATTTTACGTGAAATAATAATCAATGATCAAGATATATCAAAGATTATAAAAAAGATATCAAAGGCGAAAAAATGAAACGTGAAGCAAAGAAAATTTTTAATGCCAACCTTAAACCCATAGAAAAATACTTTCCGGAGCTTGCTGTTAACCTAAAGGCCTTTAATGGTGAAAGTAAAGATTATACAATTGTAGGGCAAGGGATAAAAAACATCACATACAAAAATTCATCGATGACCTGCCATGCGTATGACATAAAAAATCCTCGTCGGGCCATGCGGGATATCGCCAAAGATTTTAAATTACGTTTCGATACCTCCACAATCATGGTCGGCCTGGGACTCGGTCATACGTGCCATGAGTTTATAATCAAAAAAGACAAGCAACACAATATAATAGTGATTGAACCAGATTTATTTTTAATCTGGTCTGCCCTGCAAATTTACGATTTTTCTAAGTGGTTTGATAATGGGACACTTGTCATTTGTCGATCTGCGGACTCATTAAAAATGTATATGGCGGTCATCGAACAGATTGCAGTCATTCAAGATTGGTTTGTTATGGTGGAAAAATACGCAATTGACAAGCCTTTGGTTTATGAGCCGTTAATGGTTGAAGCATATTCTTATATAAATAATTTAAAATGTAATACAGGAACTATTATGGCCGCAGGTGCTACTATCGCCCGCAATGATATTGAAAATTTACCTTACGTACTACCCTGCCCAGGGGTGGCTGATTATAAAGACTATTTTAAAAACAAGCCTGCCATCATAATAAATACAGGACCATCTCTAAAAAAGAATCTCTTTTTATTACAAGAAAAAAGAAATGACGTGGTGATCATCGCGGTCGCCCAGGCACTCCGCATCCTTTTATCATATGACATACGGCCTGATTTTATCTGTACGGTCGATTATGGTAAAACAAACTATGAACACTTCGAGGGCCTTATGGATTCTGACGTTCCATTGGTGGCTCTTAATCGATCATATGCGCCCATCCTGCAAGAGTACCACGGGCCTAAGATAATCGTCGCATCTGAAACGGCAACCGATACAAAATTAAATACCCTGTTAAGCTCAAAAGGTAATCTTGATCAAGGGGGGAGTGTATCGCACATGGCCCTCGCATTCGCCAACCACCTCGGCTGCGCTCCCATAGCAATCATTGGGCAAGACTTGGCCCTGACGGACTCTTTATCCCATTATTCCGGCGCAGATGCAAGCGGAAAAGTGTTCGTGGAAGACGGGCAAATATTGTGGGAAGTGACAGACCCTTCCAGCCATTTAAAAGGCGCACGGCATGGCATGGGTCCTGAGCATCGGGTGCCTGGATACTTCGGTGGGCAAGTACTTACCAATATAGGATTGGCGGCTTTTATTTCGTCGTTTGAGGCAATTGCCAAGGGTATGCAGGATAAACTTTTTAATTGCACCGAGGGCGGCGCAAACATAAAGGGATTTAAAAAGTTATCCCTACATACGTATCTTAATACACGATGCCTCGAACCCATAAACAAGGTAGTTTTAATCACACCACCAGACATAAAAACACACTGCGATATTGCTATGGAATGCTTAAAAGAAGATATTAAAAATATAGAATCCATGATTGACGTATCAAAACAAGCACTTGAAACTTGCGACCAATTGCGTGAACATATAAAGGATAAAGTGGGACTCAAAAAAATACTTGCGGATAATGAACGTCTATCAAAAGAGGCAGAAGAGATTGCGAAGAAAAATCAATTGATTGCCATGTCTATATTTGCAGAATCCCGTCAAATTCAATCAAGTAATTTAAAGGTCAATGGAAAAGTAAAACATCTATTAAAAGATGAAGAGGATTTATTAACCCGTATCGAACGAAACGAGATTATTTTAAAATCAGCCAATAAAGCATCAAAAGAATTATTGCCATTGTACAACGAATCACTGGCAGTCATCGATGACTATGCGCACGCGGGTTATTATAATGAGCTCTTGATCAAGCATAATGAAAAGCCATTTGACTTTAATATGATTGACGATTTTTATGCCAAGGGTAATTGGTCAAGGCCTTTATTGGAATTAAGAAAAAACCCCAATGATTTTATGACATATACCCCTCAAAATACAGATATCCCCATACCTATGATAAGAAGATTTATACTGATGAAAGAAAAAGAGATTTTTGAAGCACATAAGAATTATAACTGGGAAGAGAACGAAAAACTATTAGCGTATAATGAGTGGATGGATAATGCCCTTGAATCCGGACAAAAAAAAGACTTTATATCGGCCATGGAAAGCCTTGAGCAAGCAAACAGGCTATACCCTGACAAAATAGACGCCCTGTGGGGCCTTGCGACGACGAAATGTATGCTCAATTTATACCCCGATGCGGTCAAATTATATGACAACTTAATTGACACTCACCCTGACGTTATAAAGTTCAAATTTGAAAAGGGGCTGGCACTCATAAATATAAAGGATAAAATTCAGGAAGGTCTGGTTTTAATTATAGATGTGATGCAAAACTCAAAAGATTATGATTTCTTTTTTATAAGTATCGGGGATTTGTATGTAAGCCTTGAGAATTATAAATTCGCACTGGATGCGTACAATCAATACCTGGAAAAATTTCCCTACGACATAACGATTTATGGAAAAGTATTTAATACTATGCAGAACTTAAACATGGACAGAGACGCGATAAAATTTAAAACAAAGTATATTCAATACTTCAATTAAATCCCTAACCATGTTATAAATTGATTATATGCCACATCTACTTCGGATATAGTTGTCCATGAAGTAGAGGATGTTTTCACATTACCAAATTGTGTTCTTATTTGGTCCAATGTGCGTGTGACCTCGAATAGATTTTCTTTTATTACTTCTTTCAATTGTGCAACTTTTTGTTTTTTATATTTAATTAAAATTTTTGCATCTGTATTTTGTATATGAACCGCATTATTTACCCACCTGAATATCCAGTTCCCGTATTCGTCCGAAATACTTTCCCATGGGTCGCTTAATTTTACGCGAAGTTTATGTTCAATAATTTCCGTTTCTTCCAACAAAATATCTGAAGGATTAAATTTTTCCTTTTGATATTCAAAGTACACATCTATTATGTCGGTGCCGTCTAATTTAATATATTTTTTCATGTTATGCCCCGTGATATGTGATTGAAACTTTTCCTCTTGCGGATGCCGCGTTTGCGGAATCATGTAATCGCACAACGTCATTTTTTTTGAGACGTATGGTTATGGAACATGCATCCACGTAATTTGAGTCGTAACTTTCCGTCAATAAATCAGCAAGAGTTATGGATCGTACCGACGTTGTTAGTTGCGCCGAATTTAAACTAAAACCTATATAATTATTATATTCGTCTGTTACAAGGTCGAAAGAATACACGCCACCTTTTACGATAGTAAACTTTAAGCCCTCTTTATTTCCATCATATCCGGTTGTATGGTTTTCAGTAAAAATACTACTATTAGCGATATTTTCAACAACATTGGTCATTCTCATAATATAAGTTTCAACGCTTCCATTTCCTGCCATTGCAGATAGTCGTAATTGAGCTGAAATTTTTTCATCTGTAATATACCAAGCTGCGGCCCCGCCAATAAGATCAATATAGTCATCCCGTTTAGGGAGTACAATTGACGTTAAAGAATCCCCCGTAATAACGTCTGCACCTGCGCGATTTACCGTTACTGTATTACTGCCGCCTTGAATCGCATGTAGTACTTTAAATTTTCTATTTTCATTGGCGGCTAAATCTGGGCATACGATTGTTATTGACCCCCCTGTGGTATTACAAAGATATGTTTGGAAAATTTCAGCACTTGTAATTGTATGATTATTTGTACATACCAATACGCTAGTTGAAGACCTGGCGGCGATAATAGGAATAGCTAATAAAAGTTGATCATTTGTATCATCCTCGGGATTTTTAAGTTGCAACCCCGCATCTTCAACGACCGCTGCAATTTCCTCCTGCATCGAGTTAAGCCACCGTTCTTCAATAGTAGTACCCGGAGGCCCATCCGTAAACATTCCCGCTACATTATTATCGCCGCTTGTCCTGTGCATAATGTCTCCTTTATACGCCTAATATCGCCCAATTAGGATTAAAAAACCATTTACCAATTGCCGAATAGCCATGAAGGTCAGAATGTGCTACCCACCCGACAATCATTACGCTCGTCGTAATAGTTGTGGTGATTGACCCCGGCACGCCAGATGCAAGATATACCGGACGACCGACAAGACGTGAAAAAGTTGTTGAAAAACTCGAGTCATACACAATGCCTTTTAAAAGTATTATACATGTGGAAGTGTTTGATGTGTATGAATCCATTGCTAGACCAACCATCCCATTTTTAGCCGAATTCGCAACGTCTGCACGTTGCCAGTATCCGGTTGAATTATCACGGTAAACAATATTCATAAAGCTAAAATCTGACCCGGCGACTTGTGAATATTGTTTCCAACCCTTCGCCGATTTGTCTGTAGTGATGTACTTGGCGTCGGGTAATGCCCAAAAATCACCCGGGTTTACAAATTCACTTTCCATCATTGTGACTTGAAAGTCCCTTAAATCCTGCGCGGAAATTTGTCCCGTTACATTATCCGCAAACAGGGCCAGCAATTGCGCGCGAGTTCTTTGCGTATCTGCCATGTGTGGCCTCCTTTAATTATCTTGGTGCGGAAAATTCCGCGCTGAATCCATCTATTAAAAACGCCCCACTGTTCATCCTGTCAAAAGACAGACAAACAGAGGGCGCGAATGAGCCGTTTAAGTATGTCCCATCATAATTTCCCACCGATGCAAAATCGATGCCGAACCCCACGTCTAACATCTCAAAAGGTATAAGCCCGTCATGAATTGGCATTGCATCGAACGACCAATAAAATCCACGGGAAAAAGCAACACTATAAAAATCATATAAGGCCATCGTATGGCCGGGCTTAATCTGATTTATGCGAAAAATAAGGGTGTCAATTTTACGGGTCAACGCTATGACATACGCAATGTCATCTTTATTCAATGAGGTAAATTCTTCAGGCGCGAAATCAATTGAAAAATCACCTTTCTGCTCGTTAATATCCGCCCGCATTTTCCAAAAAAATAGATTTATTTGTGGGCCACATGCGTCTCCTGATTGTGCGATTCCAGACCATGCGGGGCGAAACTCTTCTATAACCGCAATATACATTAACTTTTCAGCAATAAAAATAAAATACTCTTTGTCTTGCTGTCCCCGGGAAACTAATTTTGCAACGATATCCGCTCTACGCTCGGCGATATTATCCCGCAACGTTTGACCGTATTCAGGTATTCCATATTCCGTTTCGTGCTCGGTTATCATTTCAGTTGCAAGGGAAGGGTACGCTTCGGTTAAAAATTCATACCCTCGTGTTTCAACCCGTGCCAATTCTTCCGCCATGCCATATAATAATTGGTCAATCGTTGCGGTGATCGCGCGACTCCACGCACGCCCTTTGGGGAGTAGTGACTTTAAAAGGCTTTTGTATTCTTCCGCAGAATGCCCCATTTTAATACGTACTCCATGTTATGGTGCCAAGTACAGGTACCCGGTTTATGGCAATTCCAATGTCAACCAACGGGCTATTTATGCGATGCGCAACTTCAAGCGCGCTGGATGATATGGCCGCTGATACATCCGACAAATAAATAGTTTCACCAGGCCCGCCACGTTCTAAAATTAAATCCTGTAATTTTAAAGTGATGTCTGCACGCGCCGCAGCCGTATTTGGGGTCAGTTGAATTGTAAAATCAACCGATAATAACGATAAATCAATCATGAAGAACCCAGGGTCAGCCGTTACGGGGATGCCCACTTCAATGCCTGTCAGGGGATCGGAATGCGCCTCAAGGTAACCTCGTACCGTTGCCATTTCAGTTTCATTCGGGATGATCGTCGAGTCATTATCCCGCACGAATGCCAGGCCTATAGTGCCATGCCCCATATACTGCGGAAATGACCACGCCCGCGTGACGCCAGATACTTCCAACGCCCATGTCTCATAATCAAAATCAGCCCCGCCGTGTGGGGGTTGCCGCTTGCGTGTTAATATCCTGCCCCTAAAATCATTGTCTGACTCTTCATCCACACCCCCCGAGATACCGGCGGTCGTTGCCGTAATGGTCGTGTCCACCCCTGCGATTGGTGTCACGTATGATAATACCACGCTTCCCGCATCATTGCCTTCATCCCCTGCGGTCTCTGCGGTGAAATTTACACTTATAGACCCCGCGCCAGGGATTGTGTATTCAGCATCAATTAAATAATATTGACCCGCGTTTGATGATAATCGTGTGGCGATTGGTATTGACTTTCCTACCGTGCCGGTTGCCGTTCCTGTCCCGGTTGCCTTGGTTGCAGCCTTACGAGATATGCCAAATTCGCTACCAATTATTTCTAAAAATTCGCTGTCTGCCGTGGTGGCGAACGGCTGATCTTTTATGTAGTTCAAAAATCCATAAAGTAAATATACCGCAGCCCCGTATACTCTTGAAGTCACTTTTAAAACCGATCGGCGTGTAAACGATTGCGCCCCGTCAATCCGGCTTTTATAATCCGCTTCAATCCGATCAGTAATTTGTTGTAATGTGGGTCTGGTAAATGGCATATGTTAACCTATTCCCATTTGATTATTCCATAAATCGTCGAATTTATATGTTTCGTTATTCCCGTCAATTTTATAAATAGTAACCGAAAAAGCAAGGCGATCATTTCCCGGGTCGCCCTGGCGTTCAACTTCCGCATCAACTTTCATCGCCACGCCGTCCTCAACCATCCAGTCAAGGGCCTCTAAAATATATTCTTTTAATTTCACGATCGTCTGGTTTGTAGTTTTTGACCGTTCAAGCAGCCATATCCGTGACCCTATTTTATCATCATTGGCGTCAACGTCCAGACGGTCGGCCCACCATCCACGCAGATCATTTTTATCATCAAGGGTGTCATCTTCTTTCGCGCGGCGATCGGTAAATAGGGACATTATCACCGCAGACTCAAGACCATTCTCGCGCACAAGGTCTTCATCACCAAAGTCAATATCAGCCTCTTGCGTGTCATTGTCCCATATGAGTTTAATATCACTTGCCACTATTTACACCTACACTTACTTTGTCCGGCACTAGTAAACGTAAAAGTACAAGAACAACCCACCGGACCGAAAAAATTTGTAAATACCCCACTGCATTTCCCATTATCTGTCTCTCTATAAGGGGCTTGCGTTTCACATAAAACCTTTTGAGCAGTGGTTGATATTGAACCCCCGCCACCCGTGAACACGTACCCGGCAAGCGCACATCCAACCGCTGTCCAGGTAAATTGCCCAATCAATATAAATTTTGTACCACACTTCGACTTGGTTGTCAAGATTTTATTATACGTATGTCCTGCCGCAGGCCCCGGCACCCACGCGCCCGCAGCCGCAATGGTAATCGTAAAGTTCTCATTTACTATAAATTCAGTTGCCATCTTACTGCAAAATTTCCATATTCGTGCCGTTGAACTTGATCTCGGCCGCCACCATGTCGATGGTATTTGAGTTTTTATCCTCTAATTTCATCCCGGTACTTGACATGGTTACCTTATTACTATTTTTATCTTCGACTATAATCCCGGTTGAATCCATCGTGATTTTATTCCCGGCTTGAGTCTCTAGTCTAATTTTACTTTTTGAGTATATATGTATGTCATCATTCTGTTTTATGGTAATTCGATTATCATTATGGTCATAAATACAAACCTCACCTGATGCAAGGTCAGTCGGTCGCTTTTCCCGGTCATGCACGGCAATGGCAATTCCCTGGTCACGGTTGCCATTAAGGTATGCGATTAAAGCCTCCGCCGTGTTCGTAACCTTTGGATAGCAGGTGTAACCATAGGTTTGCAACCATTCAATATCCGTAACCACTTCATCTTTCAACCCGGTAATTTGTATCATCTGCGTCTTTTCGGATGACTTGACTTTCTCAAGTATCCCGCGCCCGATTATGCGGAATATTTTATTTTTAATGGGTGTTAATAGTCTGTCTATGTCTTGCATATTACCCTAATACCGTTTTAATATCAATGTCCGCTGAACTGCCTGAGTAGGTATCTTTATCCACTAAAAATAATGTCGTCTTTTGAGAATCAGATTGCGACATAGTAAATGTCACGTCCGATATTAACAATGTGTCCTCAATTTCATAAAAATCATCTTTTACCCGGCATAGTTTATTGATGTCCCATGGGGTGCGGTCACCCTGGATAAACGATGATACCTCGCATAGATATCCACGGGAGTTTCCCGCACGTATGCGCGCTTCATATCGTGCCCGGTCCTCACACTTCCCATTATCCGTGGCCCGCTCTGATAATACCGTATACGTTCGTGTACGATCGATTGCCGAATCCGTGACGCTGGCATATGGAGATATATAATCCTTTAATTGTTTTGTCCCCGCGCCATTCCCGCATCCCTTGACCTTATATGTCTTATATCGCTCAGAGTTGTCCTGATATAAAAAAGATTTTAACACGTTTTTTGTCGCATCAATTGAGTCAACCGTATTTGATGAGGTTGTCGAACGGGTCAGCGTCAATTTTCCATCCCCTTTATCAAGGGGCAATATCCCGAATAACCGACATAAATCATTGATCAACAAATAAATATATTCGCCCTCATTAGCCTTGTATTCGGTAATTTGTTTTGATACGATGCTTGCTACTGTACTATCGATGGTTACCGACAAATTAAAAATATTACATAAATCGGTAATAATATTTTTCATGGAAACGTTTTTCCATTCATTCTTTGTCTCGGTGAACATGCAATCAACCAGATCACATGTCTTACCCCGTCCAATAAATTGTATATAATGCCTGGTCGTCGCATCGTATGACATAGGTATGCTCTCAAGCCACCCTGTACACACCAAGGTATCCTCAATATATATTTTAACCTCGTCGCCGAGTTTTAATTTCCATCGCTTCAAGTCTCCTTTCGAAAACTCATTCGTAGAAAATCCAAAGGATGAACAAATTTGTCCCATGGATTTTTTAATCATAATGTCCGACCATTGGTCAAACTCATAATTCCCAACCTTCATTTTTACGTTCGCGGATCTAGTCATTATGCCTCAAGCACCGATATAGTATCACCACCCGGTAAAAATCCCGGATGCCTTATTACTGGATAGTTACGGTCTATTATTTCATCGACCCTGTTGGTGTCCTCGTATAGGTCATATGCCACGGTTAATACCGATGTAATGCCATTGGGCACTTCATAGGTAATTGTACGTTTTAATTCTGATACTTTTTCGAGCAATAAAGAAAAAAGTAGCGACCGCAAGTCCTCAAGGGCTATAAAAATGTCATTGGTGTCAATGGTGGTTTGTCCGCCAAGGCGAAGTAAAAACTCCTCAATTGCCTCGGCTAATAAGTTCAATATATAAAACATTTTTTCTTGGCTCGTATATTCAATACGAATAGCCATTTGACTTGCAAGTATCAGCTCCTGTGCCTTGATTATATTCACAAGCATCTTGCGATTATCTTCTTGTACGTCAGCGATGGACCCGAGGTTTGTTTCATCAAAATCCTGAGCATAAATCATTTGTTCAACTATGGACACCCCTAATTTTTCGGGTATTGTTTCCCCGTCCAGGGTGACGCCCGTGGTGCGCTCTTCGCCTGAGCACCCACCGATAATTCCAGACTTAACCACCACGCCTGCCATACCCACAATGACTTTCCATGCGTCTGTGGCATCAAGGATTGTATCGTATAAATCGCACGGGCTAGACAACGCGGCGTTAATCTGACTTATGGCAGTGGATACGATGCCTTGTGCGGTTGCTATGGTGCTTTTAACGGCGTTGTTTACCCGGATTATAGAAGTTTGAATGCGCTGCAATGCGTATATAGCATCCCGCCCTTGAGACTCGATAAATGATACTCCAGAATCAAATTTGTCAAAAAAATTATCAGAGCACCGGGCATTCGATATGACCGCCTGGGTGTCAACCTTTCCTTTAAAATCCTTTGTCTTGCCGGGGAAAATTTCAGCTTCTTCAAGTTGAAACTGAATCCGAAATTTTGCAATTCCACCCTCGGCGAATGTTTCCTCTACGGTATATTCCCCGACATGAACTTTTTTAGACCCGAAAAAAGGATGTATAAGTGTACCAATATCTTTTTCATTCGCACTGGATTTGTCAAGGGCGCTGATTAAGTTATTTCGTCGATCAAAATAATCATGGTCGACCGCATCCTGAATGATGTATGCCTCGACATCAAAAATTGGAAGTACAGGCCCCATATCGCGGGTGATTGTGCGGGCCTGAAAACGTTCCTCTTGCACAATCCGTCTTCCGGACTTAACGCTGGATGCGGATACCTCAAATGGCACATCCCGAAAAGACGCCTTGAATAATTTATCACGCCAAGTCATTAAGCCCTCCCCGTATTCGCTGGAAGTGTATTCCCATTATTTCCTTTAAGCTTTAATGTCCCGGTAGTATTCACATCTTGCACCACAGTTTTAATCCCTTTCTCTGAGGTCACGACAATTTCAACATACGTATCATTTTTAGACTTTGCGTTAAGATTTGTTATCGCGTTGCCTACATTAAGCTTTCCTAATTTCTTTCCGCTATTGACAGAGTTTGCGACGTCTTCACCTATATTCGGGGCGTTATTTGTGAATAAATCCCATAGTTTTTTTAGATTTTCTAAATTGTCATGTAAGGTTTTTACCGCAGCGATGGTCGCGGTTATCGGCCAGAATATAGCGGATAGAACAGATAAAAAAGCCTTTCCCGCAGCACTTGTATTATTCCATCGATCTTTCAAAGTATCAAAATTGCGCCATAACCATATTATGCCAATGACAAGAGCCGCGATTGCCAATGTTATTAAAGTAATTGTCAATACTAATGGATGTGCAACCAATGCAGTCATAGCAATGGTGAGCATTCCAAGACCCATAATTAACGGTCCGATTGCGGCGACCAATAGGCCTATGAGTATTATAAATTTCATAAGGGTAGGATTTTCTTTAGAAAAAACTTTTAATGATTCCCCGAAATCCCCAAGAATCTTTGTAAAGTCAGCAAGATTATTTCTTAAATCCAATACATCCATAAGCACATTTCCAAAGTCAGCAAGTGCCATATTGACTACGTCTCTAAATGTACTCATAAGTCCAAAAAGTGTTCTTGATTGTTTAAGCATGTGCTGATAAAACATACCGCCTTGACTGGTTGCAATCTTAAACGCTTCACCGACTTGTTTAGCGGTCAGTCCGCTTTTACCAAGTTTGGCCGTAAATGTCTGTACATCAATTCCAGCTTTTTTTGCCAGTACCGCAAGAGGATTAAATCCAGAGTTTATAAATTCGCGGATATCCATGCCATCCGCTTTCCCTTTTAAAGATACCTGACCGAAGGTATACGCGAGCCGTTGTAATTTTTCGTTACTTGACCCCGCAACGTCTCCGAGCATAGTTAATGTCGGGACAATATCTTTCTGAGCAATTCCATTCTGTAAAAGTGCTTGAGTTGCTTGCGCAAGGTCACGGGTTTCGAATGGAGTTGCCGCGCCCAATTTCACTAATTCTTTTGTAAGTGCCGCACCTTTTTCCTCACTCTGTAAAAAAACACCGAAAGATGTTTCCAGTTGTTCAAATTCCCCCGCAGCTTTTAAAGCGAATCCGCCCAAACCTATAATGGGCAAAGTCAAATACTTGGTCATTGACTCTCCCATCGACACCATTCCCTCACCCATTTTTTTGAACGACTCAAATCTTTTAGCATTGGCGTCCATATGCTCTTGAAATTTGCCAAGGGAACCCGCCATCCGTTGTAACGGCGCGGTCATCTCGTCGATTGCTTTTATTATTAGACTAATACTAAATTGATCTGACGCCATTTTATCCCTTCATCCATTCGGCTACCTGGTCGAGACCCTCAAGCCAGAATGGTAAATCAAATTCAAGATCGAAATTAAAGATGTCGTTCGGTGAAAAATGAAAATGATACGCCAACGCCCAGACTAGCTCACGCCAGTTGTCGGGGATGGCGATTGCCCGAAAAAACTTTCCAACCTCTGTATGATTTGAAATAAATCTTCTTGCACGTCAAGTTCGGACACAGTCTCCTCTGAGAGCCCGGTAAGGCCCGCGATTAAAGGTATAAATTCAGTCGGGTCTGTCTTACCCGCTGCGCCCGCTTCAAATAAAGTTTTTGGAATAAGCTTTAAGTGCTTAACCTTCATCCGTTCCATAGTAATTTCAGACACAAATGACTTTTGTCCATTCTCTGATTTTAAAGGAAGGGGGTATTTTAAAATAATTATTTCTGACATTTTTTCCTCACTACTTTTTAAAATATGGGGCGCAGACGGTTTATCATCACAATAACTATTGAACTTGGAGGTCTCTATGCGCTTGCTTTTTTTGTGTCTGCGCCCCATACATGCCTTGTATGCCTAACCTTTATTCTCAGTCCAGTAAGAACCGATAAATTTTAAATCAACCTCACCCTCACCTGCGGTTAGCTTCATATTATTTGTACAATATGCGCCATTCATCGTGTACACTTTTCCGCCACCCGCCGATCTGAAAATAATAGTTCCATTACCGTTAATGGCCGCGAGGTCTTCAAGTTTGATATCATCGCGGTCAGTCACTTTCACTTCGCACATCGCAACTACCGGGGTTTCAACAACCCCATGTAATCCGGTGTCGCCTAATACTTCTTTACGTTCAAAAGCTGGCTTGCCTGATACACCAATTCCGGAAGCACTTGCACCCGTTTTATTTAGTAGCAGTGTACCATTAACCAGCACCTCAACTCTACCTGTAATTCGTGCCATTTAATGCCTCCTATAGGATGAACTGGATTTGACCAGCTAAAATTAAAAATTGGTTCACAAGGTCTGGCGGCAATAGAACATTTACTCTATTCACATCCGACGCATCCCGCTCAACTAATACGTTCTCAATAAAATCACTTAAATTTTCAATCAGACCCGCATCACTTAACTCTGCAAACAGGGCAATAACTTCCTGCTTAACTGTTTTTGGTGTTGCAATATATGTCCCTGGTTGTACGGGGAATGTATCATCAGCCAATTTAAAACGAGGTATGATAAAACGTGATACCATACGATTTTTAAATTGATACCGTATCTCGTTAAGTGTTGCAAGTGTCTGTACATCAAGATATGATGCATCAGTCAACCCCGCCGCATTAGTTTGATATGTAGTGATACAACGTTCAATCAAAACATTATCGCTTGTATCCGTGATAAAAGTTGCAATCCCATCATACAATAATAAATCCCTTTCCGACCGTGAAAACCTATTAGCCACAGGGGGAGCAAGAATACCCTTCAGCTTTAAATAATGTAAAGGCCTTGCCGGGTCTTGATTAAGATTGTATGCGGCTACTGCGCCAAGTGCCGCAGCCCATTCTTCAGGACATGTCGGTGAATCATATGCTGCCATTATACAATTGTGCGGTGAGTTGCGGGAATTACCGAGGGTGGTTGCGCTTGCTTGAGTTGCCCTTACCGCAGTAAAACCTTGACCTTGAAGATCGATCATCGGACCGAACCGGCTTTCTAATTCGTCTTCAACTTCAACCAGATTCGCGGCTACAATGTAAGGCTGAATAATGTATTGATACTGGATACCGTCAACAACCGCCCACGCATCACCGAGGTCTGGGTCTGTTGCGCCCGCGCCCATAACCGATGCCATAGACAATGCAGCTACCGACCAGGGTGCCGGATTAGACTGCCCTGCATAATAATTCCATCGGATGTCGATGTAGTTGCCCATCGTACCGGAATTGACCGCGATAAAAGCGATATGATCAGATCCCGCCGCGCTTGCAGATTTACTCGCAATAACCGGCAATTGTGAATTAGCATTTACATTTGTTTTAATCGCTGAACATACATCCGTTACCGACCATCCGCTCGTAATGGTGGTGTAAACTTTTGTACCGTTAATCATCAAATAAAATACCGCCGTTGCGGTCGCTGAAAAGCTTGATGCAAATTTAAGTGTCCCGGTTGCGGCTGTCCCGCCCGTTACGGATAAACACATTGCGTGCAGTTCAGTATTCGGATTGTTCTTTTTAAATACGTTGCACATACGCGCAAGGATTGAGCCATTACCGAAAAACCCATTGGCAAGACCGTCACTTGTCACTTGCATAACGGTTTCAGCCGGTGCTGTCCCTGCCGCTATTTTTTGCCCGAGTATTAAAACTTTGTGCGGATTAGCCGCAAGACCTTTTAATGCCCGGCTATTGTCGATTTCTACGTACGTTCCCGGCGTGCGTATAGTGTCGGGAATATTATTAAATGATATAGCCATTATCGTCCTCCTGATTTCATAAAGTTATTAGATGATACCACGGGTTTTTCTTCAACCTCGATCAGTATCACATCACCGCAATTAACCCGCCGTCTCCAATATCGACCGTCCGGCCCTATCCACGGCACATTACAACCCTCTGAGGGTATAATAGCCTTGTTGACCGGGTCGCGTACCGTGAGGCCTTCGCGGGGTTTCACAAATTTGTACTCTTTTCCCATATCGCCACCTTATCCTATAAAGATTTTCATGGCGCGAGCGAATGCCTTCGCGAACGCACCTGCCTTGTTATCAATTGTTAGATCAACCATCTGTGTCATGTCCGGCGTGACCAAGTTGACTGGTAAACTTAAAGACGGGTCATTAAGTACATCAGTCAAATTGACACTCGGGCTCAATATGTATTGCGCATACACATGGTCAAGTGTGGGTAATTGTGATGGCTGTTGGCGGTCATCAACCTGAGTATATTGTACTTCCCCATAGCCATCAGGATTAGAGATAATTCGCGCCTGTAATTCAAACTCAAAATCGTACCATAGCCAACCACGGTCAATGCCGAGCATTTTCCCAGACCGATAAAAAATCAATCCATCGTACCCCATGTCCCAGCCGATTAAAGGCTTGAATATTTCAGCCCGCATATTATGTAAAGCATCATAAGCTATAATTCCAGTCTTGTCTTTTTGTGTAGTGTCTGTGGGTAGTGCCACAATAACGGAAAAGCGTTCCATCAATAATTGGTTCACGCCAGATTCGGTTTGATTGTCCCGTACTTCCTCTTCGATAGGCACCACGAATGCAACAGGGGACTTACCTGTCAAGGTATTTGATACCGCTAAATTCAATTCAGCCGCACCAAAAATATTTGACCCCAATGATGTATTGGTTGCGCGAAGTTTTAAAACTATCCGGCCAAGTTGCATTATGCTTTCCCCATAACTTTTTTAAAATCATTTTCTATTTTTTTTCTAATATCTTTTACTAATTTATCTTCGAACTTTTCCTTCGTGGGCCTCAACCATGGACGCTTTTCCATATTCCGCGTACCCAACTCTAAGAACGCCCCGTGATCAACGTCAGTTCCGAACTGAAATTTAAAATTTGATTTTGAAAAATCGACCGTCCATCTTAAACTTTTTAATAGCTCGCCTTTATAAACCGCAGGAAATCCACCGGGTAATGAAGGGTGATGCTTTTTTCTACTGCGGCCCTTTCCTTTCCAATAAAACCAAGAGGCCTTTTTAGTACGGCGCATACTCATAATAATAAATTTGTGCATACGTGCGCCGAATAAATCAAAAAGGTCTGTCAGTTCTCCGAATAAATGAAAAGAATATAAATGGCCCTGCAACCCTTTTAATTTTTTAGATATACTCTTGGTATCAATTAACAGTCTCATGCCTGATACCCCGTACCCGATTCTTCTATCTGCTCCGCGTATACCTTTAAATATTCACTCGCTTCATAATCCACGTCGATGCCTTTAATACGATACCTGGTACCCTTGACGGTTGACCCCGATTGCATAAACAAATACCAATCTGATTTTAAAAGATTTATGTCAGCCATGCCGTCGTAACCTGAATCAAAAGCAAGACTAAACTGACGCCCTAATGATTGTATCCCGCATGTACGCATTAAAAATTGGTGTGTTGCCTGGCGCACACGCCCGCCAGTCTCCATAACCTGCGCCCCGCGTATCGCCTGGATATATTGAGACACGGGTTTAATCTCCGCCCATACGGTTGTCTGCGTTTCATACGTTTGATCAGCACCGCCGAAAGAGTTCGGGGTTTGTACCGGGATTTGTATTTGTACGCGCTGTCTTATTTTTGGTATTAAAAATCCCATTAACAATTCCTTACAAAATCCTGGGTCAATTCGAAATCACGTTCCAGGCAAAACAGAATACTTGTTATGTAAAAAGATTTATTGCACTTTGGACACGTAACCGTGGATTGGTGATCGTGAATATGGCCTCTTAATCCATTATCATAAAGGTCAAATCCACATACACATTTTACCACGCTTGAATGTCCGCAATTTCTACACGTCATTTAAAAATTCCTGATACGATAATTTTTTAATAACGATATCGCCTCGGGTGGCGGCTCATCCCGTACCACTCTATTCTCATAAATGTCCATAGCCCATAATTTTACACCGTCTCGTATCGCCTGTGGAACGCTTGCCGCTGTCGATCCATACCCCGCCTGATATGTAACCAAAAATCCACCATATTGACGGTCATAATTGTATGGGGGTGTCGCGTCATCTCTAATCGCTATGGTCCCCATGAGCCCGGTGGTCATGACATAATAATTTGTCGATGCGTATACCGTTTCGGTATTACTGTCATCCACTGTTTTTACGGTGGTAATCAATAGTAATGGCGGTCGCGGCAATTCGATTAGACCGTCTGGCCAAAAATCCATCCGCATTGAGATCGTTTGCTCGATCAGGGCTCGGCCGAGATAGTTTTCACATGCCTGCCGCGCCGCCACAATAAAACCCGTCAATAAGGTATCCTCATCCGACCCATCAATCCGTCCGAAATCTTTTAATTCCGTCAGGGTGATGGGTTCGATTGACGGTGCAGTTGTTATTGAAAAACTTCTATTTCCGTCGCGTGGTAATGCCCTATTGATAATCATTTACTTAACCTTTTTCACCGATGGCACTTGAGACATTTTATTTACAGGCGCAGTATCGATTGATTTTTCTTCAACCTTTTTCACGTCCGAAAATTCAATGCCCCACTTTTGAGTTATGAATATTCCTGCAAGCTTCTCAGGCATATCATAAACCTTGCCCTCTTCATAGTTATTGATAAGTGTACCATTCGGTGATGCTTGATGTGTTTTTAAAACTTTAATCTTCATACATTTATCCTTATGGAAAAGTCACGGACGTTGCCGAACTTACCGAAATGACCGACCATTCACCGTCTTTAAGACATGCCAGATGCACACGTCCTGCGCTCGCCGCCGATGTATAAATTATCATCCTTGACGTTGACGCGTTCCCGGACATCGTCATAATCGTCCCCGCATCACATGATATTGTAATTGCGGTTGACTGCCCCAAGTTGGTAGTTGATGACGTCGATTGATTACAACCGATGATCATCTCCATACCCACAGACGGTGCCGATGCCAACCATAAAGACGCGGTCGCACCGTTGCTACCCGTGGTGATTAGGTGAAATTTTGCGGTGTTGAAAATCCTTGAGGGTACAAGAGTACCTGCAACCACTGACACCGATGCCGCACTATAAGTAATCGCTTTATTCTGGTTGTAAAGTGAGTTTATTAAATCCTGTAGTACCGCCTGCTTTCCAGATGACCCAAGATAAAATAAAAATCCACTGTCAACCTGGAATATTCCGCCAGACTTGCCCACGATGTACGCGCCTGACGCGATATTAACTTCCCCGCCCGAGGCCACGTTAATTTCACCACCGTTGGCGACCGCAACCTCGCCACCATTTTCAATCTCGATATCGGCACCTGACGCAATATTTACATTCCCACCGGACGCGACATTGATATCACCGCCAGATTCGACCTCGATATCACCGCCATTCTGAATTACTAAATTTGCCCCAGTTTCAACTACAATGTCACCGCCGGATTCAACTTGTAAATCCCCGCCCGATTCGATGTGAATGTCCGAACCGTTTTCAACAACGAAATTCGCACCGGACTCTATGGTCAAAGCCCCACCGGATTCAACTACTATCTCACCGCCTGAAGCGACAACCATTACGTCGCCTTCTTGACGATGATATATACTTTGGTTTACTGATGTGCTATCTGCCATAATAATCTCCTAGTTAAAACGTAACCGCTGTTGCTGAACTTTCTGAAACCACTGACCACACTCCCGCAGTCGCACAAACCAGATGTACACGGCCAGCCGAGTTTGAGGATGCGTGAATAAACATCCTGGAGGTTGTAACGATTGTGGACATCGGCATAATCGCGCCCGCATCACATGAAATAGCAATCGCGGTTGATTGACCAAGATTTGTAGTTGAAGATACTGATTGATTACAAAGTATAATCAATTCCATACCAACGCTGGGTGCAGATGCCAACCAAAGTGTCGGAGCAACCGCATTAGACCCCGGTGTGATAACATGAAACTTTGCCTTATTGTAAATAACTGAAGGTACTAGAACACCGTTGGCTACCGATACCGATGCAGCGGTGTAGGTGATTACATTATTTTGACCGTACAGAGTATTTTTTAAATCGGTAACTCCCACTGAATAAGAAGAGCTACCAAGATAAAATGAAAAGCCCGATTCAAGATTAAATATCCCACCGGACTCGATTGTAATTTTTCCGCCATTTGCAATGACAAGCTCTGCGCCGCCTTGCTTCAGGTAAACGGATTCATTGATATATGTTAAGTCTGCCATTATTCCCTCCGTATGATAAGGCGGGGATTGCTCCCCGCCTGATTAAATCTTAAACAGGCTCGTTTACAGGCCAATTAGCTGGCAACCCGAGGATTGCAATCGCTCCCATTGACATGGTTGAAGGTCCGCCCACCTCTGATATCCGAACCCTGATTAAGCGATGTGGCCCACGATATCCAACCGCATACGCTTGGTTAATTCCAGCCGATGAAACGGATTGAAAAATTCCGCTATTGAGTGTGGAGTATGCGCCGTCCATTCCGACCACGCTATGAATCATTTGTGAGGCATAGCACTCAGACCATGCGGCCGCAGTACTATTATAATGTTCGAGCATAAGCTGGAAACGATTGTCCACTGAAGAAAAAGCACCACCGGTATGTGCGCCGACATTGACAACAATCGTTGCCGCGCCATAACCTTGAGTGTCCACGGTTGCACCATCAGTCGAGGCACCACCTGATGCGACGTCTTGAGGTGCGAGTGCTTGATAAAACTTAAAACCAGTATAAATATCTTGTATCATGATTATTCTCCTTTTAATTTAACCTTATGCTTCAATCGTGCCGATCTTAATTGCAGTAAAATTCGTGACATCTCCGCCTACCCTTTTTCTGAAGTAGAATTCTACAAGGGGCTTGGCGGTGTAAGGATCGCGCTGTACCGTTATACCGATACGGTCAACGATCATATAAGCTTCTTTCCAGTCTGCCAGAGCCACAGAAAGTGTGCTTGCGCTAACCGCAGGCATAGTGGTTGACATACGTACCGGAAGACCCAGTATCATAGAAGGTTGACCGGCTGCAAGACCTGGCTGCCATAGATAGTTTCCTGTGCCGTCTTTAAGCTGAATAGCCTTAGATACGGTTCCGCGATTCATTAGCCAAGTACCGCGCTGTAAATACTGCTCAATAAGCGCATATTTGATTTTAATAAAACCATCTGCGGTTAATGCACTTGCATGACCCATATGCACTTGCTCAATGGTTCCCCATGTCGACCCGTCAGCATAAGAAAGTATCCCGCGAGGTTTTCCAATACCATCACCATCAACAAATGCGGCTTGCTCAGTTCGTAAGAACTTGTCAGCCACTTTATTTGACAGCCATGATTCGATATTTAGACCGCTGTCTTCAAGCAAGACCTGGCTTGCGCGTGGGCGTGTGCCCATCATGTGTACGGCAATCCGTTTTTTATTGAATTGTGGGGTAGTGTAATTAGACGATGCCACAGTCTCGGCTTCCCAAGTTGCGCCAGCTTCGTCAGCATCCACTAACCATTCGATTGCGTTTGTAGAAATTGTTTCCACGGTTGCAAGTTGTCTCATAGGATCAGATTCAAAAAGCTTGGTAATGATCATATTCGACATTTGAGTGGGTACTGTGTATCCACCGTCAGGGTCAACGCCAGCAAGAAGAGTTTTAATTTCTTCGGGTGCAAGTAATGCCTCACGGCTTCCACCGTGTTTACGAATATAACCTTCGAATACTGAGCAATACTTTTTATACTCGTCCACGTTAACTTCTATCTGACGGGCTTTTTCATACGTAAGACCCTTTTCTTCGTTTGAGTTTACGGCTGCGACGGTAGTAAGAAATTGTTTCGCCTGCTCATAATCAGCAGATTTATTTTCTGCCTGCCCTTGACGGGGACGATTGAAAGCAACTTCAATTTGATCAATACGATCATTGATGCCTTTCTGCATCTCTGCCGTTTTTTTATCCATTTCATCTTGACGAAGTGCGATGGCCAAAGAAAACTTTTCCATCCGCTCTTTTACTACCACGTCATCGGTATTGCTACCAACGAGTTTTTTTAAATCCTCGTATTCATTACGCATGGTATCATAATTTTTTTTCATTCCAGATACGGTATCGCCAAGACTGCGAACTTGATCGGATACTCCCTGGATAATTTCATTAAATTCTGCCATAATAGTCTCCTTAATTATAATTAAAACATTTTATTCAGTAATATTTTTAGCCTCTTCGCATCTCGCATTGGCATATTGTAGGGCAACCAATAATTGATTGGCTGCCTTCATCTCTTGTCGGGTCGCCTCAAATTTATAACTGCAAAGCGACGATACATAGAGTGCCTGGTGTTTAGATAATCCCGCATCTCGCAGGGCCCGCTCAAAATCGCGTTCATTTGTAGCGGTTTCTAAACATTTCGTTCCTGTGATAGTTGCTCGGGTATTAGCCGGAAATGTAACCAGACTAATTTCCCAGAGATCAATTTTCTTTAAATAGCGTATATTCTTTTTCTCGTCAAATTCGACAGACTCTTTATCAACCTTACCATCAGGCCCACGTAAAAAATCCCATCCGATTGATAGACCCGTGATGACTTTTTTCTTCGCGAGTGCGTGTGCTTCTTTTGCTTTCTGTACTTCGAGCACCAAGTTCCCGGATAGTTTTAATCCTTTATTATTTTCAGTAACCATGTCCCAATACCCGATCGGTTCTTTGGCATCATGCTGCCATAGCATGGGGATGACCCCTGAGCCGTTGCGACCGCCGCGATTGATAGTATCAAGGAACGCCCCTGCAACTACTATGTCACCATAACTATCCGGCGCCCCTCCGAACGTTGACCCATAGCCCTCAATTTTTCCATCCTCATGTATCGCTGACATTTTAAATGGTATTTCAAGCATTTTCATATTGGGCCCGACTACATTTTCAATCTCGTTAATCATACAGTCCTCCGTATCACCGCTTTTCTAGTCTCAAACACTTCAACACATCGACAATTTATAATATTTCCCGCGCTTCCATCAGGATCACCCGGAAATTTCAAGGGCTCGCCAGACCCTACATATATACCATCTTTCTCGATCGTCTCCATGTCCGCGCCACGAGGGTATCTATGGAAGTGATCAAACTTACTTTTTTTCTTCTTACCACGCTTCACGTTCCCGCGCGTGCGCTCGTCTTTCGCGGACACCCATTGTCGCATATATTTTAACCTGGTCGTCTCCATCGCTTCATTCATGCTCTTGATTGCAACCGTATGGCACTCTGTCCTGGTGATGCGCCATGCACGTTTCATCACGCTGGAAGTATTCAAGGGAGTCACGTGCTTGCTAATAGACTTTGCTATATCCCGGTACGATTTATGGTCATCGAGGCCTTTTTTTATAATTGCCTTTAAAATCTTTTTTGTGGTCGCGGTTATTAGCACGACCTCTTCAGCCGCATGAACAACAATCCATCTGTCAATAATCGTTTGAAACTCATCTTGAATAGCCTTGTGGCTATATACCATAGCCGACTTTTCAAGGGCTTCAAACACCCGCGACCCGAACACACTAATGACCCGCTTGTATAATTCCATTAGGATGGAGCGCAAATTTTCAATGCCGTCATTAACCGGGTGAAATATTTCAAGTTCCCCATGCTCAACTTGACGCGCAGCCGCCAGGTATTGACGTTGTAATTCAAGGGCAACCTTGCGCACCGTCTGGCGTTCAATGATTTTCATTTGACGGTCGATCGCCGCACGCTCTTGTTGCCGGGCCTGATTTGTTACAAGGTTAATCATCTTCCTCTCATCCTATTCGCCTATCGACATGAGGTCTGGTGAGTGGCTTAGCAGTAAATCGCTACCCTCACCCTTCAGCCGTGAGAACGGCTGCAAAATATAATTCTTAACCGTATCGTTCATAATTTTTATTCAAACTCGATGGCATCAATTATACTTTCACCCTCTTCATTTTCAACACTCGTATCTTCAAGCATAGTATCGGAATTTAAAGGTATAAGGGTTGACGATATCAAAACAGAATCACCACCCTCGACAGGTTCAAGGTTCGCGGCTTCGCGTTTTTCGTTGGTGGTATAAAAAGACATCTTATCAATTTTCTCAAGACGCGCAATTTTCTTTTCAATAAAAACGGGAACCTCATTGAGATCATACTCAAGATATATTTCAGAATCTTTAAATAACCAGTGGTTCAATTCTTGCTGTAATAGTTCAAGATAAAAAATGACCGTATCTTCCCAGAAAGACAATCGGGCCTGCTCATAGTTCGCGAACGTCGAATCACCCTTGATACCAATCATTTGAGGCGGCACCCCGTACGCACTACAAATACGGCGTGCGGTCTCGCGCTGGCCCTCAGTAAAATCCATCTCTATGGGGTTGTACCCATATGAATTGGCAATGGTCGCGCCCTCAAGGATTAAGGTCTTGCCTGCGTTCATCGCCCCTTCGCGTTCCTCGTAACATTGTTTACGCAATCGGTCGAATTGTTGATCGGATAAATTATCCTTGGTTGATAGCACCATCCCCGGTCGTGCTTGATTATCTAGTAGCCCCTTATTCCAGTCCGCTTGACTGTTCGACAGGTCAATGTCACGCGCTGCGGGTTCGGTGACGGACGTTCCCCATGTCGCATCGAGAGGATTAAAAAGTTTGATATGTTTAATCTGACAACGCCCGGTAATCGGGTCAACTGGATATACTTTTGTGTCTGTCCCGCTGCGGTGCTCATATTCTACCACGTCGCCCGACTGATTACGCTGGATAGTAATAGTATCAGGTCGCAGGGAATAAAGCTCCATGACCCTGCCCACATTACTACCTGACAATGCTGCAACGCCCAGGATGAAAGAATTACCTGATATTGGCAAATAAGAAATAATTGAGTATACCAACGATAGCCAAGATTGCCCTGGGTTTGGACGTTTTAACAGACGTGTAATCACGTCGTCCGCAACCTCTTGACGCTCGCCCAATGTATTTTCAAAATACGCAACCCATGGAACAGATGCGCAAGACTTGGCGATAATGTCTACACATCGAAATGATATTATATTTTTAAGATATGATTCCTTGACATAATTCTCATAATTGCGCTCTGGCCATGACGTAGTGGTGCGGCCTTGCAGTATCAACGCCGATGTCCCAATGGCTTTTTGTCTTTTAAATAGTTTTGAAAATATAAACATTTGTATAATCCTATACTGCTATTGCTAACCAGTTTACGTCAACAATTCGTATCGTTTCATTTGCACCAACGGCGGTGCAAAAAATCTCAAAATAATCATTTTTTGCCACGTCGTCTAAATATATATTCGTCGCCATGTTTTGAGTTTTATTATCAGTATCAAAAGTAACACTTTGAGTACCATAATAAGTTGTAGTGACATTATTTTTTACAATCCCAAATGTAAATGTTGAATTTTTAGTCGTCGTCTGGCACGCTATAGATACCCACATATTTACATCGGATGAATTAGTAGGTAGGTATGTCATTTTATTGTTAGCGATTGTAAATTTACAAGCGTATGAATCAGTATTTGTATATGTGATCTTAGTAGGGGTATTGCTCGTCAAATTTTGGGTTGCGCTCGCCCCGGTTAGATTTATTTTTGCGTGTGCTTTTTTATCCTCTTCACCGATATTTGATTTTAAATAAATATCAGCGTCCCGCGCAATAGTAAAATCAAACCCGGATAAAAACGTACCCACGAAATTATGAATACAGTTCATAATATCAAATAAAGTATACGTGACATCCGCTCCCACATAGGTAATGCCAACGCCAAGGGCAGGATTTTTAAAAACAAGTGCCATAAATATAAACTCACCTGTCACCGCCTTAATAAGATGTATACCCTTGGCGCAATCTACAAAATCACCTATCTCGACATCCAACTTTGGTGTCTCGGTGGTGTTGACTGATATACCAGTAGTACACGTATCAAAAATAAAGTTTGTAAGAATAATTTCGACTCCCTTTGTTATTTTTATACCTGTTTGTGCGGTATCAAAAGCAAGCTCATTTAATCTGCTAAAAAGTGCGGTGGTATTATAATATAAAAAACTGCCAGTGGTTGCCGCCCATCCCGCAAGCGTCCCATCAAACCCCACGCGAAGAAAATTACATGCAGATCGAATATCAAACATTGGTTTATTTTCAAGCCCGGTTGCGGCTTTAAATATTGTGCTAGTATACCCGCTTCCTTCGATCATTAAATTCACGGTTGAATTTATAATAATTGTATCATCTATGGTATATATCCCGCCGTCAACAACCAATCGCACACCATTAGTATGAGCAAGGGAATTGATCGCAGTAATGGCTGCCTGTATAGTTGTAAACGATCCACCTGTGGATGACACGCGATAGGTATTAGCAAGCGGGTCAGGCGATGCCGGTGCAGTGTAGGGCACCTTCTGCCACACAGATCCGTTATTCAGCATCCAGTCACCGACGATAGCCGACGTTATCCCATCGATCGCCGCGAATGACGCATCTGCAACACTACACACGTAAAACTCGTTTATGTTTCCACCTGAACCGCCAGTCGCAAGAACAGGGGTATTCGAGCTCGCGTTCCATGTACCAAGATATTTTAACCCCGTGGGTGTGGGTGGTTGTTCAATCAGTACCGGCATTATTCCCTCACCTCATAAATTACTGAATATGGTATAGCACGGTCAGCACCCTCATCCGCGCCCTCGGTATAAGTAACCTTCCATGAATTTGTTACACCTAGGCTTAGTGCGATATATACACCGTCGGAATCAGTCGCCACAGTAAATGTATATGATTTTATTTCGCGATAGTTCGTACCGTCTATTTTATAATATAGTTTTATGACGCCGTCTTTTATCATATTCACCAAATCAATCCATACACCATGGATTAACCTTCGAGTTGCAACCGTGGACTCATACACCGTCTGCTCACCACCAACGTTAGTGTATGAATGTGACCCCACAGTATCCGCGCTTGACGTCGAGGTAGATATGGATGTGATGGTTGTTGAAGATGCTTCAACTACTGATAATATTTTTTGTATCGGGTCAATTCCATTTATCACAAGATACATTTCATATCTCCTAGTCTATAACAGCCCATCCGATCACTTGCAGCCCATACCAGTTCGCCACGGAAATGACGCTGGTCGTAATAACCAATTGATCATCGCTGAAAAATAACATGGGATCGCTGTAATGAAGGTATAAGTCCTGCACGCCATTAAGGTCCTGGCTGAGCAGGATTGTATTCAGCGCAGACCCGCCAACCGAGCTCACACGGATATTAAGATATTTTACCGAACCCATGGCCGTAGAAAAATGAAGTCTAAGCTCTTGAAGCTTCCATGGTGCGGAGATATTTATTGATTCGGTTATAAATGATAATACGCTTCCAGGAGCGGTCTTGTAAAAATTGAAGTGCTGCCAGTTATGCGGGCCAAAAAAACTTTCAGTAAATGCCATGATTATGTCTCCTAATTATTTAATCGAATAAACAACGACGCCAGGCCAACTCCGGTAATGATCAAGGTCAGGATAACTGTCCAGAGTTTCAACCATCGTTGTATTCCATCAACTATATCAATTTTATTTTGTAATAAATCTTTAAGGTCGACCAGGTCATTTTTTACAAGAGTCATTTCTTCGGTATCGAGCACGCACGGACGGGCGTTCAGGGTAGCCCTTTGATCTTTCATTTCGACAGTTAACATATCCATGCCATGCACCATTTTCTCGCATGACATGATCGTTTTTTCTTGTATCATAAGCAATCGCTCAAAGTTTCCATTTCCATTATTGTCCATGTCGCCAGCACCTCTGCCCTTTCCTCAAGTTTAATCAGTCGTATTTTATTTCGGAGGGTATTGAAATCATATTTATTTTTTATTTCGTTTTCAATCTTTACGAGCGATTCGACCGTCATTTTATATATACCTCATTCTTAATTCGGTGGACCCAGACAATCCCATTTCCCGGCAAAGTCCAGAAAGGGCGTCGACCCCGTCGTCAGGTTCTTGTCCTTCTTGGTACTCCATAACTTGCATTAAAAAATCATTATTGATAGTGTCAGAAAATTTTATTTTTGTCCAGTTATTTTTTACAAATGAAACTATTTTTATGTGTTTATTTTGAGACTCATTTCTACCAATGACTGACGGATATTTCTTTTGAAAATCCCGAACGGACAATCCTTTATCGGCATTTGTTTCCACGTACAATGTCCCGCACTTGTAATCATTTAAAATATTGACTATTACATCATATAACTCTGTCACGTCTTGCCGCCACACCCACCCGCATACGACAATAGAAGCATCCAGACGGGCTCCCATAGCCAATGCCGTGTGATTGTCCCCTGAATACGCCGGGTCCAGATATGCAATAATCTGCGATGAGCTTTCAGGCCATGGCGCGTAATCAGGTTCGCCAAAAAGCCGGTCGATGTCAGCAATATGGGAGAGCTCATAGTTCGCCGAAAAAAGGGACACGGAATTACTTTGCTTTAATTCCTTTATTTTATTTTGAATAACATCTTGCGTAAATCCTGGGATATCGACCGACCCGATAGGATATTTTTTCGGCTCAGGGATATTTTTCCACGCGTCATCAGGATGCCAAGGGGTACCGGAAAAGAAAATTTTCCCGCCCTCTTTCTTGATGTTTGAAAGCTCATTGACAAAAAGTTTTGTCCAGTCACGTTCAGCTTTTGATACCCTGTCCCGTATGGTAATAATGTCATCAGGGAATATAAAGTCATAGTGAGACCCTACCACCGCCGATGACGTGCCCTTGGCCTCAACATTACCTTCAGGGCTCGGCGTGGTCTTAATTGATAGTCTCAAACTTGATCTTGACCACTGCTCTGATTGTAGGGTATCGCATTTATATAAAAGTTTTCCCAAAAATTGAATGACCGGGTTTAAGAAATGAGATTGGATTGTCTGCACGATTTTCTGTGCATCCTGCTCCGCCTTACGAATAATTAAAATGGTTGCATTAGGGTCGTAAAACAAAAGATACCATACGCAGCCCACCACGATGATAGCGGTAGTTTTGTATGAGTTACGATGTGCCTGCATGGCAAATGATTTATTATTCAGCCAGGCATTGACAATCCATTCAGAATGTAGAGGGATTAAATCAGGATAGCCAAGGACGTGCCCGAGCACATGGGGATATTGCATGTACAACTTTAAATCGTCAGTCGTTAGGTTTCTTTTTCTCTCGTCACATTTTAGTGTTTGGTGAGTAGCTGGCATTGTTGTCGCCCTCACCATGTAGCCGCGAGAACGGCTAATAATTTTAAAAATCTATCCTTTTTCATCGATAGATTTCTTGAATTGGTCTGCAAATTTTAAAAGCTCCTCGGTTTCAATTGAGTGTTCAATCTTCCCGGTCAGTTCTATTTTATCACCGTATCCACGCTCTTTATGTTTTTTAGAAAGATACCATTTCGCCGCATCAATATTATCCGCTTGAATAGCCCGGTATAATTTAGACTCGCATAAATCCCCTATTTTTTCTTTTTCATCCCTATATGCTTGCAAAGTCTCAGGCCACATTTTAATATACTTGTCCGCAGTATTCCAATCACATTTTAAAGTGGCTGCAATATTCGTGATGATACCAGACGTCCCCTTAATTGCTTTAAGGACCTCTTGCTTTGTATAACCTCGTTTACCTATGCCTTGTCCAGCCATCGCGAAATACCCGATTTTTATAATTTTACAGGCTTCCCACCTGTTGCATAATAACAATCCAATATATTTTCTTTTACATGTTTAGCAATATGATACATCATTTTAGGCATAACTGAATTACCTATTCGCGCCCATTGCTCGGAATACCCCCCAATAAACTTAAAATCATCCGGAAAACTTGACAACCTTTTAGCCTCATTTATTGATAATGCTCGTTTCTCGGAATAATGAACGGTTGTTGCGAACCCCCTCCCTGTCTGAAATTTTAAAAGTGTAGGACTCGGCTTTTCTGGATGAACTTTTTTACAATTATTAAAACCTTTTCCTATAATACTTTGGGCCGACTTAGAATATTTAATTTTATCATAATAGAGAGAATACTTATCATTAAACTCTGGTACCAATCCTACTTCAACGTTTAATAAGGCTTCTTTTACAGTAATCACTTTCTCAAGAGGTCGCGGAAATGATGGCACGATATTTAAATCTTTTCGAACGCCAATAAAAAACATACGTTCTCTTGATTGGGGAACGTCATACCACATTGCATTCATAAGTTTTGATTTTACATTATAATTTAATTGCATTAAATTTTCCCATATCTCAAGATACTTTCCCTTCATTTTACCTTTTATCATTCCTGAAACATTTTCCATAATAAAAATTTTTGGGCCCAACTCTTTTATCAATCGAACATACTCAAGAAATAAATCATTTCGCGGGTCACATACATTTCTTTTCCCTCTAGAAAGAGAAAACCCTTGACACGGCGGAGACCCATCAAAAATATCTAATTCCCCCTTATTCATACTAGATAGTTCTAAACAAATTTTTCCAGACAAATTTCTAATATCATCATGATATATGGGAACTTCAGGAAAATTCAACTTAAACGTTTCTACTGCATTAGAATCCCATTCAACCGCAAGCACTTCCTTATACCCTGCCCATTTATAACCTAGAGAGCTTCCCCCGCATCCCGCAAAAGTAGAAATTACTGTATACTCGCTTACCATTTGTACCCGCATTTCGGGCATTCAACATTAGTATCAAGATCACCCGATATTTCCTTTTCAGTATTTTTAAATTCGAAATGTGCATCGAGGTATACATTCGGAATGTCAATTTCGCACCGCACTTCATCAAAATTCAAGTCCTGAATAAAATCAAATAGCGGCTCTTGCTGGATACTTGCATAGTGAGAATTATAAATCAAAATTGCTTTCTTGGCGTCCTGCTTTGTCTTGCAATCTACAAACACCGCCGACAATTTCTCAGGAACATCAACTCCCTCGTCCTCAAGTAATTTCAGTACAGGTATTCTCGTATGTCCATCAAGACACCATAAAGTCTTCCCATCTTGCCAGACAAGAAACGGACTTTTTAATCCGTTTCTTAATAAACTGGTTTTCAATTTATTCAATTGGTCTTTTGTAATCTTTTTAAAATCGTCCGGTTGAAAAGGCTTTAATTTTTTCCACTCGACCAGATCAACCTTCTTTATATAATCTTTAAATGTCTCATTCATAATTTTTCACTTAAAAGTTTTTTTGTAAATATATCCGTATCATTTCTTATTTTATCAAATTGAGTCATGGCACGCGCTGAGTTTTCAAGATATCTTTTAAATTCAAAATCGATACATGCGGCGATTTCGCGGGCCCGCAATAATATTTTTTTTGAGTTCGCTTCCCTGGCATATGCGTCCTCAATGAATTTTTTATTTTGATCGATGATTGTGTTCAATGTTTCTATTTCCAGATTTTTTTCATGGAGTAGAATCTCGAATAATTCTTTTTGAGTATATAACGCCGTATCAATTTTACGCTGCCAATCGGTACCGATTAAAGCTCGTTCCCGTGCCCGCACCTTGTCAATAAATTTCTTGATTCGGCTTTTTAATATGATCATACACAAATTATATGAAACAAAGTAAAAAAAAGCAAGGAAAAAATATCCCTCAAATATCCCTCTGGAACACCGGAACACCGGAACACCACTTTTAAGTTTGTATAACCTTTTTTTTCACCATAAACATTTTCCGACATATCCTCTATACAATGTCGGAAAATGTTTATGTACCTATTTTTGCCTTATCCTGAGTATAAAGTGGTGTTCCGGTGTTCCGGTGTTCCAGTGATATATAATTATATATAATAATATTAATATGAATATAAATAAGGGCTTTTTAGCCCCCTTTTTGACGGATTTCGCCTTTTTCTGGAACACCACTATACATATGTTTTTGTATTCATTTTTAATTTTTTGACGTTTTTTTAAAAACACAAAATCCTTTTATGTTTTTTCTTACTTTATAGGCATGTGCGGCGCTCGATTTTTAGCCTTTTCTATTTATTTTAACCCCCATTCTAAAAAGTGGTGTTCCAGTTTGTAAGGTATTAGTGTCTTTTTATTCTTATTTTTTAGTGGTTTCCCTGGCCAAATGTTTGTGCTTTCTCTTCTTGTAATTTTTTCATTTCTAGATATTCTTTTTCAAAAGTTTCATCACCTATCCGTTTTTTCCACCTGTCGTATTCTCGTATTATCCATAATCGTATTTTTTTTCCTTCTATTTTAATAGGGAAGTCTATTCGAATATGTTCCAGTTTACGCAATATCAACGCTACCCTATTGATTGTAATATATTTGTCCCTTAATTCTGCCCGCATATAATCGGTTATTTCAGTTAAATTTACTACGTCAATATCAAAGGGGTGTTTACATAATTCTATCATATCATAAATACGTATTTCGAGGTCGCTTTTACTGTATTCTATAATTGCATTTTTTGCTGCGGTGATCATTGGTGCAAGCCCCGGATTGAAATCTGATATATCGCGATTTAATAAAAAATTCATAACCTCCCCTGCACGAGTATTTATTTTTTCAAGTAGATCAATATAATATTCGGGCGGCTTTTTCTCGTGTGTTGTTTCGGTGATAAAATATCGGCGTTCCCCTTCGGTTAAGAATACGGGGATGTCATGATTTGACGCGGCAATTATATTCATGTGATTGGTAATTTCATATGGCATTCGGTGCATCTCGCGAATCTCTATTGTGGGTTCGGTAATGAAGGGTTTTAATTTTTCGGCGAGTTCATATCGGTCTCCTTGTTTTAATTCGTTGATCCATACGATTTGACAGTCCTTTGCCCACCCGGTATAATTTTCATGTAATGAAGAATTGCGGGGCTCTTTATAATTTTGGGGCCCTACTATTTTTCGCAACGTCCGGCCTACAAAACTTTTTCCTGTCCCTTCAGGCCCAATCATGACTATTGCATGTAAAACTTTTTTATTCGTTTGTATTATATATGCAATATAGTTTAGCATGTGTTCGCGTTCTTCTTTTACGGGAATCAGATATTCAAGATGGGCAATAAACCAATCAGGGTGCGCATCTATCGGCATGAGACTTGAGGGTGTCCAGGTATTAAAGTACGGTAGCTCGTCAATATCTATAATGCGGGGTTCTGCGGGTTCGTATGCCAGACTTTCAACTGATTTGATAAGATTATTAACCGCGACAAACATTGAGGCGGACCCTTTCTGCGCGATCGATGCAAAGTTATGATTAAACCCTTCACGGGTTCTGTATTGTTTGGGACGTTTACTATTTATAAAAATATCTTGTGCGTATACATAATACCAGTCTTCAAGATGGGATTTCATATCATTTTTTATATGTTCATTTTCTTCTACTTCAGCTGCCTCTATACGGGCCACCTGTGCGAATATACTTAACGCTTTTTGTTCTATAACGGCCCTCGGCACCTCGTGTATATATGAAGTATTTATTTTTTCCAGTTCATGTTCGATAACGGTCAGGGTATTAAATGATTTTTTTCGTGTCAGGAAGAGGCCGTAATTAAAAATAACCGGTTCGCGCTGATCCCCATTTTTATACGGCCATTCATTTAAGTATTTCTTGACCGCCTCCTTTCTATGTTTGGCCTTTATCTCATTTTCATCTTTATGGGCTTCGAAAAGTTCCTCGAGTGTGTAGGTAATGTGTGGGTTATATACTTTTATTTCGAATGTTTGATCATATTTCTCTTTCTTTTTATTCCAGGTTCCGGGTAACCGCATTAAGTGCCCTGCGGATACTATAGACAGGTCGCTTCCCGGATAGGTATATACAATCTTTTTTTGCGTGTCCTTCCATCGTTTTTTGTCCGCAGAAGGCGCGGACAGTAACCAGTATAAATGATGCCCGCGTTTGTCTTGACGGGATATGATAACGGAGGGTTCAAGAATAAACTTTCCAGGAATGGGCGCGTTGTCTAAATCAATAAAGCATGAATTAAATGATATTGCGTTGTCCGAATTGCGTTCTTTTCCATTTAATACGTCCGGGGTGAAAAATATTCCCCGGTCCTTTTCCTGTTCACTTTCGATCCAATCGGGTATCCCTATATAGTAGCCTGATTTTTTTAAAGTAAAAGACCCATCCTCAGTACGGGATTCGAACCATGTGCGTGACTCACCCTGCACCCTTTTAATAAATTCAAGCGTATTCATAGAAACCCTCCCCGGTTATTTATTGATTAGTTTTTGATGTATTCAGTGATTGTACAAGTATATGCTTGATATATCCGGACAACGATCTATTCTCTTCTTTGGCTTTTCGCATCGCTGCTTTTTTTATAGCT
>Ga0315288_10000429_pt1 | contig 52492 bp, 43 predicted proteins | sample YL17G11_20_MG_FD_203454 | JGI IMG/M metagenome (GOLD analysis project Ga0315288, IMG submission 203454) | Sediment microbial communities from Yellowstone Lake, YNP, Wyoming, USA - YL17G11_20 | ecosystem: Environmental > Aquatic > Freshwater > Lake > Sediment | place: USA: Wyoming | collected... | reverse complement strand
AAGAACGAAGGCTACCTGATAATTTCTGGGGTCAGACCCCGTGGCCTCGACACGTATCTCCGTTTAAGGAACGAAGGCTACCTGATAGTTTCTGGGGGCATGACCCCGTGGCCTCGACACGTATCTCCGTTTAAGGAACGAAGGCTACCTGATAGTTTCTGGGGGCATGACCCCGGTTATGAGAGCAGGATCTTCCTCAGCTTGTCTTCTTCGTCAACGGATGTGACAGAGATGACCGAGTCCCCGGGCTGTAACGTGTCTTCCCCGTGGGGGATGATCACCTCTTCGCCCCTGATGATTGCGACCAGCACGCATCCCCTGGGGAACCCGAGCTCCCTTATGGGACGTTGACACGCGCTGCAGCGGTCCGCCGGCATGTCCACCTCGACAATGGCGAACTTCCCTTTCTGCATAATGTGAAGGGTGATGATATCGCCGACAGTCGTCTCCTCTTCGATCAGGTGGCCGATGATAGTGGTGCTCGAGATAGCGTCGATCCCCATCAGGTTGAAGATGTGCTCGTTCTTCGGGTTGTTGACCCTCGCAACCGTGCGGGGGATGTTGAAAGAGGTCTTGGCCAGCTGGCAGGCGACGAGGTTGTCGTCGTCGTCGCCGGTTACAGCCGCGAAGACATCGGCTTTGTCGACGCGGGCTTCCTCCTGGTATCTATAGTCGCAGGCGTCCCCCTGGATCACCAGCGCCCTGGTGGAGGTCGCCAGCCTCTGGCAGACCTCCTCGTCTTTCTCGATCACCACCACGGTGTGGCCCGCGTCGCTGAGTTTCCCGGTCAGGAAAGAACCGACTTTCCCTCCACCACTGATCACGATGTGGATCTCTCTCACCCCTTCTGGTACTTGTTCAGGTATTTCTCGAGTTTATGCGACCGCCTGGGTGTCGCGAGCGCGGTCACGGTGTCGCCTTTTCTCAGCACGAAGTTCTCATCGGGCATGAAACCGGTACTCCTCCTTACGATGTAAGTGAACGCGGCCCTCGATTTGTCCATGGCGAAACTGACGGGTTTACCATCCCACGGCGGCGGGCACTCGAACTCCACCAGGTCGAAGATATTGTACAGGCACGAGGTCCGGGTGTGCACCGGCGGCTTGAGCATCCTCTCGAGCAGCACCTGTGCCAGCAGCCTGGTGCCGCATATGTAGTTCATGCTGAGCGCCTGGAACGTCGCCTCCTTGTCAGGGTTGAACAGCCTGGCCAGGACATGGGGGACGTTGAAAACGTGCCTCGCGACCTCGGCTGCCATCAGGTTCGTGTTATCGAACTTCGTCACCGACGTGAAAGCGTCCGCTTCCCTAATCCCTGCCCTGACAAGGGTCTCTTCGTCATAGACCATTCCCTCTAACACCCGCCCACCGTAGTTGCCCGGCAGCCTTTTAAAGCGCTCCGGGTCCACGTCGATCAGGGTGATGTCGTGGCCTTCCATGGACAGCAGATATGCCAGGTGAGCGCCGACCATGCTGCAGCCTCCGATTATCACCCTGGCTCCGGACGGTTCTTCGCTCACGGTCTCGAGGGCGGGCCCGGAAACGGGCATTATGTTCGCAGGGCAGGAATCTTCCCCGAGGCAGCCTTTGATCACTCTCCAGCCCTCTTTACGCATGGTGACGATCACCCGGTCACGCCGGCGCAGCGGAGTGCTCTCGTTCCATTCGATCGCCTTGTTGTCACGCATCAAGACGATGAGCCTTGAACTGACACCGTAGTTCAGATCGCCGGCGAGCTTTCCCTCCGCGTCCTCGGGGACCGAGAACTCCACCACCTGGATTCCGACGTCGAGCCGGTCCTGCTGGATGATGACCTCTTCCGGCTGGAAGAGCTTCTCCCGGATCCGGTCGGCTATGAGCGTGGTGCTGCAGACGTAATCGATGCCCATCTTATAGAAGGTAAGTTCCTTGTCGGGATTATAAAGGCGAGACATGACGGTCGGGACCCGGTAGACGTTGGACGCTATCTCGGCGGCCATCAGGTTGGTGTTGTCGAAGTTGGTGACGGCGGCGAACGCGTCAGCGCTCTCGATCCCGGCTTCGTGCAGCAACTCCTCGTCGAAGGCCACCCCTTCGAGGGTGACCCCGTTGAATGTGCCTCCCAGGCGCCTGAAGGACCTTCTGTCACTGTCTATGACCACGACGTTATGTGCCTCGTAGGACAGCAGTTCGGCAAGCTGTGAGCCAACTCTTCCGCAACCCGCGACGATCACGTTCATGAAACGGCCTGCCTCTTCCCCCGGGGGTTCACCGATATCATATTACTCCCCGCGGACGGTTTTCTTCATCCTGTTTCGCCTCACGTTCCAGAGGAAGGCGCACGCGGCGGCCAGCGCAATGGCCGCGAATAGCTGTCCGTACGCCAGGGGATGGTCGAACCTGTATCCCTTACCGACTAACCCTATTCTCTGCGCGTGGATGTCGGTATCGCCGCCGTGCTCGTGACAGGCTCTGTTGAAGACCCCGGTGACGCTCACGCGGGCACCCTTGTTCTTGTATCCGCCGAGTATTCCGATCGTCTCCGTGTCGCCTTTTGGAAGCCAGACCCCTATGCCCGCGTTGGACATGCCTACAAACTCTCCACCTTCCTCCAGGCTCTTCCGGCTGTAAGCGTCATCGTTGACCGTTATCCACGCGTAGTCACCTCGCACCATTATGTCCCCGATCGCTTCGCCTTCGATGGTCACCACTTCCCCGTTGTACTTCTTCATGTTTTCGATCAGGTCTACAATGGAAACCCTGTCGTCAGCCCTGGCATTCCCCGGGAACAGGAAAGCCAGCGAGATCAGGGCCACCAGGACTGTCATAGCGCTTATGCAGATAGGGATTCGAGTTTTCCTCATCGCCGGCCGCTCCTTTTGCCGCGCACCACGGCGATGCCCATGCCGACAAGCGCGAACACTGACATGAACTCCAGCCTCCCCGCCCACATCTCGAATATGTAATATACCTTGAGCAGGGCAGGCATCAGGGGGGTGGTCAACCCTGCAGAAAGCCCGGTATTGCTGCCGGCGGAGACGGAGTCGAAGAACGCCACCGACGGGCTGTACCCGTAGATCGTCCCCAGCAGGCCGCCGACCGCGTATATGACAACGTAGCTTATGACTATCAGCATGGCTCCCTTTACCAGGGCGTCGTCAAGCCAGACATCTTTCACGTGATGGATCTTCTCGCGCACCACCGCGGATTCAGGAGAGACGATGCTTTTTATGTCCCCCCACAGGGACTTGGTGATTATCCCCATTCGCAGGCCCTTGAAGCCCCCTCCGGTAGAGCAGGCGCTGGCGCCGATAGCCATCACGAGGGTTATGGCCCAGAGGGCTATGAACCCGAACTCTTTGAAGAACGAGGTGGCGTAAACAGTGCTGTTGCCGGTGGTGGTGTGGCCGGATACGAGGTTATAGAAGCCCTTGCGGAAGAACTCGGTAAGCGAAGTGTAAAGGCCCACCTTGGAGAAGCCGATTGACAGCATAAACGTGCCGACTAACGCGGTGATAGCGAAGGACCTTGTCTCGATGTTCCTGTAGATCTCCCTGCGGTTGCCGGTCCAGACGGTGTAATGCAGGGCGAAGTTGAACGAGCCGATAACGAAGATTATCATCGTGATCATCTCTATCAGCAAGCTGTGGTAGTAAAGCAGGTTCAGGCTCTGGGGCGCGAACCCTCCGGTGGACCAGGCCCCCATGAACAGCCAGACCGAATGCAACAGGCCCCTCCCGACTGGCATCCCGTCTTTCATCAGGCCGAACCACAGGAACAGGCTGCCCACGACCAGGTATGTGAGGCTTATCATCCAGATAGCCCTGGCGGTGCGGATCACATTGGGAAGCAGTTGCTCATCCTTGCCCTCGCTGGCGTAGATCTTGAAGGCGCCCGCAGTGCCCGCGAAGAGGAAGGTAAGCGCGATCACGATTATCCCCTGCCCACCCGCGTAAGTGAGCAGGTGTCTCCACATGTTGGTGCCGTGCGCCACGTGGTCGAGGTCCTGCAGCAGGAAGAGGCCGGTGGTCGTATACCCGCTCATCAGGTCGAAGCAGGCGTCAAGGTAGGATTTGAAATGCCCTGACAGGAAGTGCGGTATGGCCCCGAATGCCATTGCCACCAGCCACCCCAGCGAGGCGACGATTAGCCCGTGGAACCAGGACAGGTCGCGCTTCACGTAACACGTGTTTTCCATGACCAGCCAGAAGGTGACGCAGGCGAAAATGCCCACCAGGAAGTTCAGTACGGTGTTCCACTCGGTCGAGATAAGGGCTATCGCGAGGGGCACCAGCATCAGCAGGCCGATCGCCAGGATGACCCTTCCTATGCCCCACCCGATCAGCTTCCAATCCTCGCGGGTCGGTCGCAGTATCATGTCATGATGACCTTGATGAGAAGCATCAGCAGGAGCGCCGCCAGCGAGATGGCGATTACCGCGGAAGACTCGATAAGGATCCCCAGAGCGTATTCGGCCCAGCGCCGCCAGCGGCTTTCCGCCCCGCTATGGCTTTCAAGGCCATCTCTTTCAGCCAAGGTCTACCTCCCAACCCGGTCAGGCTCGAGCCGAGCAAAATGTCGAAAGAATTATAGAACATTTCCTCAGCCCGGACTACATTCCGCGGGAAAAAGTTTTCGGTGCAATGCCCGGTGTTGAGTCACCATGCGGGTCAATGGAACAACCGGCGGATTTTTCAGTAACGCCCGTGACTTTTCGCTGTGCCGATCATGGCTCTGACGTTCTCGGGCCTGGCGTTGGACGGCACCTCGCAGCCGGACGACAGTATGAAGCGGCCTTCCCTGCCGACCTCCCGTATCAGTCTCCTGCAGTACTCCTCCACCTCGCTCTGGCTTCCGATGGTGAGCATGTCCGGGGGCACGTCACCCATTATGGTGTAACGGCCTCCCAAGACGCGCCGTGCCCTGAAGATGTCCGTGGACCCGTCGAACTGGAAGTACGTGTCGGCAGGCAGGTCGGTCATTAACTCCAGGTTGAGGTCCCAGTTGCCGTCACAGTGCATCCCGAACAGTATCCCGTGGGAGTCCAGGTACCCTGCAATGTGTTTGAGGGCCGGATACGCGTACCGCTCGAACTGGACAGACGATATGAAGTCGTTCGATGACCGGTGCACCAGCAGGAGAAATCTCCTGGTCCGGGTCGCGGCGCAGGAGAGGCGCGCCGCGAGAGCGACACCGCGGGACAGCCTGAGCGAAGCTTCTCTTATCTCTTCGCCGCGGCGGTGGAGGTCCATGGAGAACTCCATGAGGCCCCTGGCCATGCTGAATGTGTCGAAGGGGGCCTCCAGGCTGAAGGTGATGAAGAAGGGAACGCCCCTGACGCGCCATCGCTCGAGCTCGAAAACCCACCTGGCCGCAAGCCGGAAGAGATGGGGGACGAACCGGCCGGCCCAGAAACCGGTGTCGGCCTCGACTTCCGACAACCGCGCGACCAGCTCTCCCATAAAACGGAGCAGTGGCTGGATTTTTCCCGGGAACCGGTTGGCGATTATGCAGGCGTAGTCCCCGGCCTCCATCAGCGTCTCGGTTTCGGGAAGCTGCATGACGAGCTCATCCCCGTCACCGCCCGCGGCAAGCGCGGGTTTCATGCCGACGCCCGCGCCCCAGGTGATATCGAAGTCGGGGGCGTCCATCGTTGTCGGAAGCGGGTACATGGCGTCCCAGGGGCCTACCTCCCAGAAACACGCGTCCATGGCCGCGCGGTAAGTCGCCATGTCCGTCAGGAAATCACGGTACGGGGTGCCGGTATAATGGGCCGCGAAATAATAAAGCAGCGGAATGCAGGGGACCCTGTCGGGAATCCCCCCGTGAAGGACCGTATCAAGCCTCTGTTCTAGCTTCATCGCTGAGGGCATCGGCCCACCGTCCTCCTTGACCGGGGCCCCGGACAGGGCTTCCATGCCACGGGCCTTCTGCCGTGCCCGGGGAGTGAGGATATAATAGTAACACGGCGGGGCCCGGCGGGGTGTTCGCGGTTAATCTACAGCGGGCCCGCACCTCCAGGGATTGCGTTTTTGCTCGGGAGGCTCACCTTGAAGGTGATAATAGGCGCCGACCACGGCGGCTACGAGATGAAAGACGAAATAGCCACGTATCTTCGCGACAGGGGCATGGAGGTCAGGGACCTTGGCACGAGCGGCCCCGGCCGCGTGCTGGTAGACGGGTACGCGGTAGGGGTCGGGCGCGGTGTCGCGGCCGGTGAGTTCGACACTGGGGTGCTGGTTTGCGGCACGGGGCAGGGGATGGCGATATTCGCGAACCGGGTCCAAGGGGTAAGGGCGGCACTGTGCAATGATATCTTCACGGCAAGGATGGCCAGGCAGAACAACGATGCCAACGTGCTCTGCATGGGTTCCGAGATCGTGGGGGCAGGAAACGCCCTGGCTATCGTAGAAGAGTGGCTGCAGGCAAAATACCTCGGAAGGGAGGACGACACCCTGGCCGGGCTTGATGAACTGGAAAGTGATTAGACGGTCCTCTAACTTTTATGGAGATGTTTGAGCGAGAAAGGAGTGGCTATGTCAACGGCTGATGATTTGAAAGAGGCTTTTGCGGGCGAGTCCCAGGCGAACAGGAAGTACCTCGCATTCGCGAAGAAGGCCGACGAGGAAGGCAACGCTCAGGTGGCCAGGCTGTTCCGGGCGGCCGCGGACGCGGAGACCGTCCACGCCCATGCTCACCTCAAGGTAATGGGAGGGATAGCGGACACGGCCGGCAACCTCAATGAGGCGATCGAGGGGGAGACGGAGGAGTTCCGCAGCATGTACCCGGCGATGATAGAGGAAGCAAAAAAGGAAGGTAACAAAGCGGCCGAGGAATCTTTCTCCAACGCGAACGCGGTGGAGGAGATCCACGCGGGTCTGTACCAGAAAGCGCTAGATGAACTCGGCAAGAACGAAGAGGTCGAGTACTACATCTGCCAGTACTGCGGTAATACTGTTGAAGGCGAGGCTCCCGAGCGTTGCCCGATATGCGGCCGACCGAAGTCGAAGTTCAAGAAGGCCGATTAGTCTGTCTCGAGCCAAAGGGAATGGAGCCGCCTTGGGACGGATCGACCTTGATATGCCCCTGGTCGGTGTAAAGATACTGAAAGACTCGCTGGTGGGATTCGAGGACAGGACACCCTATCGTGGCGCTTCTTATTGTGACGCGGTCAGGCTGGCCACTGCCGGGGAGGAAGTCCTGGTCACTGCCGATTCCATAGAGGTCTGCAAGTGGTCGCCGGTGGTACTTGGCCTCAAGGAGCCCGCTGACAGGTTTGACTTCAAACTCGAACCAAGGATGCCCGGGGTCAGTGGCTACTTCGTGGCGCCGATGTCGAGTTACTCCAACGGGCTTGAACCCGACGTGGTAATCGTTCGTGCGCGTCCCGAACAGCTGGGGCGACTGATCCATGAGATGGGCGAAGAGGCGTTGGTTGAAAGGTATCGAGGCCAGATGGGAAGGAGTGCCCTGTCTGAGGACGGCTTTACCTCTGGTGCGCGGGTGAGATTCGCCCTGGCGGTCAACAGGGGCCTGGCCCGCCTGCGGGTCTGGAAAACCTTTGACAGATTCACGCGCCTGGCTTTCAAGAACAAGCTGGTCACCCGGGGTTTCGAAGCGATCATCTCACGTGCGATGGCGGACATGTCCGTCTGCAGGAATTCAACGGTAATCCCCTGCCTCGAAGATTCGGTGAACGTCTCGCACTTCTGCACCGGGGCGATCACCTGGGGCCAGAACCCGCCTTCGCACATGACATCGGGATTTCCCTTCGCGCTTTTCGAGAGGGTCTCCGACAGAATCGAGTCTCCCGGCAAAGCAAGGTGACGGCAACTGAAGCATCAGGGTAGAACCGTGCCTGTCCGGCTACTATCGCTGCATATCGAAACGGTTTATTGTACAATCTGACCGTGCAGAGTGGCTCTAGCGAATTAAACAGTCTGCACTTCATTTACAGTGAATACAGATTACGTGATCAAGAACGGGGTTCTGCGATGAAAAACAAGAGGTTGGAGGCGACCCTTTCAGCGTTGACACCGGCGATAATCGGGTATGGAGAAGGATTGCCCGAGGTGCCACCAGAAAAAGTGGCAAGGGAGGCAATCGCCCACTTCCAGGCTGGATGGGCGGAGCTTTTGATCATAATCCGGGTCTTGATATTCGTCCTCAATATCGTGTCGTTGCTTTCTCACGGCAAGTTGCTCAAGAATCTGGACAGAGAGAAGCAGGAGCGGTTCATGAACAAGTTCATGGAGAGTCGTTTCCTGGCCATCAGGGGCCTGGCCGGAATTGTCAGATTACTGATCAGCATGTACTACTACACCCAGGATGAGGTGCAGCTGGCGCTTGGGATTGACCGCGAAGCGCTGTGCGCCGATGCTGAAAAGCATCAGGTCACCAGATAGTTCACGTTGGATGCGAACGGAGAAAGGAGTCTGAAAATTCTATATCAATTCCAGGATATCGTTCGCGAATACGGGCGAGGCAAGCCTGTAGAGCTTGAAGCGGACGTGGTGATCGTGGGGAGCGGTGCCGGTGGCGCACCCCTGGCCTATGAGCTGGCGGGGGAAGGCTACTCGGTTATCGTGCTGGAAGAAGGAGGGTACCACACGACCAGCGATTTCCGTTTCCAGTGGGCGTGGGCTGCCAGTCACATCTATCGGGACGGTGGGGTGAACATCACACTGGGAACTCCCGTGATGCTTGCGCCGGTCGGTAGGACCGTGGGGGGAACCACCACGATCAACCAGGGCAACGCGATGCGCGTGCCCCCCAGCCTCATCGAGCGGTGGCACTCGGATTTCGGGCTGTACGATATCGACTACGAGGAGCTCGCCCTTTATTATTGCGCGGTCGAGGAGTTCTTGTTCGTGCAGAAGGTCGATCCGGAAGTAGCGGGAAACAACGCCAGGAAATTCATCGAGGGCGCGAGGAAGATTGGCCTGAACGCTGATTACCTGACCCGTAACGCCAAGGACTGCGAAGGTTACGGACACTGTATCGCCGGCTGTCCGTCCGGCGCCAAGCAGTCTATGGTCGTGTCATACATACCCGAGGCGGTGAAGCGCGACGCTGATGTCTACGCGGACTGCAGCATAGAGGAAATCCTGGTGGAAAACGGCAGGGCCGCCGGCTTCGCCGGTTATTTCATTGATCACGGCACCAGTGAGGTCGGGCCTCAAGTCAAGGTGCATGGGAAAGTTGCGGTGCTCGCGGCCGGAGCGCTGGGCACACCGTTACTCTTGTTCAGGAACAGGCTGTGTAATTCCAGCGGCCAGGTCGGAAAGAACTACTTCGTGCACCCGGCCATGATAACCGTTCCGGTGTGGGATGAGTTGATCGAGCCGGCCAAGGGCATTTCCGAGAGCGCTATGGTCAAAGATTTCGAGGACTACGGCTTCCTGCTGGAGACCGCTGCGATGCCACCCGACGTCCTTTCCATGCCCGTTGTAGGATTGAGCAGTTCCCGCGGTTCCGACATCATGCGTAACTTCGCAAAAAGCGGCTGCTTCGTCAGCATGATAAGGGATTCCAGGGGCGGGAGGCTGATACCGTTGGACAGGAAAGCGAACAACTTCATCGTTTTGTACCAGCTGTCAAAAGAGGATTTTCAAAAGACAAAGACCTCCACTGTAATGCAAGTCGAGATCGCCCTGGCCGCGGGAGCCAAGCGGGTGCACACGCCTATCATAGGACACGAGGTCATCGAAAGCAGTAAAGACCTCGAGCGCCTGAGGAACGTGAAGCTGCGGAAGACACAAATCGTGTTCATGACGGGCTGGCACCCGCAGGGAACGTGCCGGATGGGCACGAGCCCCGACATATCCGTCGTCAAGCCGACCCTCGAATCCTGGGATGTACCCGACCTGTTCATAGTTGACGCTTCGGTCTTCCCTTCCGCTGTGGGAGCACACCCGCAGATCACCATCATGGCGTTCTCGATGAGGAGCGCGGGTTTCATAGATGAGAGGCTCGCCGAGAAGGGTGTGCGACCGCCCAAGGCATCGAAGAAAAAACTACCCGAGGTGTGCGCGGAGGAGAAGAACTGAAACCTCTGGTGGTATCACATGCTCTCACCGTCACCGGTTGGTTTACAGGAGCTCCATCCTGCTGGCTACGCCCGGGCAACGGGACGCGCAGAGCCCGCACCCGAAACAATCGATTGCTACTGGAGTGTCGTTCTCGAAAAGCCGTGCTGAAAAAGGACATGCGATAACACAGTTGCCGCATCGTTCGCACAACTCGGGATTGATTTCTACACCCCACTTGCCCTTTACCACCGGATAGATCTGCTGGCCCAGTGAGCGGTTAAGGATGTAGGGGACGCACCCGTCGGTACAACAGTTGCAGATGACGTACTCGTTCATAGCGCCGCCGAGGAGGCAGTGCAGGAAGACCATGTGAAAAAGCCCCAGGTCCGCGCATTCACGGATGATGCGGACCGCCTCGGCTTTCTCGATCACCCTGTACTCCCGCGGGAAAGCCTTGAGCCATACATCGGTCCCGGTCCGGATCACGATGTCCGTTTCCATCGGGTGGTCGCACGCCCTGTGGCCGATGCGGCAGCGGCACGGTCCGACGGCCAGTTCTCCCTCCAGGTTCCCGACCATATCGACGAGCTCGTCGACCGGGTACGGCCGCCCCGTGTCTCCCCAGTGACCGAACGGGTAGGCGATCGGGTACAGCAGAAGCCAGCGCGTGAGGAAGAACCGCGAAAGGAATCTGAGTCGCCCGACGCAGGCGAGGTAGGAAAGGTGCAGCAGCGGGACCTCGATGTAACGGGCGAATATCTTCATCAGGAAGAGGCGGATGGGGCTGTACTCGCCGGAAACGATGTGGCCGAACAGGAAAATGGCGATCAGGGAAACTGAGATCTTCATCTATCCTGCCTCACACTTTCACCCGGACATCCCGTTGTCCGTATCCGGTGGCTCGCTTTCCAGCTCGCGAACGATCGCGTCCCTGGTAACATCGGGGAGGCTGTCAAGGAACACCTGAAGGCCCTGGCGCTGCTTCCCGCGGTAGCTCAAGTACCGGTACAGCAGGTAGGAGACCACTGCGACCAGGTAAAGCGGGACACCGAACGGATACTGCACGTATTCGAGCGAGCGCCCCCCGGCGGAAACGCCGAACGCGGCTATCCACGGTACGAAATTGAATATGACCGGGAAGGCGAATACACCCACAGCATAGGCCATGAGCGCCAGCCCGACCAGGTTCGTGATGAAGAGCACCGTCATGTTGCCCGTCAGTACGCCGATCCCGACGAAATCGAAAATGGTGAAGGCAAGCAGGCGGATCAAGAACCTCGAGATCCCAACGTAGTCAAGAGGGAAGTAGCTCCAGTGCGCCTCCCATTCCTGGCTGTGCCTGCCGGCCCTTAACACGTGGAAGCAGCCCCACAGCAGGAGTATCGCATTCAGGCCTATGAAGAGAACCCAGCGGCCGGCGCTCACGGGATAGTTCGTGCTGGTGAGGTTCATCGAGCCCAGGCCGTTCTGGTAGAAGCGGGCGTTCAGGAGCAGGCCGCTCATGTCATTGATGGTGGTGCCGACGATCTCGTTATCCTCGTTGTAAAGCTGTAGCTCCCAGGCGTACTGTGGCCCGTAGCTTTCCTCCGGGCTGCGGTGGTACCACATCACGGCGTTTTCCGGGTTGCTTTTCTTGACGCGTGCGCGGACGCTGCCTGTCAGCCCCGTGAACTCGGTGGAGACGTACGGCCAGCTCTCGTCGCCGAAAGTCGCCGAGACGTCCCGGGGGGATTTCGCAGTATCGTAGAAGAATATCAGCGGAACGCCAGTCTGCGTGTCCTGGAGGACAAGGGCCGTCTTGCGGTTTACATCAAAGCGCTCGACGTTCTCTCCCGCCTCGATCTGGATCGTGGCCGTTTCTTCACCCTCTTCCAGGGTGCGGACCTGGAGCCGATCGGAGCCGAGCTCCCGGGCGAGCGTCCCCTCCACCTCGTATTCAGCGGAGAACCCACGGCTGAAGAAACTCATGGAGTTGAAGCCGTGTGACACCCTGCCCGCCACGAACCAGCCTGCCAGGAACACGACGACGGCGGTGATCAGGATCAAGTAGTCGACAGTGGTGAACGTCCAGTTTCGTGGAGCCCTTCCCGGGTTCTTCTCTGCCTCGCCTTTTTCAACCAACGCAGGTTTCCCCCTGCAGCAGTTCGAGGTCCTACCGGTCAGATCCCCGAGATCATCGACCCGCCGTCCACCAGGATCGTCTGCCCGGTGATGTAGCTGGCGGCGTCCGAGGCCAGGAATACGACCATTCCCGCCATCTCGTGAGGTTGGGCGATGCGGCCGAGTGGGATCCTGGCCTCTACCGTCTTTCTGATAGCCTCGTTCGACCAGAGGGCCTGGCTGAACCTGGTCTGAACCAGCCCGGGGGCTATCCCGTTAACCCTGACTCCGCGGCTTCCCCAGTCCTGTGCAAATGCTTTGGTTGCCATGTCGACCCCTGCTTTGCTGATGCTGTAAGCGCCGAGGCCCGGAGCGGGCCGGATAGCGGCTTCCGTGCTTACGTTGATCACGGAGCCCTTGCCTTTCTCCAGCATCACCGCTCCCGCGGCCCTGGTCAGGAAGAACAGCCCCTTGAGGTTGACGTCCATTATCTTGTCCCACGCGGCGGGCTCGGTTTCCATCAGGGACCCGAGGATCGGGTTGGTAGCGGCATTGTTAACCAGGATATCTACAGTCCCGTAGACCTCGACTGTGCCATCGACGACCGCCTGGAGCGACTCGAGGTCTCCCATGTGCGCGGGAATACAGTGAGCCTCTCCTCCCTGCGCTTCTATCTTCTCTCTGACCTCGTTGAGGCCTTCTATCTTTCGACTCGCCAGCACCACCTTTGCCCCGAACTCCGAAAGGCCCAGGGCGATCGCTTCGCCGATCCCGCGGCTTCCCCCGGTCACAATGGCGGCTTTACCCGTCAGGTCGAGCAACTCCTTGAGCATGCACATCACCTTCCACTCATCCGGACAGATTCTCCTTATTCGACCCCGGGCACCGGACCTCCCGGCACCTTTACCGGCAACTGCCTGTATATTATCAGTGTTTCACCTTTTTGGCTCGGCATTAGTGATAGGGTTTCGGTGGCCTGCTGCCGGGGGCTTCTTTGTCGGGCCTGGAATGCCGGTGAGGCCGGCTATGGAGTACCGCTGGAGAACGGAGCGAGGCACGGGTTTGTCGGGGCGCGTAGAAACCCGGTTGACCGGATGCACCGGGGGGCGATTAGTTATAGAATACATTTCCTGAACTATTGGAGTAAACGGTCTAGGGGAAAGGAGATGAGGAATGGCTGACGATATAAGATTCGATGACCGGGTCGTGGTCATAACGGGGGCTGGCGGAGGCCTGGGCCGCGCGCACGCGCTGCTGCTTGCCAGCCGCGGAGCGAAGGTGGTTGTGAACGATCTCGGTGGCTCGATGGACGGCACCGGTGGGGGGAAGACGCCCGCCGAGCAGGTTTGCCAGGAGATCAAGGACGCCGGCGGCGAGGCGGTGCCCAACTACGACAGCGTTTCAGAGTGGGACAGCGCCCAGAAGATCATCCAGACGGCGATCGACACGTACGGCAGGATCGACATACTGATCAACAACGCCGGCATCCTGCGCGACAAGAGCCTCATGAAGATGGGCATCGATGACTGGAACCTCATCATCGCGGTTCATCTTTCCGGAACGTTTTTCTGCACCAAGGCGGCCTTCCCCAACATGAGGGAGAACAGCTACGGCCGGATCCTGTCCACGGCTTCTGCGGCGGGGCTGTACGGCAACTTCGGCCAGGTAAACTACGCCGCGGCGAAGCTGGGCATCGCCGGCATGATGAACGCCGTCAAGCTGGAGGGGGCCAAGTACAACATCAAGGCCAACACGCTTGTGCCTATAGCCGGAACGCGCCTTACCGCGACGGTCCTGCCGCCGAACGTGGTCGAGAAACTCAAGCCCGAGTTCGTCTCGCCGCTGGCGGCCTACATGGTGAGCGAGCAGTGCGAGTTGTCCGGCGCGATGATGGTGGCCGGCGGAGGTTACTTCAGCAGGGCGGCCGTTACCGAGGGTCCGGGCACGTTCTTCGACGACCCGGAGAAGGTGTCCGTCGACGACATAGCCGCGAAGATCTCTGAGATCACTGCGCTGGAAGGCGCCAAGGAGTACGACGGGGCCACGGCCCAGACCATGTATGCCTTGAGCCACATGAAGATCGAATAGGGTGGGGGTGAGATATATGCCGATAGATGTAGCAAAGGTCGTGGGAGTAGAACTCCCGGAGTTGGATTTCGAGTACAAGCAGAAGGATGTCATCCTTTACGCCCTGGGCGTCGGCGCCGGGGAAGACCCGGATGACCTCAAGTTCATCTACGAGAATCCGCCGGGCCTGCTGGCGTTGCCGACTTTCGGTGTCATACCCCCGTTTCCGGCGCTCATGGGGTTGCTGGGCGTCGAGGGAGTCGAGATAAACATCGTGATGCTCCTTCACGGCGAGCAATACCTCGAGGTGCGCAAGCCAATCCCGCCTCAGGGAAAGCTCACCACCAGGCCGAAGATCGCGAACGTCTTCGACAAGGGCAAAGGCGCGCTCATCGAGCTTTCAGCTGAGACCGTGGACGAGGGCGGGGACGTCGTTTTTGTGAACACCTTCGGCGCGTTCGTGCGGGGTGAGGGTGGATTCGGCGGAGAGAAGGGGCCCGCCCCCGGAAACGAACCTCCCGATCGGGCTCCGGACAAGGTGGTCGAGATGAAGACCCTGCCACAGCAGGCGGCTGTCTATCGGCTGTCCGGAGACATCAACCCGCTCCACATAGACCCGGCCATCGCCACGATGGCAGGGTTTGAAAAACCAATACTCCACGGACTGTGCACTTTCGGGTATGCGGGAAGGGCGATCCTGAAGGAGTACTGCGGGAATGACCCGGAGAAGTTCAAGTCGGTGAAGGTGCGGTTCTCGAGGCACGTGTTTCCCGGCGAGACGATCGTTACCGAGATGTGGGACGAGGGTGGCGGAAAGATCATCTTCCAGGTCAAGACCGCGGAGCGGGGAGAGGTGGCGATCTCAAACGCCGCCGTGGAGATATCCTAGCTCCATGCTCTCGGAAAAATCGGGGGGCCCGGCTTTCGCCGGGCCCCTTTTGCATGGATGGGCTGGCACTACCCTATAGGTCTATCAGGGCGCTGGACCCCGGTTTGATTCCGTGGGAGGCGAACCAGCCCTGGTTCACCTCGATAGCGTAGCGGTATTCACCCGGAGGGCTCACGGCGGTCAGGTCGAACGGCTTCATGTCCTTGATCGCAAGTATGGTCCCGTCCGAAGAAATGAAAGCGATCGACAGCGGGATCCGGGTGTCTTTCATCCAGAAGGTTGTTTCAACGTCCAGGCCGAAATCGAAAAGCATGCCGCTGTCGGGCGCCAGGCTTTCACGCCCCATCAATCCTTTTACGCGCGCTTGATCGGTGTTGACCACCTCGATGTTTAAAGTCGAGACGGAGTCGCCGTTGCGGAACAGTACCGTGGAGCCCTTGCAGCTTATTGCCAGCAGGAATGCGAGTACAACAAGGATTGCTACAGCGATGAAGGGCACCATGCGTCTGGCGTGCACCGATACCGGCATCACATCCGAGCAGTCTATGGCCGTAAGCGATTTGCCTGCTCCCGTAACCGGAGACGGAGCCGGTATCACCCTTACTCTTATGTTTCGTTCAGCACCAGTTCTAATCGTCATCTCTACTATATATTTACTATTATGCCGACCATTTCCCTTTTTTAGCCGATGCCTGGACAGGGGAAGGCCTGCCGGACAACCTGGAGTCCCTGTCACCGTACCCGGGAATAATCCCTTTGTTAAAGCATTTATTGTATAGAAGGAGGGGTGATTGACGCCCCCGTACCGATTGGATCAGATGGACTGATTTTATTGATGAAACGCAGGGAAATCTCTAAACCCTTAACTTGATGTTTATTAATCCCTGGAAACTTGAGGATTATTTTAATTATTGTTGTAGAAATAGTGAAGAGTAAAGGATTGTGGAGTAAAAAGAGAGAAAGGGAAGGGGTCAATCAAGGTGCCGGTCACAGTCGGGCCCGTCGAGATGAATCATGCAGACTGATGAAAAAGCGACGCGCTCTATTGATCCAGAATGCACGGGTCTTTCGCCGCCGGGCTGAGCCCGGCGGCGCTTTACTCCGAATACGGACTACAGGCCGAGGGAGCGTGAGATGATGAGCTTCATGATCTCGTTGGTCCCGGCCACTATGGTCATGACGCGAAGGTCGCGCCAGGCGCGCTGCATCGGGTACTCCATCATGTAGCCGTAACCGCCCATCAACTGCATCGCTTCGTAAGCGACCTCGTTCGCGATATCGGTTGTGTACCATTTGGCCATGGAGACCTCTTTCATGCACTCTACCCCGCGGTTGTACATGTCGGCCGCGCGGTAGGTGAGCTCCTTTGACGCCTCGACCTTTGTCGCCAGCTCGACTATCTTGAAGGAGTTGTGCTGGTAGCGGGATATGGGCTTTCCGAACTGTGTGCGTTCCCTGGCGTACTCGATAGCCATCTGCAGCGCGAGTTCGGCGCCTCCGTATGCACCCACCGCGACCAGCAGGCGTTCCGGTTGGAAGTTGGCCATTATCTGGAAGAAGCCCTTGTTCAACTCCCCGAGCATGTTCCCTTTTGGCACCCGCATATCGGTGAAGAAGAGCTCGGCGGTGTCGCTGCTCTTGAGGCCGACCTTATCCAGTTTGCGGCTTACCTCGAAGCCCGGGGTGCTGGTGTCCACGATGAACTCCGTTATGCCGTTGTATCCTGCATCCTTGTCCGTCTTCGCGGCCACGATGATCCAGTCGGCCCTGGCCCCGTTGCTGATGAATATCTTGTTGCCGTTAAGCACGTATGAGTCTCCGTCCTCAACAGCGGTGGTGCGGATAGAGCCCACGTCGCTCCCTGACTCCGGCTCGGTTATGGCAAGCGCACCCAGCGTCTCGCCTTTGACTGCCGAAACCAAGTACTTCTGCCTCTGCTCCTCCGTGGCGAAGTGCACCAGCGCGGGGATACAGACTTCCGCATGCACTCCGACCGCGGTCAGGAACCCGCTGCATCCGCTGCGTACGAGTTCCTCGAACAGGACCACCGCAGACCAGTAGTCCGTGCCCCCTCCGCCGTACTGTTCCGGGACCCGAAGGCCGAGGAAACCCAACTCGCCCATCTTGCGCATGGTGTTTATGTCGTATTCCTCCGCTTCTTCCCATTCATCGACGTGAGGCGTTACTTCCTTTTCGACGAACTCCCTGACCGATTGCCGGAGCATGTCGTGCTCCTCGGTGAACATCGGGTATTTTGGGTCCACTTCACAAACCTCCTTATTAGAGAACTCGGCCACAGAGGATTATATTATACTGGCGACGCAATGGTGGCAGCGGGCCGGTTGTCATGGAGCCCGTTCGTCCCGGAAGAGAGGGAGGTCCCCGAGATGGATGTGAGCGAAACGCGGGTCGGGGAAGAGCGTCTGACATGGGGTCGTCCCGGTGGGGTACTGACGGTCGCGGACGGGACGGGACGGCCGCTTCTCGAGGAGGCGCCCGGGCCGGGTGTCTCACCGCTGTCGGTTGCCGGGGTGAGCCTGAGCTGGTTTCCCGTGCTTGCGTGGTGGGAATTTCGCAGTAAGGTGGGTCGCTGGCGGGGTGCCCTGCAGGTACTGGGGGAAGCCGGTGACTGGCTATCGCTCGGGGACGGGAACGGAAAACCGCTGGTCGAAGTGAGGGAATCGACCGGCGCTCCCGGTGTGGTCGAAGGTGAGATAAGGATGGCCCCCGGGGTCAGCGCGGACTGGGTCCGCTGGCGGGTAAAGGCTCGCCCGGATGAGCGATTCCTGGGTTTCGGCGAGCGTTTCAACGGGGTCGACCAGCGGGGGAACCGGCTGTTCGTGTGGACCGAGGAAGGGGCGGTAGGGCTGGGCGAGAGGCTCGGCCGCTGGCTGGACGGCGTTTCCTGGAACCCGTTCCCGAACGGGCCTGCGACCGCGTACAAGCCGATGCCGTTCTACATAAGCAGTGACGGATACGGGCTCCTGCTCGAGACCTTCGCAAGGGTCGAGTACGATGTGGCTGCCTCCGATCCCGGCGTCGTGGAGATCGTAGTGTGGGACGGCGGGTTCCGCTGGGTCCTCTTTCACGGGCCCACACCCGCGGAGATCATAACCCGTTTCACGGAGCGTACCGGGAGGTCAACGGTTCCCGCGGCCTGGGTTTTCGCGCCCTGGAACGACGCGATCTATGGATCGGATTCGGTTTTAAGAACGGCCAGGAAGCTCAGGGAAGAGAAGATCCCCACCACCGCCGTATGGACCGAGGACTGGCAGGGCGGCTACTGGCTGCCCCCGTTTCTTAAGAAACGCGCGAACTACATTATCTTCCCTCTGCGGTATCACATCGACCGGCACCTGTATCCGGACCTGGAGGAGGTTGCCGATGAGCTGCACGGGAAAGGGTTTCGCTGGCTCTCCTATTTTCTGCCTTACATTGTGAGGAACAGCAAGGAGTACCGAGAGGCGGAAGCCCGGGGGTATTTATTGAAGAACCGTAAGGGCGGTGTCAGTAAGGTCATGGTACTCTGGCACCCCTACGGCCACATCGACCTTACGAACCCCGCGGCGCGCGAGTGGTACATGGGGCTGCTCGAGGAGAACTTCCATGCCGGGTTCGACGGATGGATGGCGGACTTCGGCGAGTATGTGCCTCCCGGGTCCGTTACCTCCACGGGCGAGACGGGCCTCATCCATCACAACCGGTTTCCACTGTTGTGGCAGCAGATGCACAGGGAACTCATGGACCGCCTGAGGCCTGACGGGGATTACGTTTTCTTCTGCCGCTCGGCGACAGTCGGGTCGCAGCGGTACGCTCCGGTATTCTGGTCGGGTGACAGTAACACCGATTTCGAGCGTTACGACGGCCTTCCCTCGAACATCCCCGCCGCGATATCCGCGGGCCTGTGCGGCCTTCCGCTATGGGCGGCTGACATAGGAGGTTACATGAGCGTTACCACCCGCGGCCGCGATAAAGAGCTGTACTTGAGGTGGACGGAGTTAGCCGCGCTGTTGCCGATAATGCGGACGCACCACGGCACCCATCCCCGGCGCAACTGGCAGTTTGACTCGGACCGCGAAACGCTCGAGCACTTTCGCGACTACTGCCGCCTTCATACCGCGCTGTTCCCGTTCATATACGGGCTGGCTCATGAAGCTTCGCGGAGCGGACTCCCGGCGGTGCGACACCTGGTGCTACACTTTCCGGAAGACAGACATTCATGGGCCGTCGAGGACCAGTTCCTTCTGGGCGACCGCCTTCTTGTGGCCCCTGTCGTCACCAGGAACAGCCGTGGCAGGACAGTTTATTTCCCTCCTGGGGCCTGGGTTGACTACTGGACGGGCAGGCGATACAGAGGGCCTGCCGAAACGTACGTGGGAGCCCCCCCTGGCGTTCTGCCGTTTTTCGCGCGTTCCGGGACCGTGGTGCCGACACTCGACATGCCTGTCGACACGCTGGCCCCGGCGGACCAGGGAACCGGCCTGGTCGGGCTCGAGGAAGCTCTCCAGACGCTGAGGCTCACCATGTACGGGGAGGGCGAGGAGAGTCACACGATGCACGACGGAACCCGGGTGCGGATGTGGCGCGCGCATGGTAAGGACGCGCTGTCGCTCTCCGGGGCAGTGGTAAAGATGGCCGAAGGTGACCTCGAGGCCGCAGCCGCCACTGACGGACTTCAGCCTGCCAGGATGCGCTCGGGGCCCGACCAAGTGGTCAGTGCCAATGGTAAAAGAATAGACCTGGTGGTCCTCGCGGACGATGGACAGAGGCTTGCCGGCGCGAGCCTGGAGGGAGGTCCCCCGCGCAGCAGGGTCACCTTTGAATGGCGCTAACCACGGGGTCAGGTGCCAGGTCATGAATAAATTCACGATTCAAGACCTGACCCCAATGTTACAGAGGGCGAGGTGGACAGTTGATGAATGAGTTCGTGCCGATCGGGTTCGTGGAAAACGATTTCAAGCAGATCCAGGATGACCCCGACATCTTTATGGGGACCGAATCGAAGATCCGTCTCCTCGATGATTACGTGGACGGGCTTTACCGCCTCGATAATTACAGTAGGCTGTACGTCATATACGTGTTCGACCGCGCCGAGGGTTACCGGCTTGTGATCCATCCGCGGGGTGACAGGTCGCGCCCTGTGCGCGGGCTGTTCGCGACGAGGTCGCCGTACCGGCCGAACCCGATCGGGCTGGCGGTGGTCGGCCTGCTCGGGGTCGAGGGCAATATTGTAACGGTGCGCGACCTGGACGCGATAGACGGGACACCGGTGCTCGACATAAAGCCCTGCGAGGATGACGTGGTTTATTAGGGCCATGATATCTACCGGGAAAGGTAATCCAGTGTGGGGTCAGACAAATGACTGGCTCCACATGTTGAACTTCAGGGTTCAGAGTAAACAATGACCCCGCAAGTTGGACTTCAGTAGGTGCGGGCCTTCTTCTTGACACGCTCGCGGTCTTCCACGTAACCCTTCATCAGCTCGGAGGAAGCCTGGGCCGCGTTCATCTTCGGCTCGTATCCCAGTATCCTCCTCGCCTTTTCTATGCAGTAAGAGTTGTCACACATGAGATACTGAAGCTGCTCGGCCGGCATATCGAGTATCCTCAGGCGGGCTCCCAGCTTGACGATGGGCCAGGCTATCCAGGGTGGCACGAGGTGGATCTTCCGGGTGTTGCCCGCGGCGTCCATTATCGCCTGGATTATCTCCAGGGAACTCGATGGCTCGGAGCACGAGATGTTGAACACCTCGCCGACGGCCTCTTTAGTTGACCCGCACAGTATGAACGCCTGAACGCAGTCATCGACCCACACGAAGTCGCCCATGATAGGCTTGCCGCCGAACCAGAGCATCGGGCCGTTCCTGAGGATCCAGTCGAATCCCCTGAGCAGGTCTATGCGCGCGTAGTAACCCCGCCCGCATATGGTCGGCAGCCGCACCATGGTGACGGGCAGGCCGTGCTCATGGTAATAGGTCCAGCACAGCTCTTCACACGCCTTCTTGTGCCTTCCGTACCAGCCGAAAGGTTTGTCGGTGGGCGCGTCCTCGGTGACCGGATAAGGTGGGAAGGGGGAGTATATCTCGATGGTGCTGGTGTGCACGAACCGGCCAACGCCCTCACTAAGGGAAGCCTTCAGGAAGTTCTCGGTCCCTCCGTAGTTGATCGCCCACTTCTCTTCCTCGCTCTTCCTGCTGAATACCTGCACGAACGCGAGGTGATACACGACGTCAATCCCCCTGACCGCCTCGCGCACCAGTTCGTAATCGCGCATGTCACCCTTGAAGAACTCGGCGCCATCGGGCACGTAGTCCGTCTTTTCCAGGTCGAAGATGCGCACGTCTTTCCCCAGTTCGAGCAGGCTTCGCGCCAGGTAAGAGCCAACGAATCCGGCTCCACCGGTGACAAGGTCCATCGCCGCCTCCTTTTAGATCGGTGTGCCGCTTTTCCGCACCCGGCATAATCTTATTACGGCATACCTCTCTGGAAAAGAGCCGAAGCCCGGGACGCTGCCGGCCGGCTTTGATATCATTGCACCTGTATTACCCGGGAGCTGCCGCAAACAGGAGGACAGATGAGCGATTCTGACGGTAACAGGCGCTTCGGGCTGCAGGTCGGAGCGGCGAGCGCGCTGATGGGCGCGTACCTGTACATGGGCCTCAAGACCCCCGTCCCCGGCGAGGACCAGGATGTCTCCAGCGGGCTCACGGTGGAAAAGTACGAGTTCACCACCGGGGACGGCGCTATACTCCGCCTCAAGCGGTACGCCAATCCCGACGGCACGCCGGTGCTGTTCTGCCACGGTTTCAACGGCAACGGTTTCGAGTTCGACCTGCCGCGGGAGAACCACAACATCGCCGTTTACCTTGCTCGCCGGGGCTACGACGTATGGATCTCCTCGTTCCGAGGATGCGGGCGGGAGCCGTATAAGTCGGAAGCGGGGGACTGGAAGCACAGCATCGACCACCTCGCGATTTACGACGCGTCCGCGCTCGTCGACGGTGTCACCGGGGCCACCGGGAAGAAGCCTTTCTGGATCGGGCACAGCATGGGCGGTATGGTGCTCTACATGTACCTTCAGGGGGTGAGGTTCGAAGGGGACCTCGTGGTATCAGACCCGGAGCTGGTGGCCGAGCACCATCAGAAACTGGCAGGCGGGATACCGATCGCGAGCCCGCCGGCGTTCTGGTGGCCGAGGCTGCACCCGTTCCAGGTCGTGACGGATTCCAGCATCGGACGGTCGCTTATTGGGTTGTCCATGCTGCTCACGCGTCAGCGAAACAACCGCGCGCCGCGCTTCTCGATAGGCCTCAGGGTCTGCGGCCTGGCCGGCTGGCGCCCCCGCCTCATAAAGGCGGTGTCTCGCAGCCCGCTCGGGGTGCTGCTTTACTGCAGGCGCAACACCGACCCGGACACCACGACCTCTCTGATAAAATGGGCCGGTGACGACGTCTCGACTCGGATGCTCATACAGCTCACTGACGGTATCTGGAACAAGAACTTCCGCCAGTATTTCCCGATGACTTTCAGGAAGCAGCCTTACGACTACACCGAGAACATGCACCTGATCTCGCTTCCCATTTTCTACGTGACGGGGGAGAAGGACTTCGCTAACTGCGTGGGGATAAAAAGGTACGGCTACGACCGGGCCGCGAGCGAGATCAAGAAGTTCGTGGCGCTGCCGGGTTACGGGCACACCGACCTCGTCATGGGGCGCGACGTGGAGCAGGAGGTGTATCCCCTGATATACGAGTGGCTTCAGGGGATAGAGGGCAAAGGGCCGGGCCTGTCAGGCGAGGGTGCGGCATGCGGCGAGTAGCGATAATCGGTGTGGGGATGACCGACGTCGGCGTCTTCGAGGACGCCACGCCCATGGAGCTTGGCGTCAATGCCATTGTCGACGCGGTGAACGACGCCGGGGTGGATAAGAACGACATCGAGTCCGTGGTGACTACGCCTGTCGGCTACGTGCTGGATTCCCAGAAATTCGTGGCCCAGCGCATGGTTGAATACCTGGGGATACCCACGCGGACCATGGCGGAGATCGACTGCGGCGGCGCCTCGTCGCTGGCGGCGCTCCGCTATGCGGCACATGAGGTGGCCGGCGGCAGGATAGACACCGCGCTCGTGTACGCGTCGCACTGGGAGTTCACAACGGGGCAGATGTTGGCTCGCTACGCTGAAGACACTCATCTTGTGAGGATGGCGAATTCCCTCTACGGTTCGTACGACTCGCGCTACGGCGTGATATCGCCGATGGCACACTACGCGATGTGCATTCAGCGTTACATGCTGGAGTGCGGCGTAGAGGCCGAGCAGATAGCCGCCCTTCCCGTAGTGCTACGGGAGAACGCCTCCAAGAATCCCCGGGCCATGTTCGCAGAGCAGATCAGTGTCGAGGACGTGCTTTCCTCGAAGATGCTGTCACCGCCTGTTCACCTCCTCGAGTCCTGCCCGATGTCACACGGCGCCGCCGCGGTGGTGCTGACTTCTGAAGAGAACGCGAGTGAGACCTGCGAGCGTCCCGTCGTGTTGACGGGGTACGGTGAAGCGCACGATGATTCCCACTTCATCCCGTCCTCCGGGGACATGAGCCGGTTCCCATCCGTACAACGCTCTGCCCGCGAGGCCTATGAAGCCGCACTTATAGGGTCTTCGGACGTGGATGTCGCGGAGGTATACGGCGTCTTCGCGGGGGTTGAGCTGATGTGCTACGAGGAGCTGGGATTTTTCGAACGCGGGCAGGCGCCGGCGGCGGTGGAGAAGGGGCGCACACGCGCGGGGGGAGACGTGGCGATAAATACCAGCGGCGGCAGGCTTTCGCTCGGGCACGCCCCGTACGCGACGCCGTTGTTCGAGGTCTTTGAAGTGGTGAGCCAGCTCAGGGGGGAGGCCGGTGACAGGCAGGTCCCTGGGGCCAGAGTCGGGCTGGTCCAGGCGGAACACGGCATGATAAACGGGAGCATCGTGTTTGTACTGGAGGCGGTTTGAATGCCCGGTTTTCTTTCAGACCTCGAGGATACCGCAGCGGCCAGGTTCTACGAGGAGCTGGAGCGCGGGCGCTTCATGACAACGCGTTGCCCCGTCTGCGATCATACTTTTTTTCCTCCGCGAATCGTCTGCCCCCGGTGCCTCGGGAGCGAGCTCGATTGGGTGGAGCTCTCAGGTAGGGGGACGTTGTACGCGTTCACCCAGCAACACCACGCGCTGGCGCACCGCAAGCCCGAGGTGGTCGGCGCGGTTGACCTGGAGGGTGACGTTGGAAGGATCTTCACCGTGATCGACGCCCCGTTCGAGGGGCTGGAAGTCGGGACTGCCGTTAAGGTCTCTTTCTTCAGGTCTCCCGTTTTCGATATCATGCTGCACAAGTTCAAACCGGTGCTGTCTGACTGACCTACCCGGCCCCTTTAAGGAACTCCCGCGCGCGTCGGGCCGCTTCCTCCCTGTCGTCCTGGCCGATCTCGCCCTCGAGAACAAGCATCGTGAGGTGGTCCTTGACTTCTCTGAGCCACGGCCCGGCTTCCCTGCCGAACAGCGCCATAAGCTCCCGGCCGTCGAGCGGGGACCGGCTCCTCTCGATATCATGTCCGCCTTTTACTTCTTCGATTTTCTTGCCGAGCTCCTCGAGCATGGCCAGGTTCGGCCGTACCGTCTCGAGGCTGCCGGCGAGGATATCGGCACGGGCGAGCTCAATGACCGCGTCGAGGGGGACCATTACTTCATCGTCCTTCATGAGGGTGCAATCCCTTATCAACCGCCTGACAGCGGCGTCGCTCCAGGTACGGTCGTAATGTATGGGACGCATGTGCCGCCTCACCAGGAAGGCCGTCTTCTGAACATCCTCGTTGCTGTACCGGAGCCTTCGCATCGCTTCGCGGGTAAGCGATTCGCCGAGCTTTTCGTGTTCCGGAAACATCGTCTTCGGCTCCGTCACCTTTGCTCCCGGTTTGCCGAGGTCGTGGAAAAGTGCGGCCCTGCGAAGTAGCGGGTCTGGCTCGAGGTAAGTCAACGTCAGCAGGGTGTGCTCGAGCACGTCCGCCCTGTGGTATGCCTTCGGCTGTTCGACACCCTTGAGCGCGGACACCTCGGGCGACACGTGATCCATGAGCCCCGTGTCAATAAGCGTCCTTATTCCGGGGTCGGGGTTCGGCGAGACGAGTACCTTCTCGAGCTCGTCCCTGCGGCGTTCGGCCGAGATGTGTTCGAGAAGGGGCGCTTTTACCCGCAAGACTTCCATCAACTCCCGGTCGATATCGTAACCGAGCTGAGCGGCGAAACGGACCGCCCTGATCATGCGCAGAGGGTCCTCTTCCATGCGTTCTGCCGGTGGGCCGGGAGTCCTTATCAGGCCCCCCTCGATGTCCGCCTGCCCACCGAAAGGGTCCAGGATCCGCCCGGGTTCGGGCGCCACCGAGAGCGCCAGCGCGTTTATGGTGAAGTCCCTGCGGGCCAGGTCCTCGATGATGCCTTCAACGGGGCTCACCCGGGGGTGCCTTGAGCCAGGTGTATATTCGTCACTTCTGAAGGTCGTTATCTCGAAGGTGTACCCACCCAGCCTGATACCGACTGTCCCGAACTTCTCGCCGAGGTCGTAGACGGGGGCCAGTTCGCAGATGGCTTCACGCACCTCGGTGGAAGTGAGGCTGGTGGCCATATCAACGTCGTTGGTGTCCTCGCCCCTCAGCCGGTCGCGAAGCCAGCCGCCCACGACGTAGAGCTCGCCTCCCGCCGCCTCGATGCGCCTGCCGACTGCGGTTGCCGGCGCCGGGATTTCGATGTGATGGTCAGGTGCTTCCGCCATACGTCAATGATAACAGTGCTTCCCGGGTCAGGTCTTGAATCGTGAATTTATTCCAGATTGCCGGGGTCAGGTGGCAGGTGGCAGAGACGCGCTACATGGCTCAGGTCCATTCGATTTTCTTCGCTTATGGAGCCCCGAACTGGTGGCGGTCGATGATGTCTTCCTGGATCGAATGCCCCAGGTCGGTGAAATATGCGCTGTAGCCCGCTACCTTGATGACCAGGCCCCTGTACGAATCGGGGTCTTTCTGCGCGGCTCTCAAAGTCTCGTTCGAGACGACGTTCGGCTGTACGTGCATGCCCCCGAGTTCGAAGTACGTTTTCAAGAGCGAGGTCATCTTCGCGAGGCCCTCGTCGCTCTCGATGTACGCCGGGTGGAGCTTGATGTTAACCGATACGCCGCCGGAGAGTTTGCCCTGCCCAACGGAGGTGGCTGACTTAAGGAACGCCGTCAGACCTTTCCCCTCGCCTGTGCGGTTGGAAGGAGAGATGCCGTTAGATAGAGGCTCACCGCGGCGGCGGCCGTCAGGGGTCGCCCCGATGTAGAAGCCGTCCAGCACGTGGTTTCCGTAGGAGTACATGCCGGCCCTGTATTGCCCGCCCCTGATGTTGCGGTGGGCCTCCGCCTCCTTAACGAACATATTCACCACGGTGTTTGCCATCATGTCCGCGTCCTCGTCGTCCAGGCCGTACTTCGGGCTGTTGTTTTCCAGCCGCTGGCGCAGGTCTTCCCGCTTCTTGAAGTCCGAAAGGCACGCGTCCACCAGCTCGGAGAGGCTGACCTCCCTGCGCTCGAACACGAACTCCCTGATGGCCAGCAGCGAATCGACACACGTTGCAAGCCCCCGTCCGATGACAGAGGTGAAGTCGTAAGTCGCCCCGCCGCGGGTCATGTCTTTCGCGCTCTCTATGCAGCCATCCATCAGGGCGGAGACGTAAGGCGCGGGAAGGAACTCCATGTATGCCCTGTCCTTGCCTTCCACCGCTTTCACCAGGACCTCGATGTTGTGACGAAGCTGTCTACGGAACGCGCCCATGAACTCCTCGAAGCTTTCGAAATCATCCGGCTCACCGGTCTTTATGCTCCGTTTCTGCCCGAAGACAGGGTTCGGGTAGCGCCCGTTCGTCATCGTCATGTAAAGGACCAGCGGCAGCACTATCTCGTGGCCTCCCGGGCACGGGAAGCAGTTGCCGCCGGCGCTTGTCTCGATGCAACCGACGATGTTGTAGTCGCGGGCGTCCCCGAGCTTTATGTCGTTCTGCACCAGGGCGGGCACTATGACCTCGTCGTTGAAGAAAGCATGGCCGCTGGCGGTGCGGAACACGCGCACCCCGCGCTCCAGGAACTCCCGCGGCGAGTCCCCGTGGATCCTGACCGACAGCTGGTTGATGGCGCCCTTCATCCTCTCGTAGGCGTCTATCATCAGGTAGGAGAGCTCGTTTGTGGCATCCCGGCCCTCCCTGTCCAGGCCGCCGATTACCAGGCAGTGCTGGCTGACGCCCAGGGTGGCGTTGGCCTCGGAGCCTACCTCGGGCACCAGGGAGATGTTGGCAGTGAGCTTTAGGTTCAGCTCTTCCAGCAGTTCCAGGGCTTCTTCCAGGGTGACGCGCCCTTCCTGAAGGTCCTGCTTGAAAAGCGGGTAGAGGTACTGGTCGGTCCTGCCGATGCCCAGCACGTCGTGCATGCCGTACTGGATCTCGCCGATCATGAGGGCGAACCACGTGGCCTGTACACCTTCCCTGAAAGTCCGCGCGGGGTGTGTAGGCGCGTGCTCGAGGCTCCGGGCGATCTTCTCGAGCCGTTCACGCTCCGCAGGGGCGGTCGCCTTTTCCGCCCGGTCTGAAGCGAGCTTGCGCAGGCGCTCCGCGTAGATGCACGCGGCGTCCATGCTGATGGCCACGGCTTGGAGGAAAGCCTTCTCGTCGGCGTAGTCTGGGCCACCGGGGTCAAGGGACTCCAGGCGTTTCTCCGCGCGCTCCTTCACTGCAAGGAATCCCTCCCGCACGACCTTCTCTACCCCCAGGTGCAGGTGCCCCTGCACGTCGTAGCAGTAGATGCCCATGTTGGGGTTGTTCTTTGCGACCTCGTCCCGGGTCTTCCACGCCGTCAACGCCCGGCCCGGGTGCCGTTTCTGTCCTTTGCGGACACCGGCCATGATCCGCAGGTTGTCCCTGCCTACGCTCCTGGCGAAACGTATCCCGTCGACGACCTGGCGAACAATGCGAAACGGGTTTCCGTGAACCGGCTCGATGACCCCGGAGGAGACCCAGTAACGGCCCTTCAAGTCTCGAAGGCTGCGCCCGTCCCAGTAGGGGAGGATCTCTTTGAGGAACAACTGCCTGTCCTCGACAGTGATGGCAAAAGGATGCCCCTTTTCACCGAGCACGTCGATGTCGAGCTGGAGAGCGCGGAGCGAGTCGCCGCGTTCGGGCGCGATGACAGGCGAGAGGTACTTATCGGTCTTGTTCCCCACGATCCACTCGTCCGCGTAGATATGTACGGGTTGGCGTTCGCAGGTGGCTCTCAGCGCGAGAGCGTTTCGCAGAGCGGGGTGTTTGCCCTCGGTTTCTTGATAGGAGTCCGTGAAGTGCCTTGCCCGCTCCAGGCATATCTCGTAGGGAGCCGTGAGCAGCCTCTCCTTGAGCCGCTCTATCCTGGGGCTGTCTTCCTTTAGAAGCTCAACAGTATCGAGAGGTTTGACGCTCAATAGATGTCACCCCGCAGTCCATCCAACAGGTCCAATTAATTATACGCGGGCGCGCCTAAACGGTCATTGATACGTAACAACCCAGACCTCGGTTGTCTCCGGCACCGAATCACGGGTTACCAGGAGTGGCCTTTCGTCTATCCGCTTTACAGTTCCGGTGAAGTTGTCCGTGAATTCCTCGAGGGGGTTGATGGGGATGACGCAGTCCGGTGTCTTGTAGTGCATGGGGAAGACGATTGAGGGTGAGAGGTCACGGACCAGGTCCGCGGCCCCGTCTCCGTCGATGGTAAAGACGCCGCCAACGGGAACCATCGCGATATCCAGCCCCGCGAGGCTGGAGAGAACATCACCCGGAGGTTTTGCGCCGAGGTCACCAAAATGCGCGAGTCTGAAACCGGCCTGTTCCCAGGTGAATATGATGTTGCTACCGCGCTCCTGGCCTCCGCTGCTGTCGTGGTGGCTGTCTATGCCGGTTACCTCGAGCCCGTTGATGACAGAGGTACCGCCGGCTTTCAAGACCGTCGGCTCGCCCTGTACCCCTGCGAGGTGGCTGTGGTCGAAGTGATCGTGGGAGACAAGCACGACGTCCGCTGTTACCGGCTCATACCGGTAGCCGGTCTCCGGTGCAGTCGGGTCGCAGACGACGGTGATACCACCCCCCGAGATGCGAAACATCGACTGCCCGTACCAGGCAAGTTCCAGCGTCTGACCCTCTGCCATTTGAAGCACCCTCTTCCTGTTTGACCGTTCGCCATAATGATACCCTTTAACCTGGGGTCAGGTCTTGAATCGTGAATTTATGCCACATTATTAGTGCCAGGTCTCAAGCTCCACGGTGCGCCCTCGACACCGAAGGCCTCAAGATTCAAGGGGGTTTGCGGATGCTTGAAGGGAAAAACGTCATCGTCACAGGCTCTTCGCGTGAGCAATAATTGGTTATCAGATAGTGATAGCTGGATTGAAAGTGGTAAGATCACGATGTTAAGAGACGGGCATGGGGAAATGTCAATCCAGTACTTTCGAGAAGCGGAGGTGACCCAATGTACCCGTATGCTTTCAAGAACAGGGACCCCGGCAGGATGCGCCGCTGCCTCATGATGATCAATGGCATGACCTATATTACCAAGTTGCCTGGAGCGAAGCTTCACCCCTGGCTGTGGCCGAGCAAGACTGAAATGCGCTGGCTCCCGATCAATGAGGACATCGAGATGGGCGAAGACATGCCGATGCCCATCACAATCCTGGACCGACTCATAGAAGAGACATCCCACCGCACGATCTACGACTACTGCGGCTGTCGCCTTGCGTATGACTGCGAGCATTATCCAATAGAGGTGGGCTGCCTGCTGATGGGAGATTCCGCCGCCGGGGTGAACCCGGACTTCTGCCGCGAGGTCGGCGTGGACGAGGCGAAGGAACACGCAAGGAAAGCGGTCGACGCGGGCCTCGTCCCCATTGTGGGAAAGGCAAGGATAGACAACGCGATATTCCGCATCAAGGATACCGGGCATCTCCTGACCGTGTGCTTCTGCTGCGAGTGTTGCTGCCTGACAAGGTTCTTCCGCCATACACCCTTGAAACACCTCGAACCGCTTGTGAAACCGCTCGACGGGATCACCATCGAGGTGACCGATGACTGCGAGGGATGCGGGACCTGCGTCAAGAAATGCTATATGCAAACGATTGAGATCGTGGATGACAAAGCGGTCATGGGGCCGTACTGCCAGTCCTGCGGCCGTTGCGCCTCGGTCTGCCCCAACGACGCGATAAAGATAACCCTCAACGACCCGGAGTTCTTCGATAAGACGCTCGAGCGCATCCGCTCCTACGTTAAGTACGATTAAGCCGGAAAGCCGGACCGGGGCGAGTGGATAGCACGACGAGGCGAGCCCACTGTCGCCCATTTGTCCCTTTAAGTAAACCCGCCTTAAGACCGGGATTTATTCCTGACCCAGCACCCGCAACCATGAGCCGGTTACGGCCCTTAGCCGCAGATGCGAACGATTATACTCAGGGTAAGTCCGTCCACGTATATATCGGGTTCGTGAGCGCAACGATCCATCCGAGCTGTGTCAGCTGCAGAAGATTCGTTATCGGGTTGGCGGCCTCGTCCAGCGTTATCTGGTGCAGTTCGACCCGGTAGTAGTCCCCCTTCCGCGGCACGTCTGTGAAGTCGAAGGCGAAGTCGTCGCTTTGCCCCAGGGTACCGGTCAACGCTTTCCCGTTTTTTCTAACCACAAGAACCGAGGGCAGGACCCCGATGGCGTCCACCACCCGCACCTGGAAGCGAACCCTTTTTCCGAGTGCGCTGTCCGGGATAGAGTCACCCTCCATCAGCTCGTAGGTCACCGGCTGTCCGTCCTTGTATGACGGGTCGGCCCAGAGCTGCAGCTGAGGCCCGCCCGACTCGAAACTTATCGAGGCGTGCCCCTTCTGCAGAGCGTCGAGTATGTCGACTCCGCTTTGCGACCTCGCGTAGACCCAGGTTGTCGGGTTTCCGATGTTGTGATAGAGGGCCTGGATGAAGTTTATAAAGTCGCTCGGGTCTGTCGTATGAGCGTGGCTGTCGCTGCCACCCACCATCCTGACCCGCTTGCCCTGCTTCACGTAATCATCCAGTGTTTTCAGCACGGTAAGGTTGTTCAAGTTGGGCCACAGGAACCGTGCGTTCCAGACCTCCATGCAGTCTGCGTTCTTACTGTCCTCGAACGAATTGAGCCACTGGCAGGCGAACCCGTTCGGGTGGTTCATGGAGAACAGCATCTTCTGACCGGGTGTTTGCATGCCATGGGTGATATCGATGGCGCTCTTCGCATCTCCCGTACTCTGGGTCGGTTTGATAGCGCTCCAGTCGAAGGGCAGGTTTGACCAGATGTTTGCGTGCCCCTTGCCGGTGGTCCATTCCACTCCGTACAGGAGCGACATCGTCGGCGACTGGTAACCGGGGTCGTACCACTGCCCGGTCGCGTAGTGGTCGGTCAGTACGAAGTAGTCGAATCCCTTGTTCTCGGCAATCTGGATGACCCCGGGTACGGACGTGTCACCGTCGCTGTAAGTCGAGTGCGAGTGCAGGTCCCCCTTGTACCAGTTGCCGGGCGGCACCTCGCCGTTCTCGATCGCCATGTTGATCCAGATCGGCGAAGTAACTGCGACTTGAATGCCACTGTGCGCGTCGTCATCGTTCCTGGTGTCTTTTTCGGTTACCCTGACGAAGTAGTAGCCGCACTCGGTTACGTTCACGCTGGGGCCCCACCAGACGTTCTTGCTGTTGGTGCCGTCAGCGAAACTCTTCTCCGCGACCACCTGTCCGTGAGTTGTTAGAAGCTCCAGCTTCGAGATGTTCTCGTCGTCCTGGACCAGCACGTTGAACTGGACTTTACCAGCTTTCTGGTCGATCTCCGAGCCCATCCAGTTCTTTCCCTGCTTGAAGACGATCTTCAGGTTCGGGTCGTCGGTGGAGTAGACGCGCCTGTTCTCAACGGCGTCCAGGATTGATGCCCTGGTGAGGGTGGGGGCTATAACCGCGGTCCTGTGGCTGTATGCGCTCAGGGTGTGGTTGTCCTGGCCGTTTGTGGGCGCGACCCTGAAGCCGTTATCCAGCGCCTGGACGTAATATTTGAAGAACTCGCCGTCGTTGTTGCCCTTCTCCTTGTTTCCTGTCTCCAGTGTAGACATGGGGTACCCGAGCACGTCGTCCATGTACTTGAGGTTGCTGAAAACAAGGGGCTCTCTTCCGGGGTGATTGAACTGCGCGACTCCACCGTTGTCGTATACCCACTTGTAGAAATCCCTCATGACGACCGTCTTGAGGGAGGTAGTGTAGTTCTCCGTGTTATACACGCAGGAGTGCCCGAGAAGGGGATTGCTCCATTCGAACCCGCGCATGGCCACGAACCTGCCGTCCTGGTTCATACTGTCGGCCTGCTCGCCGGTCTTCTGCCACTCGGTCGGGTTGACCAGTTCAGCGTGGTCGCTCACCACGTAGAAGTTGAAGCGTGCTGTATCGCGGGCCCATTTGAACGCCTGCTCAGGGGTTCCCTTGCCGTCCGAGAAAGCGGTATGACTGTGCAGGTTCCCGAAATAATGCTTCATGCCGCACAGTGACTCCGCTTTCTTCTGCTGGAACGTAGCCGCTCCCGCCGCCGCCGCGGGTGCCATGGGAAGCGCAATAGAGAGGATGAGCACTGAAACCGACAATACGCTTACTAACCTGCTGACTTTTCTGGAATGGGTCCCCAAAGCGTCATCCCTCCCTTCCTTACGCGCGTCGACGGATTTATTGACGCACGTTGCCTGCTGCCTCTACCCGTAGAGCTGCCCCAGTGGTCACCACGATACCAGTGCCCTGTGAAGCTGATATCAATCGCGCCTATTCTATCATTTGATTATCAGGAAGAAATTAATTGCAGGAAAAAACCTGAAGAATAAACAGGGGACGGCAGCGCGGAGCGAGACCCGACCCCAGGTGTTCGCATAAATTCACGATTCAAGACCTGACCACCATGGGTGTCAGGCCTTCACCCTGACTGGCGGGGGGTGTCCGCAAACCGGGGTCAAACAGCTCTTTGCGCTGCATCAGCTTTGATTACGGTCTACGCAAAGAGCTGTTTGACCCAGGTTTGCGGTTTGACCCCGGGTTGCGTTGTCTCAGTCGGAATAGCCGCCGATCGTGTCAGTACCTGACCCCCTCGTGTTCCAGTACATGGCGCGCTCCACGATTATTGGCCGCTCAGAATGTACACGGACAGACAGGTCGGCACTGCTGACTTTCGCTAATGATTATTGTCACTGGTGAAACTTATACTGATATATATTTCAGCCCACGATTGTGAAGGCTGGAGCACCGGACGCTGATTTCTCTTAAAAAACGAATGCATTGCACTGGCGGTGAACGATCGCGGGCAGTGCCCATGCCTGAGAAGCATCAATACAATCGCGGGACCATTGTGGTACTCTTTGAGCGCCGGCGGAGGGCCGGTAACGTACTGCTTTGAAAGGGTCTTAAAGTGATAAATGCCCTGAACCGAAACCTCGAGGCCGACCTGGAGGGCAGGACCGGTCAGAAAGTCCGCCTGTGCTACCAGTGCAAGAAATGTTCCGCGGGATGTCCGGTCGCGTTCGCGATGGACCTGCTTCCGCACGAGGTTATGAAGATGGCGCAGTACGGCCAGGAGACACGGCTTTTGAAGAGCTCGACCATCTGGTTGTGCGCCTCATGTGAGACCTGCTCCACTCGCTGCCCCAACGAGATAGACATCGCCGGCGCGATGGACGGCCTTCGCCAGATGGCCATCGCGAAAGGGGTAGAGCCCGCCGAGCGCGAGATAGGTGTTTTCCACAGGTCGTTCCTCGACGGCATCAGGCTGGCAGGCAAGACGAACGAGCCGGCGCTTATCGGCGAATACAAGGCGATGTCCAGGCGGCTGTTCAATGACCTGGGTCTCGGGGCGGTGATGTTCGTGAAACGGAAGATCAAGTTGAAGCCGCGCATGGTCAGGGACCGCAAAGCTGTCAGGCGCGTATTCCGGGAGACTGAAGGCGGGGCGAAAGAGTGAGCGATATTTCCTTTTCCTATTTCCCAGGGTGCTCGCAGTCTGGTTCCGCCGAAGAGTTCGGGCTATCGACCGTGGCAGTCTGCAGGGCCCTCGGCATCGAGTTGAGTGAGCTTCCCGACTGGAACTGCTGCGGTGCCTCGTCAGCTCATATGACGAACGACCTCCTGGCCGTCTCGCTTCCCGGCAGGGACCTCGCCATCGCCAACAGGCTCGGGCATGACCTGCTCGTGGTCTGCGCCGCCTGTTATTCGAGGATGAAAGTGGCGCAGTCGAGAATACTTGGCGACGAGGCGCTGGCGAAAAAGGTCGAGACGGCCGTCGGTGGCGACCCTCGTTTCCGCGGCCAGATAAGGCACCTGCTGGATGTACTGGTCAACGATGTGGGCGTGGGTTCGATTATGAAATGGCGCAGGCTCAAGCTGGCCGGCCTCAAGGCCGTCCCGTATTACGGGTGCCTGCTCGTCCGCCCGCCGGAGTTCTGCTGCTGCGACTCGGTAGAGAACCCAACGGACATGGACCGCCTGCTCGAGTCGCTCGGCGTCGAGGTGCGGTCCTGGTCTTACAAGACGGACTGCTGCGGCGGCAGCCTTTCCCTGTCTCGCACCGATATCGTCGAGAAGATGGTGAATGGGATCTTCACGCGCGCTATTGAGGCGGGCGCCGATTGCATAGTCGCCGCCTGCCCCATGTGCGTTGGGAACCTCGAAATGAGGCAGAAGCCGGCCTACTTCTCATTCAAGCTGATTCACCGGATGCCGGTCTTCTATTTCACGGAACTGCTCGGGCTCGCGATGGACCTTCCCGGGGTCGAAAAGTGGCTTGGCAGCCACCTGATCGACCCGTTCCCACTTCTAAGTGATGTTGGACTTGCGCAGTTGGAGAGAACTTAGTTGGCAGAGAAGAACCCCCCGAGGAAAACAGCAGGAAAGCCAACCGCCAGGAAGGGCGCGACGGGCAAGAGCGCCGCGAAAAAGACTGCGGCGAAAAAGAGCTCGGCCGGCAAGAGTTCCGGGAAAAAGGCCGCCCGGGCTCCCGGCAGGAAAGCTGCGGGCAGGCCAGGCGCCGCGAAGAATTCGGCGCCGGTCGGTGCCGTCATGGTCGTCGGAGGAGGGATCGGCGGCATACAGGCATCACTCGACCTGGTCGAGATGGGATACCGCGTCTACCTTGTGGACTCAGGCCCGTCTATCGGCGGGGTCATGGGCCAGCTCGACAAGACTTTCCCGACAAACGACTGCTCGATGTGCATCCTCTCCCCGAAGCTCGTCGAGGTCGGCTCGAACGACAACATCGAACTCTACCCGCTTTCGGACGTCGTAAATGTCGATGGTGGGCCCGGCCGGTTCAAGGTGGATGTGAGGGTGCGCCCGAGGTTCGTCGATCCCGAGAAATGCACGGGCTGCGGCATCTGCACGGAGAACTGCAGGGTCAAGGTCAGGGACCCTTACAACGCCGAACTCTCGCGCGTGCCGCTCATCAGGGTGCCTTTCCCGCAGGCGGTACCGGGGGTGGCGTTCATCGACCCCACGAAGTGCCTGCAGCTGCTAAGGGGCAAGTGCGGCGACTGCAAGGAAGCGTGTCAGGCCGGAGCGGTGGACTATGAACAGAAAGAAAGGGCCGAGACCCTCGAGGTCGGCTCGATAATCCTTGCCGCCGGTTACGGGACTTTCGACGCGCGCGCCAGGGCGGAGTACGGGTATGGCCTCTACGAAAACGTCGTTACCAGCCTCGAGTTCGAGCGGATACTCGCCGCGAACGGGCCTACCGGGGGACACGTTGTCAGGCGTTCGGACGGCGGGCCGGTGCGCAGGCTCGCCTTTATCCAGTGTGTCGGGTCGCGCGACTCGAGCGCTGGCAACAGCTACTGCTCGTCCGTGTGCTGCATGTACGCAACCAAGGAGTCCATCATCGCGAAGGAGCACGACCGGGAGATAGAGCCGACGATCTTCTATATTGACATGCGGGCTTACGGCAAGGGCTTCGAGGAGTATTACCAGAGGGCGAAGGACGAGATGGGGGTCCGCTACGTGCGGTGCCTGGCCTCTTACGCGAAAGAGATGCAACCGACAAAGAATATCCTCATCGGCTATACGGACAGCGAGGGAAAGATGGTCGAAGAGGAGTTCGACCTGGTGGTCCTGAGCGTCGGGATCGAGCCTGACGCCGGTGGCCTCGCGGGATCGCTGGGGATCGAACTGAACGAGCACGGGTTCGTGGATTCCGATGAGTTCGTGTCTGTCATGACATCGCGCCCCGGGGTGTTCGTGTGCGGCGCTATCGAAAGCCCGAAGGACATTCCCGACAGCGTGGTGCAGGCAAGCGCGTCCGCGGGGATGGCCTCGGGCCGGATAGGCGCGGCCAGGGGTGAGCTGATAGCGCGTACTCTGCATCCCCCCGAGCGCGACGTACGCGGCGAGGAGCCGAGGATAGGCGCGGTGATATGTCGCTGCGGCACTAATATAGGCGGGGTCGTCGATGTGCCTTCGGTAGTCGAATATGCGCGGGCGCTGCCGAACGTCGTCTTCGCGGATGAAAGGCTCTACGCCTGCAGCCAGGACGCGCAGGAATGGATAAGGGAAATCGTCAGGGAACACAACCTCAACCGGCTGATGGTGGCCTCCTGCACGCCACGGACCCACCAGCCACTCTTCAGGGAGACCCTGCGGAGCGCGGGACTCAACAAATACCTGTTCGAGATGGCGAACATAAGGGAGCACTGCTCGTGGGTCCATATGGACCTGCCCGATGACGCGACCTGGAAGGCGAAATACCTGGTGAAGATGGCTATCGAGAAGGCGGCACTCCTGGAGCCGCTGGAGGAGGGTGTGTCCCCGGTAACACACAAGGCGCTCGTGATAGGCGGGGGAGGGGTCGGCATGACCGCCGCGCTGCAGCTCGCCGATGCCGGTTTTAAGACTTACCTGGTCGAGAGGGAGAGTGAGCTCGGCGGAAACATGCGCCACATCTACAGGACCATCGAGGGGGCCGACGTGCAGGAATATCTCCACGGTCTCTACGCCAGGGTAAAGAAGCACTCGAATATTGAATTGTTTTTATCCTCGGCGGTCGAGAGCGTTGATGGCTACATAGGCAAATTCAACAGCACCATTGCGACCCCTGAAGGGATCATCGAAATCGATCACGGTGTCATCGTGGTCGCGACCGGTTGCGTCGAGTACGAACCTCATAGAGGCGAGTACATGTTTGGCAAGGATGCCCGCGTGATAACCCAGAAAGAGCTGGAGCGGCGGATATTCGAGAATCCCGGTTCACTCGAGGATGTGCATAATGTAGCCATGGTCCAGTGCGTAGGCTCGCGAAACGACGAGCACCCTTACTGCAGCAAGATATGTTGCGGGGTCGCGGTGAAGAACGCCCTCGCTTTGAAAAAGCTCGACCCCGACGTGGACGTGCAGGTCTGCTATCGCGACATGCGAACGTACGGGTTCTTCGAGGATCACTACCTCGAGGCGCGCGAGCGCGGTGTCAACTTTATCCGTTTTGAGAAGGATGTCGCGCCGGAGGTCAGGAAGATCGGCGGCGAACTGCAGGTAAGGGTTGCCGACCAGAATGTGCGAGGGGAAGAGGTAATAATAAACCCGGACCTGATCGTTCTCTCCACAGGCGTAGTCGCTAACCAGGATGCGCGCGAACTGGGTCCGAAGCTGAAGGTGCCGCTCACGTCCGACGGCTTCTTCCTGGAAGCTCACGTCAAGCTGCGACCGGTCGATTTCGCCACCGACGGCATCTTCGTGGCCGGTCTTGCCCATTATCCAAAGACAATAAGCGAAAGCCTGACACAGGCATGCGCGGCGGCGACAAGGGCCGAGACAGTGCTGTCGAAGGATAACGTGGTCACCGAAGGCGTGGTGGCGTGGGTCGACGAGGAGGTGTGTTCGGGATGCCGCCTTTGCGTCCGGCTGTGTAGTTATGAAGCGATAGATTTCGACGAGGAGAAAAGGGTGGCCAGGGTAAACCTGTCGCTGTGCAAGGGATGCGGGGCGTGCGCGGCCGCGTGCACCTCGGGCGCTAACAGGCTCCTGGGCTTCAGACCGGAGCAGATATACGCGCAGATAGAAGCCGCTTGCAGCGTGCTCGATTGAGTCGCGGGTGGAGGAAGAAATGCCAGAAAAGCAGACGAAGAAGAAGGACGAAGTCAAAATCCTGGCGTTCCTATGCAACTGGTGTTCGTACGCTGGGGCGGACCTCGCCGGTGTGAGCCGCATACAGTACCCGCCGAACGTGGTGGACATCCGCGTGATGTGCACCGGCACGATATCGCCGTACCACGTGCTCAAGGCTTTTCAGCTGGGCATCGACGGTGTGCTGATCGCGGGATGCCACATAGGGGATTGCCACTACATGAAGGGCAACTACATGACCTACAAGCGCTTCCAGGTCATCCGCGACGTGATGAAGTTCATCGGGATCGACGAGGAGCGCCTGCGGCTCGAGTGGATTTCCGCGGCGGAAGGGGAGAAGTTCGCCGGGGTCGTCAGGAGCTTCACCGAGCAGGTGGCGCATGCGGGGCCGAGCCCGCTGCGCACCGGATGGGACTCGTCTGCGGAAAGCCGCGAGCGCATAAGGGAGATGTTCAAGCAGCTCGAGAGTCTCGAGCCAGTTACTTGAACCCATGCTTCCTCCCCCATGGAGGGGGAGGATTGAGGTGGGGGGGAATCACATACCGTGCCGATAAAGGAAAAAGCCAGGAAGTTACTGGATGAAGGGCTGGACGGGGTGCTCGGTTACCGCGTGGTAGACGGTACCCACGTGCCCCACCTCTTCAGCCCTGAAGATATAGACCGGATGTCGGAGGATTATCCGGGCGACGAGCGCTATCCTGTGAGCCTGCTCTTACGCCGCCTCCAGGCGGAGAACCCCGGTGTTCGGCTGGGGGTCGTGGTCCGGGGGTGCGACGAGCGGGCGCTCATCGAGCTTGCGAAGCAGGGGCAGGTGGACCTCGACCGTATCGTGATGCTCGGGCTTGCATGCGATGAGGATCTCGTGTGTTCGTGCGGCTGTCCCCAGCCGTATCCATCCGGGATCGAGCAGGGCGAAAAGGTCGCAGCCGTGCCTGCAGAAAAGCTGATCGAGAAGCTGGACAGCCTTCGACCCGACGAGCGGCTCGCCTACTGGCGCGGCCAGTTCGGCGCGTGCATTAAGTGCTACGGCTGCCGCAACGTCTGCCCGATGTGCTACTGCAAGGAGTGCGCTCTCGAGGACGAGGATCTAGTAGAGCGCGGCGTGGTGCCGCCGGGTGAGCCAGTGTTCCACCTGATAAGGGCGCTGGACATGGCCGGCAGGTGTATCGACTGCGGGCTCTGCGAGGAAGCGTGCCCGATGGGGATACCGCTCCGGACCCTGTATCGCAAGGTCGGCTTATGCGTGGAGGAGAAGTTAGGCTACCGGCCGGGCCGCAGTGTCGAGGAGGAGTGTCCTCTGGCAATCCTCGGGACCGACACGGACATTGGAGGACCCGGTGACTGAATACCGGGAATGAAGTGTGTTCAAAAAGTGGGGTCAGATCCAAAAATTTGAATCTCTAGATGAGGTGATTCGTAATCGATCAGGTAATTCAAATTTTGGGATCTGACCCCGGATGTGAAAGTGGCCGTAAGTCACGATTCAAGACCTGACCCCAGGTGTTCCAGGTGTTGCGTCAAGAGGGAGGAGAAGAAAACATGATAGGAGAAAAGAGTGACTGATTACCGGACAGTGCCTACCGTCTGCCCATATTGCGGGACCGGCTGCGGCATGCTCCTCGAGGTCTCGGGGGGACGCCTGATCGGTGTCCTGCCGCAGAAAGGCCACCCGGTCTCGGACGGGTCGCTCTGTGTAAAGGGATGGGTTTCTCACGAGTTCGTCGGAAGCGAACGCCGGCTTAGATCCCCGCTTGTCAGAAAAGGCGACAGCCTGGAGCGGACATCCTGGGACGATGCCGTAGGGCTTGTCGCTGAAAAGCTCAAAACAACTTTTACTGAACACGGCCCGGACTCCGCCGCTTTCATCTGCTCCGCCAAGTGCACGAACGAAGAGAACTACCTGGTAGGCAAGCTGGCCCGCGCCGTGGCCGGTACCAACAACATCGACCACTGCGCCAGGTTGTGACACAGCCCCACCGTCGCCGGTCTGGCGGCAGCGTTCGGGAGCGGCGCGATGACCAACTCCATCGGGGAGCTGGCCGAAGCGGAGTGCATCCTCATTACCGGTTCCAACACTACCGAGCAGCATCCGATAATCGCCGGGAAGATCCTTGAAGCTCTAAAAAAAGGCGCGAAGCTCATCATCTTCGACCCGCGCAGAATCCAGCTTACTCCGTACGCCGATATGCACCTCAGCCAGAAACCTGGCACCGATGTGGCTTACCTGAACGCTATGATGAAGGTCATGATCGACGAGGGCCTCTACGACAGGGAGTTCGTCGAAGGGCGCGCCGATGGTTTCGATGAGCTGAAGGCGTCGCTCTGCGACTGCACCCCGGGGTGGGCATCCGATATAACAGGGATTCCCGCGGATGACATCGTGAAGGCGGCCCGCATGTTCGCCGGCGCTTCGAGCGCTTCCATTGTCTACTGCATGGGAATAACACAGCACGCTTCCGGCACCGACAACGTCAAGGCGCTCGCCAACCTCGCCATGCTCACCGGCAATGTCGGCTTTCCGTCCACCGGGGTGAACCCGCTGCGCGGCCAGAACAACGTGCAGGGCGCCTGCGACATGGGAGGCCTCCCGGACGTTTATCCGGGTTACCAGAAGGTGGAAGACGAGACCGCGGCCGGGAAGTTCGAGCAGGCGTGGGGCAGGGCGCTTCCAAGAAAGCCCGGCCTGACCCTGATGGAGATGATGGACGCTGCCGCCCGCGGTGAGATCAGGTTCATGTTCATACTGGGCGAGAACCCGCTGGTGTCGGATCCAAACATCAATCATGTGAGAGAAGCGCTCGGGGCCCTCGATTTCCTGGTGGTCCAGGACATAATGAAAACCGAAACGACAGCACTGGCGGACGTTGTGCTGCCCGGCGCCTGCTGGGCGGAGAAGGACGGCACCTTTACCAACACGGAGCGCCGCGTACAGCGGGTGAGAAAGGCGGTTGAGCCTCCTGGAGAAGCGCTTGCCGACTGGGAGATAATCTGTCGCATCGCCAGAGCGATGGACGCTGGAGGTTTTGATTTCGGATCCGCGGTTGAGATATTCGCCGAGATCGCATCGCTGACCCCCCAGTACGCGGGAATAACCAGTGAGCGACTTGGTACATCGGGGCTCCAGTGGCCGTGCACATCCGTTGATGACCCCGGAACCGTCTTCCTGCATAAAGACAGGTTCACCCGCGGGAAAGGGCAGTTCCAGGTCACAGGTTATCGCCCGCCTGCGGAGCTCCCTGACGCCGAATACCCGCTGGTTCTGATGACCGGCCGCCTTGCGTTCCATTACCACACCGGCACGATGACCCGGACCTCTCCGACCCTGGACCGTGAGGTCTCGAAGGCCTTCATAGAGATAAACCCCACCGACGCCAGTGCCCACGGGATAACTTCGGGCGGGCCCGTAAAGGTGTCGAGCCGGAGGGGTGAGATCACGGTGGAGGCCCTGGTCACAGACAGGGTGAAGCCGGGTGAGGTCTTCATCCCGTTCCACTTCGCCGAAAGTGCCGCAAACATGCTGACCAACGACGCCCTCGACCCGGTCTCACGCATCCCGGAGCTCAAGGTCTGCGCGGTTCGCGTCGAGAGCGCGAAATCCCGACCCTGAAACTCTTCTTGCCATTTGTCGGTTAATGGTAAAACAAGTGCGGATTCAAACATATTTGAAGTGATTGCTTAGCATCATTTCAGCCACTAGGTTATCTGCAATATGTGGCGTTCAGGCTGAACCGGTGAATGGGCGCCAGTCCTGTCAGGGGCGATCGCGGTGCCGGCCTGCCTGGCCGGCCCTGGCGAAAGGGGATGGGAATGACAGCGGCACCTCGTCACAGATTGTCTACGGCAGTCATAGTTGTCCTTGTCCTCCTCATGGGTCTATGGGTCTGGCCTCCCGTTTCATCCGCGACAGGAAAGGGCGCCACCGACCAGTCTGCCACGTACAAGGTCAGGAACATCAAGGAGCGCTGGGTGATGCCCGACGGGACAAAGCTTCCCGTTTCCGTTTACTGGCCGGCGACCCTTAACCCGTTCGCCCGATTTCCGATTGTGATCTTCATGCACCCGTGAGACTGTGATAAATCTCTTTATGAACAAAAGGCGGAGGAATACGCGAGCAGGGGCTATATCGGCCTGACCTACACAACGCGCGGGTGGTTCGGGGCAGAAGGCCAGATAAACTGCATGGACCCCGAGACCGAGATAAAAGACACCAGCCATATCATAACCCTGGCCTCACGAGACAGGCGATTTCCCGTTTTGAAGGATTGGAAAGGACCGGTGGTGGGCGTCACCGGCTATTCCTCGGGAGGCATCCACGCCTACCTCCTCGCGCACAGGCGCAACCCGAGGCCAGGTGACTCCGGTGACGCGCGCGTGAGGGTTATCGCGCCCATGCACGCCGGGTCGGATCTTCTGTTCTCCCTTTATCCGAACGGCGCCGTGAAATGGATGTGGACCGCGTTTTTGCTGATGGGCGGATACATGGGGAACTTCTGCGGCATGGGGATCAACTTCCTGAAGATAGCGATGGACCCGGACCTGAACGGTATGCAGAAACTGCTGGGAGTGATCGACGCTTTGCTCAAGTGGAAACCGCTGTTCAATAACGTCTCGCCGGAACTTCTCGAGATGTACCGCATTGCCACGGAGAGGCGGGTCGACGAGTCGGAGACGGCCAAACAGTTCATGAGGGTACGCTCGGCGAGGTACTGGTGCGATGCTGAGATGGACGGTATTGTTGAGCACCCTATAGACATCCCGGCGCTGATAACGACGGGCTGGAAGGACGATCTCTTCTGCCCGAACGAAAGCCTGCGCGCGTTCACCTCGCTCGTCGATGCTCCCAGGCGGATAATCATCGAGAACCATGGGCACACCGGAGGCTTCAGCCTTCCTATCCCTATCCAGCCCGACTTGGAAAAGGTCTGGATCGACGCCCAGATCGAGAATTGGTTCGACCGCTACCTCAAGGGGATCAAGAACAACGTCGAAGGTGAACCGAGGGTCTGCTATTACAGGGACTGGAACCCCGCAGAGTTCGGCAGGTCGCCGTGCTGGCCTCCTGCCGGTGCCCGGGACGTACCGCTGTATCTCGGGCGGAGCACCGGAGAGAGGAAAGGCTCACTGTCGCTCGCAAAGCCCGCGCGGGGTGTGCCGCCCGATGTGCTTAATAACAACGGGATGACCGGCTCGTTATCACTGCCGTACTTGAACGACATGACGGAACTGTTCGGCGGCCAGCCGGTCAACATCCCGGAGAAGATAAAACTGTTCAACATGCCCATGACGGGGTTCAGCTATTCAACCGAGAAGCTCCCGGGCGACGTTACGGTCGCGGGAGCCGTCAGGCTGATGCTGTCCTACGAGTGCAGCGAGCCTTTCGCCCAGCTGGCATCGCGTATCTACGAGGTTAAGCCCGACGGCAAAGAGGTCTTCGTCTGCCGGGGCTGGTACGAGGGTTACAACCCGGACATCGGGAAGATGACCAACACGGAGAGCCAGCCGATCGAGATGGCCGCCTGCTGCCACCGCTTCTCGAGTGGCAGCCGCATAAAGCTGGAGCTCGAGACAGCCGACATAACCATGACCTGGCCGTACCCGAAGGCCTCGACCATCAAGCTCTACCACGATTGGGTAATGCCCTCGCGCATTCTTCTGCCGGTGGTGCCCAACAAGTGAAGAGCCGGGAAGGCCTGGTTGTCCGCGCTCCAATACTGGCTCGAGATCTACCATCCGGGTGCTTAATACTTGCCTCATAATAGGTTAGAATGAAGCACCTTAATGAACGGCGGCTCCAGATTCGTTGACCTCGGGGGGTGCCATGAACCCGCTGGCTGAAGAATTGAACACGATAATTGAAGAGGCTAACCCAGCGATGTACGGGGCCCTCTCGGCTCTTGGGAAAGACCTGTTCTTCCCGCGCGGCATCCTGACCCAGACCGCAGAAGCCCGCGAGAAGGCTGACCGCTACGACGCTACCATCGGCATCGCGAGATCCGGCGGCCAGGCGATGAACCTTCCGGTGATCATGGACCGGCTTGACGGCCTCACCCCGGACGAGGCGCTCGACTACGCCCCCGCCACCGGCAACCCAGGGCTGCGGCGGAGGTGGCGTAAGGACATGTTCGAGAAAAATCCTTCGCTTGAGGGCAAAAAGGTTAGCCTGCCGGTGGTCACGAGCGGCATTACCCACGGCCTGACGCTGGCCGGAGAGTTTTTTATCGACCCGGGCGATGTGATCCTCCTGCCGGACAAGTTCTGGGGCAACTACAACATGATATACGGCACGCGCAGGGGCGCGGAGATAAGGAAGTTCCCGTTCTTCACGCGCGATGGGGGCTTCGACGTCGACGGGTTGTCCGCGGTGCTGGACGCCGCGCTGTCCGAGAAGGGCAAGGCCCTCGTCATCCTGAACTTCCCAAACAACCCGACTGGCTACTCGATAACGCGCGAGGAGGCGCCCCGGCTGGCCAACGTACTCCTGGACTCGTCAGGTGTTGGGCGTGACATTGTGGTTGTGCTCGATGACGCCTATTTCGGGCTTTTCTATTCGGACGACGTCCTGAAGGAATCGCTTTTCGGGATGCTTGCCTCACAGAGCGAGCACCTCTTCCCGGTAAAGCTGGACGGTGCGACCAAAGAGGAGTACGTGTGGGGCCTGCGCGTGGGTTTCATCACGTTCAACGCCGTCGCGAACGGACGAGAGGATGAGCTCTTCCAGGCGCTCGAGAAAAAACTCGGCGGCGCAATACGGGGCAGCATATCGAACTGCTCGCAGCTTTCGCAGTCCATCCTGCTGCGGGCCCTCGATGACCCCGACTTCGCGCAGCAGAAGCAGGAGAAATTCGAGCTGATGAAACGGCGCGCCGAAACGGTCAAGGAAGTGCTTGCGAACCCCGAATACTCCGAGGCCTGGGAACCTTACCCGTTCAACTCCGGATACTTCATGTCCCTGCGCCTCAAGGGCACAGACGCGGAAGCGCTGCGGGTGCGCCTGCTGGATCGCTACGGGGTAGGCGTGATAGCGGAAGGCGGCACGGATATCCGGATCGCTTTCTCCTGCCTCGAGGTAGACCAGATACCAGACATATTTGGTATAATTCATCGCTGCGCAAAAGAGTTGAAGTCCGAGACATGACGCGCGAATGTTTTGCCTGGTCCTTGCGGGTTGTTCAACCGCAGACAAAGGAGGCAAGGGATGTCCCAGAACACGATCTACTTAATAGATGTCACTAACCGGGACGGGGTGCAGACTTCCCAGCTGGGCCTGGCCAAGCTGGAGAAGACCATACTCAACATGTACCTCGATAAGATGGGGATCTTCCAGAGCGAGGCCGGTTTTCCCACCACGAACCACGAGACCAACTACCTGCGCGGCAACCTGGAACTGGCGGAGATCGGAGCCATCAAGCGGCTGCGGATCTCGGGCTGGTTGAGGGCGATCAAGGCGGACGTCGAGCTGTCGAGCGAGATGGTTCCCGAGCTCGAACACGTCAACATCTCTATCTCAACATCGCCCCAGATGATCAACGGCAAGTGGAAAGGGGAGAGGACCTTCGACGACGTGTTGAAGGTGATGGTGGAGGCGCTGTCCGCCGCCGTTGAGCTGGGGTTCGAGTCGGTCGGAGTGAACGCCGAGGACGCTTCCCGTACCAGCATGGAAGACCTGGTTCGGTTCTGTATTGCCGCCAGGGAGAACGGCGCGGCGCGGATACGTTACTGCGATACGCTTGGCTACGATGACCCGTTCACTATCTACGACAGGATCAAGGCCATTGCCGAGGAAGTAAAAATGGACATCGAGCTCCACTGTCACAACGACCTCGGCATGGCGGTCGCAACATCGGTCGCCGGGGCGCAGGGCGCAATCGCAGGCGGTGTGGACGCCTACGTCAACACGACCGTCAACGGTATCGGTGAGCGAGCCGGCAACGCCGACCTGCTCTCGTGCCTGCTTGCAATCACCAAGTCCAGCGGCCTGGAGGGGCGCTACAACCTTGATCCGGCCATAGATTTCAATCACGCGTGGAGGATTGCCAAGTACGCTTCCTACGCCTTCGGGGTCCCCATCCCGATCAACCAGGTCGGGGTCGGACAGAACGCCTTCGCGCACGAGTCCGGGGTGCACGCGGACGGGGCTCTGAAAGACAGGCGCAACTACGAGTTGTACGACTTCGAGGACCTGGGGCGCGGCGAGCCGGAGATCGTGGACACGGGCCGCATGATAACCACCGGGGCGTACGGCGGCATCAAGGGGTTCCGCAACGTCTACGACCGGCTCGAGATAGAGTTCCGCAGTGACGAGGAGGCCCGCGAAATTCTCGACCTGGTGCGGCTGGCAAACGTCTCGACCGGAAAGCCGCTTACCGAGGATGAGCTCCTTTTCATAGCCCACTATCCGGACCAGGCGAGGCAGATCCTTACCCTGACCGCGTACCAGGAACCGAAGATAAAGGAAAAGCGTACCAGGATTATTCGCAAAACCAGTTTTCCTTCCCAGAGCACTCCGCGCTGAGCAGGGGCGTCAGCGCCGACAAGGAGGTGTCCAATGGACGACCAGGATGTTTGCTGGATGAGCGCTCTCGAGTTGAGGGATGCTTATGCCCGGCAGGAACTTTCCCCAGTGGAAGTAACGAAGGTGATCCTCGAGCGGATTGACGAGATCAACCCCGGCATAAACGCGATCATAACGCATACGCCGGAGATCGCGACGGCGGCCGCTAAGGAAGCCGAGCAGGCTTACGGCCGCGGGGACGCCGGTCCGCTGGCCGGCATACCGGTCACTATCAAGGACCTGATACCCACTAAAGGCATCCGCACTACGTCGGGCTCAAGGATGTTCGAAGACAACGTCCCCGACGAGGATGCGGTGGTCGTGGAGAGGCTCAAAGAAGCGGGTGTCGCGATTCTCGGTAAGACCAACGTGCCTGAGTTCGGGTATGTGGCTTACACCGATAACCTCCTGTTCGGCCCGACGCGCAATCCGTGGAACACGAGCAAGACGGTGGCTGGCTCGAGCGGCGGTGCCGCCGCGGCTGTGGCCGCGGGGCTGGGGCCGCTCGCCGCCGGGAACGACGGGGGAGGGTCAATACGTATACCCTCGAGTTTCTGCGGCGTTTTCGGACTGAAGCCGCACTTCGGTCGCGTACCGAGTTATCCCCACGTCGTGCACGGCTGGGAGACGATGAACTGTGAAGGACCTATTACGAGGACCGTTGCGGATGCCGCACTCATGCTGGACGTTCTGGCGGGGCCCTGTCACCGCGACCGCCATTCCCTGCCTGAGTCGGGAGTCAACTACCTGGAGCTCATCAAGGGTGGGGTCAAGGGGCTGAAACTTGCGTTCAGCGCCGACCTCGGCGTGACGGTGGCAGACCCCGAAGTGGTGGACATCGCAAGAAAGGCTGCGCAGGTGTTCTCCGAGCTGGGATGTGAGGTGGCGGAGGACGACCCGGGGATACCGTTTATGGAACAGGAACTTCTCACGTTCGTGATAGCCGAAGCAGCCACCGCCCACGAGGACCATCTCGAGGAAGCAAAAGATCTCATGTATCCCCTTTACAAGCCGTTCCTGGACCTTGCGGATACGTTCACCGCCAGGGACTATGTGAGAATCAACTACCACAGAGAAGACCTGTGGGACAAGATGCAACCGTTCTTCCAGAGATACGACCTGCTGCTCACCCCGACGGTCACGTGCGCCGCGTTCGATATCAAGGAAGGAGGCGCGCTGGGCCCCGACAAGGTTGCGGGACAGGAATCGTCCCCGTCTTCGTGGATCGGCTACACGTTCCCGTTCAACTTCACCGGCCAGCCCGCGGCCTCCGTGCCGTGTGGGTTCACAAAAGAGGGATTGCCGGTTGGTCTCCAGATAGTCGGCAACCTCTGGGATGAGCCGACCATTCTCCGCGCCGCCGCCGCCTTCGAGGAAGCCCGTCCCTGGGCGGGATTGCGGCCGAATTTCTGATAATTCACATTCAAGGTGACTGTCACCTTGAATACCTTGAACCGAAGAGGGGTGATCTCCTTGAGGGAAGCATGGATAATCGACGCGGTCAGGACACCAGCAGGCAAGAACCGGGGCGTCCTTAAAAACCTGCGACCGGATGACACCTTCGGGTGGCTTGTCAGCAACCTGCTCGAGAAGAACGGCGTCGAGCCAGGGCTGGTAGAGGACGTCATCTGCGGATGCGTTACGCAGATCGGAGAACAGGGCATGGACATCGGCAGGATGTCAGTGCTGGCGGGCGGTCTTCCGATCTCCATCCCGGGGACCTCGGTCAACCGGCACTGCGGCTCGAGCCAGCAGGCGGTGGCATTCGCAAGTAACACCGTGATCGCAGGCGATATGGATGTCATAGTCGCCGGGGGCTCCGAGTTCATGAGCCGGGTCCCGATGGGTTCCGACGGGTACGGCGACCACATCGCGCACCTGGGGGTCGCGGTCAGCCCCAAGATCTTCGAGCGGTTCGGGGGCATCGTCCCCCAGGGCATGTCCGCCGAGCTTATCGCCGAGAAGTGGGGCCTGAAGCAGGGCGAGCTGGACGAGTTCGGGAAGCGCAGCCAGGACCTCGCGATACAGGCGATCGATGAAGACCGGTACGCGGAGATTATCCCGGTGGAGGCGCCGCAGGACGACGGGTCGACAATACTTGTGGAGAACGACGAGGGTCCGCGCAGGGGAGTGACACTGGAGAAGATGGCCACGCTCAGGCACCCGTTCAAGGAGGACGGGGTCGTGACCGCGGGGAACTCTTCCCAGATATCCGACGGTTCATCGGCCGCGCTGATAATGAGCAGTGAGAAGGCCCGGGAGCTCGGTGTCAAGCCGCGCGCGCGGTACGTCGCTACCGCCCTTACCGGAGAGGACCCCGTGCTGATGCTCACCGGACCGATAACCGCTACCCCCAGGGTGCTCGAGAAGGCCGGGCTAGAGATAAAGGATATCGACGTTTTCGAGATAAACGAGGCCTTCGCGTCTGTAGTGCTCGCCTGGAAGGCCGAGCTTGGCCCACCCAACTGGGACAGGGTGAACCCGTGGGGAGGCGCGATAGCAAACGGGCACCCCCTTGGAGCCAGCGGGGGGAAACTGCTTGCCACATTGCTGTCCGAGCTCGATTACTACGACGGCCGTTACGGCCTGCAGACGATGTGCATGGGGATGGGCATGGGGATCGCTTCCATCTACGAGCGCATTCCCGGTTAACGGATTAAAACGGATTGGTGTCAGAGGCGAGGTTCATGGCCGGGGAAACCCGGCCACCCCATTTTCGAAGTTACTCACCTGCCCGCGGTCTTCTATCTGTATCTTGGACTTATCCTGGTGCTCTATGTGGGCGCGGCGGAGATCACGAAGCAGTTGTTCTACAGGTGGTTGGCATAGCCTGACGGCGGGAATGTCGGGCTCGGGCTACTTTATCGAGGCGAGATGAGAAGCATAGCTCTCTAGATCGAAGCCGTTTGCCTCGCGTACGCGCCTGTAAATATCGGCATCGATCGCCCCGACGCCGGACAGGGCTCCGCAAAGCAGGCCCGCCATCCCCGCAATGGTGTCCGAGTCCCGGCCGAAGTTCGCCCCGCCGATCACCGCGGTCATAGGGTCGCCGCCTGCTATCCGGAACATCGCCAGCGCTATCGGCACCGTCTCCCGTGAGTCGACCTGTATGGGCATTAGCGACCCGCCGTATAGCGCGGGCCTCACAGTAAAGACGTCGTCGAATTGCCCAGCGATGGAGAGGGCACGATCGATGTAGCCGAGTATCTTCCGGGAGGCGTTTCTCTTCGCGGCATCGATGACGGATTGGACGGTCGCGTCACGCGACAGCGCTTCCGATATTGCCGCGGCCCAGGCCCCGGCCATGTCCGCTCCCGGACCCACTATGCAGGCATGCGCGAGCGCCTTCCCCTTCTCGGCTGCGGTCGCCGGTCGACCGCGGAAGAGGATGCCCGCGGGCGCCATGATCATGGCGGCCTCGTTTCCCGCGAAAAGGGAGGAGGCATTCAAGTACCCTGTGAATCTACCGGGAACGCCCAGGCGTCCCGCGGTCGCGACGATGTGCTCGCCAAACCAGAAACCATCGTTGCGGTTGTACGACTTCAAGAACTTACGCCAGGCGAACTCGGGGTGATGCTTCCAGTAATTCACAAGCTCGTCCGCCGTAACCATGCCGCCTTTTTTGATTGCCGCGTCTGCAACTGTAAGTGTGAGCCTCGTGTCGTCGGTCACAAGGCCCGGAGTGCGCCCGACGAGTGTTTCCACGCGCCCGTATTTCTTCTCGATGCGCCTGTAGTTGAAGAGCAGCTCGGTGGGCCTCCCCATCGCATCTCCGACGGCCAGGCCGGCCAGACATCCGTGGATCTTCTCAAGCTCTGAGGACATGAGCTCCTGCCTTTCCTTCAAGAGTCAATGATCAAGACAATTGTAGATGCCTGTCGGTTGAAAAGGAAGCAGGGCTTTACAGCGTCAGAACTTGCCCACATGGGAAACGTTTTACGCCCGGGTTTTCTTTTTCAAGGGATTATTCCCCGCGGTGTGAATAGATAGTATGAGGACGGAGGGAGTCGATTGCAGCTAAAAGGGGCAATCTACCTGGGAGACGATCGCGAGGCCGCCCTGGCCCTGGAAAAAGCGCTGAGGGACGAGGGGTTACCGCTCGCAATCGCTTCGGGGGACCTGGAAGGCATGCGGAAAGCTGCCGAAATGGACATCGATGTCGTTATCTGGGACCGTGACAACAACGAGCCCGGAGAGCCGATCCCTGTCCGGCAGATCCGCGGCGTGGGCCTGAACAGGCAGCCGGTGGTTGCGCTCGTCCGCCAGGGGGACGTGGGATCAGCGCTTGCGAGTCTCGCCGAAGGGGCCTCTGAATTCCTTTTCAAGTCGCCGATCCAGGAAAACCCGGCCCCCAGGTTGATCCAGGCGGTCGACTCGAGGCAGAGGGACATGCGGCTTGCCTGGTGCAGCAAGGCCATAGAGGACACCAGCGGCCAGTTGAAGGCTATCGTCGGCACGCTCAAAGACCCGGCCTACATCGTGAGCCCGGATTACCTGATCCTTTACATGAACAGGGCGGCGCAGGAGATCTTCGGCGAAGGCCTCTGGGGCGGAGTGTGCTACCGGGTTTTTTACGACCGTGAGGAGCCATGCGGGGTTTGCGTGAGCGACAAAGGCCCCGCCAGGTGGCGTTCCGTCCTTAAGAACGGCAAGAGCTACCGCTTTGTATCGACGCTGATAAGGACCGGCGGGGGAGAGGCCGAGAAACTGGCGGTTGGCACGGATATCACGCTGGACGAAGAGGTCAGAAAGATCCACAAAACGTTCATCAGCAACGTCAGCCACGACCTCCGCACCCCGCTTGCGGCCATCGATCAGTATTTGAACATCATGCTCGAGGGCCAGGCGGGCGAGATGAACGCCGACCAGAAGAAGTATCTCGAGGTCATAAAGAGGAGCAGCTTCAGGCTTCATAACCTGATAGAGAACCTGATCGACGCTAACAATATCCTTTCGGGGCGTTTCAAGCTCAGGATGCAAGTGACCGGCGTGAAGGAGATCCTTGATATCGTGCTCCCGCTGCTGCGTGCGCAGGCTAGAGAAAAAGGGCTGGCCCTCCAGGTCACGGTCTCTGATGACCTTCCGCCGCTATACTGTGATTCGATGAGGATAGCCCAGGTCATAGCAAATGTCGTTGGGAACAGTGTCAAGTTCACCGAGCGGGGGTCGGTACACCTCAGGGCGGGCTTCATGCCCGGGGACCAGGCAAGGATCATCCTGTCGGTGGAGGACCCCGGCATCGGGATCCCGAAGGAGGACCTCGGAAAGATATTCGACCTTTTTTACAGGGTCGAGCAGGACCAGGTTTACGTCGAGGAGGGGGCGGGGCTGGGGCTTTCGATATCACGCGATATCGTGAGGGCCCACGGTGGGACGTTGTGGGCCGAAAGCGTCGAGGGCCGGGGGAGCGCTTTCCATTTCACCCTCCCGACCCGGGACGTGGCAGCCCCGTCGGGCTGATGAAGTGACCCTGTCCCTGCGGTGACCCGCTGCGGCAGTGAAGAAAACGGAGGAACAGCATGGATGAAAAGCTTATACTCATCGCTGACGATGACAGGGACCTGGTGACGGCGTTATCAATAAGGCTCCGGTCCGCCGGATACGAGGTGGTCGGTGCGTATGACGGCGAAGAGACTTTCAGGGTAGCCCAGGAGCGAAAACCGGACCTGATT
>Ga0315288_10000427_pt1 | contig 52649 bp, 58 predicted proteins | sample YL17G11_20_MG_FD_203454 | JGI IMG/M metagenome (GOLD analysis project Ga0315288, IMG submission 203454) | Sediment microbial communities from Yellowstone Lake, YNP, Wyoming, USA - YL17G11_20 | ecosystem: Environmental > Aquatic > Freshwater > Lake > Sediment | place: USA: Wyoming | collected... | reverse complement strand
TCGTCATGCACACGAACCGGCGCTGGTCCGTGCGGGCGCTGGAGATACTCGCCAGCAGGATCCCCGCCAGCAGCGCCATGATCAGCATGACCACGATCAACTCGATCAGCGTGAAGCCCCCGCGCTGTCTCGCCATCGCTGCATCGCCTCCCCGTCCACGAGCCAACCCGCGCCGTCCACTTGCCGCGTCGTCGGGCGGCCTACCGGATGGCCAGATAGGGCTCATCGACATCGGCGTAGTGCCGCTCGAAGTCTTGCTCCCAGCATGTCCGCACTTTCAGCGTGGTACCCCGCACGGCCCGGATCCCCTGCATCGGGTCGGTGGGGCCGAACGCGTTGTTCACGGTGAACGAATGGGTGTCCATCGCGATCATGTGCGGCTCTCCGGTTACGTTCTCCAGGTTCATGCCCGGCCCCGGGTCCGCGTCGTAGACGTAGTCCACCAGCACCATCGCCCCACTACCATCAGTCATGCCTCCGGCGCCCGTGTTGAAGAACCTGAGCGTGCCCGGCGCGCCCGGATCCAGCGTGTACCAGAACTGCTTGATGCCCTGCGGGCTCGCGGCCGGCCAGACGGAGAAGCCGGTGGCGCTGGTCACGTCGGGCACCAGGCGCGCGAAGTCCTCCGGCGCCAGGTGCACCTCCGTGGCCCAGCCGCCATCGGCCCGATAGAAGATCCGCACCGGCCACTGGATGTCCGCTGTGGGCATCCATGACGGATCGGCGCCGGCCTTGGCGAGGATGTCGCCCACGACATCGTCGTCGAAGCGGACCTCGCCTGTGTGGTAGTCGATGGACAGTATCCCCGCCTGCGGGTCGCTTGAGTCCAGGTAGAGAACCTGGCCGAGCAGGCCGTCGACCGCGACGACCGGCCACGGGATGTGGGTGTAGGTCCCGTCGTCGGCGAGCGGCCGCGCCCGCACGAAGTCCAGCGGCAGCTTGACGCTCTTGGGCGACAGAGCCGGGATCGTCGCGTCCGCTACCTGAATGTCCGGCATGTAGAACCCATCCAGCGGCTGATTGGGCGCGCGGGGGTCGGTGAGACTTGTCTCGAAGCCCTGGCGGAGGTGAGACTGCGTTTCATAGGTGACCGCCAGCACGGTGCCAGCAACGACGGCGGGGTTCGCCACTCGGATGACGCCCAGCGACCGGTCGCTGGAGCCTGGCCCCGGGTTCCAGTCGCCGATGGCGCCGCCGACCTCCTCGAAGATGGTCAGCGAGTTCGGCACGATGGGTACGCCGCCCCCGAGGACACAGTTCCCCACAGCGAGGCGGATATCCATGGCGAGCACAGGCTCCCCGATCCGGTCGATCAGGGTGCCGGCGCCCGAGAGATATGTGTAGCAGGCCCGGAACTGCTGGACGCCGAGCCCGACGGTGTCGAATCGGATCGCGCCGGCGTCCCAGTTCGTCGGCTGCCACCTCAGAGGCAGGTTCTGGGCCCTGGGGTCGGTGATGTTGCCTACCTGCGGGATGGGCGTCGCGTAGTAGACCCACCCCGACTTCGGGCGCACGGGGCCGCGCTTACACAAGTGGGCGACGGTCGGGATCGCGGCGTCCGCCGCGGGGGCGGTGAACCGCTCACCGATGACGAGTGTGGGCGCCACGAGCAGCCGCTTGCCTGCTAGCGTCGACACTTGGTCGCTCCACTGATAGGCATCGCTGATCGCGACGTCGTGCACCAGCTCGTACCCCAGGCTGGGGTCCAACGGGTTCACCGGCAAGGCGTGCGCCACGGCGAATGGCCGCAACTGCGGGTCAGCCGCCATGTCCTCAACGATAGAGGACGACAACTGCGCCGCCAGTTGGCGGCTGCCCTGCCCCGGCAGGATCGCCAGGCCCGGCACGAATACGCGAACCACTGCCAGCATCCCAACGGCGAGGATCACGAGGGCGACGAGCACCTCCACCAGGCTCATGCCCGCCGCGCCGCGGTCACACAACGTGCGCGGGGCGAACGGTCCGGTACTGCTGAAGGCTCTCGCTGTACACTTCGCCGCCATGGCTCTTCACCGTCCTCTCTCCGCGAAGGGGGCTCGTCGCGCTATGTGCTTCAGTCTCTCTGCTGCGTGACCCACTTGCCGGGGTAAGTGCCGGGGGTGCCGCCCGCCTCTGCTTCCCAGCGCGTCACGTCGTTCGCCTCATTCACCATACAGTCCGGTACCGACTGCACGGCGCCATCCAGCCGGAGGATCAGCTCTATGCCGTTGCCCCGGTGGAACGGGCAGTGAGTCACGATCGTGTTCGGCGGGGCCGCCGTGTTGACCAGGAAAGGGAACTTCGTCCACGCTGTGACGGGCACCGGCGGAACTCCGCCGGTCCGGTAGAGCTCGTACCACGAGCTCAGGTCGGGCGGCGGCACGATCTCATAGCCCTCATTCGTGTAGCCCCAGAAGTTGTAGAGCAAGCGTTGCTTGACCAACGCCGGGATGATGCCCGCCGTCAAGCGGTTCTCGTCATCATAGGCGTAGCTGAACTGGAAGCCGGGGTTGGTGCCAACGGTCCCGTCCGCCGCGATGAACAGCATCTTGTCGCGTTGGTCGGACCTGCAGACCATGGGCAGCTTATTGCGCATCAGCCCCACAAGCCCGGAGGTCGGCACGTAGTTCCCCGTGCCATCGAGCGGCGCGGGCGGAAACGCGCGGTGGTCTTGCTGGTACTGCCGGAGCGCCTGACCGATCTGGGCCAGGTTTGCCGAGCAGTAGCCCTGGTGGCCCCTCTCGATGACGCCCTTCATCACCGGGAAGAGGAACGCCGCGAGGATGGCGATGATGACAATGACCACAATCAGCTCGATCAGCGTAAACCCGCGCGCTCTCATCGTTACGCGCCTCCCTGCCTTCCTAACTCAAGCCTATGCTTACGGTGCGTCTCACCGCGCGCTACCCCGTGAGGCCGGACGGCCCCGGATTCGACACCCTTGTGTTCCAGCAAACTCGGAGGACCCCTCTTCCAGTCCCGCCGAAAGGATACCCCGTTGCCCATTGGCGCAAACCTGACAAGGGGGCCTGGGGCTGGGCCTCGCACGCCAGTTCCTTCGCGCTCGCCCGGTTACGGGAAGAGGAAGCCTCGAACGGCGGGGACGATCCGATCGCCCGCCAGCAACAGCAGGGCCATCGCCACAGCCAGGAACGGGCCGAACGGGATCACGGTGTCCGTGCGCTTGCCTCGGGACAGCGCCATCTGGGCGCCGCCGATGGCCGCCCCCAGGAACGCCGCGATCACGATGTAGAGGATCAGCGCCAGCCCGGGCCCGAAGTGCGCCCCCGCTGCCGCCGTCAGGTAGATGTCCCCAAAGCCCATGGTCTCTTTGCGGAACGCGAGGTCCGCCAGAAACACGAACAGCCGCAGCCCCAGCCCGCCCACGATGATGCCGGCCACGGACTGAGGCAGACAGAACACGCCCTCGCCCGTCGCTGTTGCGTAGCTGAAGACCCGGGTCATCTCCCGAGTGCCGGTTGCCAGGCCGTACACATCGTGCCCGACCCCGGCGATCAGGATGACGAGCCACAGCTCGTACGGGATCAGAGTCGTCTCCCAGTCGATGATGAACAGCGCAAACAGAGCGGCGAAGGTGACGAGGAAGGTGACCAGCTCGGGCAGCCGATCCAGGCCGAGATAGGCATAGAGACCGACGAAGATCAGGCCGGTCAGCAACTCGACGACGAGGTACCGCCAACTGAACTTCTCACCGCAGAAACGACAGCGGCTCCGCAAGAGGAGTTGGCTGACGATGGGGACCAGATCGCGGCTCAGCAGCTCCTTGCCGCACCGGGGGCACCGGGACCGTCCTCCCAGGCTCTGCTCCTTCGGAAGCCGGCAGATGACCACATTGAGGAAGCTACCGACCGCGAGCCCCATCAGGAACAGCCACACCCCGAACAGGACCCTCAGGTTCTCGTCCATAGGCAGAGCCCGACCGGCGCTCGGGCGCCGACCGTCCATCCCTCCCACACATCGAGCGGGGCGGACGCGCCGCCCCGCTCGCACACACCTTCAGCATCCGGGGGCCCGGCTACTCGCCGCCGCCTCCGCCGCCTCCGCCGCCTTCCCCGCCGCCCTCGTCGTCGCCACCCGACGACCCGAGCGAGTCGATGATCGCGACGAGCGGCAGGAACATCGAGATGACGATGAACCCGACGACTCCTCCCAGGAACACAATGAGGATCGGCTCGATAGCCGACGTGAGCTGGGAGAGCGCGGTCTCTACTTCACTCTCGTAGAACTCCGACACCTTGCGCAACATGGAATCGAGCGAGCCCGTCTCCTCACCGATGGTGATCATCTGGACCACCATGGGCGGGAACAGGCCTGAGGCCCTCAGGGGCATCCCGATCTCGTCGCCTTCGCGGACCGCGGCCCGAGCGTCCATGATCGCCTCGGCAATGATCACATTGCCCACGGTGCCCGCCACCGTCTCCATCGCCTGCAGGATGGGGACGCCGCTGCTGAGTAGCGTGGAGAGCGTCGAAGCGAACCGGGCCAGCGCGACCTTGTGGATTAGCTTGCCGAACACGGGCAGCTTCAGCTTCACCAGGTCGATGTACCGCCGTCCGGCCTTGGTGCGACCGATGATGCGAATGGCTATCACCAATGTGATCAGGATGCCCAGGGTGAGTAGGACGTTGTTGCGCATGAACTCGCTGACGTTGCGGAGCATTAGCGTCATCTTCGGCATCTTGTCCCGCCCGATGCCCAGCTCATCGAAGAGCGCCATGAACTTGGGCAGGATGAACGTCATCAGGAAGAACACGATACCGATGGCGGCGATCATGACGATGGACGGATAGGTCATGGCCGCCTTGACCTTCCGGCGCAGCTCGAGGTCTTTCTCGAGGAAGCCCGCGAGCCGGTTCAGCGTCTCGTCGAGCACGCCGCCGACCTCCCCCGCCCGGATCAGACCGACCGCCAGGTCCGAGAATGTGCGGGAGTAGCGAGCCATCGCGCCCGAGAGCGAGGATCCGCCTTCGACATCGCTCCGTATCTCGGCGATGATCGCCCGTAGGTTGGCGTTGGTCGTCTGCTCCTGGAGGACCGTCAGGCATCGAATGAGCGACACGCCGGCGTCGATCATCGTGGCGAACTGGCGGCAGAACTGGGCCAGGTCGCCGAGCTTCACGCGCTTGAACCGCGATACGCGCGCCGTTCCCTTGACGCCCTTGGCCTTGCTGATTTCGGAAACGACGTACCCCTGGTCGGTCAGGGTCACTCGTAGCGTCTGCTCGTTGTCCGCCTCGATCGTCCCGGAGTATTCAGTCCCCTTGGCGTCCCTGACTTTGTAGGCATAGACGGGCATCGTCAACCCTCCCTAACACGGAACACTGTGGCCGCGCTTACCTCTTCCGTCCGCCCTGCGTCGCCACTCATGTCTCCAGATGCCTCCCTGGAGGGCGGGGTTGGCAACAGCGCCAAGCTTCCGCATCCACCCGGCGATCGCGCGGCTTTATCCCTCGACATGCAGCATGTTCTTGAGCTCTTCCGCGTTCATGCAGCGTTCGAGGGCGCACTCGTATGTGATCAGCCCGCGTTGGTAGAGATCCTTCAACGCTTGGTCCATGGTCTGCATGCCGATGCTCGTGCTTGTCTGCATGATCGACGTTACCTGATGCGCCTTCGCTTCACGGATGAGGTTCTTGATGGCCGCGTTGCAGATCATAACCTCGACGGCCGGGATCCGACCGGAGGTCCCGGCTCGCGGCAGGAGCTGTTGAGTGATAACGGCCCGGAGGTTGTTCGAGAGCTGAACGCGGATCTGCTCCTGCTGCCCTGAGGGGAACACGTCGACGACGCGGTCCACGGTATCGGCCGCGCTGTTCGTGTGGACCGTGGCCAGCACAAGGTGACCGGTCTCGGCGGCGGTGATGGCGAGCTGCATCGTGTCGAGGTCGCGCATCTCGCCGACGAGGATGACGTCGGGGTCCTCGCGGAGGGCCGCCCGGAGCGCGTCGGCGAACGAGTGCGTGTCCTCGCCCAGCTCGCGTTGGTTCACGATGCACATCCGGTGGCTGTGGAGGTACTCGATCGGGTCCTCGACTGTGAGGATATGCTTACTGGCCTCGCAGTTGATCTGGTTGATCATCGCCGCGAGCGATGTCGATTTGCCGCTGCCGGTCGGGCCCGTCACGAGCACAAGCCCACGAGGATACCGAGCGATGCTCTCCATGATGGGGGGCAGACTGAGCTCCGGCACCGTGGGGATCTTCGTCGGGATGAGACGGAACGCCGCCGCCACCGTGCCTCGGTCGCGGTAGATGTTGACGCGGAACCGCGCGATGCGCTGCATCGCGTAGGAGAAGTCGAGCTGCAACTGCGTCTCAAAACGCTGGATCTGCTCGTCCGCGAGGATGTCGTACATCATCCGCTGCGAGACCGCCGGCGTGAAGCGCTCGTAGTTCGCGAGCCGGAGCGACCCGTCGATACGGAGCACCGGGGGAACACCGACGCAAACGTGGAGGTCGGACGCGCCGCGCTCCACGACGAGCTGCAGAAGCTCGTCCAGATGGACATCATCGAGCGATCGGGCCTGCCGACTCTGGGGCTGTGTTGTACTCATGTAGGTCTAAGCCTCTGCGTTGGAGTAGTGTTCACCGCAGTCGGGCCGCCTGGCCCGCCCTTCCCCCGCCATGATCCCCGGAAGACGCGGAACGGCCGCTCCGGGTCGGAGCGGCCGCTGTCGTCGCCTAGTAGACCCCTGCCGTCATGACCTTCCGGACAAGCTCCTCGGCGGTCGTCGAGCCGTTCAGCACCTTCGCCCACCCATCCTCGCGCAGCTTCTTCATCCCCGCCGATCGAGCGGCCTCGTCGATCTCCGCCAATGGAGCGCGACGCACGATGAGCTCGGCAAGCTCGCCGTTCATCTCCATCAGCTCGAAGATGCCCATGCGACCCTTGTAGCCCGTGAAACCGCAGATCTCGCACCCCACCCCGTGGGTGAACTTGTGGCTCGGGTCCGGCGGATTGTCCGGATCCCAGTTGAAGCCGAGCAGCAGATCGCGGGGCGGGGAGTACTCCTGCCTGCAGTTCGTGCAGACCTTGCGCACGAGTCGCTGGGCCAGGACGCCGATGACGGAGGCGGAGATCAGGAACGGCTCCACGCCCATGTCTACCAGTCGGGTCACCGCTGACGGCGAATCGTTCGTGTGCAGCGTCGAGAGCACAAGGTGCCCGGTGAGCGAGGCCTCAATGGCGATGTCGGCCGTCTCCAGGTCTCGGATCTCGCCCACCATGATGATGTCCGGGTCCTGCCGCAGGAATGAACGGAGAGCGTTCGCGAACGTCAGACCGGCTTTGCGGTTCACCGGCACCTGCGAGATCCCCGAGAGCTGGTACTCTACCGGGTCCTCGATGGTGATGATGTTCTTCTCGATGGTGTTGATCTTGTTCAGAACGGAGTACTGGGTCGTGGTCTTCCCGTGCCCTGTTGGCCCCGTGCTGAGTAGGATGCCGTTCGGCTGGACGATCAGACGTTCGAGCTGAGCCTGGATCTCGGGAAAGAAGCCGAGCTTCTCCAGGCCGATCATCACTGACTGCTGGTCGAGGATCCGGAATACGCACTTCTCGCCATTGGCAGTCGGGATGGTGGACACTCGCAGGTCAAACACCCGGCCGTCCATCCGCACACCGACGCGCCCGTCCTGCGGGACACGTCTCTCGGCGATGTCCATGTCGGCCATGATCTTCATGCGGGAGATCAGCGGGCCGTGGACGTGCTTCGGCGGGGTCATGACCTCGCGCAAGTCGCCGTCGATCCGGTAACGGATGCGGACGTTCTCGCGCTGAGGCTCAATGTGGACATCGCTCGCGCCCTCGGCGATCGCCCGTTTGAGCAGCATGTTGACGATTCGGATGATCGGCGCCGTGGATGCCGCTTTCTCGTCGCTCATCCCGCTTAGCTCGGCGACTTCGCCGATACCGGCGGTCCGCTGGGTGGACCGACCCGCTTGCCCCGCCGCGACCTCTGTGAAGGCCTGGTCGTAGTCGGTCGGCCCGTCGATGTCGAGCCCCACGGCGGGGGTCGCGGCGGCGCCTGTGCCGTAGACCTCCGACCGCCTCGCCTTGATGTCTCTGGCAATGCCGAGACGCGCGGTGATCGGGCAGTTGGCGCGGCGGCGCAGCTCGTCGAGGTGACTGATCTCATCCGGCTCCGCCATGACGAACACGAGTCCGCCGTCATCGGCCCGTGCGATGGGGATGGCGTTGATGCGCTCGATGACGTCGAAGGGGACGAGGTTCACCACACCCTCGTCCACCTGCGCCGTCGCGATGTCTATGAATGGGACGTTGACCAGCTCCGACAGGACGGCGAAGACCTGCTCCGCTGGGGCGACATCCATCTCGACGATGGCATCTTCGAGCTTCTTGGCACCCTTGGACTCAGCCTGGCGCTCGAGCGCCTGACGTATCTGGTCCTCAGTCAGGATCCCACGCTGGACCAGCACCTTGCCCAGGGACCGCCTGCCTCGCGGCGCACCCATGTTCGTTACCCCCAGACGCGACTAGACACGCATGAACTCCCGACGCCGCTCGCGACGCCGAGCCCCCGTACGTGTTGTGCCCACTTTCGACGGCGGCGCCACCGATTCCTTGCCGCCGCCACGGGCCTTTTTTCCTGCGCTCTCGCCGCCCCAAGGCGAACGGCTTGGCCGATCACCAGGCGAACGGCTTGGCCGCTCGCCAGTCGGCGTTGCCAGTATAGCACGGGAGCCTGAGGCGTCTCCCTCCAGGCGTCGGCCCTCTCTCCGTGCTGCGAGACGCAGCAGGCATCGGTGGGACGTTGTCGAACTAGCTCCCGGTCCCAGCGTTGCGGGACGGCCTGTACCTGCGTTGCGCCGGCGGCGCTGCGCAAATGCGGTCACCGGAGGTGCTTCATGCCTGTGAAGGTTGGCTTCGCGGAAGTGGACGTCACCCCGCCGCTCGGGGTCCGGATGGCCGGGTTCTTCGAGGACCGGACGGTGGAGGGCATCCACGACCCGCTCTTCGCCCGGGCCATGGCCATCGACAATGGCGAGCACCCGTTGATCCTGCTGACCTGCGACCTCATCTCACTCAAGGGCGAGACGGCGCGGCGCGTGCGGGAGGCCATCGCGGCGGGCACGGGTGTCGCGCCCGACAGCATCGCCATGAGCGCCACTCACACGCACACAGGCCCGGCCACCTCCCACGTCTTCCTCAAGCCGCCGGACGATGGCTACGTGGAACGCCTTGCTCGGGACCTGCCGGCGGCGGCGCAGGCCGCATGGGGGAGCCGGCAGCCGGCGCGGCTGGGCGTGGGCTGGGGGTTCGAGGGACGGCTGTCGCACAACCGCCGCTTCATGATGCGGAGCGCCAAGCAGGTGATGATGCACCCGCCCAAGGGCAGTACCGACATCCTGTACCAGGAGGGCAGAGTCGATCCGGAGGTGGGCGTGATCTCCGCGCGGACCGAGGACGGCGAACCCCTCGGCTGCCTGCTGAACTTCGCGTGTCATGTGAACGTGGTGGGCGGCAGCGAGGTGTCCGCAGACTATCCGGGCCACTTCGCGGCGGCCATGAAAGCCCGGCAGGGCGAGCGGCACGTGGGCCTGTTCGCGAACGGCTGCTGCGGGAACTTGTGCCAGATCGACGTATTCGATCCGGACCGCAACGATTGGGGGCACGAGTGGGCAAGGCGCATGGGGGAACGGCTGGCCGACGACGTGCTGAAGGTCGAGGCGGGGATGGAGTTCCGAGATGAGGTGAAGCTCGACTCGCGGCTGGTGGAGCTGCAGTTTCCGATGCGGCGCATCCCCGATTCGCTGCTGGAGTGGTCGGCGGAGGTGCGGCGGAGGCCGGAGCTGCAGAACATCGTGGACAGCACCTACGCCGAGATGGCCTTCGAACTGCGCGAGGAGGTACGGCGATCGCCGACCTTCCCGGGGATGGTCCAGGCGCTGCGCGTGGGTGATATTGGGCTCGCGCTGCTGCCGGGGGAGGTGTTCGTGGAGTACGGCCTGGACATCAAGCTCCACTCGCCGGCGTGTAGGACACTCGTCGTGGAGCTGGCCAACGGCGTTGTCGGGTACGTGCCGACCAAAGAGGCCTTCGCCGGCGGAGGGTACGAGCAGCGCCCCGCGACCTCGAGTCGCCTGTCCCCGGTCGCGGGGGAGTTCATGGTGGACACGGCGCTGTCGCTGCTCGACTCCATGTTCCTCTAGGGTCTCGCCCGTGCCCGTCGGTCCGGGACCGAGGAACGGGGCATGGCGACCATCAACACCACAGCCCGAGGATCTCCGCCAGGTCGGCGAAGACCTCTCGCTGGTTGCCGTAGGACAGGATGTAGTGCTGGCTGGCGACGTCCCGGATGAAGTCGTCTGTGCCTCGGTCGAGAGCGATCTCCAGACTGGGAAGTTGGGGCGCGGGCGGGGACCAGCCGGCTTCCTCCCACGGGCCCGGCGTCGAGGCTTCTCCGGTCGCCAGATGCAGCTTGTAGATGCTTCCGTGCGACGACAGGCGCGCCAGCGTCACGAGGCCCGTCTTCACTTTGGAGACATTGAGCAGGCCCTCGCCGAAGTCCCCGAACGCTGTCGGGAGGACGGTGACGGGGCCGTCGACGACCTCGCTGGGCACGTAGTCCGGGACGCCCATCAGCACCCCGTCCTCGAGGAACTCGTAGACCTCCATGTATGCGCCCGCCTGGCCGGTCAGATAGCGGGTCATGAGCTGCGTGACGGCGCCCAGGATGTCGTTCTCGGGCACGGTGCAGACGTCGTCTTCCTCATGGAGGAGCATGAAGACGCCGGCGGGGGCGAAGCCCAGGAGCTTCTTCACGCCGTCCACGTCGATGAGGGAGACGGCCTCGTAGTTGCGCTCACGCACCTTGGCCTTCAGTGCGAGGTACAGTCTGGCAGTACTCTCGAGCGTCTCGGGCCGGGCCGCTCGCACGAATTCCCAACGACGCGGCAAGTCAGCGCACAGGTCGGCAACGGCGGCAGGATCCAGCCGTTCCATCGCCTGCACCATCTCCAGCATCTCGAAGCACTCGACCTCCGGCCCGATCTCGGAGCGGAGGGAGACACCGTCGTGCAGCGTGCCATAGAGGCGCATGTCGCGGTAGCCCATGCTGCCGATGCGAGCGCCCCGCAGCAGCGCCGCCGCCCGAGCCGCGCAGAGATAGCTGACGACCGATCCCACGGGGAGCGCCGCCCCACGACGCGTGACGACGTACCTGAACTTGAAGTCCATATGGTCCATCGGCTGGCGTAGGGCGGCGGTGGCAGCCTGGTCGGCCGTCGTGATGAAGCGTCCACCTTCGGTCCAGCCAGTGAGACCCCATAGCACCATCGGCTTGTGCCGGAACACATCCGCCACGGCGATGACGGCATGCGAGGGGATCCAGCCCGCGACGCAGAGGACGAGGGCGTCGAAGTCGGCACGCGACAGCTCGGCCACCGCCCGAGCCACGTCCCGGCCCGCGGGGTCATCGCTTACCGGTGCGGTGGTGACGAGCTCGACGCCCTCGGCCTCCAGCGAACGCTGGGCCTCGGCGCACTTACGCTCGATGATCTCGCGAGGCGTGTTGACTTCGCCGAAGCCCACGAAGCCGGCTCTGATGGGTCGCATGGATGCCTCCCTGTCACTACGACGCGGAGTCGCGGCTACCAGTCGAAGACCGGCACGTCGCGCCAGTTGCCGTCACCCATGGCCGAGTCGTGCGCGATGATGCCTGGCACGGTGAAGTCCATCGCACGCATCACGTCGATCGGCGGGCGAGTTCCGCTCTCGATGGCATCGAGGAAGTCGCGGATCATGTAGTACTCGGATGTCCCATGGCCGCCGTGGCGCGCCTCCTCGGGTGCGTCGGGGTCCGAGAGGGCGCAGTGCATCGGCGTCGCACACCGGTGGCCGTTAGTGTCGGGTGTCTCACCCTCGATCCACACCTGCCCGTCGGTGTCGCCGCCGCCGAAGCGGCCGTTCTCCAGGTAGCCCTGTTTGCCATAGAGCGAGTAGTAGACGAGGTGCGGGTAGCGCGGAGCCACCTGGCTGCGGAGGATCTTGATGAGCGCGCCCCTCTCCGTGCGAAACAGCCCCACCTCCATGTCGAGGAACCCGAGGTGCTCGCGTTGCTCCGGGCGCTTGTGGAAGCCCGCATGGCTCCCGCAAGCCTGCACGATGCGGTCGTCCATGAGCATCAGCAGCGGGCCGAGACAGTGGGCGCAGTACCATATCGGCGGCCGCTCGTGCCGCCAGTGGTAGGCGCCCGTTTCCTGGTCTACCAGCAGGTCCTCGATCTCGTGCACATACTCGGCCTCGGCGTAGAAGATGCCCCCGAGCTTCCCCTGCCGGGTGAGGTCGTGCCACTGCCGGATGAAGTGGAAGTAGCAGTAGTTCTCCGCCATCATGTAGGTCAGCCCGGTCCGCCGGACGGCCTCGACGATCTGCTCGCACTCGCCGATGGTGTAGGCCGCCGTCTGCTCGCAGAGAACGTGCTTGCCGGACTCGAGAGACTTGATCGTCTGCTCCGCGTGGCAGCGGATGGGTGTGGCGACGATGACCATGTCCATCGGCGCCTGAACGAACACGTCGAACTCCGTGAAGAGCGCCGAGTCGGGCAGACCGAAGGCGCCGCCGAGGTCCGACAGTGAGTCCGTGTCCAGATCGCACAGCGCGGCAACCTCCACGCGCGGGTGGGCCGCGAACACTGAGACGAAGCCTCGCCCGCGGCGCAGGCCAACGATTCCGACCTTCCATGTCTCCATGATGTGAGCTTCCTTCCACGGAAATGGTCTGAAGCTGCTTCGTCGGCCCACAGCATGGACCTGCCTACCTGACGACACGGGGGCTATAGCGCGCGGCAGCGGACGGTCCCGTTCGGGCCCGGCGGCAGCGGTCGACGTGGAGGCCGCGACTGAAGCCGCTTCTGCGTGTCGGCGATAGGGTTCGGGGATCGAGCGACCGGTCGCCGCGGGATGTACCCAGGGGTGTACCCATCCGTTGGAGGTGGCACATGGATGAGGTTGCGCGCTTCAACAGAGAGCGCTGGAATGACCTGGCGGACGCCGGAATCAGCTTCTCCTTGCCGTGGCTCGACCTGACAGCCGATGAGGCCCGGCGGCGAGTGGACCCCGAAGGGTTGATGGACGACCCCAGCGGCAGGAGGGTGCTCTGTCTCGCGGGGGGCGGCGGGCAGCAGTCTGCGGCTTTCGCTCTATTGGGGGCCGAGGTCACCGTCGTCGACCTCAGCGACGTTCAGCTCTCCCGCGACCGGGAGGCGGCTCAGCACTACGGCCTTACCATCAGCACCGTGCAAGCCGACATGCGCGACCTGTCATGCCTCAGACCTCGGTCCTTCGACCACGTGTGGCACGCGCACTCGCTCAGCTTCGTCCCCAGTGCGAGCCAGGTCTTCGCGGAGGTGGCCCGGGTCATACGAAGGGGCGGGCGTTACCGGCTCTCCTACACCAACCCGTTCTGCCACGGCATGTGGGAGGACACCTGGAACGGCCAAGGGTATGTCCTGTCGCTCCGGTATGAGGACGGCCCGGCTCAGGACGACTCGCCCTGGCAGTTCCGTGATGCGGAGGGCCGGGAACGCTCCATCCCGGGCCCACGCGAGTTCCGGCATCGGCTGAGTACCGTCATCAACGGCCTCGTTGGATGCGGGTTCCGTATCCTGGGGCTGTTTGAGGACACGGGGTCGGCAGTGGACCCGGAGCCCGGCTCGTGGGAGCACTTCATGGCCGTGGCGGCGCCCTGGATCACTGTGTGGGCTCAGTACGAGGGCTGAGCGGGGCGGAAACCGGGGACAGCCACCGATTTCGCGGTCATGGCCCGCCGCCGGGCGGGTGCTCACCAAGCGAAATCGGTGGCTGTCCCCGGTTCTCGCTGGTCGCCTATTCGTTGGCGAACACGCCCTCGGTGGCGTCGCCGGAAGGTTCCGGGCTCTCCTCGGCGAACTTCACCGCTTCGGCGACTTGGGCCCCCACATCGGCGCGCATCGCCGCCAGCGTCGGCGCGTCGACCCAGCCGGCTCGCAAGAGGCATGACTCCGCGAGCAGAATGGGGTCTCGTGCCTTGTGCCGCGCCTCCTCCTCGCGAGTGCGGTACTCGCACGTGTCGCTCTTGCTGTGGCCGTGGTAACGATAGGTGCGGGCCTCGACGAGCGTCGGGCCATCGCCCGCCCGGGCGCGCTCAGCGGCGCGCAGGACCGCCCCCTTGACCGCACTCACATCCGACCCGTCCACGCTCTCGGACGGGATACCGTAGCCGAGCGCGCGGTCGGCGATCCTCGGCACGGGGCAGGACTCGCTCACTGGCGTGGACATCGCATACTGATTGTTCTCGCAGAGGTAGACCACGGGGAGCTTCCACAGGGCGGCGATGTTGAGCGACTCGTGGAATGTCCCCTGGGCCGAGGCGCCGTCGCCGAAGAAGCAGACGACAATGTGGTCGCTCCCCGTCTGCCTCGCGGCGAGCGCCGCGCCGGTCGCGATGGGGATACCACCACCCGTGACGCCGTTGGACCCGAGGAACCCGATCTCATACCAGGCCATGTGCTGTGTACCGCCCCGGCCGCCGGCGTAGCCGGTCTCCTTGCCGAACAGCTCGGCCATGATACGTTTCGGATGGCCGCCCTTGGCGAGGAAGTGCCCGTGCCCGCGGTGGTTGCTCGTGACTTGGTCGTCGGGCCGCAAGCCGGCCATGGCTCCGACGGCGACGCCTTCCTGGCCGATACACAGGTGCGACGTTCCCCGTACCCGGCTCTGCGCGAATGCCTCGTTCACGGCCTCCTCGAACCGGCGGATGAGCAGCATCATCCGGTACGCGGCCAACGCCTCTTCGCGCGTGAGTGCGTAGAGTACATTGGGCGCGTCCGCGACGGAGGTGATCGCCACGCTGTCGGTGGTCGCATCCATGGTGACAGTATAGACCCCTTCCGCGTCGGCGAGTTGCGCGGCAGGTCCGCCACGCACCCCGTCCTTCTGTCCCCGAGGGGCCCTAGCGCGCCTGAGCGAATCGCCTGAGCGCCGTGGTGAACGAGCGGAAGTCGAATGGCTTGTAGATGCAGTCCGCGATGCCGAGCAACCGGGCCTGCTCGACGCGCGGATCGTCGGGTACTGCGGCGAGGAGCACGACCTTGACCTCCGGGCGCAACCGGCGCAGCTCCGCGATGACCTGCACTCCGTCCATGGGACGAAGATCGACGTCGACGAACGCCAGTACCACATCGTGCTGCTCCGCGAGCGCAAGGGCGTGCGGGCCGCTCTCCGCGATCAAAGGTTGGATGGCGGGGTCTTCGAGGAGCTCACGGAAGACGTGGCGCGACGCCGCGTCGTCATCGACAACGAGCACATGCGCCAACGCGCGTCGCGACGGCCCACGATCCACTCCGAGGGTCTCGATGCGCCGCCAGTGGCTCGGGGGCGCGTGGGAGGGTGTCTTCTTCGGCACGACCACGATGCCGGACTCCGTCGTGATCGTGTCGTCGTCGAACCGCATGTCATGGGCTCGGATGACGCTGTCGTCCGGCACGACGGTGTGCTTGTCGATGATGGCGCGGTCGATGTGCACGCGCTTCCCGATCCGAGCGCCGCTCATGATGATGGAGTTCGTGACCAGGCTGCGCTCGTCAATCTGCACATCGGGCGAGACGATGGAGCCCGCTACCCGCGCCCCGCTGATGATGCACCCCGGCCCCACCAGCGAGTTGACGGCATGGCCGACGCGGCCCTGCTGGGTGCGATCATCGAGCACGAACTTCGCCGGGGGCAGGCTCGTCTGGCGAGTATGCACCGGCCAGGATCGGTCGTGCATATTCAGCTCGGGGAGGGGCCTGGTGAGGTCGATGTTCGCCTCGAAGTACTGGTCCAGTGTGCCGACATCGCGCCAGTACTGCGGCGCCCCGCCGGGATAGGTGAAGCTGTACCCGTAGACCGCGAGCTCGGCGTAGGCCTTCGGCAGGATGTCCCGCCCGAAGTCGTGGCTGGAGCCGGCGTCGCGCGCATCCTCGATCAGCATCCCCTCCAGGGTCGCTGTGTTGAACACGTAGACCCCCATCGAGGAGAAGCAGGCCGCTGCATTGTGCGGCGTTGGCGTCGGATCGCTGGGCTTCTCGCTGAAACCGGTGACCCGCCCCGATGCATCCAGTGTGAGCACTCCGTACTGCCCGCGTGCCTGCTCGATGGGGGTCTCGACCACCGCGATCGTGACGTCCGCCCGGTTGTCGATGTGGTACGCCAGCAGCTCGCCATAGTCCATCTTGTAGACGTGGTCGCCGGCGAGGATGAGCGCATAGAGAGGGTCGATGGCCTGCATGAACTGGAAGTTCTGGTAGACCGCGTCGGCGGTTCCCCGGTACCAGTCCTCACCGATGAGCTGTTGCGGCGGCACCGTGGTGATGAACTCACCCGCCTCGGGCACAAAGTGATGGCTGTATGCGAGCTGCGCGTGCCATGCGAGCGAGTTCGACTTGTACTGGGTGAGCATGTAGATCCACTTGATCCCGGAGTTGATGCAGTTGCTCACCGTGAAGTCAATGATCCGGTACTGGGCGGCGAAGGGCACAGCCGGCTTGGAGCGATAGAGCGTCAGGGGCATCAGCCGGTTACCCTTTCCCCCGGCCAGGATGAAGACCAGTGTGTCACGAACCATAGAGCGCACACCTCCCTCGCAGGCACGTGCCCCGCGCGAGGACGCCGATCTCGCATGGGGCGCTGGGCCGGCATCCGGGGGCGCGGCTGATGGTACGCCACATCCGCCGTGCCAACCATTCGCCGTGCCGGGCCACAGTGCCTGCCTCCGAGGCCGAGGTGCAGGGCCTGGGCCGCCAACGGCGTGTCCCTCTGGGAGAGGAGGGCGATGGTCCGTGAACGCAGACACTGCCCGCCGAGCGGGACTGCTCGACAAGCTCGCCCGGATTGTGCGTCAGTGTACCGACTGCCCATTGCACGAAGGGCGCATGAACGCGGTGCCCGGCGAAGGCCCGGCCGATGCGGAGCTGATGCTCGTCGGCGAAGGGCCGGGCCGCGTCGAGGACGAGACGGGGCGACCGTTCGTCGGGCCCGCTGGCCAACTGCTCGAGGAGCTGCTCGCCTCCATCGACCTCACGCGAGACCGTGTCTTCATCGGCAACGTCGTGAAATGCCGACCCCCCGGCAACCGCGCGCCGTTGCCGGATGAGCGGAAGGCCTGCTCGAAGTACCTGGGCAAGCAGATCGAGATCATCCGCCCGAAGGTGCTTGCCCCGCTGGGGGCATCGGCTCTGTCCATGTTCGCGCACGACCTGGCCTCCATTGGCCGAATGCACGGACAGGTCATGGTGAAGAAGCACTACCTTCTCGTACCCATGTACCACCCGGCGGCGGCTCTCCACAACCCATCGCTCAGAGACACGCTGTTCCGGGACATGTCGGCCATCATGGCAGCCCTGCGCCAGGCGGGTGGCCAAGGAGGTGCCGCTGGTTCCCCGAGCGAACCAGGAGGCTAGCTCTGCCACGCGGGGAGTCTGTGCACATGGCTGCACCCTTAGCGCGCGTAAGGATCGGCCCGTTTGCCATGGCGTGCGCCATGCTCTGGCTGGCGCACCCTCTGCCCACACACGGCCTAATGACGGCCACGGAGACGTCCGTCGACGCGGGGAAGGCCGCGGAGAGCACACCCATTTGGCCCAAGCTCCGCGGCGATCTCCACAACACCGGCCGGAGCCCCTACGTCGGTCCGGAAGGCCCCCATGACTGGGGCCATGTGGAGCTTCTGGACGACACTTGAGTCGGCACCTGGGGTGGTAGCCCGGTCGTGGCGACCGATGGCACTGTCTTCGTGGCCCATGGGGCCGGCGACAAGAGCGCGGTCTTCGCCATCAATGGCGAGAGTGGGCAGATCGTCGGCTCCATCCACGCCTATAGCATGAGGCGCGCCGACGCTACGGGCGAGCCGCTCCCGGCCTCGGTGACGGGTACCCCGGCGCTCTCCGCGGACGGTCGCGGGTACATCGCGGCCGAGGATATGATCCTGGCCTTCAAGACGGACACCGGCGAGCATCTCGGGGTATACCGCGCCGAGTTCGGCGACATTGGTACCGACCCAACCGTGGGCTCGGACGGCACGATCTTCTTCGGCGCGAAGGACACGGCCATCGCCCTCGACGAGGATGGGCGCGAGAAATGGACGACGTCAGGCTTGGGCGGACTGGTCGGCTCGCCTGCCGTGACGTCGGACACGGTCTATGTCCTCGCGCAGAGCGGCGTCCTCTATGCCCTCGATGTGCAGACCGGCCGCCGGAAGTGGGAGTTCAACACCGGGCGCAGGGCGCGCTCCAGCCCGGCGGTCGCGGATGACGGAACCGTTTACATCGCCACGGGCAAGCTGCACGCGCTCTCACCGCAGGGCACGAGGCAGTGGGAGTTCGACCCACCCACCGGCATGAGCCCAGAGGGTGAGCTCCAGTCCAGCCCGGCCATCGGGCCTGACGGTGTGCTCTACCTGGGGATGGGCAGTGCCGTCTACGCCATCGATCCGAACGGCACGGAGAAGTGGCGTCGCGAGACGAAGGGCCTGGTTGCGTCGAGCCCCGCGGTGGATGCCGCAGGGGTGGTGTACGCCACGAGCCGGGATGGCAGTCTGTACGCTCTCTTCGGGCGCTCGGGCAATGTCAAGTGGCAGTTCGAGGCTGGATCGCCCCTCGTCTCCAGTCCGGCGATTGGCCCGGCGGGGGTCGTCTACTTCCTGGCGTACGATGGCGGCACTGTACGCGGCCGGGCGATCCACCCGGCGCTGTTCGCCATCGGCGTCGGCGCGGCTGCCGATGCTTCCTCAACCTCGGCCTCCCCACAGACCGGCCCTCAGCGCCCGGCCGCCCCGGGTAACCAGTGATCGAGCAGGTCTCGGCAGTTCATCGCTTTCTCGGCCAGATCGAGCGGAACGTAGTAGTAGTGGTTCGACGACTCGAACCCGATCCGTGAGTCGGCACGCTGGAGGGCGTAGAGGCGCTGCGCCGCCTCGATCTCATCCTCCAACACGCCCCGAATCTCGTCGCGCGATCCCGCCGGGTTGGCCCGGTCGAGGACGAAGCGCGCCTGGTTTGCACAGCTCCGGTAGTGCAGGGCGGTCGCCTCCGCCACGCTCGCCTCTCGGGTCAGCGCCCGAGCGTCTGCGCCGCTCGCATTCCTCGCCGCTTCCCGCAGGAGCCGGACCCCCTTCTCGAACCCGGCGACGACCTTCTCGAACTGGCCGATGTACACATCAGGCGGGTAGACGGCCCGCCATCCGTCCAGGTCATCGTACGGGAGTCCGACCATGGTCGCACGATACCCCGTCGGCGCGGCGAACAGCAGGTTCATGGGCCCGAAGTTCACCGGCGATGCGTAGACCAGGCCGCCATGGAACGGGAACTCCGTGAAGGCCTCGCTGAACGTGCGCCACGCCTCCATGACCACGGGCGCCTGGTCGCCGAACTGCCGACGTGCCACCCGTTCGACGGCACGGTCCGGGTCGGGCTGCAGCATTGAGTTCACCTCGGACACGACCTCCAGGTTCGGCGACGGGTAGCCCCCGAGGGTCCAGCCGAGCATGATCCCGTCCACGCCCTGGTTCGCCAGGTTCGCCACGTGCTGCGCCACCAGGTACTCCGCCGGGATATACGGCACGGCACCGTTCTCCCAGGTGGTGCCCGCCTGGATCTTGGCGATGGTGTGCAGGCCTCGGGCCTGGGCCAGACCCCAGTGCCGGATGGCGCGCGGTCCCGGGCCCACACTGGAGATGGAGTACTCGCCTACGGTGCTCTCGATCCCGCCGCGCGAGATCGGAAGGTCCCACTCGCTAACGCTCTGGAGCGTCACGTCCGCCGGCAGGCGGTCGATGATGCCCGGCACCCAGGCCTCCTGCCAGCCCCAGTCCCAGGCGATGATTCTGGCGCTCGCGCTGGAGCGGCGCACGCCCTGGACAAAGGTCTGTTGGACTTCGGCGAGCACCTCGGCCGCGTCGCGCTGCCCGCATCGGGGACAGCCGGCGCCCTGGCCGTGCGACCAGCAGTTCGTGAAGTTCTCGGAGGCCGTGATCGAGAAGACGCCCGCGAGGTTGGGCACGCGCTCGAAGATCGTGGCCAGGGCATCGGCGATGAACGCACGCACCTCGGGTGTGCTGGTGCACAGGGCCGCATGGTCGCCCTCGACGGTGCCTTTGAGATCGGGGTGAGCCTCGAAGAACGACAGCGGCATTGCCCGCGGCTCATTGAGGTAGAGGTACACGCCGATTCCGCGCCCTCGGGCCCGTTGGACCAGGTGGCCCAGGTTGGTAAGGCGCGTCTCCCATCCCTCGCTCAGCGCCGGGTCCCAAGGAAAGGGCGCCAGCTTGTACAGCACGGCCTGCAGCCACACTCCATCCGCCCCGCACTCAGCGAGGCGTGCAAGGTAACCATCGGGATAGGGGTCGAGCGTCGGGTCCAGTAGCGGATCGCCGTAGGGTGCGAAGTAGGAGTGGCAGTAGCGGGGTTCGAAGCGCTCGCCGACTCGCGGACGCGTGGGCGCGGACACCGGTGAAGACAGCTCGCGGACAAACTCGAACAGCGGCTCACCATGGGGAGCCAGACCATCGGGGAAGAGCGTGTGGATGGTCTCCCTGAACCATGCTTCCCGCTCCCGCACCCGCGCGTCCGGCTCCGTGTAGCGCAACGGCTCACACCGCGGCTTGAGGCTGCCGAGCTTGATGAAGAGGAAGTCGTCCTCGCGGAGGGTGAAGGCGAGCTGATCCGCCGTCCAGCCAAGCAGCGTCAGCAACTGGTCGTAGGGGAGAAGATGCCAGTTGCGTCGGATGATCGTGATGTAGCTGCGGCGCCACTGGTCGTCAGTGATGCCCGGTGGATCCGGCAGCCCCATGGCGCGTGCCGTCTCGCGCACGCGGACTTCGCTGGTGCCGAGCACCTCGGCCATGCCCGCGAGCGGCACGAGCTCGTAGTTCCGCCACACGAAAGCGTGGATCCGGCTCGGGAAGTGGGGGAACTCGAGAGCCGCCGGTGCTGAGCCCATAGGCAGATCGGCGGTCATGAGGACCAGAGCGGTCTGTGCGATCAGGTTCACGGTGTCGCCTCCCCGCAGGCTGCTGCTGTGCCATCGAACGTTCGTTGTGCCCAGGACCGGGCCCTGCTATCCGCGAGAGGCGTTGCGGAGAAGGTGTGAGTGCGTCCGGAGCCAAACACCTACCTGGGAAGATCGCGATGGCGACGGAGGCTTCCGTGCTCATGCTGGGTCCATTACGGCCGTGGTTCCGCACGCGATGGGGCGGCGCGCTTGCGCTCGCGGCGGTGCTTAGCCTGGCGCTGCTCCCCGCACCGGCGCAAGACGGCGCTGCGACCCATGGGGGGACGGGGCCTGCCGAGCTACTGCGCGACCTGGGCGCCGGACGCGTGCCCGGTGTCGCGGACAGCCCGCCATCTGACGGCGCCGACCGGGGCGGCCCGGAGGGGCCGGCCGGGCCGGAGCCGCCCAGTGGCGATGCGGGCGATGGTTCGGAGGGAGATGGCGGATCTGAGGCGGCCACCGGCGAGCTCGAGACGGCGACCGCGACACCGGCGGAGCAGAAGCCGGAATCGGCCGCCACGGAAGCCGGCCCGGAGCCGGGAGGCGAGCAGCCTCCGACTGCCGTACCGGGTGAGCCGAACGCCGCGGACGGGACCGGAGAGGCCGGGGCCGAGGCCGGCGCGGCACCGCCGTCGGCTCCCGCCGCTCCTGTCCCCGATCGGGTCGAACGCAGGCTGTCAGCCCTCGCGAGGATGGCGGAACGCCCTCCACAGCAAGGGAGCAGGTCCTCGACTGCCCGGCAGGAGCTGGTTGATGAGCTTCGGCGCGAGGCGGCGATGAGCCTGGCGAGCACGAAGACCGACCTGTCCCAGCTCTCGCTGCGCGTGTCCGACCTGGAGGCCGCATCCGCCGAATTGGCGGGCGTCGGACGCCGCGTGGCCGAGGACGTCCGCAGCGGCCGCCGGTCCGTGGCGCAGGGCAAGGAGGAGATCGCCCGGCTTGCCGAGGCACAGTCGGGCTACGACGCGATGTACGACGAGTTCCTAAGCGAGCGGGATGCCGCGCGTGCGAGCGCTCGGAAGTACCGCGGTGAGTGGGACCAGGCCCGGAGCAGGCTCGCGGACCAGTTGCTGGCCAGTTCTACGCTGGATGTCCTCGGGAGCCTCATGGACAGGGCGGACATGGCGGACCGTCTCGCGGAACAGTGGGCTCGCGCCGTGCAGCTCGCCGGCGCCAACAGCGAGCTGGCTGCCGAAGCCATCGCCGCCATCGAGGAGGTCGTGGCGACCGCGCACCAGCGCGCGCTCCTCTACCGCTCGCCCGCTCGAGTCTCCTGGCAGAGCGTGGAGCAAGGCCTGGCCGACCTCTCGACCTGGCTCGACGACGCGTGGGCACAGCGGCCGGTGCGCGGCCCGGTACTCGCGAGCCCGCCGCTCCGGAGTCCCGCACTCGTCGCGCTGGCATGGGCGGGCGGGTACGCGGTTGGCCACATCATCGTTCTTGCTCTGCGCCGGCGCCGCGGCCTAACAAGCAGGCGAGCGGGCCCGACGATACTCGAGGCGGCCGTCCGCGCCGGTCTGGCTGCTCTTGGCGGATCCGCCGCTGCCGTCCGCGTGGGGCTGCCGTGGACCTCGGCCGCCTCCTACGTCGGGCCGGTCTGGGGCGTTTCCGCCTTCGTGGTCGCGGCCCGGGCCCTCCGGACAGTGAGCAGCGAGAGATGGGAGCACGAAGGCGACCGGGCGGCGTGGCGTCGCACGCGTCTATGGCTGACCGTCGTCGCGGCTGCCCTCGCCTTGGGGGTGCCTACGTCTGTCGGCCTGCATCACTCGGGGTACCAACAGGCCGACGTCGTGGCGATGGTCGAGGCGGTCTTCGGTCTCGTACTCGTCGCCGCACTCTTCGTCCTGCTCGGCAGCAACGGGCCCATGAGCCTGCTGCGGGGCAGCCAGGATCGGGGTGTGGCATGGCTGGTGGCGCACGCGGGCACCGTGCGGCTCCTGGGGCTCGCCCTGGGTGCCGGGGTGCTGGCTGCGCACCTCTGCGGTTGGGCCAACCTCGCTCGGCTCGTTGGGCGCGGGGCGTCCCTGACGGTCCTGTGGTTCGCGCTCGCGGTGGTGGTCCGGCCGACCGTGCGGCGCTGGAAGGACGACATCCGAGGGGCCGCCCGCCGGCCGCACGCCGACCCGTGGTTGGAGTGGGTTCCGGAGCTCGTGGGCGTCGCCTGGTACGCTGCGGCGGCTCTCACCCTCATGTGGGCCTGGGGCCTGAAGACCCACCACGTGAACACCGCTCTTGCCGCGCTTGCGGCGCAGTCATTCTCCGTCAAGGGCACCCAGGTCTCCGTTGCCAGCGTCGCACGCGGCCTGGCGATCGGCGCGGCGATCATCCTGGGCGCGAGGAGACTGCGGAACCGACTGCTGGACTCAGCCTGGCTCGCCCGGTTCGAGCCTGGCGGACGGTACGCGATCTCGGTGTCGCTCTACTACGTCTTCGTCGCCGTGGGCGTTCTCGTCGGGTTCCTCTCTGCCGGGCTTGAGCTGTCGATCCTCACGGTGTTCGCCGGGGTCACGGGTATCGCGGTGGGGTTCGGCAGCCAGGAGCTTGCGAAGAACTTCATCAGCGGGATCATCATTCTCCTGGACCGCTCGGTGAATGTCGGCGACTACATCATCGTCGGCACCACAGAGGGCACCATTCACGACATCAGCATCCGATGCACGACCCTGCATACGCCGGACAACAAGGTCGTCATCGTGCCGAACTCCATCCTGGTCGCCCAGCAGGTGATCAACGCAACGCTCCGCGACCGGCGGGTCCGGGTCGCTCTGGATGTCAACGTGACCCCCGATAGCGATCCCGATGCTGTGATCGAGATCCTCCGGGCGGCTGCCACGGCACATCCGGACATCCTGGCGGATCCGGCGCCGCAAGTATGGATGTCCAAGCTGGCTGCGGCCTCCTTGGCCTTCCAGCTCGTGGCGTGGACGGGGCGGATTGAGCGACAGCCGGAGATCCTGGGCGAGCTGACGACCGTCGTGTGGAAGGAGCTGCGCGCCCGTGGCGTGGCGCTCGTGTAGGGCGACCGCCCCGGTCGGCACGGCGGCCAAGGCACAGACGGCCCCGCGGGATCTCTCCCGCGGGGCCGTTGTCGTCAACGCGGTATGTCGCGAGTGCTCTAGTACATGCCGTGTCCGCCGTGGCCACCCGGTGGTCCCGCTGGGGCGGGCTCTTCAGGCTTGTTCGCCACAAGGCTCTCCGTGGTCAGGAGCATTCCGGAGATGGACGCGGCATTCTGGAGCGCGGACCGCACGACCTTCGCCGGGTCCACGATGCCCGCGATGACCAGGTTCTCATAGGCCTCGGTCAACGCGTTGAAGCCCTCCTGCTCGGACAGCTCGCGGACTTTGGCCACAACGACGGACCCCTCGAAACCGGCGTTCTCGGCGATGGCGCGCAACGGCCGCTCGAGCGCCTTGCGAACGATGTCGGTGCCGATGGACTCGTCACCCTCGAGCTTCAGCCCATCGAGCGAGCCCTGGCAACGCACTAGGCAGACGCCGCCACCGGCGACGATGCCCTCCTCCACCGCGGCGCGGGTCGCCGACAGCGCATCCTCGAAGCGGTGCTTCTTCTCCTTCAACTCGGTCTCGGTCGCCGCTCCGACCTCGATGACCGCCACGCCGCCGTGCAGCTTCGCGAGGCGTTCCTCGAGCTTCTCGCGGTCGTAGTCCGAGTCAGTCGTCTCGATGGCCTTGCGCAGCTCCTTGATGCGGCCGTCTATGGCCTCCTGGGAGCCGGCGCCGTCCACGATGGTCGTGTCGTCTTTGCTGATGCTCACGCGCTTCGCGCGGCCGAGGACATCCAGCTCGATGTTCTCGAGCTTGAGACCGAGGTCCTCAGAGAGGAAAGTGCCATCGGTGAGGATGGCGATGTCCTGCAGCATGGCCTTGCGGCGGTCGCCGAACCCCGGCGCCTTCACCGCAGCCACCTGCAGCACGCCGCGCAGCTTGTTCACCACCAGGGTGGCCAGCGCCTCGCCGTCCACATCCTCCGCGAGGATCAGGAGCGGCTTGGCGGTCTTGGCGATCTTCTCGAGCACCGGCACCAGGTCGGCGACGGAGCTGATCTTCTTCTCGTAGAGCATGATGTACGGGTCATCCAGCGTGCATCCCATGGTTTCCGGGTCGGTGACGAAGTAGGGCGAGAGGTAACCCTTGTCAAACTGCATCCCGTCGGTCAGCTCCAGCCGGGTGTCCGAGCTCTTGGACTCCTCGACGGTGATGACGCCCTCGCGTCCGACCTTCTCCATCGCCTCGGCGATGAAGGTGCCGATCTCCGGGTCATTCCCGGCGATGGCGGCCACGTTGGCCACGGACTCCCGATCCGAGACCGGGGTCGACTTCTTGGCGATCGCCCCCACGACGGTCTCGACCGCCTTGTCGATGCCGCGCTTGAGCAGCATGGGGTTCGCACCCGCGGCGACGCACTTCATGCCCTCTGCGAGCATGGCCTGCGCCAGGACCGTCGCGGTCGTCGTGCCGTCACCGGCGACGTCGTTCGTCTTGCTGGCGACCTCGCGTAGAAGCTGGGCGCCCATGTTCTCGAAGATGTCCTCGAGTTCGACCTCTTTGGCTACTGTCACGCCGTCCTTAGTGATAGTGGGCGAGCCGTACTTCTTCTCGATCACTACGTTGCGACCCTTGGGGCCAAGCGTCACGCGAACCGCATCGGCGACCACGTTCGCGCCGCGCTCCAGGGCCCGGCGGGCTTCCTCGTTGAAGAGAAGCTCCTTAGGCATTGCGCTCCATGTCCTCCGTCACAGTGGCGGAGCGGGCATGACCAGTCACTGCGCCGCCGGTTTGTCCGGCGCGAGAACCGCCCCGCGTCCGCGCGCGGTGTGTGTGCTCCGAGGGAGCACGTCACGTCTGGCTGCACACCAGATCAGACCGTGTCGCTAGTCGAGGATGGCGTAGATGTCGTCCTGGCGGAGGATGACCAACTCCTCCTCGCCATCACGGACCTCCGTGCCACCGTACTTGGAGAAGATGACGCGATCGTCCGGCTTGACCTCCATCGGCGCGAGCTTGCCGTCGTCCAGCCGCCGGCCCTCACCCACGGCCATGACTACACCACGCTGTGGCTTCTCCTGTGCCTTGTCCGGGAGCAGAATGCCGCCCGCCGACTTGTCCGGGCTGTCATCCACCTTCACGATCACGCGGTCCCCCAGTGGTCTGAGCACTGACGTGCACCTCCTTCCGATCTCAGCAGGGCCCCACAAGGGTAACCCCGATGCTAGCACTCCCAGCGCGAGAGTGCTGAACATTCTAGCACTCTTCGCCATGGAGTGCTAGGCCCTGTGGGAACATAACTGACGCCGCGCGCCGCGGACGCGGGGTGCCGGGCCTCGGCAGGCGCTGGGGCTACCGTCGCGGAAGGGGCACCCATGCGACTTGTGATCCGCGGTCTGTTCCGACGGCGCTTTCGAACCTGCCTCACGGTCTTCGGTGTGGGCGTGGGTATCTTCGGCTTCGTCATCATGGGCGCCGTTGCCGAGAAGATGGACCGGGTGGCGAGCAACACGGTCGCCTTCTTCAGCCGCTATGTCTTCGTGCTCAGTCAGCGAGGGTTCTTCGGGATCGGAGGCGTGCTGCACGGCGACATCGCTCGGGAGATCAACACGTGGCCCGAAGTCGAGTATGCGACACCGCGCATCATCGTTCCGCTCGACATCATGGATGCAGGCTTGCCGATGTCGGTCTGTGCTGTCGTTGGGATCGAGACCCAGGTCGACCGGTACCAGTTCGGGTCCCTGCCGCTTCGCGAAGGCGTCTATCCACCGCCGGGCTCATCCGGCCTGATCCTGCTCGGAGACACCGTATCGCGTAAGTACCACAAGCGAACGGGTGACACGTTCGAGGTGAACGGGCGCGCGTTCACCGTGTCGGGCGTCATGGACCGACTGGACGCCAACCTCGACCATGCGGCGATGCTCCCCATCGACGAGGTGAGGTCGCTCTTCAGCTTCCCCGCGGACGAATGCACGAACATCGCTGTCAGCCCGCATGAGGGCGTGGATGCGGAGGCGTTGGCGCGGAGGATCGAGGGCGTGTTCCCCGGCGTCTACACCATTTCGCCGTCGAGCCTGAGAGGCCAGATGGAGTCGGCGACGGTTTTCGCGAACAGCCTTGTCTATGGCGCGACGATTGTTGCCGTGCTGGCTGGCGCTCTGGGGATCGTGAACACCATGGTCATGTCCGTCACCGAGCGCGCACGGGAGATCGCGACGAAGAAGGCGATCGGCGCCGGCACGTCGCAGCTCTTCCTCGAGTTCCTCTTTGAGTCGGTTGTCATCGCCACCATGGGCGGGGCGGTGGGTGTCCTCCTCGGCTACCTGGTGGCCGGCCTGCTGAACGCTCATCTGGGCGACTCGGGTGTCGCCATCTTCCTGGTCACGAGGCGGCTCGTGGCCTGGGGGATGGTAGTGGCCGTCGTAGTGGGCTGCTTGGCCGGCGTGTACCCCGCGATGCGGGCGGCGCGCACCGATCCGGTGCGGATCCTGAGGAGTGTCTGACGGCGATGCCGGAGCCCATTGTGACCGCGCGCGGGGTCTCGAAGACGTACCAGATGGGGCGCGAAGTCGCGGTGCGGGCCCTGGTGGACGTGGACCTGGATGTCGCGCGCGGCTGTCTGACCGCGGTCATGGGGCCGAGCGGCAGCGGCAAGTCCACACTTCTCAATGTGCTCGGCTGCCTCGACTCGCCAGACGGGGGAGAGCTCACGCTGGCCGGAAGGCGCGTCGGCGGACGCGTGGTCTCCTCGCTGGCCGCGTTCCGGCTGCATACGTTGGGCTTCGTCTTCCAGCGGTTCAACCTGCTCGACCACCTCAGCGCTCTGGAGAACGTGATGCTCCCCCTCGACTACGTGCGTCCGCGCATCCCCACCGCCGAGTGCCACAGCCGTGGCGAGGCGGCCTTGGCGGAGGTGGGGCTCTCGCATCGGCATCACCATCGGCCGGACCAGCTCTCGGGCGGCGAGCAGCAGCGCGTCGGGATCGCGCGCGCCACCGTGAACCGGCCGGCGATCATCCTCGCCGACGAGCCGACCGGCGAGCTGGACTCGGCGACGGGTGCCCGGATCGTCGACCTACTCCATGGCCTCGCAACGGAGCGGGGCTGTGCAGTGGTTGTGGTGACTCACGACCCGCGGATCGCCGAGCGGGCCGAGCAGATCATCCACCTCGCCGACGGACGAGTCGTCGAGGGGCTCAGCTTAGCGAGAGGGGCCGGCTAGCTACCCCTCACGGCCGCGCTTCATCTTCCTCGCGCGTCCGATGGTCGCGCGCCCAAACCGCTCAGCCAGGTGGTCCATGACGGCGTCTACCCGGCGCGCACGATCGTCCGGCGCCTCGAACATCGTGAGCTGCTCGCCCTCCCCCTCGCCACAGAGCTGGCTCACCCCGATCCCGATCAGCCGGACGTGGCGCCGGCCGATCTGACAGCCGTCCAGCAGCTCCTCTCCGATCCGGAAGAGGTCCGGGCCGTGGTCCACCGGCATGGGGCGACTGCGCGAGCGCGTGATGGTCCTGAAGTCCTCGAAGCGCAGCTTGAGCGTGACCGTGCGCCCGCGCAAGCCGCCCCGACGCAGCCGCCACGCCACTTCCTCGGCGAGGTCGAAGAGCACGGCGCGCAGCACCTCGCCGTCGGGGATGTCTCGCTCGAACGTGGTCTCGCTGGAGACGCTCTTCACCTCTCGCTCGACCTCGACGGGGCGGTCGTCGATGCCGTTGGCGAGGTCGTGGAGGTGCTCGCCCCCCTGCCCGAGCTGAGCCGCGAGCACCTCGCGGGGGTACTCCGCCAGACGGCCCACGGTCGTGATGCCCAGCCTGCGGAGCTGCCGCTCCGTGGCCCCACCGACTCCCCACAGGGCCCGGATCGGTAGACCGGCCAGGAAAGCCCTCACGTCCTCCTTGGGCACGAACACCAGGCCGTCAGGTTTCTCCGCGTCGGAGGCCAGCTTCGCGATGAACTTACTGGGTGCGACGCCCACGGAGGCCGTCACATGGAGGCCTTCCCGCACCGCCGTCTTGACCGCCTGGCCCATCTCGCGCGGAGTGCCCCACCGTCGTCCGGTGCCCGTCATGTCCAGGAAGGCTTCGTCGATGGATAGCGGCTCCACCAGCGGAGTGAACCTTCCGAGGATGTCCATCAACTCCCGGGACGCCAACGCGTACCGCTGCATGTCCACCGGCACAAACACGGCGTCCGGACAGAGCCGGTGCGCCTCCCCCGCCGGCATCGCTGAGCGCACGCCGAACGTGCGCGCCTCATAGGACGCCGAGGACACGACACCTCGGCTACCGGGCTGCCCGCCGACGATCACCGGCCTGCCGCGCAGCTCCGGCCGATCCCGTTGCTCGATGGCGGCGAAGAAAGCGTCCATGTCGATGTGCAGGATGATGCGCTTCACTGGCCGTCCTCGCGTCTGCTTTCGCCGGGGGCGCCGCCGCGCCTGCGCGGTTGGCTGCGTTCAGAGCCGTGTGTACGGAGCAGCACGGAAAACCGGGGACAGCCACCGGTTTCGCTGGTGATGGTCCGCCTAGGACGCTGGGTCCCGCGCGAAACCGGTGGCTGTCCCCGGTTTTCCGCCGCGGTCGGACGACGCCGAGTGGTCGCATGCAGACGATTCTGGATGCAGCCTGCGCGGTTTCCCTACTGGCGCGTGTTGTAGGGGCGTGCTAACATGAGTGTCACAACCGAGTCTGCTAGGGGTGCCGGAAGACGGCTGAGAGGGCCCTACGGGGTCCAACCCTTGAACCTGATGCGGATAATGCCGACGTAGGGAAGCGACGCGCGAACGTGCTGCCGACGGCGCTACGGGCCTATCCGTAGCGCCGTTTCTGTTGGGCTCGTGACGGTGACGGAGCTGCGTCGGCTACGTGCTTCGGAGGGCGTGGTACACATGCGACGCAGAAACGGCTTCACACTCATCGAGTTGCTCGTGGTGATCGCGATCATCGCGATCCTGGCTGCGATCCTCTTCCCCGTGTTCGCGAAGGCCAGGGAGAAGGCGCGGCAGACAGCCTGCCTGAGCAACCTCAAACAGATCGGCACCAGCGTCATGATGTACGCCGACGACTGGGACGGTGTGTACCCGGTGAACTTCCAGGATGCGTCGTCGGGCGCCGGCTCCATGTTCCAGATCCCGCTAACGTGGCCGAACCGGCTGATGAGCTACGTGAGGAACACCGTGGTCTTCAGTTGCCGGTCGGATGGACGGCAGCCCTATGTGGACTTCCCGGGGTGCCGGCCGGACCTGTTGAGCTACTGCTGGAACGCGAACATGGGGATCGACATCCCCGCGTACTATAGCTGGCTGCCGCTCCGGGTCACGAGCCTGGGCCAGGTCGTCGCGCCCGCGCAGTGCGTGGTGCTCTCCGACGATTCCGCCAATTGGCTCGCCGCGGGATGGGGAGGCATGTGGGATACTCTGGACAGCCCGGACTGGGCGGCGCAGTTCGACCCGGAGATTCTGCGAGGGCGGCACAACGATGGCGACAACTTCATGTTCGCCGACGGCCATGCCAAATGGTACAACACGCGAGGCATCGCCTCGTGCACGACGATGAAGGGCATCACCATGGAGCCCGGAGTCATGCCATGAGCGATGACGTGGCGGCACCGGGTTACTGCGCGGTGGTCGTCTGCAACGGGGATCCCCCTTCCCACGGGCTGGCCATGCGCATGGCCCGGGGCGCAGACCTGGTTGTCTGCACCGACGGCGCCGCCGAGGTGGCAGTTGCTCGCGGACTTCGCGTCGACGCGGTCGTGGGCGACATGGATTCCGGGGGAACACGCTTGCTCGGCGCCCACTGCGTCGATGCCGGCCCCCATGACCTGCAGGACAACACCGATAGCGAGAAGGCACTTCTGTACGCCATCGAGCGCGCCGAGGCCCAGGGCTTCCGTGGCGCCGAGCAGGTGGAGATCCTCATGCTCGGCGCCACAGGCACGCGCATTGACCATGCGTTCGCCAACATCCAACTGTGCCTTCGCTACGCCTGTCGCGCCGCCGTGCGGCTCGTGAGCGATCACTGGGAGCTCCACGTGGTCGTCGACCGCCTCTGTCTCGATCTGCCCGTGCCCACCACCGTCTCCCTGCTGCCGCTGCTCCCGGGTACGCAGGTCCGCACGACCGGGCTCCGATGGGAGCTGGCTGGAGTTGCGGGGCCATGCGACTTCGGCGTGAGCAATCGGGCAGTCCAGTCACAGGTGGTCGTCGATGTCAGTGAGGGGGCACTCGCCGTGGTGGTGCTCGCGGACGAGGAGGCCCCGGATGCCCGTTCCGGGGAGCACCGGCTTCACCCGGCATGTCGTGCGGGGAAGCGGGAGGGATGACATTGGCACTACCGTCGGTGGTGTTCTCGGGGCTGGACTATGCGATCATCCTGGCCTACTTCGCGGCGGTGATGGCGGCCGGCCTCTCGTGGCTCAGGCGCAAGAGGACATCCGAGGACTACTTCCTGGCCGGCCGATCCCTGACGCTCCCGGCCTTCGTCGCTACCTTGGTCTCGACGTGGTATGGCGGGATTCTGGGCGTCGGCGAGTACACCTACCAGCAGGGCATCTCGGTGTGGCTCGTACTGGCGGTGCCCTACTACGTGTTCGCCGCGTTCTTCGCCTTCGCGCTCGCCCCCAAGATCCGTTCGGCTTCTCTCTACACGATCCCCGACAAGGTCGATGCGGCCTACGGCCGCCCCGCCGCTCTGGTCGCCGCCGTGTTCTCCTACTGCCTGGCCACACCGGCGCCATACGTGCTCATGATCGGCATCTTCCTACAGCTCATCCTCGGGTGGCCGCTCTTGCCTGCGGTGCTTGTCGGCGTGGCGCTCTCGACGGTTTACGTGTACGCGGGCGGGTTCCGGTCAGACGTGCGGGTGAACCTGGTGCAGTTCGTCTTGATGTTCACCTGCTTCGCCGTGATCATCCCCTACTGCGTCCGGGCGTTCGGCGGGTATGACTCGCTGCGGGCCGCACTTCCGAAGGACCACCTGGTCTGGCATGGTGGGAAGAGCGCCCAGTACATCGTCGCGTGGTTCTTCATCGCGATGTGGACGCTGGTTGAGCCGTCCTTCCACCAGCGCTGCTATGCCGCTCGTTCGCCGGAGGTCGCGCGCAACGGCGTCCTGGTGAGCATCCTGTTCTGGATGCTCTTCGACTTCATGACTTGCGCCGCCGGCCTCTATGCGCGGGCGGGCCTCCCGGACATCGACGCCGTCATGGCCTACCCATTGCTGGCGGAGCGCCTGCTGCCTAGCGGGGTGAAGGGGCTCTTCTACGTCGGCATGTTGGCCACCGTCATGTCGACCCTGGTCAGCACGATGTTCCAGTCGGGCGTGACGTTCGCTCGCGACGTGGTCTACCGGATTGCCGGGGGTGATCCCGACGAGCGTATCGGGCTCCGCACGGCCGTGGGACTCATCCTGACGACTGCCCTGGCGACCGTTCTGGCGATCGTCCTGCCCTCGGTCGTGAAGCTGTGGTACGTGATCGGCACAATCTTCATCCCGGGGTTGCTTCTGCCGCTGATGTCCGCCTACTGGCCCCGGTTTGCCGTGCCGAGGCGGGTGGCGCCGTGGCTGATGGTCGCCGCGGCGGGCACCTCGCTGGTGTGGGTGGTCGCGGGCGCCGTGAACCCGGGGGAGATGGGGCCCCAGTACCCCCTGGGGATCGAGCCCATGTACCCAGGACTTGCGGTGTCCGCTGCGGGCTTCGCAGTGGCGCTCGCCGTCACGCGAAGCGCGGCACGGGTTCGGTCACCCATGCCGCGCTGATTGGACCCCGGTATTGCGGGCATGCCCCCCGCGCTCGAACCGCGGGGCGAGGTCTCGCCCTTAGCGCTTCGAGAACTGCTTGCCACGACGTGCCGAATGGCACCCGGCGTGCTTGCGCTCCTTGACGCGCGAGTCCCGGGTGAGAAGGCCGGCCCGTTTCAGCGGAACGCGTAGGTCCGGGCTCACAACCAGCAGGGCCTTGGCGATGCCGTGGCGGAGTGCTCCCGCCTGTCCGGAGACCCCGCCACCACTGGCCGTGGCCTTCACATCGTAGGTGCCGAGGGTCTCGGTGAGCTGCAGGGGCGACAGCACCTCATGGATGAGAGCGGCCCGATAGCCGAGGTACTCGTCCAGCTCCCTGCCGTTCACAGACACCCGGCCGGCGCCGGGGCTGAGCCACACGCGCGCTGTGGCGTCCTTTCGATGGCCGGTGCCGTAGTAGCGAGGCTGAGCATTCATCGTCCAGTGTTCCTCCTACCGCTCCTAGAGCTCCAGGGGCTTGGGCTGCTGTGCCTGATGGTCGTGGGTGGGCCCGGCATAGACTCTCAGCTTGCGGGCCATCTGGCGGCCGAGGCGATTGTGGGGCAACATGCCCTTGACGGCCTTCTCGAGGACCTTCTCCGGATGCTTCGCGAGCATCATCCGGGCGTTTGCTTCCTTCAGGTGCCCCGGGAACCCCGAGTGGCTATAGTACATCTTCTGGGTCATCTTGTTGCCGGTGAGGACGACCTTCCCGGCATCCGTGATGATGACGTGGTCGCCGCAGTCCGCATGGGGAGCGAAGCATGGCTTGTGCTTCCCGCGCAGGATGTGCGCCACGCGCGCCGCCAGCCGCCCCAGGGGCTGCCCCTCGGCGCTGACAACCCACCAGTCGCGGTGGATGTCCGCCGCCTTTGGCGAATAGGTCTTCATGGTCGTCTGCCCTCTCCCGCCGCTCTCGTCGCGGCCTATCCGCTAGTACCGTACCTGCACCAGACACAGGCCTTTCGCCGGAGCCGTCGCCCCGGCCAGACGCCGATCACCCCGCTCGAGGATGCGCACCATGTCTTCCATGGGGCGCGTCCCGATGCCGACCTCCAGAGCCGTCCCCACGATGTTTCGCACCATCTTGTAAAGGAACCCGTCGCCCTCGATGCGGAACACCGCCCCCCGTTCGTCCTCGGAGACGGCTATCTGGGTCAGCGTCCGGACTGTGTCTTCGGCTTTGCCGCCCGACGCCGCGAACGCTGCGAAGTCGTGCGTTCCGACCAAGCTCTGGGTCGCCTCGCCCATCCTGCCGACATCCGGCCAAGGCCGCACGTGATGGGCGAACCTTCCGCGCACCGGTGCCCGGGCGCCCCCGCGGATCAACCGGTACTCATAGACTTTGGCCTTTGCCGAGTAGCGGGCGTGGAAACTGTCCGCGACCCGCTCGGCGTCCACGACCACCATGTCCTGTGGCAGCAGCCGGTTCAGCCCTGCCGGCAGGCGATCATCCGGTATCGAGCAGTCCGTCCGGAAGCTGACCACTTGCCCTGTCGCGTGCACCCCGGCATCCGTGCGCCCGGCGCCCTGCACGCGAATGGCGCACCGGGTCAGGCGCTGCAGAGCCCGCTCCAGCTCGCCCTGGACGGTGCGGGCCTTCGGCTGGATCTGGAACCCGGAGTAATCGGTGCCATCGTACTCCAGGGTCACCCTCAGGTTCCGGTCCAGCTCGGTCCGCCCGTCCGGCACGGGCACCACACCCCGCTTAGGCGACCAGCTCCAGCACGGCCATCTCCACACCGTCGCCCCGTCGCGGGCCCGTACGCGTGATCCGCGTGTACCCACCCTCGCGCTGCGCCATGCTGGGGCCGATCTCCTCGAACAGCTTCCGCAACGGATCGGTCTTCTCGATGCCCTTTTTCCGCTCCACGGGGGTGAGCTTGCGCTCGGTGCCGAGGATGCGGGCGACCAGCCGACGTGAGTGAACGTCATTGGTCTTGGCGACGGTGACAAGGCGCTCGGCCAGCCGCCGGGCTTCTTTCGCGCGGGTCACCGTCGTCTCGATCCGCTCGTAGACGAACAGCGACTTGACCATGTTGCGCAGCATGGCCATGCGCTGGTCGGTTGCCTTGTTGAGCTTGCGATACCCTTTGCGATGTCTCATGCTCGTCGTCCCTTGTCGCTATTCCTCGTCGGGAAGCGTCACGTCGAAGTCGTCATCGGCATCCAGAGTGAAATCGTCGTCGGAGATCGCCGGCTGTTTCAGCGACAGCCCGATCTGCGCGAGCTTCTGCTGCACCTCGGCTAGCGACTTCTTCCCGAAGTTCCGGATGGTCATCAGGTCCTGCTCGGTCCGCTGCACGATGTCGCCGACCGTGTTCATCTGCTCTTTCTTGAGGCAGTTGTAGGTGCGGACGGAGAAGTCCAGATCCTCCACCCGCAGCTCCAGCGCTTTGTTCTTGGAACGCTCGGAGGTCTCTTCCTCGCCGCCCTCCTCGACATCGTGCTCCTTGAAATCGAAGAAGTAGCGCAGGTACTGGTCGAGCACGCGGGCGGCCTCGCCAACGGCGGTCGCGGCGTCGATCCCACCGTTGGTCCAGATCTCGAGGACCAGCCGGTCGAAGTCGGTACGATGGCCGAGCCGGGTGGGCTCGACGAAGAAGTTCGCGCGCTTGACCGGGGTGAAGACCGAGTCGATCGGGATTAGCCCGACGTCGGAGCGCTTATCCTGCCGCTCCGCCGGCAAGTAGCCGCGCCCCGTCTTCACTTCGAGCTCCATGTAGAGCGAGGCCTCTGGCGAAGTGAGGGTGCAGATGTGCTGATCGGGGCGGACGATCTCGATCTCCGGCGGGCACCGCAGGTCCGCCGCGGTCACCTCGCCCTCGCCCGAAGCCTCGAGCTGCACAACGAGGATCTCGTCCTCGGGCAGACGCGTCTCGCCACCGAGCGCCGGCCGGAAGACCAGCTCTTTGATGTTGAGGATGATCTCCATGGTGTCCTCGTAGACCCCGGGGATCGTCGAGAACTCATGGAGGATGCCCTCGATCTTGATGTAGGCCGGGGCGAGCCCAGGGATGAATGACAGCAGGATCCGGCGCAGGGAGTTCCCCAGCGTGGTGCCAAAGCCGCGCTCGAGGGGCTCGACGAGGAACTTGCCGTAGGTGCCGTCCTCGCCGCCCGACAGGCGCTGAATTCTCGGTCTGACGATATCTGGCATGCGAACAACCCTCCTGGAGCCCGGCACCCCTTGTCCCCGTCGGTGGTCGCGGGAGAGAGGGCGGTAACGCCGGGCTTACCGCGAGTAGAACTCGACGACCATGTTCTCGCGAACCTGCGCGTCGATCTGCTCGCGAGTCGGGAGCGACATTACAGTACCGTTGAGGGCGCCCAGGTTCACGCTCAACCAATCGGGCACCGACCGGCCGGACGCCAAGTTCACGGCCATCTGGACCGGCTGGATCCTCTGGCTGCGCGGCTTGACGGCGATGACGTCATCCGTCCGGACCCCATAGGATGGGATGCCCACGATCCGCCCGTTCACCGTGATATGCCGGTGGCACACGAGCTGCCGAGCCTCGGACCGCGAGGACGCGAGCCCCATCCGGTAGATGGTGTTGTCCAGGCGCGTCTCGAGCAGCATCAGGAGGTTGTCCCCGGTGATGCCGGACAGGCGCTCCGCTTCCGCGAAGTAGCGGCGGAACTGCTTCTCCATCACGCCGTAGTGGCGGCGGATCTTCTGCTTCTCGCGAAGCTGCATGCCGTACTCACTGAGCTTCGGCCGACGCATGCGGGAGTTGCCATGCATGCCCGGCGGGTAGCTCTTCCGCTCGAGGGCGCACTTGGGTGAGTTGCACCGCGAGCCTTTGAGGAACAGCTTCTGGCTTTCCCGGCGGCACTGCCGGCAGGAAGGGCCACTGTCACGTGCCATCGTCAACCTCCGCGTTACCTGCGTCCGTTCGTACCGATCTCCCGAGTACACGCCCTGCGCTCGATGCCGGTCACCTCAGCGGCGGCTCGGAGCTCGGGCAAGCGACCTAGACCCGCCGGCGTTTCGGCGGGCGACACCCGTTGTGGGGCACCGGGGTCACATCGCGAATGAGCCCAACCTCCAGCCCCGCCGTTTGGAGGGACCGGATCGCCGTCTCGCGCCCGGACCCGGGGCCTTTGACATTGACGTCCACGCGGCGCATCCCCACGTCGATCGCCTTGCGAGCCGCCGACTCCGCTGCGAGCTGCGCGGCAAAGGGCGTACCCTTCTTGGTGCCTTTGAACCCGACCGTCCCGGCACTGGCCCATGCGATCACATCGCCCGCGCGATCCGAGATTGCCACCAGCGTGTTGTTGAACGTCGACTTGATGTGGACCACGCCCTCGGTCACATGTCGCCGCTCGCGCTTGCGCTTCCCAGCCTTCTGAACCTTCTTGGCCATCAGTTACTCCTCCGCCCCGCTTCAGGGCTCCGCGGGGGTGCCGGCCGATTCGGACCTGCGTCCTCGGCCGGGACGGTTGCCTTAGTGCTTGATTGCCTTCTTCTTACGGATGCCCACCGACCGCTTGTTGCCGCGCCGTGTGCGGGCGTTTGTCTTCGTCCGCTGCCCGCGGACCGGAAGACCGCGGCGGTGTCGGATTCCCCGGTAGCAGCCGATCTCCATGAGTCGCTTGATGTTGCCGGTGACCTCGCGGCGAAGGTCGCCCTCGAGGGTGTAGTGGTTCTCGAGCGCCTCACGGATCCGGCTGATCTCGTCTTCCGTCAGGTCCCGGACCCGGGTCGCCGGGTCGATACCCAGCCGTGTCAGGACCTGTCTACTCCGGGATCGACCGACACCATAGACATAGGTGAGCGCGATCTGGACGTGCTTGTCGCGCGGGATGTCCACTCCTGCGATTCTCGCCATGCACCTACACCTCCCCTCGTTGGGGCCTCTTGGCAGCTCTGCCGCCGGCTCCCATGAGGGCCTCTGTCATTTGCGCGGGGGTCTGCCCGCGGACTGGACTAGCCCTGCCGCTGCTTGTGCTTGGGGTCCTTCGAGCAGATCACCCTGACGACGCCATGCCGCCGGACGATCTTGCAGTCCGGACAACGCTTCTTCACTGACGCCTGAACCTTCATCCCGACCTACCTCCGCATTGCGCGCATCGCGGCCGCTCCGAGACTCCGCCAGACACCCGGCTCGAGCCGTTCCCGGTCCCACCGGGCGCACACCCGTCTCACACGGGGGGTGGACGGTCCCGGTCTCGATGGAGCCATGTGATCCGCCCGCGGGTGAGATCGTACGGGCTGATCTCCAGCGTCACCTTGTCGCCCGGCATGATGCGGATGAACTTCATCCGGATCTTCCCGGACACGTGAGCGATCACTTCGTGACCGTTCTCGAGCTCCACGCGGAAGACCGCATTGGGGAGCTTCTCGGTGACCGTGCCCTGGACGCGTATCGCTTTTTCCTTGTCTGGCTCCTTCTGCTGCTTCGGCATCCGCCGTCTGCGCCTCTCCTCTGCGAACCACCGGGCTCGGCCCGGACCCGCCGCCCCACCCTACAGGGCGGTCAGCACGACCGGTCCATCGTCCGTCACCGCGACGGTGTGCTCGAAATGCGCCGACGCTCTGCCGTCCGCCGTGCGCACCGCCCACCCATCGTCGTCGGTGTAGACGTCCGCCGTCCCCATGTTGACCATGGGCTCGATAGCCAGGGTCATCCCCGCTAGCAGCTCCGGTCCTGGATCGCTGGAGACGTAGTTAGGCATCTGCGGGTCCTCATGGACCTCGAACCCCACGCCGTGCCCGCACAGGGCTCGCACACAGTGGTACCCGCACTTCGCCTCGATGTAGTCCTGGATGGCGCGCGATACGGCGGAGACTCGTTTCCCGACCACGGTCGCCTCGATCCCCAGCTTGAGGCTCTTCTCCGTGGCCTCCATGAGCTTCCGTACGCGACGGCTGACGACGCCGGCTGCGAACGTTGCCGCCCCATCAACGTGAAAACCCATCCAGTATACACCAATATCCACCCCGACGATGTCGCCTTCCTCAAGGACAACCTGATCGGACGGGATGCCGTGCACCACGGTATCGTTCACCGAAGCACACAGGCTTGCCGGGAACCCATACAGCCCCAGGAAAGATGCCCTGGCCCCCACCGCGCTGAGGGCGCCGGCCGCGACCTGGTCCAACTCCAGGGTCGACACGCCCGGCTCCACGTGCCGCCCCACGTCCTCCAACGTCCTCGCCAGGATCCGGCCCGCATCGCGCATGATCGCGAGCTGGTCCGGCGTCTTGATCCGGATGCCTTCCGGTCTGCCGCCTCGCCGTCGTCCGAGCATCCCAGGACCGTTCCGCCGCTCAGAGGTCCTCGATCGCCGACTCGACGCGGCGCTCGACCTGGCTGATCTCGCCCTCACCGTCCACCGTCATCAGCACACCCCGCCTCTTGTAGAACTCGATCAACGGCGCGGTCTGGGCCCGATAGACCTCCAGACGCTTCCGCACGGCCTCCTCGGTGTCGTCGGCACGTTGGATCACTATCGCGCCGCACTTCGTGCACCGACCGCCCTCTGCGGGCGGTCTCGCCTTGGCATGGAAGACCTCGCCGCATCCCGGGCAGCTCAGACGCCCGGATAGGCGGCTCACGATCTCCTCGTCCGAGACGCGGATGTCGACCACGCGGTCCACCTGCCGTGAGAGGTCGGACAGGATCGCATCCAGCCCCTCGGCCTGCGCGATGGTTCGGGGGAAGCCATCGAGCAGCATCCCGCGGGCGCAGGCGTCGGTCGCCGCGCGCTCGCGCACCATGCCGAGCACGATCGCGTCCGGAACCAGTCCGCCGGACTCCATGATCGGCTTCGCTTGCTTCCCCAGCTCCGTGCCCTGGGCCACGGCCTCCCGCAGCAGGTCGCCCGTTGAGAGGCGCGGGACACCGAGACGCTCGGCAATCCGAGCGCCCTGGGTGCCTTTCCCGCATCCGGGCGGGCCGACGAGGATGAGGTCAGTGGCCATCTACTTCAGGAACCCTTCGTAGTTCCGCATGAGCAGATGCGTCTCCATCTGCTGCATCGTGTCCATCGCCACGCCGACAACGATCAGAAGGGACGTCCCGCCCACCAGCGAGAACGTGTGCACGTTCGTGAGCACCGGTAGATAGTAGGGCGTCAGAGCGATCAGCCCGAGGAACAGAGCGCCGGGCAGCGTGATGCGCTGCATCAGCCGGTCCAGGTGGTGCGCCGTCGGTGCGCCCGGACGGATGCCGGGGATGAACCCACCGTTCTTCTTGAGGTTATCCGCGATCTCGGACGGCTTGAAGTTCACCGCCGTGTAGAAGTACGTGAACACGACGACGAGGATGAAATACACGAGTGCCGCCAGCACGCCCGCCTTGTCCGTACCAGGGTTGAAATCCATGATCCACGACTGGACGATCTTCCATCGGAACTCGCCGAGCAGCGGCAGGTTCTCCACGGGCATGTAGCTGGCGATGGTGGCCGGGAACATGAATACGGAGATGGCGAAGATGATCGGGATGACGCCGGCCGCGTTCACGCGAAGTGGCAGGAAGCTTGAGTGGCCACCATAGATTCGGTGGCCCACGACGCGTTTGGCGTACTGCACGCGGATGCGTCGCTGCGCTTGCTGAACGTAGATCACCAGCGCGATGATCGCGATCAGGCACACGACCAGGAAGAGGACGTTCACCAGCTTGATCGATCCGGCGTGCATCTGCGCCCAGGTCTGCGCCACCTGCTGCGGCATCGTACACATGATGCCGGCGAAGATGATCATGGACACCCCGTTGCCGATGCCCTTCTCGGTGAGCTCCTCCGCGATCCACATCAGGAATGCCGTGCCCGCGGCGAGCGTCAGCGCCATCTCGAGCTTCGACATCAGGCCCGCGGCCACGACCCTCTGCGCGCTGAGCAGGTGAATGAGCCCGAACCCCTGCACCAGTGCGAGGCCCATGGTGGTCCAGCGAATGTACTGCGCGATCTTCTTCCGGCCGTACTCCCCCTCTTCGCGCTGCAGGCGCTCCAGCGATGGCACGGCGATGGTGAGGAGCTGGAAGATGATCGAGGCGTTGATATAGGGCATGATGCCCAGGCCGATGATCGAGACGCGCTTGAGGGCCCCGCCCGCGAAGGCGTTGACCAGGTCGAGTAGGCCGTTGCCTGCCTGCCCGCCGAACACGTTCTGCAGTGCCTGACGGTCAACCCCGGGCAGCGGGATGAAGATGCAAGCGACGTACGCGGCGAAGACCCAGAACACGAAGAAGATGCGCTTGCGCACATCCGGCAGCGCGAATGCGTCCGCCAGTGTCTGGCGCATCTTTCGAGACTGGCTGGCCTGGGTTATGGCCATCTCAGAGCACCTCCGCGACCCCGCCGGCCGCCTCGATCTTCTCCTTCGCCGAGCGGGAGAAAGCCGTTGCTTTGACGGTGAGCTTCTTGCTCAACTCACCTTCGCCCAGGATCTTGATGCCGTCCTTGACCTGTTTCGCCAGCCCCGCGTCGACCAGGCCCTCCGGCGTCACCTCAGCCCCATCTTCGAACGCCCCGTTCAGGACGCCGACATTCACGACGGCGAACTCCTTGCGGAACAGGCCGATGTTCATCACCTTCTTGCCCTGGCCGGGCAGTTGGGGAAGGCGACGCTGGAGGGGCATCTGTCCGCCCTCGAAGCCGCGCCGCACCTTGCTGCGCGCCTTCTGCCCCTTCATGCCGCGTCCGCAGGTCTTACCCTGGCCGGCAGAGATACCGCGCCCCACGCGCGTCCGCTTCCGCTGTGAGCCATCCGGTGTCTTGATCGTTGTCAGATTCAGCATTGGAGCCAACTCCCAGCCACAGCCCAGAGGACCTCAGTCCAGTTCCTCGATGTCCACCAGGTGGCGGATCTTCCGAACCATACCCATCACGCTCGGGGACTTGGGCCGAACAACGGAGGCGTTCATCTTCCGCAGCCCAAGCAGCCGTGCCGTCTCGCGCTGGTCCTTCTCATAGCCGATCGGGCTCTTGACAAGGGTGATCCTCACGTTGCTCTCAGCCATGTTCCTCGTCCCGTTCCGCTCCCCACCGGGGAAAGCCTGACACTCCTAGAACTCGAGCCCGGCCTCGCGCGCCGCCTCCGCCACGGCCTTCACCCGGCCGTGGTAGGGGTAACCCCCGCGGTCGAACACGACCTTCGCGACCCCCTGGGCCTTGGCCCGCTCGGCCACGGCCTTGCCCACCGCCTTCGCCGCCTCGATGTCCGCGCGCGACGCCAGCCCCTCCGCCATCGCGCTCTGGGTCGTCCCGGCGGACGCCAAGGTGTGCCCGAGATCGTCGTTGATGATCTGCGCGTATGTGTGCTTCAGGCTCTTGAACACCGCGAGGCGCGGTCGCTCCGCAGTGCCCATGATCTGCTTGCGAACCCGATGGTGCCTGCGTTCGCGCGCCACGGTCTTCTTCGCGGTCTTGCCCACGTTGCCAGCCTCCAGATCGGGTGCCTTGACACCAGCGCCGTGCGCCGGTTACTTTCGGCCGGGCGCACCGCCGCCGACGGCAGCCTTGCCCGCCTTGCGACGCACAACCTCGGTGCCGTAACGGAAGCCCTTCTCGTTGTAGGGCTCCACGGGGCGTAGCTCCCGAAGGTTCGCTGCGAACTGCCCGACGGCTTCCTTATTGTTACCTCTGACCAGGATACGATGCCGGTTCCCGCCTAGCGCTTGGGCCTCGACCTCCATCCCATCCGGGATCGGCACGTCCACCGGGTGCGAGAAGCCCAGGGCCATCGCGAGCTTGCGGCCATCGACCGACACCCGGTACCCCACGCCGTGCAGGATCAACTCCCTCTCGAACCCCGTCGTGACCCCCTGAACCATGTTCGCCACGAGGGCGCGCGTCAGCCCGTGAAGGCTGCGATGGTCCCGGCCGTCCGACGGGCGCTCGCACACGAGCTTCCCGCCCTCTTCCCGGACGGTGATGTCGCTGGGAAGCGTTCGCTCCAGCTCGCCCCTGGGCCCCTTGACCCTAGCGTACCCCGGGCGCAGCTCGACCTGAACACCGTGCGGCAGTTCAATAGGCAACTTGCCGATGCGTGACATTGCAATCGCGTCCTTAACGGTGGCTTCGTCCGTAGAGACCTACCAGATGTGGCACAGCACTTCGCCACCCACGCCCAGCCTCCGTGCCTGCCGGTCGGCCATCACGCCCTGCGACGTTGAGAGGATGGCAACCCCCAGCCCTCCCAGGACCCGCGGGATGCTGTCCTTGTCGACGTACATCCGCTGCCCCGGCTTCGAGACTCGCTTGATATGGTTGATCACGCGCTCGCGGTTGGGGCCATACTTCAGGCGGATCTTGATGGTGTTCTGTTTGTTGTTCGTCAGAACCCTGAAGTTCCGGATGTAACCCTCGTTGCGCAGGATCTTGGCGATCTCTACCTTGAGCCGGGATGCGGGCACCTCCACGTGCTCGTGACGAGCAGAACTCCCGTTCCGCACGCGGGTGAGCATATCAGCAACCGGATCGCTCATGCTCATGCATCCTGCCTCCTCTTGGCCGAACCGGCCGGAATCCGTTTCCTCGTGTCGCTGGTCTACCAGGACGACTTAGTGACGCCCGGGATGAGCCCCTCGAGCGAGAAGAACCTGAAGCAGATGCGGCAGAGCCCGAACTTCTGCAATACGGCCCTCGGACGGCCGCACACCTCGCACCGCGTGTACGCCCGAACCTGGTACTTGGGCTTCCGGCGGCACTTGACCTTGAGTGACTCTTTTGCCATCGCGTCGCTCTCCTCCCGAAACGGGAAGCTCCATTCCCACGGGCCGAACGGCCTCGGCCCTTCTCCAGCCTAGTTCCTCTTCAGCGGCATCCCCATTGCCAGCAGCAGGGCCCGCGCTTCCGCGTCCGTGTGCGCGCTGGTCACGATGGTAATGTCCATGCCCCGGGTCGCCTCGATCTCATCGTAGTGGATCTCGGGGAAGATCGTCTGCTCCGTGACGCCCAGGCTGTAGTTCCCGCGGCCGTCGAACCCGTCGGGCGGCAGCCCGCGGAAGTCGCGAATGCGGGGGAGCGCGGTGCTGATCAGCCGGTCCAGGAACTCATACATCCGCTCTCCCCGCAGCGTCACGCGACACCCGATCGCCATGCCCTTACGGATCTTGAAGTTCGCCACTGACTTCTTGGCCCGCGTGATGGCCGGCTTCTGGCCAGCGATGCGCGACAGCTCGGTAGCCGCGCTCTCGAGGATCTTCCGATCATCGCGCGCGCCCGTCACACCCATGTTGACGACGACCTTCAGCGGGCGCGGTGCGCGCATGACGTTGCCGATCCCCAACTCCTTCATGAGGTTGGGGCGGATCTCGTTCAGGTACCGCTCTTTCAGTCTCGCTGCCATGGCTACCACTCCGACCGTGCCCTTCGGTGCATCGCTGGCCCTGGAGCCCGAACGTGCCACCGGCTATCGGCTATCGATGTTCGCCCCGCACCGCTTGCAGACTCGCTGGCGCCGGCCTTCGGCGCTGCGCGTGTGGGACATCCGCGATGGGTTCTCGCACGCCGGGCAGATGACCATGACGTTCGACGCATGGATCGGCGCCGGCTTTTGAATGATCCCGCCTGGCTGGCGACCGCGCGGGCGCGTGTGCTTCTTGACCATGTTCACGCCCTCAACGATGACGCGGTTCGTATCCGGCTGTGCCGACAGGACCCGTCCCTTGTGGTCCTTGTCCTTGCCCGCAAGCACGCGGACGACGTCGCTTTTCCTGACATGCAGCTTCCCACCACCGGGCATCGTTGGTTCCTCCCTGCCGGCGTTACCAGACCTCGGGCGCCAAGGAGATCACTTTCATGAAGTTGCCATCCCGAAGCTCGCGGGCCACCGGCCCGAAGATGCGAGTGCCTCGAGGATCTCCCTGCTTGTCGATCAAGACTGCCGCGTTGTCGTCGAAGCAGATGTACGAGCCGTCGGGTCGGCGGACACGGTGCTTCGTGCGCACGACCACGGCTTGCACCACTTCGCCGTCCTTCACGGCACCCGTCGGCGTCGCCGACTTCACTGCGCCGACGAACACATCGGCGATGCCGCCCCACCCGACGTTCCCTTTGCGCAGGACGCGGATCACCAACAGCTCGCGTGCTCCCGAGTTGTCCGCTACGCGGAGCCTACTCATCGGCTGGATCATTGTCGTGCCTCCCTGCAAGCGGACCCGGCGGGCCGGCTACTCTTCCTCGTCCTCGATCTTGCGGCCGTACTCCTTGATGATCCCGTCCACGAGATGCGCAGGCACTTCCTCGTAGCGCGACGGCGAGACCGAGAAGGAGGCCCGCCCGCCCGTCATCGAGCGAAGCTCTGCTCCATAGGCGCCCATCTCGGCCAGCGGCGCCTGCGCGTGCAACACCTGGTTCGCGCCGGCGGGGTCCATTCCCACGATCCGCCCCCGCTTGCCGTTCATATCGCTGATGATGTCGCCGGTACACTCCTCGGGCGCGACGATGTCCACGTTCACAATCGGCTCAAGGAGGATCGGCTGGCACTTGCGCGCCGTCTCGGAGAAGCAGCGGCTCGCCGCGATCTTGAAGGCCAGCTCGGACGAGTCCACAGGGTGCTCCTTCCCGTCGAAGACCGTCACGCGGACGCCCTCCACGGGGAAACCGGCGAGGACCCCTCGCGCCATGCCCTCGCGCGCACCCTTCTCCACGCCGGGAATGTACCCGCCCGATATGACCGCGCCCCTGATCTCGTTGACGAACTCGAAGCCGACGCCCTCCGGCAGCGGCTCGACGCGCAGCGACACCTGCGCAAACTGCCCGCGGCCGCCCGTCTGTTTCTTGTGACGATACATGCCTTCGCTACGGGCCCGGATGGTCTCGCGATAGGCGGTCTTCGGCTTGCCGAGGGAGACCTCAATGCCCTTCTCCTTCAGCCGTCGGATCGCCAGCTCGAGATGGAGCTGCCCGGCGCCGGAGATGATGCTCTCTTCGGTCTCATGATCCCGGTAGAACCGAAGGGCCACGTCCTCCTCCGAGAGTCGTCCCAGAGCCTGGGCGACCTTCTCCTCGTCGTCCCGGCTCTTCGCCGTGAGCGAGGCGGAGAACATGGACTCGGGCAGCTCTGTCGGGTCCATGACAATCGGGTCGCCTTGCGCGCACAACGTGTGGCCGGTGAGGGTATCGTTCAGGCGGGCGACCGCGACGATGTCGCCGAGGTCCGCCTCCTCTATCGCATCCTGCGTCTTGCCGCGGAGCGTCTGCACCGTGCTGATCCGCTCGCGCATCCCGCTGACCGTGTTGAGCACCTGGGTGTCGCCCTTGCACTTGCCGTCGCAGATGCGCATCAAGGAGATACGGCCGATGTACTCGTCGATTATCGTCTTGAAGACATAAGCCGTGAACGGTCCGGACTCGCTGGGCTCGCGAGTCACGCGCTCGTCCGTGCCCGGCTTCGTGCCCTCGAAGGGCTCCATCCGTGGCGCGGGAAACATCGTGGCGACCAGGTCGGCCGCGGCGAGGGCACCGATGTTGGCCGTCGCCGACGCGCAGATGATAGGGATCAGGTGCCCGCTCTGGATCGCAGGCTTGAGCGCGGCCGCGACGTCGGCTTGGTCGAGTGTGCCGGCCTCGAAGTACTTCTCCAACAGCTCGTCACTCGTCTCAGCGACGCCCTCGATGAGCGCCTCACGGGCGGCCCGGACCGCATCGGCCATGTCCGCGGGGATCTCGCTCATCCTCTCGGGCCCAGCGCCTTCGGCTGTGAACGCCTTCATGGCGACGATGTCGACGTAGCCTTTGAACGATCCTGCGGAGCCAATGGGGACGTGCAGGGGAACCGCCTTGCTGGAGAGTCGTCGGTGGACGGCCTCGACCACGCCCTCGAAGCTCGCGCCTTCCTTGTCCATCCTGTTGATCACGACGGCGCGGGCAAGTCCATAGCGGTCGGCGTACTGCCATACGCGCTCCGTGCCGATCTCGACACCGGCGTTGGCGTCCACAACGACGAGGGCCGCATCCGCGACGCGCAGGCACCCGATGGCTTCCGCGACAAAGTCCGCGTAGCCGGGTGTGTCGAGCGCGTTGATCTTCGTGGCTCGATGCTCGAAGGCGCACAGGGCCGCCGCGATCGAGATACCGCGCTCTCGCTCCATCGCGTCGAAGTCCGCCGTCGTGTTGCCGTCATCCACGCGCCCGAGGCGATCCATCACCCTGGCGTTGAACAACATGGCCTCCACGAGCGAGGTCTTTCCTGCGTTCGCGTGGGACACCACCGCCACGTTGCGAATGCTCTCTGTCGGGTAAGTCTTCAACGGTCCCGTGCCCTCCTGGACAACACCGGTTCCGAGTTACTTGGCCCTCTCGAGGACCTTGGCGACGCGCCACTTCTTGTCCTTCGAGAAGGGCCGGCTCTCCACGATCTCCACGCGGTCGCCCACGTTGCAGTCGTTGGCCGCGTCGTGCGCCTTGTACTTACGTGTCTGTCGAATGACGCGGCGATAGAGCGGGTGGCGAAGGAGCCTCTGCACTGCCACGACCACTGTCTTGTCCATGCGGTCGCTGACGACGACGCCTTCCTTCGTGCGGCGCACACCCCGGGGCTTCATTTGCTTCTCCATGAGACTCACCGCCCGCCTATGCGTTCGCCGAACCACTCGGCGCTGCGCTCGTCGCGCGCGAGGTCTCCGCCTCGCGCTGCTTCTCCGTGATGAGGGTGCAGATGCGCGCGATCTCCTTGCGCACCTTTCGGATCTCCGTCACGTCCGAGAGCTGGTGGGTGGCCAGGCGGTAACGCAACTGGTAGAGCGTCTCCTTCTGGCTCTGCAGCTCCTCGCGCAGATCCGACAACCCCATGTTCCGAAACTCGCTCGCTCTACGAACTGCCATGGCTGAACATCTCCCGGGTGACGAACCTGGTCCTGATCGGCAGCTTGTGCCCCGCCAAACGCATGGCCTCGTGAGCCACCTCGTAGGGCACGCCCGACAACTCGAACAGGATCCTGCCGGGCTTCACCACGGCCACCTGCTTCTCCGGACTACCCTTGCCGCTGCCCATGCGCGTCTCAGCCGGCTTCTGGGTGACGGCCTTGTCGGGGAAGATCCGGATCCAGAGCTTCCCACCGCGCTTGCTGGTGCGGGTGATCGCCACACGCGCCGCCTCAATCTGCCGGTTCGTGATCCAGGCCGGCTCGAGCGCCTGCAGGCCGAACTCGCCGAAGGCCATGTAGCTGCCGCCCTTGGCGAGGCCCCTCATCCGGCCGCGCATGGGCTTTCTCCACTTGGTGCGCTTAGGCATCAGCATGGGTCGAGCCCTCCTCACTCGCGGCTCCAGACTCCACGTACTCGGTCACGGGGCGCACGTCCAACACCCGGCGCTCGGCCCCCTCGTGGGCCTCGGCCATGCGCGCCCGGCCTGGCCCCTCGCTCTCGGTGGGACGCCGGCGCTTGGGCTCGAACACATCGCCCCGGTAGATCCAGACCTTCACGCCGATGGGACCCTGCTTCGTGCGGGCCGTTCGAACGCCATAGTCGATGTCGGCGCGGATCGTGTGCAGGGGGATCGACCCCTCCTTGACCGACTCGGAGCGGGCGATCTCCGCACCGCCCAGGCGTCCTCCCACGCGGACCTTGATGCCCTTGGCGCCCATCTTCATGGTGCGCTGCACGGCTTGCCGCATGGCACGGCGGAACGTCACGCGTCGCTCGATGGCGTTGGCGATGGCGTCCGCGGTCAGGTCGGCGTTGAGCTCGGGCGTCTTGATCTCCTGCACGTTCACGTGCACCTTGCGCCCGGCTATCTTCTCGAGCTGGCGCTTGAGCGTCTCCACCCCCGCGCCGCCTCGGCCGATGACGATCCCCGGCTTGCTGGTGCCGAATGTCACCCGCACCGCATCGCCTACGCGCCGCTCGATGCGGACGTCGGTCACGCCCGCGGCCTTGTACTGGGTCTCGATGTGGCGGCGGATCCGCAGATCCTCCAGGAGGAACACGCGGTAGTCGCGGTCCGCGTACCACGAGCTCTGCCAGCCGCGGATGATCCCCAGGCGGAAGCCAGATGGACGGATCTTCTGACCCATTTACGAAGCCCTCCTACGCTCGCCCGTCTCGTCGCTGATCACGATGGTGACGTGCGCTGTGCGCTTGCGGATGCGGTAGACCATGCCTCGGGCCCGGAATCGGACGCGCTTCATCGTGATGCCCTCGTCCACGAAGACCTCGGAGACGACGCAGTCGCTCGCGTGCATGTTCTGGTTGAACTCCGCGTTGGCCACCGCGGACTTGAGCACCTTGCGCACCATACGGGCGTTGGGGCTGGGCAGGTGATCGAGCACGGCTTGGGCCATCGGGACGGGCTGCCGCCGGATGAGGTCGACGATTCGCCGCAGCTTATAGGGCGAGACCCTCAGGTGCTTTGCGCTTGCTCTCGCTTCCATAGCGGAATCCCTCTTCACTCGCCTTAGCGAAGCCGACTCGACTTCTCTTGCCCCGGGTGTCCGCGGAACGTCCGCGTGGGGGCGAACTCGCCGAGCTTATGCCCCACCATGTTCTCCGTGACGAACACGGGCACGTGCTTCCGGCCGTCGTAGACCGCGATCGTGTGCCCCACCATCTCGGGGAAGATCGTCGACCGCCGCGACCACGTGCGCAGCACCCTCTTGTCGCCTCTATCGTTCATCTGCTGGACCCGCCGGAGAAGCTTCTGCTCCGCATACGGGCCCTTCTTGATGGAGCGCGCCATTCTCGATCACCTCAGCTCGGTGTCCACCGAGTTCCCGATGCGTCGCTTGCCCTACCGCCCACGACGGCTGCGGACGATCATGGCGTCCGACTTCTTCCGCCGCTTGCGCGTCCGCCGGCCGAGCGCCGGCTTGCCCCACGGCGTCATGGGGGTCTTGCGCCCCACGCCGACCTTGCCCTCGCCGCCACCGTGCGGGTGGTCGTTCGGGTTCATCGCCGTGCCGCGCACCCGGGGCATGCGACGGCGCCAGCGCGACCGGCCGGCCTTGCCCAGTCGGACATTGCTGTGATCCTGGTTGCCCACCTCGCCGACGGTCGCCCGGCACCTCGCCGGCACGAGCCGCACCTCGCCCGAGGGGAGACGCAGATGGACATAGCGCTTCTCGCGGGCCAGAACCTGCGCCGCGGCGCCCGCGCTGCGCGCCATCTGCCCGCCGCGGCCCGGCGTCAGCTCGATGTTGTGAACCTGCGTGCCCAGGGGGATCCGCTCCAGCGGGAGGCAGTGGCCCGCGGCCACCTCGGCGCCATCGCCGGACATCACTCGCTGCCCGACCTGCAGGCCCTGCGGGGCCAGGATGTACCGCCACTCGCCATCGGCGTAGCTTAGCAGCGCGATGTTCGCGCTCCTGTTCGGATCGTACTCGATCCGCACCACCGTGGCCGGCACGCCGTCCTTGTCCCGCTTGAAGTCAATGATGCGGTAGAGGCGCTTGTGGCCACCGCCGCGGAACCGCGAGGTGATGCGTCCCTGGTTGTTCCGGCCGGCGTTGTTCTTGAGCGACTCGGTGAGCGCTTTGACGGGCCGCGTCTTGTTCGACGTGATCTCGCCCTGCACGACGGTCAGGGTCCGCCGGGACTCGGTATACGGCTTGAACGTCTTGATGCCCATGTCGATGGCTCCCTACTACTCGCCACTCCCGAAGATCTCGATCTTGTGGCCTTCGGCGAGCGTGACGATGGCCTTCTTCCACTCGGCGGTCCGGCCCGGGCGCACGCGGCCGCCTCGACGGCGCGGCTTGCCTGCCACCCGCATCGTGTTCACCTTCGCGACCCGAACCGAGTAGATCCGCTCGATGGCGCTCCGAACCTGGATCTTGTTCGCGCTCGGGTGTACCCGGAAGGTGTACTTCGACGCCGCGGCACCGGCGACGGATTTCTCCGTGATCACCGGTCGGATGATGACGTCCCAAGGGGTCTCGAGCATTACGCCCACACCTCCGCCAGCTTCTCCGGCGCCCCGGCGAATAGAACGACGGCATCGCAACCCAGCACGTCATACGCCGACACGTTCGGTGCGACGCGGACTTCGACACCGGTGATGTTCCGCGCCGACCTGTAGAACGGGGTCCGCGGCTCGTCCAGGATGAACAGAACGCCCTTACCGTCGAGCTCCAGGGCTGACAGCAGCTCCACAACCCGCGCGGTCCGCGGCACATCGATCTCCAGCGGCTCGATCACCACCAGGGCCTTGTTCGCGAGCCGGTCGGACAGTGCCGAACACACGGCCGCACGGCGCATCCGCTTGGGAAGCTTCCGTTGGGCCTTGTGGGGCTTCGGGCCGAACACGACGCCTCCGCCCTCGTAGTGGGGCGCGCGGATCGAGCCCTGCCGCGCGCGGCCGGTGCCCTTCTGGCGATACGGCTTCGCGCCGCCGCCGGCCACCTCCGAGCGCCGCAACGTCGAGGACGTCCCCTGGCTCTGGTTGGCCTCGTATGTCACCACCGACTGGTACAGGGCTTCGGGGTCCACGCCGCGAGCGAAGACGGCATCCGACAACTCGATCGTCCTCCCGGAGGGCTCGCCGTCAGTCTTGATGAGTTCCACTTCCGCCATGGCTCCTACCCTCCGTGTCACTCGACTGCCGCGCGGACTTCGACATACGACCCGGCCGCTCCCGGCACCGCGCCTCGAACGAGGATCAGGCTCTTGTCCGGCAGCACGCGTTCAATGCGCAGACCGGTCACCGTCACACGATTGCCGCCCATGCGCCCGGGACCTTTCTGGCCCCGAAACGTGCGCGCATTGTCTGTCGCGCCCTGCGAGGCAGGACGGCGATGCGACTTGGAGCCGTGGGTCATCGGGCCGCGGTGGAACTTGTGCCGCTTGATCGTCCCCTGGAAGCCCTTGCCCTTCGAGACCCCGCTCACCTCGATGCGCTCACCGGACGTGAACTGCTCCACCGTCAACGCCGATCCGACCTCATAGCGGTCCGTGGACTCGTCCGGCTGCAGGCGGACCTCACGCAGGTAGCGGGTCGGCTGGAGGCGCGTCCCCTTGAACTGGCCTGCCACCGGCTTGCGCACACGGCGCTTGTCGATCTCGCCAAACCCGACCTGCAGCGCCTCGTAGCCGTCGCGGTCCCTCGTCCGCTTCCGCACGATGACGCACGGCTTGGCCTCGATGACGGTGACGGCCACGGAGTTGCCGTTGCCCGTGAAGATCTGTGTCATGCCGACCTTCTTGCCGAAGATCTGTTTCGTCATCTGTGCTCACCCTCGAACTCGCCATCGCTCCGACCGGTGACTCCGGCCGTCCGTCGGCGGATCCCCGGAGCGTATGAGCAACGGGTCGTGCGCCCCGCGACCGCGCCGCACGGCGCACGGCACGGGGTGGGCGGGCTCCTGAGCCCGCTCGGCCCGCTCTATAGCTTGATCTCGATGTCCACGCCGCCCGGGAGGTCCAGTTTGCTCAGCGCGTCGACCGTTTTCGGGAGCGGGTTCACGATGTCGATCAGACGCTTGTGCGTCCGGATCTCGAAGTGCTCCATCGTGCGCTCGCTACGGCCCAATGCCGTCGGCTTGACGACGCACCAGACCCGTTTCTCCGTGGGCAGGGGCACGGGGCCCGCGATCTCGGCACCCGTCTGCGCCACCGTCTGGACGATCTTCGCCGTCGACTGGTCGAGCAGCTTATGATCGAACGCCTTCAGACGGATCCTGATCTTGCCGGTGGGCATGGGAGACTCTCCTTCGTGCAGTCACAGAGGGGACACCGAAACGCCCCCAGCTTCTCAACGATCACCCTACTGCAGAATCTTGGTGACGACGCCGGCGCCCACCGTGTGGCCGCCCTCTCGAATCGCGAACCGAAGACCTTCCTCCATCGCGATCGGCACGATCAACTCCACCGTCATCCGTACGTTGTCCCCGGGCATCACCATCTCGATGCCCTCCGGTAGCGTCGACACACCCGTCACATCC
>Ga0315288_10000426_pt1 | contig 52719 bp, 31 predicted proteins | sample YL17G11_20_MG_FD_203454 | JGI IMG/M metagenome (GOLD analysis project Ga0315288, IMG submission 203454) | Sediment microbial communities from Yellowstone Lake, YNP, Wyoming, USA - YL17G11_20 | ecosystem: Environmental > Aquatic > Freshwater > Lake > Sediment | place: USA: Wyoming | collected... | reverse complement strand
GGTGTTGTGCGCAGCGGCCATCGTCCGTATCCTGCGCGGGCGGGGGAAGTGACGCGCGCCGTCCCGACCGGCTCGGGCCACCCGCGAGGCCAGGTCCCTCACCCCAGCCCTCTCCCAAGGGGAGAGCGGCCGTCCACCTCTCCCTCCGGGAGAGGTCGGCCGAAGGCCGGGTGAGGGGCAAGGTTCCGCTCGCCGCGTGCCCGGGGGTGCAGCGTCCCCTCTGCCGGGCGCACCTGAAGGCCGCGCGGCATGGGCTGCCGAACCCCTCCCCCACACTCACAGGGAGGCGATTGGCGTGTCTGACTCCACACTGGCCATCCACGGTGGTAGCCCGATCACGAAGGAGCCATTCCCGGCATGGCCGCACTTCACGCCGGAGATGATCGAGGCCGCCATGGGCCCGCTGAAGTCCGGCAGGTGCAACTACTGGACCGGGCCGCTCGGGATGCAGTTTGAGCAGGCGTTCGCCGACTGGTGCGGGGCGCGGTTCGGCGTTTCGACCAGCAGCGGGACAGCGGCGCTCCATGTCGCCCTGGGCGGGCTGGGCGTTGGGCCAGGTGATGAGGTGATCGTGCCGTCCTATACCTTCATCGCCTCGTCCATGTGCGTTTGCCAGGCCGGCGCGGTGCCGGTGTTCGCGGACGTGGAGCCCGAGTCCCACACGCTCAGCGCGGAGTCCGTGCGCGAGAAGATCAGCGCGAAGACGCGGGCTATCATCCCCGTCCACCTCTACGGCGAAGTGTGCAACATGGACGCGCTACGAGCCGTCGCACGGGAGCACGACCTGTTCATCGTCGAGGATTGCGCCCAAGCGCACGGCGCGACCTACAAGGGCAAGAAGGTCGGCACCCTCGGGGACGTGGGCGCCTTCAGCTTCTGTCAGAGCAAGACGTTCACCACTGGCGGCGAGGGCGGGTGTGTGGTCCTCGATGATGAGGACCGGGCGTGGATCTGCCGCTCGTTCCGCGACCATGGCTACGATGTCGGCACGCGCATGTCGCTGCTCGAGCTGGAGGCGCACCTGCCGTACATCCACAACGTGCTCGGCTTCAACTTCCGCATGACGGAGATGCAGTCCGCGATCGGCCTGGAGCAGCTCACGATCCTCGACACGTGGAACCTCCCGCGGCGTCGTGCGAACGGCGAGCAGCTCATCGCCGCGCTGTCGGGCATCTCCCAGATCCGCAAGCTCCCCGTCCACAATGACGAGATAGAGAACGGCTTCTGGCTGTTCCCGATCATCCTCGACATCGACGCCCTGTCATGTAGCATCAAGGAGTTCACGGCGGCACTCACGGCGGAGGGGATCCCGAACGGCCCGGTCATGTGGCCTCAGTGCTACAAGGAGAAGGTCTACGCGCAGCACCAGGGCTTCGGCCGGCTGAACTACCCCTTCGGCGACCCCGCCACGCGGCCCGCGGCGGTGGACTACAAGAGCAGCTTCTCGCCGAACGCCGCGTGGGTCGAGGAGCGCTGCTTCTTCGTGCCCACCCACCCGACGTATGATCCCGCGCACATGGACCTCATCGCCACGGGCATCAAGAAGGTCATCGCCGCCTTGGCGAAGTGAGGGAGTGGAACCGGTATGGCGGAGAAGGTGCGCTTCGGAGTGATCGGCGCGAGCGGGTTCGCACAGCGCCGAACCATCCCGGAGGGAATCGTCGCGGCCGATAACGGCGAGCTGTGTGCGGTGATGAGCCGGTCGGAGGATCGCATCCGTCCCGTCGGCGAGCAGTTCGGCGTGCCCTGGTTCACGGATGTGGAGGCCATGCTCGACACAGCGGAGCCGGACGCGGTCTACATCGCCTCGCCGCCTGCTGCACACCTCGCGCAGACACGTGCGTGCGCGGTTCGCGGCATCCACGTCCTCTGCGAGAAGCCGCTGGCGCACACCGTGGCCGACGCGGAGGGCATCGTGGCCGTCTGCCGTGAGCGTGGTGTTCTGTGCGGCACGGCCTTCATGCTGCCCTTCCACAGCCTGGCCGAGCGGTGCCGGGAGATCGTCCAGGGCGGCGAGATCGGCACCGTGGTGTCCGCGCGAGTCCAGTTCGGCTTCGACTACCCACCGATCACCGGGGCCTTCCGGCAGATCGACCGCGAGGGCGGCGGGGGCGCGTTCATGGATGTGGGCAACCACGCCATGGACCTGCTAGAGCGCCTGATCGGCAGCCGCATCGACGGCGTCATGGCGCTCGCCGGCAATCGGGCCCACCAGTACTGGGGGGTCGAGGATACATGCGCCACGCTGCTCCGGCTGGAGAGCGGCGTCGTGGGCATGGTTGACGCGTACTTCTGCACACCGGGCGCGGTGAACCGAGTGGAGATCAACGGTAGCAAGGGCACGGTGATCGTGGACGGCATGATGGGCCAGGGCGCCGGCGGCGTGCTGGAGGTCGTTGGAGGTACGCCGCGGCGGATCGAGAGCGATGGGCGGAACATGTACCGCGGCGAGGTGACGGCCTTTGCCAACGCGATCCTGACCGGCACAAAGCCGCCGGTGACCGGCGAAGACGGCCTCCACAGTCAGCGCCTCGTCGCGGCGGCGTACGAGTCCGCGCGCACGGGGAAGCTCGTGGAAGTGCCCTAGGTCGCCACGACGCGGCAGGCGTGGGGCGGGCCGCCGTGCCCGCCATCGAGAGGTGGTGAGCATGCTCGCGTACTTCGTCGGCCTTACTGCCGCGCTCTACGGACCGATGGTGGGCGCGGCTGACGTGAATGCAGTCGAGGAGCTACGCCGCACGTCCGTCTTCGTCGAGGGCGAGGACTTCACGCCCGTGGGCCCCGGATGGCGGAGTGGCGACGGCTGGGATGACGACATCTACGAGGCCACTTCGAACGACGCGGTGCTGAGCAACGACGGGGGCGGCGGCGAGGCGAGATACGAGGTCACCGTTCCCGCCGCGGGCGCCTACTGCGCCTGGCTCCGCTACCTCAAGATCGGGACCTACCCCGGCGTGCTGGGGCTGCGCATCGAGCAGGGGGGCGCCACTGTCCTTGATGGCCGCTACCGCACGCAGCCTGAGGGCGCGGACTGGCGCGCCGTCTGGGAGAAGCAGGAGGCCACGCTGGAAACCGGGCCGGCGACGCTGACTCTGTACATCGCTGAGCCGGGGATCCGCCAGCATGTGGACTGCGTTCTGCTCACGCGGGACACCGACTACCAACCGGACTTCCACGACTTCGCGCGACGCGTGTACCTGCGCGTTCGGCTGCTCGATCCGCCGCAACCGACGACGGTCCGAGTGGCTACCTACCAACACCGGGCGCCCAACTGGTATGGCGATGCCGGTGTCCTCACCTCCGCGGGCCTCGACCCGGCCGGCCCGCCACTTGGACCCGAAGTGTGGTCGCCGTGGTGCGACATCAGCCGGTACATGGATGGCGGGAAGCGGCTGACGACGGTGAAGCTGCGGTTCCTCTCCGATGGCCAGCCGGTGGCCCGCGTCCACGCGGAAGTCCAGGTCGCAGGCGAGCCGGACGAGGCAGAGACCCTGGCGTTCGACGAGAACACCGACGGGGAGATCGTCGCCCTGCAGTTGCCCGGCGACGTGCGCCGCTACCCGGAGTCGGCCCTGCTCATCACGGAGCTGTCGAAGCGCCACCTCGCGACCGCGCAGGGCTTGGGGCTGCCCGAGCCGTCAGCTACGGACGGGCCGATCCCGCTGGAGGTCGGCATCTGGGGTTGGGGGGACAGCTACCGATCTCTAGAGACACTGCGGACCGAGATGAGCGCCGCGCGCCTTCTCGGCGCGAACACGCTCAACGACTTCATCGGCGCCCGCCGCGCCCTCGCCGCCGAGGTGGGGTTCTCGCGTAACTTCCTGAGCCAGTGGCTGCCATACCAGGCCTGGAACTGCCCGACCGACCCGGGGCTGCCGGCGATGATGGATGCGCACTTCGCGCGGATCGCAGAGGACATCCGCAAGGAGGATCCCAACGCCCTCGCCTCCGTGGCGCGGAACATCCTGTGGGACGAGCCGGGCACGAGCGACCTCGCGCACATCCAGGGATGCCCATCCTGCACCGCCGCCTTCCGCACGTTCCTGCAAGACCGCGGGCTACATCCCGAGGACTTCGGGCGTGCGAGCTGGGACGAGGTCGCACCCATTCAGCGCGACGCGGCAACCGATGCGCCGAAGCGGAAGCTCCACTACTGGTCCGTCGAGTTCCGGGACTTGTCGAATGCACAGCTCGTCAGGCTCGCGAGTGAGGCGTCCCAGCGGCATCTGGGCGACCAGATCCTGACGAGCGTGAACTTCACGGATGGGGCGCTGAGCGGTTGGGAGGGCGCGCTGGCGAACGGGCCGGACTGGTTCCTCTACGGCCGGATCGGCGCCACCTCGCTCCTGTGGTCGGAGGACTGGGCAAGCCTGGGGCCGGAGGTCAGCGGGTACATCGCGGACATGCTGCGCGCGGCCGCACGGCCCTCGGGGCTGCCGACCGGCGAGTACATCATCTGCAACCACGTGCCCACACTCGAGCAGCGCGCCTTCTCGGCCCTCATGCACGGGGCGCGCACGCTGCACTTCTACTGCTATGGCCCCTACTACGCATTCGCCGACGGCATGGTGTCCGACAGCCCGGAGACCCAGCGAGCGCTTGGCCTCACGCTGCGGCACATCGCCGCCGCGGCACCGTACATCGCCCCGGCTACGCTGCCACCGGCCGAGGTCGCTATCCTCTACGGCAAGAGCCACGAGATCTGGCAGTCGGACGCCGCCGTCGGCACCGAGCGCCGGACGATGTACCTGGCGATGCAGCAGGCGCACGTGCCGGTCGACATCCTCTCGGAGCGCGACATCGACGAGGGCCTGCTGAAGGGCTACCGGATGCTTGTAGCAACTGAGTCGAACGTCAGGCGCGACGCCGCGGAGGCCATCGCCGAATGGGTGCGGGATGGCGGCGTTCTCTGGATGTCCGCCGGCGCCGGGGTCCGGGACGAGTATGACGAGCCATCAACGGTCCTATGTGACCTCGCGGGGGTCGCCATCGATGGGACCACGAAGCCGCCGGGCGACTACCGGGAGCACTACGGCATCCCGGCGACAGCGCCGCGCGGCGAGCTGGCGCTGCCCGCCGGTGAGTTCTGGGGTGAGTGCCGGCTGCCGCTCCTCGGATACCAGGACAAGGCTCGATCGGTCGGAGCGCACGTGATCGCGACCTTCGACGACGGGTCGCCGGCGGCGTTTCACAACGCAGCCGGACGCGGGCAGGTGCTCCGGTTCGCGTTCATGCCGGGGCTCGGGTATGTGAAGAGTGCGGACCCGGGCCCCAACCGGCTCACCGTGGGCTACCGCCGGGAGCAGCTCGAACTCCTCTGCGCCGGCATCCGCCTCGCCCGGATCGAGAGCCCGCTCGTGATCGACGAACCGCTCGTGGAGGCCCAGCTTCTCACGGGGCCGGATGCGGGTGTCGTCGTGCTCGTGAACTGGGCGGGCCGCGATCTCCCATCCCTGCGGGTCGAGCTGCTCGATGGCCGCGCCTACTCGCGGGCCGAGTCCCTCACTCAGGGCGAGCGCCCGCTGGAGCGTGCCGGCGATCGCGCGGCGTTCACTGTGGATCTCGGGGTGACCGATGTCGTAGTGCTACGCCGCTAGCCTTGTCCTGTGCTCGCCGGGGATTGATACTGTTCGCGAAAAGCGTATAATCGTTCGCAAGATGCGAACATCCTCACACAGCTCGAGTACCCCTCTGTGGCCCATGGCACGCGGTGCCGTGCTGGGCCTCCTGTACGGGCATCCGGTTCAGGAGCTTCATTTGCGCGAGATCGCGCGTCGGACGGGCCTGGCACCGGCGACGGTACAGCGCGAGGTGCAGTTGCTTGCGAGTGCGGGGATCCTCGAGCGTCGGCGTGACGGACAGCAGGTGTACTACAGCGCGAACGCCGCATGGCCCGCGTTCCAGGAGTTGCGCGGGTTGGTGCTGAAGACTGTTGGGCTTGCGGATATCATCCGTGGGGCGCTGGCGCCCCTGGCAGATCGGGTCGTGGCGGCCTTCGTCTACGGCTCGATGGCGGATGGCACGTTCACGGGTGAGAGCGACATTGACCTGATGGTCGTCGGGGACATTCCTCTCCGCGAGCTTGCGCGGGCGCTCCGGCCCCTGCGCGAAGCGCTCGGGAGGCAAGTGAACCCGGTAGCCATTCGGCCGAGTGAACTCCATGCGCGTGTACGTGCGGGGGACCACTTCATGATGACCGTCCTCCGTGGTGCGCGCATTGACCTGATCGGTGACTCCGATGACCTTGAACGACCTGCTGCGAGATCGTCGGCTACGGGCACACAGGACGTCACCCGGCGAGATCGGTGATCTGTTGCGCTTGGCCGAGCGCGACGAAGCGGATGCCGCGGTCGAGGCGATCTCGCTCGATCGGCGCTTCGCCGCGGCGTACCACGCGGCGTTGAGCCGCCCTAGATCGCAGGCACCCCGTCGCAGTGGCGAACGTTATGCCGGTTGGGGCCCCCTGGACGAGCCGTCCCACAGTGCCCGCTTTACCAAGGAGGAGATTCGCAGTGGCAAGCCTTCTGTACATCAAAGCATCGCCGCGCGGTGATCGGTCACACTCGATCACTGTCGCGGAAGCGTTCGTCGAGGCCTACAAGACCGCGCACCCGGGTGACTCCGTCGAAGTGCTGGACCTGTTCGCGACCGATCTGCCGACGTTCGACGGGCTCGCGCTCCAGGCCAAGTACGCGATCCTGGGGGGTGGGCAGCCTTCGGAGGAGCAGCGCGAAGCGTGGGGCGCTATTGAGGCCATCATCGCGCGGTTCACCGTGGCGGACAGGTACGTGCTCGCGGTGCCGATGTGGAACTTCGGCATCCCATACCGTCTGAAGCAGTACCTCGACATCCTCATCCAGCCCAGCTACACCTTCGCCTACATACCTGGGGAAGGCTACCGGGGGCTTGTACCGGGGAAGCCGGTGCTCGCAGTCTACAGCCGTGGTGGGGAGTATGGCCCAGGCAACCCGATTGAGACCTACGACTTCCAGAAGCCGTATCTGGAGCTCGCACTGCGGTTCATCGGGTTCGAGGACATCCGGTCCCTGGTGGTGGAGGGGACATTGATGGTCGGGGGCGACGAGCTGGAGCGTCGCCGAGCAGCGGCGATCGCGGAGGCGCGGGAGATGGCGGCTGCCTTCTGAAAGGTCTTCCGCGCATGGCCTGGGGGCGAGTCCCTCACCCGGCCTTCGGCCGACCTCTCCCGGGGGGAGAGGTGAGCGCGGCCCAATCGCGCCGTTAGTGCTTCTCCCACACCTCGCCCGTGGCCGGGTCCACGCCATACTTCCCGCCAAACGGGTGCTCGGGCACACGGCGGATGTAGGGGCCGTTGTAGTTCGGGTCCGGGTTGTCTGTGGCCGCGACCTCCTCGAGCGTCTGCGGGAAATGGCCCATGTCGTTGTTGTACAGGTCCACGGCGTTCTGAAGGGTTGTCATGTGCGCCTGGAGCGTCGCCTCTGGGCCCTCCGGCATCTCCTCGGCGATGTCTGCGCCCATACCCCGGGCCCCGGCCTGGGGGGCCTGAGCGCGCATGGCGCGGACGGCTCTCACGATCTCCAGTCGCTTCGCCGCGCTGGGACGGGCATAGGCTGTGGTGCCCTCCACCTTCATCGTTGCTGTGTTCAGGACGTACGCCACGTGCCCGTCGACGATGAGCACCCTCTCGGGGCCCAGGACCGTCACCGTCGGCTGCGGGGCGCCCTGGGCGCCACCGAAGGGGCTCATGAAGAGCCACATCATCTCCGGGTTCTCGGACTGTGACACCAGCATCAGCGCCCGCATGGGGTCGTCGCCTTCGATCAGCTCCGAGCGGATGAAGGCCGCAACCACTGGGTCGACTTCCATCTCAGACAGGAGAGCATCGACCTCCGTCGCGAGGGTGGCGTCCACGTCCGCGGCGGGAGCGGCGGCCGGCGGTTGAGCGATGGCGGGCACAGTGGCCGCTGTAAGTATGCAGAGCCAGATAGCCGAGAGGCGTAGTGGCATCATCAGTCCCCCGTTCAGATGACAGCGTGGATCTCCTGTCTTGATGTTCGCCAGACGCCGCGGGTTGACCCTCCTGTCACGCTTCGGGGGTGGACGCCTAGGGCGCCGCGATGTCCGTGCGGTCGCGGGAGACGTCGATGCCGAGAGACCGGAACCACTCGAACAGGTCCCGCTCGGCTACCAGGCTCAGCACCGCCACACAGTCGTCGGCGGCGTAGGTCTCGCGCTTCTCCCGCGTGCATAGCTCGCGCTTCAGCCGGAAGTAGCGACTGAGGATGTCCGGCCTTTCCGTACGGAGCTGTTCGAGGATCCACATCGGCTTGCCCATGGCCACCGCATGGGGCACATCGGTGCCGCGGGCCAGGTCGTACTTCGTCATGTCCGGGTCGTACTTCCTGGCGGCGGCGATGCCGGAATCGAGCGATGCTTGGGCTTCCTTCTCCAGCCCCAGCGCTCGGCCCATGAGAATCCCCACATAGGTGGCGATGCCCTCGTTCCACATCGGCTCCGCGAAGGGCAGGACCCAGGAGTGCATCGACTCATGCCCGATCAGCTCGACCATGCCATACAGCTCATCGGGGAAACCGCCCCACCACACGCCCAGGCCGATGTTGGTCCCATCCGAGAACCCGCCCCCGCCTGTGGGCAGGAGGATAAGGCTCGTCAGCATTCCCTCATGCGGCGGCACTCCGAGCAGCTTCTCCATCTCCGGCCGTACCTTCGAGAAGACACCGAAGATCGTGTCCGCACAGTCCTGAAGGTACTCGGAATGACGGATCCGCATCCCTGAGCGCTCCGTCTCGATCTCCGGCATCACCCCCTGCAGCGGCCGCGAGGGATCGATGGCCTTCCCGTCAGCCAGCCTCTTGAGCAGTGGGCGCCACATCGCCTCGTTGATGGGGTCCTTTGCGTCGGGCTGGCGCCCGCTGAGCGCCCGGGAGCAGATCACTAGCGTTCCTTTCCCGACCTCGCGGCGCGCCATGGCGATGCGCCCCTCGGCGTCCTTTACGAGGACATGCCAGGCATCGGGCTCAGTGATCTCGATGGTGCCGCCGCCGTACGTCTTCAGTTCGTCGACCTCAAGCTCGGCTGCAGTCCGGAGCGGCTCCGCGGCGGCTGTCGCGACAAAGCGCGTACCGAAGGCCGCGGCCAGCTCGTTGGCATGGTACTCCCTCTCGTCGCGGAACAAGGCGTAGTCGCCGAGGACCACGACTCCGCCGCCTTCGCTGAGGAACGCGCGCACCGCCGTGATGTCCTGCGGAAGGTACGGGCACGGCGTCGGCCCACAGGGCAGGATGAGGAGGTTCACGTTACTGAGATCGCATCGGTAGAGCGTCGCCCAGTTGCGGGCGTCGTCGCCATCCGGAGCGATGTAGTTCGACGCGAACCGGCCGTCGAAGTAGAAGGTGAACTCGTGCGAGATGTCCGTCACGGAGTGGATGACGACTTCGGGCGCCTGCGCCCATACCGCGCCGACGGGCGCAGCGGCGACGTACAGCAGTGCAGCAGCTCGAATGGTTCGCATCCTCGCCCCTCCCAGGGTTGGCCACTAGGCCCCAGTCGGCGAGCGTACACTCCGGCACCCGCATGAGCAAGGGGGCGAGCCGATGTGCTTGTACTCGGGAAGGCATGTATGGGAGGGTGCCCGAGCCGGTGGAGGCAGGCATTCCGCACGCAACTCGCGAAGGCCCGTCGCGACTCCGTTCGGGACGAGGGAGATCGCGATGCGGATACTTTCCCTGCTCTTCGCTCCGGCGCTCTGCTCGCAACTCATTGCGGCCGAGCGGCACAACGCGGACCTGCTGCTCGACTGCGTGAAGGCATTCAGTGACGCCACTGTCGAGAACTCGCTCGCGGCGGAGGCGAGGGCCACGACGGTCAGCGGCGGCATCCCGATGAGCGCCGTCGGTCTCCATCCGGTCGACCGCGGCCGCGCGGTGGTGTCCTACCCGGAGCTGCGTACCGAGATCGACGGCGCCAGGCGCGGGTTCCTCCTCGCCCAGGCCGGTATCGCGGACGGCGTCGACTGGGACGACACCCGGGCCAACCCGGACGGCGTCGGGTTCACCCTGACGGTCAATGGCCAGGACGCTGCCTCGACGTACCTCATCTCCTCCCGCTGGCGGCCGATGGTCGCGCCGCTGTTCGAGACGGAGGGCGGCGTCCGCCAGGAGGTGACGGCGTCCTTCGCTCTATGCACCGACTCCGGGCCGAACAACCACGCGAACTACGACTGGGGGCAGTTCGGCGATCCCATCGCCGTTGCAGTCGATGCCGCGCCCATCGCCGAGGGAGAGGCCTGCCATGGCCCCACTGGCGTCGCCATCGCCCGCGTCGCCGGGGGCGTGGGTCGGTTCATCGTCGAGGGACTCGACGCGGCCGACAGCCCGGTGGAGGGAGCGGCGGAGAGTGTCGAGGTCGAGGCGGGCGCCGATTGGACGTACCTGCGCTTCGACTTTGCGAAGCTCGCGGAGTGCGAAGCCTGGCGGTGGCGTGCGGACGGTGCCCAGGTGGAGAGCGTCTGGGGCGGCGCCTTCGGGCCGCAGCTCTCGTTCAAGTGGGCGGGACCGGCCCAGGCAATCACCTGCGAGGGTGAGCCGCTGAGATGGCGGGTGGTCGTCCGCAATGACGGCCCCGGGGCCTGCATGGACGGCAACCCGGCCCGAGTCGACTGCGATGGCCGCACCCTCCCCGTCGGCCGGATCGCCCCCAGCGACGAGCGCGCCATCGAGTTCGACCTGGGCCCGCGCCCTGTGGGCGAGCTGAGCATCGACGGCGGGCTCAACGCCGGCGACCAGTGGTCCGGTTTCGCCACGGGGCATGTGATCTGGCCCAGGCTGCCGGACGTGCCGGAGCTGCCGCCCGACAGGGCAACGTTCCGCCGGCTGGACGACAGCTTCGCTGTCGCAGGGAACGGGCAGGTCCGGCTCCTGTTCGGTCCGGATGGGGCAGTCATCTACTGCCGCCGCAATGAGCAGTGGGCAACGGTCGGGGCGATCCGTCCCTGGTTGGAGATCCCCTTCCCCGCCGGCGGGTCGCGGACCGTGGACCTGGCAGTGGTGGCCCAGTCGACAAAGCCGCCTGACGGGGTCCGCCTCACGCTCTCGGGCGGCGATGACGACTTCACATGCACCGGCACCATCGGCATCCCCGATGAGGGAGTCTACGTCCCCATACATGTCAGCTTGGAGGCGAAGAGACCGATCGAGGTCGACGGCCTGTGGGGACCGGCCGTACACGTCGGCGACCGTGCCACCGGGGCGCACAAGGGCGTGGCGATCCTCCCCGGGCTGGAGTACCTCGAGGGCGATGAGCAGAGCTCCAGCACGCGCGACATCGCGCCACCGGCGAGCGACCGCTGGGTGCCGCACAAGTTCAAGATCACCGTGCCGATGATGCTCGTCGAGACGGAGCCCGACGGACCCGTCGTCGCGGTGGCGTGGGACCCAAAGCAGGAGTGGCGCAAGGGGGACGACGAGCCGGCGGCGGCGTTCGCCTCACCCGATCGGCTGACGTACCAGGACAGCCACCTGATGCAGCTTCTCCTCCCCACCGTGCCCGACCTGATGCCGGAGAACTCCCGGCGCGCGGCCGAACCGCTGACGATGAGGCCCGGCGAGCCGTGGTCGCTGATGCAGGCCCTGTTCGTCGGCGTGCCCGAGCCGGACGCCGAAGCCGCATTCGCGTGGTATGACGAGCTGTTCCACTTCCCTGGCGCCGAATGGCCACGTAGCTTCAGAGAGGAGATGGCGCTCTCGCGGCACGGGTTCCTCGTCACAACCTGGGACCCCGCGACGCAGACGAGCAGCCATACCGCCGGCGCGCAGGGCGCCGACGCGCCAGGCTATGCGGCGCTGATGCTGATGGATGCCCGGGCGGTGGCGCAGGGGGATGCACGGCAGGCCGTGCAGGATCGCGCGGATCTCATCGGCCGCAAGACCGTGGGGGACTTCGGGCCCCCAGGACTGGCCGGCACCACCGGCTGCCACATCATGCGATGGGAGTTCCCCTATCACTGGGGACATATCGACGGCGCGCTGCAGGGCATGAGGGACCAGGCATACGCGGCCATCAACTCACAGGAGGATGATGGCGGCTGGGGCTTCCACCCCGGGCCAAGCCAGGCGTCCCTCGGGCCGGCCGGCGCGCGGGTCCTGGGCATCCCCGCCTACAACGCGTATGTGATCGCGAAGTGGCTCGCGATCAGCGGCGATCCGGTGGCCGAGCAATCCCTCCGCCGCGCGCTGGACCATCTCGAACAGTACCGCGTGCCGCGGGGCGCCCAGGGGTGGGAGTGCCCCATCTATGAGCCCGACATTCTCGCGACGGCCAATGCAGTGCGTGCATACACATGGGCCTACGCAGCTCTGGGGGAAGGGCGGCTGCTCGAGCGGGCGCGGAAGTGGGCGCGCACGGGCCTGCCCTTCCAGTACGCCTGGGATGACGGCGCGCATCCGGGCATGCGCTACGCGTCGATCGGCGTGTTCGGCAGCACCTTCTACCACCACTCCTGGTTCGGCCTGCCGGTGCAGTGGTGCGCCATGGTCTACGCGTACTCCCTGCAGGAGCTGATGCGCTACGGCGAGGACGGTCTGCTCCGGCGGCAGGCGGAAGGTACTACGGTCAGCGCCATGCACCAGCAGTGGCCCTTCGGTGAGAACGATGCCCTCACAGGCACATACCCCGACAGCTTCGGCAAGTGGTTCACGGTGCGCAATCCGCTCCATATCAACCCGGAAGACATCGTGGTCAACACGCTTGCGATGAAGGGTCTGGACCCCGGCATCCGCTCGCAGCGGGTCACGGTCGGCGATGTGACGGTACACCTGGCTACCGTGGCCGACATCACGGCTGAGGCTGAGGCCGACGGGCTGCGGGCCACACTCCGCTACGTCCCGAACCAGACGTTCTACGCGACGCTGGCGCCCGTGCAGGTGGGCGATGCCGCCGCCGTGACCGCGAACGGGCAGCCCCTCATCCGCCGCGAGTCCCTGCCCGCCGGGGAGACAGGATGGACTTACGAGCCCACGCTCGGGGTGCTGTGCGTCGGCGCGAGAGCGAACGGGAACGGCGAGGTCGGGCTGACCGTCCGGGGAGTCCAGGCGCTGCGGCTCGAACCCCCGACACCGCGGGCCGAGTGGGACTTCGACGACGGCGTCCAGGGGTTCGTGCCCGAGCATGACTGCCTGGTGCGCACCGGGGACGGCACGCTCGTCATCGAGCCCACCGGGCAGGACCCCTATGCGGTGAGCGGCCCTTGCACGATCGATGCCAATGCCGGCAAGCGCCTGCGCGTTCGGGCGCGCACCTCGCGTGGGGGCGAGGTCGAGCTGTTCTGGCGGTCATCGGTCTCGCCCGGGTGGGGAACGGACAAGGAAGTGCGGAACCGCCTGCCGGTCGATGGCGAGTGGCACGAGATCGTGTTCGATCTCACGGGTCATGCCCTCTGGGCCGGGCGGGTGCTACAGATCCGGCTCGACCCGGAGGCCGGGGCGCCGCTGGAGATCGACTGGGCTCGGCCGGAGTGACCGCCGGGGATCCGGAAGCAGCATAGGGAGAGGATGGGCACGGAATGCGGTGTTCAGGCTGTGGCCATGAGAATCACGAGACCGCCCAGTCGTGCAGTCACTGCGGCGCTCCGTTGACGCCTGTGGCGGACGGAGTGCCCTATGTGCCGCAGATCCCGATGCCTGTGGGCAACGTGGCGCCGGCAAGCGGGGCAGCGCCGGTGTCGCTGGATGTGAACACCTTGCACTGGGCTACGGCTTACGCCGCGTTGCGTCGAACGCTTCGTGTGTCCGGCATCGGAAGCATGATCTGGGGCGCGATCAACATGGGCTTCGCGGTCCTCATTCTCGCCGCAACCCTGATGGGAGCGCAGTCATCAGCGATTGCGGCTTTGCTGCTGGGCATCTTTGCGTTCTGCCTGTTCGCGGAGGGACTGTGGCTCCTCATCGCTCCTGCCCCCGTTGGCGTCATCGCGGACGGGGTTACCCTTATCCTGATCGGCGTGTTCAACATGGGCATTGCCATCCTGTCGGCGAGGTTCTCTGAGGGCCGCAGCGGTGGGCTGCCGTGGTTTGGGTATGTCGGGGTTGTGCAGGTCATGCTGGGCGTACGAGGGATGGCCCGGTACAAGCTGTTCGCGCCCATCGGCGCGTACCGTCCGGAGCCGCCGCTACTCCGATGGGGTGATGACGCACTCAAGGGGCTGGCGAGACTGCGGCCCGGGCGTGACCCAGGGTGCGTCGCGTTCACTGCGGGCGGCGTGCCCTGGAAGGTGTACCTGGGCCCTGCGTTCGCCGTCGCCCACGCACGGGGCAGCGGATTCGCGGCGGTGTTGGAGCGGACCCAACTCGTCATCACGCCAAAGCCCTCGAAGCCTCTGGCTGGGGCACAGAAGGTGACGATCGTGCTCCGCGACCGGACCCTCGACGGCATGATGGCCATCCAGCACCTCGAGTGGTACCAGGCGTGGCGGTCAGCGGGCAGGGCCGCGCCGCCTCCGACCGGAGTCGCCACCTGAACGGGGAGGCCCGGCTTCAGCCGGGCAGGCACAAGGCTAGAGGCTGCGAGGTGTCCCAAGCAAGTGCCGAGACCTCCCGACTGAAGTCGGGACTCCGAGCTGCGAGGTGTTCCAAGCAAGTGCCGAGACCTCCCGACTGAAGTCGGGACTCCGAGCTGCGAGGTGTCCCAAGCAAGTGCCGAGACCTCCCGACTGAAGTCGGGACTCCGAGCTCGGCCTTTCCCGACAGACCCCGAGGTCCGCGCTCCCAGTTACCGCGTACACCATCCTGAACGCAGCCCGGAAAGGCCCCGGCCTGTACTTCAGCCGGACGCCTGGGCTATCATGTCCCCAGTCCAGGTGAGGAGTTACGGAAGCATGTTCCGGTTAGCGCTTCTGGTAGGTTGTCTGGTGGGTGCCGTGTCCGCCGACCCGAACGCCCGCGCCGTCCTGGAGGATGGCGACCGCATCAGCGGGGAGTTCGTCAGCGCGACGAGCGAGTCCGCCGTGCTGATGACTCCTTACGCGGGCCCGGTCACCATTCAGCTTGCCAACGTCTTCCGTCTCACGGCCGATATAGAGGTGTGGCTGACGCTCGAGGGGCGCGAGCCCGTCCGTGGATCGCACCTCGTCTTCTCGGACTCGCAAGCAGCGCTCACGCTGCCCGACGGCTCGACGTTGTCCGGCCCGCTGGCCTCTGTGGTGTCGGTGTCGACGACTCCCCCGGCCCCGCCCGAGGCCGAGGCACCCCAGGCGGAAGGGCAGGCCCCGGCGACCGAGGGGGAGCCGGGAGTCAATTGGAGCGGCAGCGTCTCGTTCTTCCTGGGCGCGCTACGGGGCAACACGAATCAGAACAACTGGCGGTTGGCGGCCAACGCAGATAAGCCGGACGGTGCGAACACCTATGGCCTGCAGGGATCGTTCGAGCAGTCGTCGAGTGCCGACGGCACGATGCGGCGTCGCGCCCTTGCGCGCGCAGACTACCGGCATGTCACCGCGAGCCGGTTCTACTACACTGGGTTCACGTCGCTGGAGCACGACTCAGGACAGCAGCTCTCCTACCGCCTTGGACTGGGGGCCACCGGGGGCTACCGTCTGACGGACAGCTCATCGACGCTGTTTGGGTTCGAGGCGGGCATCGTCCGATCCGGCGAGCGGTACTTCAACCAGCCTTACCATGGGCGCTGGGACTTCACCGCTGCCTTTCAGATCGACCGGCCGGTCGACGGCGCCACAAGCGTGTCCGGACGGGCGTCGCTCTTCGCGAACCCGTCGGACATGGGTGACTTCCGGATGGTGACCGATGTAACACTGCTCCGGCAACTGCGAGAGCCATTCGCGCTCACTGTCTCGCTGTTGGACGAGTACGTGAATCGCCCGCAGCCGGGAGTGCAACCGAACGATCTTCGCCTCGAGATGGGGCTCGGCTACACATTCCGATAATCGGTGGCCTTTTTTCGCGGCGAAGAGGAGAACTGCGGGGGGCGTGGAACGTTATTGGTACTGGTAGGGTTGCCAATCCGGAGCAGCCCGCCCTGGGTTGAAGTGCCGGCGCAATACGGGGCCATAGGGCCCAGCGAAGCCGAAGAAGGCTTTGGCGTCGGCGTCGGGTTAAGCGAGGTTGTGGAGGCACCTGTCATTCGGCTCCAGACCCCACAAGTGGGCGGAGCACATTGGCCCCGGAGCAGGGGCAAGCGACAGGCCACGAGCGCGGCCGACCAGCCAGGGAGCCTGGTAGAAGGTGATGCGGAAGAGGTGAGCGACATAGCGAGCTGCTCACAGGACCCGTCTCGGCTTCCCTAGCCGGCCAGTCACAGGGCGACAGTCCTCATGAGGCGTAGACCTCAACGTGGCGGTACGTGGGAGCAAGTGAGGCGGGTCCTGACCTGTACACCCCTCGGCGCGACGTTTCCCTCTCCCGCACCGTGCTCATCCCTCTCTTTCACTGTGCTGCTCACCCGTCGGCCCCGCGGCCGAGGAATCCCCAACGGCCGAGGGGAAACCCGCCCCTGCCGCGGCGTCCATCCCCTCGCGGCAGGGAGACCGCTCATGCGTAGCGTCAGCCTCGTTCTCGTCGCTCTTCTCTGCGCGGTCGCGGCCCACGCTCGGCCCGAGCTCACGAGAGCCGGCGACGGGGTGCTCCTGACCGCCCCGGCTTACCGCGCGCACTTCGCACCGGAGACGCTGGGCATGTCACTGGAACTCAAAGCGTCGGACGGTCAGTGGCACAAGGTCGCCGTGCGCGACGATGCTTCCACGCTGGCATGGTTCGCCGACGGCGCGGAGCACCGGATCGAGACGGGCCGAGCGACGTTCCGCGTCGATGAGACAGCGGATGCCGTCATCGTCTCGGGTCAGACCGTGGCCGACAGCGTGGTTGGCGTGGTTGCGGAGGTCGTGTACATCGGCGTCGACCAAGGCATCCTCATGGGCGGCCGGCTCATAGTGCCGGAGGGCGTGACGCCGACGGGCGTGCTGTGGTGCCCCCCGCGGATCGGGCTCGATCCCGTCCTCTGGGACACGTACGCATTTCGTGGGCCGGACGGCGCTCTGCACGAGGGGCGCATCGACGCTCTGGGCGCGCCGGGCTACGCCGGGGTGTCCGCCTGGGAGCAGACGGGGGATGTGGTGCCTCGGCTGTCGTCCGCGCAGCCCGGCCTGTTCGTCCGATCGGCGTCGCTCGGCGTTGGGCTGGGCGTCGTGTTCGTTGACTACGATGGCGTCTGGCGCGATACGTCGTCGTTCGTGCAGCGGCACACTTCCGAGGCGCTGTACCTCTACTCGGGGTACATCCCGGTGGTCGGCGCCCATACGATGGACTGGGCCTGGCTGGCTCCCGCGCCCTCGGAGGGAGACCCCGGGCCGCTGACCGAGGAGCTGGCTCGGATGGGCGCGGACCTGCCCCGGCAGGTCGCTGCCGCCCCACCGGTGCCTGAGGAGTGGAGGCGCCCGGTGCCGGACTTCCCCGCCGACCTGCGCCATGCTGAACCGGTCCGCGACATCCGCGATGCCGCAGTGTTCACCATCGACGAGCCGACCATGTCCGACTACGCCCTCGGTCTCGCGCGGAAGGTCGGGTCGGATGTGCTCATCCGCGGCTGGTTCAAGTGGGCCCAGGCGCCCAGTGTCGCCGCGCTGACCGCGATCCCCGAGCAGGCCCACGCCATGGGCGCGCTGTTTGGCGGAGGCATCACCTGCAGTGCGCTCTACGACCGCGAGAACGGCCTGTCGATGGAGGCCTGCCTGGACATGGCCACGCGCGGGCCGGACGGCCGCCTCGTCGACGCGTGGGACCAGCCCGACGTGCGGCATGGCTCGCTCTCCAGCCTCGCCTATCTCGACTACCTGTTCCGCTGGTGCCGCGAGCAGATCGATGCCCGAGCGGATTACCTGTTCATGGACGAGATCGGTGCAGCACTGTCCGCCAACGAGGGGTACGATGACCACTCTATCGCCGACTTCCGCGAGTACCTGCTGACCGTGAGCGACCGCACGCGCGGATGGGGTCCCACCGATCCTCGTTGGCGCGACGAGATGCAAGTCGACCTAGCCGACCGAGCTGCCTGCCCGGATGGGACGATGGCATCATTCGGGTATCGTGCCTATCTCGCGGCCCGTGGGCTCACGGAAAGGGCAACCTCGGGTGACAACCCGTTCGTGGACGAGTGGGGGCAGTTCCGCGCGTGGCGCGACGACCGCGCATGGAAGGGGCTGACGGACCGCATCCGTGCCTACGCGGCCGGGCAAGGGCGCACGGTGTACATCAGCGCAAACGGCATCGCCAAGTACGTCGATCTCCAGGTGCTCGGCGTGTGGGGCCAATGGCTTACCCAGGACGGCCGCGTCGACCTGAGTGAGAGCCAACTGCGGATGTGGCGCGCCACGGTCGAGCGGGGCCGCGACATGGCCGGCGCCCGCGTGCCTGTCGTGCTGTTCCATGACTGGGGCTTCGGCGATCTGCCGTTCCCCTACCTCGGCGTGCCCCCGTCCGAGCGGGAGCTGTGGATCCGCGTCCGCGGTGCAGAGATCTACGCCGCCGGCGGCTTCTTCGCATTCCCGGTTCTCGGGCCGTTTGGCTGCGACGCCGCGCGAGATGGGACGCTACCCGCAATCGTCCGGCAGACGGCCTTCTACCAGCGTCACCGCGACCTCTTCCTCAAAGGGGACTATGTCGGCAGCGCGCGGCCTTCGACCGACGACCCGAACGTCAGCGTCGCAATCTGGCGCGGCGCGGACGAGCGGACGGTTGCCCTCCACGTCATCGACCGTCGCCGAGACGAGGGCGTCCTGCGGGACGTCGCCGTGACGGTCCCAGGCCTGCCGCAGCCGGAGCGGATCGACCTCGTCTCACCCGACTTCGATGGGGGGAGAGCCGGGCGGTGCGAGACCGCCGATGGGGCGTTGCGGGTGACGTGCCCGGGCGTGGATGCCTACGCGGTCGCCCTCCTGCGCTATGCCACGCCGCCGGACCTCTCGTCGCTGACGGACCCCGCGCGCACGTACGTCGTCCAGCTCTGGCAGAGGCCGACGCGGAATGAGTTCGAGGTCCTGCCCAGCGGCCGGGTTCGTGATGCGGCCGAGCTGAACGGGCTTGTGCAGGGGATGCTGCATACGGACCTGCGCAACCCGCCCACATTCCTCGTGAACGCGGAATCGCCCGGCGTTCTGCGCGTCTACATTCAGGCGGTCGCGACACTCGGAGCTCGGCTGCAGCTCTCGGTGGATGGCACCCCCGCGGCCAGTGTGGACCTGCCGGACCTCGATGGCCTGAACGACAGCGGCCGGAGGGAGTATGCCCGCGCCGTCGAGCTGCCCTACCCCGCCGGCCGACACCGGCTGACGCTCGACAACGTCGGCGGCGACTGGTGCGCCACGGAGTGGATGGAGTTCGACGGAGCCATCGGACAGTGGTAGCGCTCGCCGGGGGCTTCGCATTCCCCGGCTGAAGCCGGGGCTCCGATGGGCGGTCCGCCCCCTGGTGGCCCGACCTCGGTTGGCCGCGCCAACTCCCCCGGATGACGGTCAAGGGGATGCAGAGCCTGGCTGTTCGGCTTCGCCGCCACTGCCCCGTAGCCGATGGTGGCGGGCCGTCTGCCCACGGCGACGGGAGCCTTGTGCCCCTCTCTGCTCGGCCTCGCTTCTGCGTGTGAGATCCAGCCCACTGGATGCGAACAACGTGTACACAGGCAGACGCGATCGGTCAGGACCCTTTCACTAGGAGCCACCACTATGCGGAAGATGGGGTTCACGCTCATCGAACTGCTGGTTGTTATCGCCATCATCGCGATCCTTGCCGCCATCCTGTTCCCAGTCTTCGCGAAAGCGCGCGGCAAGGCCCGACAGGCCACGTGTCTGTCGAATGCCCGGCAGTTGATGATGGCGGCGTGCATGTACATCGACGACTGCGACGGTTGCATGATCCTGTCAGCTCACAGGCCGCTCAAGGGTCAGCCGCCGCCCGGCGCCCCGATCTGGCCCGCCTACCTGATGCCCTACGTCAAGAACCAGCGCCTATTCGAGTGCCCCGAGTCGGCGGGCCGAGGGTGGTTCGTCCAGACGTGGGGCGAGCGAGGACGGCTGCCCTATGGTCTGAACCGGGACCTGGAAGACCGCACGACGCAATTGCCGTTCTCGCTCGCCGTCTTCCAGGAGCCGGCGGCCACCATCTTCCTGGCCGACTCCGCGCCTGGGAACACGGCCAACCCAGAGGCGATGCGTGGGTTCCAGGTGACGGCGGATCGCCGACCAAATACGCAAGCCGCCATCGGGGAGGTACACAACGAAGGTACGGTTGTCGGCCTGCTTGATGGACACGTGAAGTGGTACAGGTCCTGCGCCATCTGGCAGATGAGCAACCCGTCCGGGCTACGGTGGACTCCGTAGCCTCGGTGATCGCGTCACAAAACCCGACCGGAGGTCATCACCATGTGGCACAGATCCGCACAGACCCGCACACACCGCACCGCGCTGGGCGCCCTCTCGGCAACGCTTCTCCTCATCGCCTGCTTCGGCATTGTTGCACAGCAGGAGGAGGCGCCAGCCCCACCAACCGAGGGCAAGACCATCCGCTGCGCCGTCATCGGCGGCATGTACAGAACCGGGTTGTGGGAGGACGTCGGGAAGCTGTTCGAGGAGGAGACCGGCTACAAGGTCATCGTCGCCGTCACCGGCCAGCGGCCGAAGCTCGCGGAGGCGTTCAAGCGGGGCGAGGCGGACATCCTGACCATGCACTCGGGCGACATCACCACCAACCTGGTCGCCGACGGCTACGGCATTAACATGCGCCCGTGGGCCCGCAACGACCTTGTGATCGCCGGTCCGCCCTCGGATCCTGCCGGTATTCGAGGGATGACGGACGCCGTAGGCGCACTCCGCAAGATCGCCGAGGCGAAGGCCAACTTCGTCGACACGAAGGGCATCGGCCCGCGCGAGGTGGGACATGCCCTCTGGAACGCGGCAGGCATCTCGCCGGAGGGCGACTGGCTCCTCCAGGATGAAAGCGGGAACCACCTGAACATCCTGCACTTCGCCGAGGAACACAATGCCTATGTCATCGTAGGGCGCTCACCAATGGTTCAGGGGAAGATCCCGGCCGGCAACATGGAGGTCATGGTGGACCAGGCCCCGGAGATGCGACGTCCGTACATCGTGATGGAGGCGAACCCGGCGAAGATCCCACAGGCCAATAGCGAAGGCGCTCACTTGCTCGCCAACTTCCTTCTTAGCGAGCGGGTCCAGCAGCTCCTTGAGGAGAACGGCACGGACAAGTACGGTGGCTTCCACCGAGTGGAGCCCACCGACGTGCCGGAGTAGGCCGAAACGGCCGACCAGGCGGCAACTCGCCGGCCAGCGTCCCGCGCCTTGACCTCAAGTTCCCAGTCGCCTCCCCCGATAACCGATAATGGATGGTTGTGGGCCGGAGGGAGGGCAACGTCGTGCGCGTCTCGGCTCTGCCGGTGGTGATCCCGACGTGGCGGTATGCCGCCGCCGTCAACGGGACCACAGGTTCGCGACAACCGGAGATCCCGGCCATGATTGACTACACTGGCCATGGCGTTGTCGAGCGCGCCACCGAGAGCACCTCCGTCGCTCACGTGATGGCCCATGAGCGCGCCCACCTGGCGCAATACCAGACTTTGGCTCGCGCCAAGGGTCTGGAGGTCGTCGCCGAGGACATCGACATCCGGCTGGAGATGCGCAACGGTGTCCCGGTCGCGGTTGCCGGGCAGGCCACGGCTACCCTCCGGCCGCCACAGGCGGAAGGATCCCCACCGGGGGAGACCACTGCCGCTGACGAGGCCGGCACGGCTCCCAAGGCAGGCGCGGCCGCGGATGGCACGGCGCCGTCGGCAGACCAGCAGCTCGCCGCCCTGCCCGCCCCCGATGAGCGCGAGTTGGAGAGCGCCGCCCAAGCGGCCCGAACTCAGTTAGCCGCCGCCGAGGCCGAGCTACAACAGATCGCTGCGGCCCCCGCCGCTGACGATGTTCGCGCCGAAAGCCGGGCCGAGTCCGCCGCTGCCGAGGCGGAGGCGGAGCTACACGACCTCGAGAACGCGCGCCAGACGTTGCTGCTCTCCCGGATGCTGGAGCAGATCTCGACCGTCGTGAGTGATGCCGCGCAGCAGAGCCTTGGCGTCGCCGCGCGCATCGCGTATGCAGCCGTCAAGCCCGGCGCACCTCCGCAGCCCTCGCGCCTGTCGGTCCTCACATGAGTGGTGCCACCCCTACGGGCGGACGCTCAGAACCGCCGGCCCAAGTAGGCCCGATGAGACCAGCGGCGCATCGGGCGCGTAGGACACGTTGGTCCACGTCGTGCGTAGGTGCGCGGGCAACCGGGCATCGCCGATCAAGCGGTTGGCCCACACGTTGGTGACCGCCACCTCAAGCTCGTTGTCCCGCGGGCGGACCACTCCGCTCACACCTACCTGCCACGGAGCCGTCCAGAGGATGCCGAGGTCCACGCCGTTCAGATTGACCTGAGCTACGTGCCGCACCCGGCCCAGATCGAGGATCACCTGCGACGCACGACCTGGCTCGTCGGGGAGGTCGAAGGTCTTCCGGTAGGTGGCGCGACCGGAGTAGTAGCGGATGCCCTCCTCCGGCCGGCTCGTCCAGTCGGCAAGCTGCTCGAACACCACGGACTCCGGCCCGCCCCAGGCCGGATCGAACCGGACCTCCCACGGGCCGGTCAGCTCAACAGGCCGAGCAGGCACTTGTACCGCCTCAGCGTCCACCGGAGGAGCCTTGGTACCGGTCAGCTCACGAAACACGACGAACACGGACTGGTAGGGCGCCAGCCGAAACGGCAAGGTCGTCCGATCATGCTCCTGACGGTAGCCCGACGCGCTCCGCATCGAGCCGGAGACAGGATCCCACAGCTCCGGCCGGCGACCGGTGATGCGCAAAGCGCATTCCGCACTCACGTCCTGGCCAACACGGTTCGCGACGAAGTACACCTCAGCGCCATCAGCCGATCGGTGGATGTAGTCCACGGAGGCGCCCGCCGGCGCGCCCTCACTGGCGAAGTCGGGGCAGAGTCCGTCGGCCTGGAGGATTGCACCGGGCGACTGCCCCCAGAACACTCGGCCGCGACCATAGCGGTGCATCGTCACACTGCCGCCGTCGCACGGGCCCCACAGTCTGTCCGCCACGCGACGGATGCGCTCGTCGGCACGCGGGTAGCCCGTTAGCCCGGGAGCGCCGCGCGGCTTCGGACCGACGATCGTCCCCCCATCCTCGACGAGCTCCGCCAGCTTCCGGATCACCTCCAGGGGCATGGTCTCCCGATCGGGCAGCAAGAGAAGGCGATAGCTCACCCCATCGGGCAGCACGATGCGCCCATCCCGCACCTCCATCCGGTGCAGGAGCACATCGGCGTTGCAGACATCGTAGTCGCGCCCAGGGCCGAGTGACGGGTCCGTGTGCTTGGGCGTGACGAAGCTGGGCACCTGGTCGCCATAGTAGTAGCAGACGTCCGCCACCGGGAGGCCTTGGGAGAGCAGGAACTGGCACCGCGAGAGATAGGCCACGAACGGGCCGGCCAGGTCCCACCACGTGACGTTCGGGTTGAAGTGCGTCCCCGCGAAGTACTCGATGCCGGGCAGGCCGAAGTGCGCCGGCGAACAGGTGGATGTGTGGAGGAAGCACCGGTTGATGCCCTCGCAGAAGGCGATGTCCGCCGTGGGCTTGAGGTCGGCCGGGCTCTCCTGCCAGTGCGTCCACGCGGTGAACGCCTCGGCGGCGGCGAAGCGCTTCCCGTAGATATGGGCGGCCGAAGCGGTCTGCTTCCCTACATGGTTCTGGCGGTCGGTGTCGACCCAGGACTCAGACTGCCAGAACTCCCCCATCGGCACGTCGTTCATCCCCAGGTTCAGCAGCGCGTCCATGGGGGCCACCTCGGTGCACGGGCCGCCGCTCTCACTGTGCAGGAGCACCCCCCGGCGGTGGCACAGGTCCCGGAACGCCGCGTAGTGATCGGTGGCCAGGCAGTCGGCCAGCGTCCTACGGTAGTCGTAAAGGAAGCGCTCCGAGGTCTCCCGGCTGCCGACTACGTAGCCCGACAACGCGGGCAGATACGGGAGGGGATCGTATCCCCGCAGCTCGCGGAACCGCTCCACCAGCTTCGGCGTCCAGTTGGGTACCCCTACCTCCCAGCTATCGTCGTGGAAGTACCGCAGTGTCGTGCCGGCGAGGTCTCCCGCATCGCGGAGCAGCCGCTCGGCCGTGGCGGCGAAGTGTGCGCGCATGGCCTTGGGGCTGAGCCAATCCACCTCCAGCCCGCCCTGGCCGGGGCTGGCGCACTTCGTGGCATAGCCTGCGGAGACATGAGAGAACCGGAGCACTCGCCACCGACCCGCCGGCACATCCCACCGCAGTCGTCCATCGCTGTCGAGCCGGTCGCTCAGATCGACCACCGCGGATGTGGCAATCCCGTCGCCCGCCTCGCCATCGAGCGCCGGCTCCATGGGGGAGACGAAGAACTGATCCCGACCCGGCCCCGTCCAACGCTCGTAGCGCGCCGGCTGTCGAGCGGCCTTCACGGCCCAGTCGAGCACTCCCGACGGCTCCCCCAACCCGAACTCACATACCTGGACATTCCAGGGGTCGGACGCCGACGCGTTCGTGCACGAGGAGGTGATCAGCAGTCGCAACGCCCGGGCGGATACCTCCGGGAAGCGGATGACAGCGGCGCGGGGGTCATGGGGGTCGTCGAAGACGTGCCGCGCCACCGTCTCGTATCTCTCACCGTCGGGGCTCACCTGGATCTCGACGGCGCGCGGACCGTTGGGCGGTCGGGGGATGACGTGGACAAGGGATACTCGGACAGGCTCTGCGAAGGCCAGTCGGATCCAGTCGGGACGGGCCTCGGTCGGTCCGTCACCCGGCTTCCACCCGTCGGAGACCCAGAAGCTGCCCACGTCGCCGTCGGTGGCCAGCGACGCCGGGTACTGCGCTTGCGCCGAGCTGGCCGAGACGTCCGGATCGCGTATGCCCAGATCTCCCGGCGGCACGGGAAGAGCCAGGACGGCTACGTCCTGGGGATCCGCGCCCTGCGGGAGGGGCAACTCGGTGAGAAGGTCCGCCGGCCCCTCGAACACAAGCTGACTCGATGCGAGACGCCGGCACCCCAGCTCCGGCGTCACCCACGGGCCGCCACAGTCCCAGCCGCTGCACAGGTTCACACTCACTTCGAGCCCCAGGCGGCCAGCCTCTCGCACCGCATGACGGAACAGCTCGCGCCAGCGCCGGCTCATGAACCCGGGCCCCGGCGGCACGCCCTCGCCGCCCCCCGCGTCGAATAGCAGCACTCCGCCGAACCCCTTGGCCTTCAGCTCCTCGAGATGGTGGGTGATGGCCGGGCGGGTGACCTGGCCGTTCAGCCACCACCAGTAGACGCGTGGCCGCGCCTCAGCAGGGGGATCCGCGAAGCCCTCGGCGAGGTCCATGGTCGGAGCGGCGCTCGTGCACAACTCGGCGGGCGTGCCGATCACGTTCCTCGGCGCGGCGCCGCAGGCGGTGGTCAACAGGAGCACCAGGAGCACGGCAAGGTGCGACACCAATGTGAAGCCTCCTCTGCCCGCCTCGGCAGCAGTGGGATGAGCCTGACCTGGACTATACACGAAGCTGGGTCCCTCACCCCGGCCCTCTCCCACAGGGAGAGGGGGTCGTCCACCTCTCCCCTCGGGAGAGGTTGGAACGACGGATGCTCCTGTGTCGTTCCGGGTGAGGGAGCAACCCAGGCCAGGTGCGGCCCCCGCCAAGCGGAACGCCCTGTCCCCGCACGGTCCGTACTCAACTGGCATCACACGGCGGTGTACTCATCCAAGAGCCGGCGGTACAGCCGGTACTCGTCGAGGGAGATGTGCGGCGGTGTCTGGTGGTCCACGCTCGGGATGAAGCCCCCGCTGCGCATGAGTGGGGTCAGCCGCTCGAACTCCCGCCGCAGGGCGCCCTCGCCCTTGTCCATCACCATCTTGTCGAAGTGCCCGATCATGCACAGCGTCGGGAATTGCTCCCGCAGGGCCATGCCGTCCACTCCGGCCTGCCGCTCCAGAGGCAGCACGCCCCGGATCCCCTCCCGGAGCAACCACGGCACCATCTCCGTCACGTCACCATCGGTATCGGCAATCGGGATGACCCCGAGGTCCAGCAGCCGTGGTATGACCTTACGGTAGTAGGGCGCGATGAACTCGTCGAAGTGACGCTCGGATAGCATGGGCCCGTGGTTGTAGGACATGTCCTCCGCGATCGTGGCGAAGGTGGGTATGCACGTTCGCGCGATCTGTTCGATAACCCGCACGTTGAAGTCCGCCAGGTCCTGGTTCATCTGATGGATCAGCTCGGGCTGGTCGTAGAACGCCAAGCTTACGTTCGAGAACCCCATGAGCGTCCGCGGGAACCAGAAGAAGCCCTCGAGGGTGACCCACACCACCACATCGCCGCGCGCTTGGCGATCGCGCCACGGCGCCATGGCCTCGATGGCAGCATCGTGTTGCGGGAAGAGCGAGGGACGGACGCGGAGGTAGTCATCCATGTTCGCCACCGAGCCGTCGATGTGGTGCTGGACCGCTTCGATGGTTGGGTCGGTGGTCGAGAACCAGAACTGTTGGTAGGGATCCAGGCCGAAGTAGTCGTGGATCTCGAACACGGTCTGCGGCGCGTCGGGCAGCCCTTGCTGCCGCCAGTTGGCGATGGTGCGGTCCCACCACATCGCCCACTCCCACCGGGGCAACCGATCCACCGGCTGGAAGTCCATCACGGCGCGGAACCGCTCGACGTGGTTCATCCTCAGTGCTCCCGACTGGTCGTTCCGAAGCGGTTCGCAGCGCTGCGCTGCCCGACCTCTACGGCAGGCGGCTGGGCGTCATAAATGACGCCCCTACGCCTTCGCCATGTGCCGTCGGTTGGGCGCCATGAATGACGCCCCTACGCGTCGGTCATGTGCCGTAGGGGCGCGATTCATCGCGCCCTGCCCGCGGCGAAGGCAGGAGTCGAGAGGGCGGGGAACAGGCAAACCCAGCGCAACCCATGCGGAGGTAGCCATGCGCAACATCGGCATCGAGTTCCCCGAGAAGGGCCAGATGGGGTTCTATGAGCTGGGTGAGCCCCCGGGCATCGGCCCCGGCCAGGCCCTGCTGGAGACGCTGTACTCCGGCATCACGAACGGCACCGAGCGGCATGGACTGATGGCCGATCACGGCTATGGTGGCGGGTACCCGGGGCGACACGGCTATCAGCACGTGTGCCGCGTGGCTGCCGTGGGCTCCCAGGTGACATCCCTCCAGGTGGGGCAGACGCTCTTCCTTGGGATCTACGTCGGCCATCGCGGGTGGCATGTGGTCGATGCAATGCCCCAGCCGCCGCTCTCGATCGTGCTGCCGGATGACGTCGACCACGCGTCCTGCGCCTTGCTGGGCGTGGCGGGGGTTGCGCTGCGGGCAGTCCGGAGGACGCGCGTTCACGCCGGGCAGCGGGTATGGGTGGTCGGGCTCGGGCCCATTGGGATCTTCGGCGCCCAGTGCGCGCGTGCCGTCGGCGCCCACGTCACCGCGTCCGACATGGTCGACGCACGGCTTGAGGCGGCTGCGGAGACCGGGATGCACCGCGTGGTCGACATGCGCGAGGAGGATGCCTGGCAGCGGATCGTCGAGGGCGGGCCCTATGGCGTGATCTTCGACGGCTCGGGCTATGAGCGGCTGTTCCACGATGTCTTCGAGCGTGGTTTGCTGGCCCACCAGGGCGCGATCGCGGCGATCGCCGTCCGCGGCGTGACGGCATTCCCGTGGCCGATGCTGCATGGCACCGAGGCGGCCATCGAGGTCTCCTGCCACTTCTCCGTGGATGAGCTGGCCTGCCTGATCCACTTCCTGCGCACCGGCCTCATCCGCATCGAGCCGATCATCTCTCACAAGGTGTCGATCGACGAAGCTCCCGCGGTCTATGCCACCATGCGCGACGACCCGCGGGCGCTCTACGGCGTGGTGTTCGACTGGAAAGGATGAGAGGGCTCCCAGGTGAACGAGGTCACCGAGGGCAGATGCCGGAGACGCAGCGATCGGTAAGTGACAACCCAAATGGGGCCCCCTCCCACCCTCCCCCGTCCAGACTCGGGGGAGGAGTCGCAAAGCCCCCTCCCGATCGCCGCGGGAGGGGGTTGGGGGAGGGTCCATCACCGGGCTATGACGTGGGGAGGTGGCGCTCACGCGAAAGCACTGGCGCCCATGGACTCCAGCGCTCCTGACATGCTGCGCGTGTGCTGTGGTCGTTGGCTGTCGAGGACGGCCGGGCGTCGAGGCGCCCCCTCCCGCGGCTGAGCGGTCCCCGGACGCATCTCCCGCTACCGTTGAGGGGTCGGGGCCGGCCGCCGATGTCGTCCGTCCCGCCGCCAAGGGACGCATCGCGTTCGTGCGCGACGCGGGCGCCCCCAGGGGGAGCTATGGATCATGCAGGCCGATGGCTCAGCGCCCGAGCGGTTGACAGAGTGCACCATGGGCTCCATCGCTTGGTCGCCGGATGGCAAGATGATCGCCTTCTCGCGCAGGGACGATCCGCGCTCAGGGGATCCTGGGAACCAGGGACCCGGCGACAGCCTGTGTGTCATGGGTGCCGAGGCGGGCGAGGTCAAGCAGCTCTCCGATGCCGAAGCCGCGAGAACGACGAGCGACCCGGCTGCGACGGGCGTGCAGCTTTCCTATGCGCCGTGGGACCGGAGTCCGTCGTGGTCGCCCGATGGCACGCTGGTCGCGTTCGAGCGCTACTACGGGGATCTGGAGGGGCTACCGGACATGGGAGTCTACTCGGCCAACGTGAGGACGGGAGCGGTGCGCGAGGTGAACGTCAGCCATGCGCTGAGCGTGGCAGGCCTTCCTGAGCACGCCAGCTTCTCTCCGCGCTGGTCGCCCGACGGTAGCCTCATCGCGTTCGAGGGCCTGAGGGGAGAGGGGTTCCAGGCGAGCCGCCATATGTGGACGATGGAGCCGGACGGCCGGCACGAAAGGGAGCTCACGCATTTCGAGCTCGCGAGTGACGGTGCGTTCGAGTGGTCACCCGATGGGCGATGGATCGCCTACGCGGCGTACCTGGAGGGTGGGAATCGCGTTCGCGTGGTTGGGCGCACGGGTGAGGGGCGTCGGACCCTCGCTCGCGTAGACCGGTGGGTCGAGTCGATCTCCTGGTCGCCGGACGGCCGAGCCCTGGCGATCGGCTCGTACGGGGGCGCTCTGAAGCTTGTCGACGTGGCGAGCGGCGATGCTCGGACGCCCGTAGAGAAGCTCGTTGGATGCCAGAGCCCGGCGTGGTCTCCGGACGGAGAGTGGCTGGCTTTCGAGGGCAAGGCCGACGGCGACGCCGAGATCTGGCTGCTGAATGTGCAGACGGGCGCTACCACCCAGCTCACGGACAACTCCGTCGATGACACATCCCCGCAGTGGGAGCCCGCCGGCGTTCCTGCGGCGCGGTGAGGGTCCACGCCCGGCGAAGGTGCCGGAAGGAGATGTGATGGCACCGGCGGAACCCCGAACCTCGGTTGGAGAGCCGGTGGGCCGGTAAGGCGCAAGACCGTGGGGGCGCCGGAGTGGGCGGCGGGTGTGGACGTGACGTAGTGCGCGATGGGGGCGTTCGCCCATGGTGTGTGCCCAGTGCGGTCGAGACGTCCCAGCCGGTGCTGAGGCGTGCCCTGCATGTGAGAGCCCCGTGGATGTGAAGCTGTCGGGCGGTGCTCCCGGCGCGCTCATCCCTCCGCCAGCACCGGAGGATGCGACGGACGCGTTCGAGCTGCCTCCTCCCGTGTTCGAGATTCCGCCGCCGATCCCCGAGCCATCGCCGCCGCCAGCCCCCCTGGCGGAGCGCGTCGCCGGGTTGCCGCCAGTGTCCCAGCCGCCGGAGGCCGACGAGGTCTTCGTCTCCGGTCCGTTGTTCGACGATGGGACGTGGGGCTACCGGCAACCTGCCGCGCGGGACTGGTCCCCGAAGGCGTTCTGTGTGGGGCTCTGCGTGATCTTGCTTGTCGCAGGCGTCCTCTACTGGGCCAGCAAGGCGGGGATGGAGGCGTCAACCAGCGTGTCAACGGGTCCGCCGCCGGGGTTCGGGATGCCCGCGCCTCCGCCGCCCCCGCCGCGCGTCGAACCCGCGAGCACGGCCGGCTGGGCCCAGACGCCGGGTGTCGGCGATGACGATACGTTGGTGGGCGTCATCGAGAGTGTCCAGGCGTCGCCGCGCTTCCTGACGCTCAAGGTTGGGAACCCGTTCGCGGAGATGCTCGGCGGCGCTTCACTTGCCGCGGAGGCCGCCATTGTGGAGTCGGTGCCGGGAACGTTGGCGTCCATCACGCCGGGACAGTGGATCCGGGCGCAAGGCCAAGCGCGGCGCCTCACTGTGGACTGGCTGGCCTTCGGGGACACGACGGCGACCGTGATAGGCCCGCTGGACGGGAGCGTGAGTCGGGTCGCGGTGCAGGGGAAGGTGGTGAGCACCTCGCCCGTGATCATCGAGTCGGGCGCGGGGCTGGAGTTCGAGCTGGCCCCGCGCGCCGATGGCGCATTCGCGAGGCTCACGGCGGCATCGCCGCGGGACGCGATACGCCCGGGCGCGGATGTCTTCTGCCACAAGGCATTCGGCGGAAGTCCTGAAGCCTTCGTGGCCGACGCAGTGGTTTGCGGCGTGAGTGAGCGGCAGTGCGATCTCGCGGCCGGATGGTTCGCCGCGGGCCGCGTGCTGTCCGTTCAGGGCATCTCCGGACCCTTCACGATCCAGGAGTTCGGCTCCGGTGGTCAAGCGAGCGGCCGCCGGGAGATCCGACTCGCCGGCGGAGTGCAGGCGTACCGACTTACCACCGCGTGGCCGGGTGACCTCGCGTCCGGCGTCGATGTCCGCGCCGTGGGGCTTCCCGCCGCGATGGATGCACAGACCGTGTTCGCAGGCGCCGCGAGGGTGTCCAGCCCCGGCGCCAAGCTTGTGTCCTACGGTCCTGCGAATGGGCAGTCCCAGGCCACGTTCGAGCTGTGCGGGCAGGTCACGTCCACGAAGCCTCTGACTGTCAGCTACTCGGACGCCTCGGCGCTCACGGCCACGGTGGCACTCAGCCCTGACGCGAGCATCACGATAGAGCGCGCGATTGGGTTCGACGACCTCCGGCCGGGCGATCGCGTGTGCTGCTATGGCTCGCGGAGCATCCGGATCACAGCCGGCCAGATGGCCGGTGGCCCGTTCGGCGCCGGGCCGGCCGGATCCCAGGCGTCCCCAGGCCTCGGTCCCGGGCTTGGCGGCACCTTCACATTCGAGGCGCGGCAAGTGGTGCTGCAGTCGCGGGCCGCTGCCGAAGCGCCCGGGAGGTAAGCCACCCCTACTCCACGACAGGCCCGAGGGCCCCGACGGTCACCTTCGCGCGCACGGGCGTTCCCGCGGCGTTGCTGGTCTCCAGTCGCATCGGGCTGGCTCCGGTCGCGAGCCGCGCAGTTCCCTGCGGCGTCACCTCCGCGATCACCTCGCCATTGCGGCCGTACACGCGGCAGCCTGCCTCCGGGTCGTACTCCAGGTACGCGCCCGTGGGTATGTCCGCGGGGAAGGTGACCTCCGCATCCCCAATGGCGACGCGCGGGCTCTGGAGAACGGCGTCGGCGAGGGGGACGGCTCGGACTGGGCCAAGGAGCACATTGGCCGACTCGCCCTGCGGAACGCCGTTGCACCAGACCGTCAGCGCCTCGATCACCGGCCAGTGGACGGACTCGCGGTAGATCGAGTAGGCCCAACCGTAGGGCCACGAGTAATGGGCGTAGTCGTCTGCCGTCGTCTCGATCAGCTCGATGTAGCGCCAGCCCGTAAAGCCCACCATCACGTAGTGCTCGCCGATCCCGCCGGTGATGTGCTCCGGGCTCTTGAGCTGGAAGTTGAGGATCTCGCCCTTGCCGTCTCCCCGGATCCAGACGCCGAGGGCTTGCGTGGCCGCAAGGTTCCTCGGCGGGTCAAAGCGGATGCCCGCCTTCGCCCACGAGGCCGTCGGCGCCGCGGTGGCGTTCGCCACAGTGAGGGCGATGCTGGGCTCGCCGGCAGGCGTCGCCTCCTCGCCCGCGGTGACTCCCAACGTGACGCCCGCATTCGCCGCCTGCTCCGTCAGGAGCGCCGCATCGGCCGGCAGGACGGTGACCGCATTCGGCGAGTCGTAGGCTTCCGCGGCGCTCAGCGTTTCGACGCGGATGAAGGGCGCCTGCGCGTCATAGGGGTTCTCGACGCTCCACGTGTTCCGCACGCCATCGGCCGCGTCCACTCGGTGACCCGAGTACCACGCGCGACGGAACGACGGATGGTCGGGACTCGCGTCCACGAGTCGGAACTCGCGGCCCGGCTCGCGGAGGGCGCGCTTCACGCCTTCGGGCACGTTCCCCGCGTGACGCACCTCCTCATAGCGCTTCGTCAGCTCCGCCAGGCGCTGATGGCCCGGGTTGGCCGGGTCGTAGACGACGTTCGACAGTCCGCTATCGGTCCCGATGGCCTTCGCGCAGAGGTACTCGATGTCGTCGGTGAAGGTCGGCTCGCCGTCCGGCCCGCGCCAGTTCCAGAAGGCCCACCAGCCGAGGTTGTTCGGCAGGAACATACGGTCGTTGACCTCATTGGCGCTGACATGCATGTCGACGAACTGCTTGTGGCTGCGGCTGGGGCAATCCCATGCGCCCGTGCGCGAGCGGACATACCAGAGATGGTGGTGGAAGGTGCTCATCTCCATCACCGCCGGGTGGTCCAACCGCTGCCATAGCTCGAACACGAAGCGCGAGCCGTAGTGCCACGCCCACTCGTTCCCCGCAAGGATCCCTTCGCCGTCCAGCGCGTCAAGGTAGATCGTGTCGAAGCCCGCCTGGTTGAAGAGGTCCGCCTGGCGCTGGATCACCTCGGTGAAGAGGGTGGTCTCCGGGTCGGGCACCAGCAGGCCGAAGCACTCCTTGAGATGGTGGGCCTTCGCCCCCTTGGCGTGGGGGGCTGCCGTCGTGCCGAGCGCGCCACGCTGGCACCCGGTGAAGGAGAAAGGAGCCTGCTTGTTCACGCCCGTGAAGACGATCAGCTCCTCGTCGACCATGAGGATCACGCTGTTATGGACGAAGAAGCCGGTGATGGTGGACATGGCCTCCGTCGACTCCTCGACCGGCACGTCGGTCGTATCGGCGGCCAGGTCCTGGGCGAGGGTGAACGTCGCGTCCTTCGCGAGCCGGGGGTCGGGGACGGGCGTGACGTACGGGCAGCGCTTGTCGATGAAGAACGCGTATGAGTGCAAGCCCGCGACGATCCCCGCGGCGTGGAGCCGGTCGATCACCCGGCGGAGGCTCGCGACTCCGTCCGGGTACCGATCCGGGCTGAGGGCGCAATCGCCGAACCGGAACGAGCTCCCGCCATGGAACTCGACTTGGTTGAAGCCCACGGACTGCACTGTGGCGATCCACTGGTCGACCGAGTCCTCGGACACGCCGTCGTAGTTGAAGAGGTACGAGCTCCGGTTGTTCGGGCCGTCGAGCGCCCAGGGGCCGCCGATGGGCGAGTGCGGCAGGTCCGGCTCAGCGGTCACGACCTCCTGCATGATGGCGCGCACCTCGCTCTGCGGCGAGGCGACGATGGCCGCGCGCGCGCCCTCAAAGCCCGTGCGCCGGTAGCAGTGAGCCTGGAGCAACCGGCTCGGCCCGGGCATCTCATCGACGTTCGTCTTCAGGTTCGCGGCGAGCGCACACGCGGCGAACGGCTCATCCAGGCTGCCCTGAAGCGAGAGGGGGATGTCGAGGAAACACAGCTCGTCCACGCCGTCGCCGGCGACTGAGAGGACCTGGAGGATGATGTGCGACGGGTTCACCGTGACCTGCACGTCGGCGCGTGCCAGCTCGCCGAACTCGAGCGCGAGCCGGCCGCCCGCGTACGTGGCTCGGCTGACCAGGTGGACGTCCTGCCCGATCCTCACCCACGCCATCGGCCCCGGCTTCGCGAGTACCGACTCCGCGGGCGCCGCCGACTTCGCGAGCATGTCGGTGACGGTACCGTTCCCGTCGAGGTGGATGGCGCAGTGGTCATTCTCGATGGCGAACCCCTGGGCGCGCGCCGGCTCCGCTTGCAGCAGAGCCAAAACGCAGGCGGGCAGTACGGCGAGACACAGACACTCATAGGACACGGAACTCACACCCTTTCCCGCCCGGACAGTTCGCCGGCGTGCTGGCCCGGCCCTGTCTGGAGAACGCGCCGCCCCTCACGCCCGTCGGCCCCTCCTGCGGGGAGGGATCGAGAGGATACCCCGACAATCAGTAGGCGTCGCGCCGGGAGCGCGGCGAGACTACCGACGACATGGGGTGCCGGAATGCTGAGGATTGAGGGCAACAGCAAGCTGGTCATGGTCGGTGACTCGATCACCGACTGCGGACGGGAACGGCCCGTGGGCGAGATGCCCTGGGGCGGGCTGGGGAATGGCTACGTGAACGTCATCGCGGGGCTGCTGGGGGCGACTCACTCGGAGCAGCGAATCCGCGTGGTGAATGTCGGTACCAGCGGCAACACCGTCCGTGACCTGAAGGCGCGTTGGCAGGAGGACGTGCTCGGCCTCGCGCCGGATTGGCTGTCCATCATGATCGGGGTCAACGACGTGTGGCGGCAGTTCGACTGTGCACTGATGCCCGAGCGCCACGTGCTCATCGACGAATACGCCGAGGTTCTCGAGGAGCTAGTCGCGAGCACGCGCCCCCGTCTCCGAGGCCTTGTGCTGATGGCGCCCTTCTTCATCGAGCCCAGTCGCGAGGACCCCATGCGCCGGCTCATCGACCGCTATGGCGCCGCGGTCCGGGGGCTCGCCGAGAGACACGACGCCGTGTTCGTGGACACCCAGGCGGCTTTCGACGTCGTTCTGGAGCATCGCCATTCTTACATGCTCGCGGGCGATCGCGTACACCCGAACATCGTCGGCCACACCGTCATCGCTCGTGCGTTCCTCACGGCAATCGGGTTCGCCTGGTGACGTGCTCGCCGCGCACCGGGAGCATCAAGTGACAATATCCAGGCTGCCCGCCGGCGGGGGAGGCGCATCCGGCTCCTGCGGCTTCGGCCTTCGGTAGATGGGGCCGAGCTGAGGGGGACCGGCGGGTGCGGGAGGCGCGCTGTCCTCAGACGTTGCCTCGGCTGCTGCGGCCGACTGCGTGTCGCCGTTCCCCGGCCCTCCGGCTCTCGTCTGCCCGTTGCCATTGCCCCGGCTGCCGAAGAGCCTAGGTAGCGTGTTCTGTTCGACGGACTGGATCGCGAGCTGCGGCTGGTCGCTGTGGGTCTCGGCGTTGTGCTGCGCGATGGCGGCCTCCCAGGACGCGCGCAGGTTGTGCAGCAGCGGCAAGACCTCCTCGATGGGGGCGGGGTCCTTGCGCATGTTCGCGTCCACCAGCCGCATGAACACGAACTCGTAGACGGCGAGCAGGTTCCTGGCGATATCGCCGCCCTGGTCCATGTCCAGCGACGACATGAGCTCCGATACGATGTTCTCCGCGCGCACGATGGCTTCATGTGCTTCCTTCGGGCGGCTCGCGCCCAGATGGCCCTTGGCTTGCTCGAGGAAGCGGATCGCGCCATCGTAGAGCATCAGCACCAGCTTGCCCGGTGATGCCGTTTCTACGGTTGCCCTCTGGTAATGGCGGTGCGCATTCGGAACGCTCAAGCGCGGTCACTCCTTCGCACTATCGGCTAGCCGTTGCTACTGGTGCTTGACTGTGTCGTCGCCTGCATTACTGCGATCTGCTGCGCCAGGTAGCTCGCCTGTTCCTGTAGCTGGGACAGCATCTTCTCCATGTTCGTGTACTTCTTCTGCAGTGCGGCCTCGCGTTGGCTCACGCGGCGCTCGTATTCGGTGATGCTGTCATCGACCCTTTGGATCTCCTGATCGATACTTCCCCGGAGTCGTACGCGGTCGCCGAGCACCCCGTCGCTCCTGAGCGCGCTGCCCAGGATGTCATTGAAGAGCCGCGAGATGCCCTGTCCCGTCCGCGGCAGGTCGAACCCGAATAGGTTCGCGAGCGAGTTCTGTGTGCGGCTCGTGTCGTCGAGCATTACCTGATAGGTGGAGAGGTTCCCGTTGAGCGCGGTGAACACCATCCGCCCCTCGGAGTCGAAGGACGCCCCGATGTTGACGGCGTCCAGGAACTCGTCCGTGTCCCCGACGTCCAGCCCGGCTCGGTCCAGGAGCTGGAGGATGTCCGCCTGGCTGTAGGTCGTATTCGGCTGAAGGGTGATCGTGCTGGAGTCGTCCACGCTGTCGCCTACGCGGAACGTCAGCGCACCGCCGTCGGGAATGGCGATCCCGCTTGTGGCCGACACCTTCTGAGTGGAGATGGCCTGGCTGCCGCTGCCGCTGTAGGCCTGCGAGGCGAACAGGTCCAGGACGTCGTCTTCCATCTCGCGGAGAGCGTCGAGCAGTGTGGGGATGTCGCTCAGCTTCGCCAGAATCTCCTCGGGGTCGGTCGAGTCGTAGACCAGCGTGCCTTTGGTAACCGTTTCGTTCAGGCTGGTGTAGGTGTCGATGCCGAGGTCTCGGATCTCGTTCGCGCTGGTCGGCAGCCCGGAGACGGGGTCGAGAACCGCGCGTCGCAGTGACGACATGATCCGCCGGTAGGCCCCGTCCGTCCGGATCAGTTCCTGCTTCTTGTACTGGTCGTGGAGGGAGTCGTAGTCCTCGATCTCCGCGAACGTCATCTTCGCGCGTTCGTCGTCAGTGAGCGGCGTGAGGTACTTGCGCTCTGACGTCGTCAGGACGGGTGGGTTGAGGCTGTCCACGATCGCGTTGTACTCGGCCACGAAGTCGGCCAGCGCCTTGACGCCGCGATCGGTGTCGACGTCCACATTGATGGAGACGGGCGAGTCGCTCGCCGACATCAGTGTCAGGGTGACGCCCTGGAGCACATCGTCGACGACGTTCTTTGCGCGCAGGTAGGTCGTTCCGTCGACAACGACCTTGGCATCCTTGCCCGCATCACCCACATAGCGCTGCGTGGTGAGCTGCGACGCGACGGAGTATTTCACCGCCTCGAAGAAGTTGGATGTGTCACTAGCACTGCCGATCCGGATCCGGTTCGTGTTCGTCAGGTTCGCGGGGTCGTCGATGTCGTTCCGGAGTATCAGCCGGTCCGTGGCGCTGTCGTAACTGGCAGCCACCAGGGCGCCCGAGTCGTTGATCCGATCGAGGATGTCCTGCAGGCTGTCCTGAGCGGCGTCTATGTAGAGCCTGACGCCATTGATCGTGAAAGTACCGCTCGTCACGACTGTCGATAGGTTCGTGCCCGAGCCACCCACGGCTACGGACAGGTCGATCTCCTTGTTGTCGACACCGGCCGTTGTCTTGGCGCCGGACACTGTGGTGAGCTTCGCGATCCGCAGGAAGTTGCTGGTGTCTCCGGCGGAGCCGAGCTGGACCTTCCCCTGGCTGCCGAGCGTCGTCGAGACGAGGATGAACCGGTCGTCCTCGTCGTCATAGCGCGCAATGACGCCGGCGCCGGAACTGTTGATCTTCGCGAGGATCTCGTCCACGGTCTGCGTGGCGTAGTCGTCGATGCGGATGGCCTTGCCGTTGATGGTGAAGACGCCGTTCGTTGCCGTGCTCGCCGGAGTGGCGAACCCGGCGGACGCCAAGCTGGCCGAGGTGTCCAGCTTCACGACGAACTGGAAGGTCTGGTTGATCGTCGGGGTCCCCGACCCGGTGTAGAAGTAGGTGAGGGTGCTGCCCGCGAGGTCGGAGTCCGCGTAGGAGACGAACTGGTCGGGATCGGTCGCGCTGCCGCGCACGCCCTCCCCCTGCTGCACGCCGTCGGCGTTCACGATGATGTAGTGCCACGGTGTCGGAGCGCCCGTGTAATTGTAGATGGCGTAGTATGTGCCGGCCTTGGCCTCGCGAAACAGGCTGTCGAAGTCCACGCCCTGCGCCTGCCCTACGTCAACCCCGCCGTCCACCTTGGTCACCGTGTCCACGCCTGCGGCCAGCTCGGCACTCGTGTAGAGATGCTCCTCACCGTTGACGAACGACTGGTTGTACCCGGTCCCGTAGAGAGTGCCGCCCTCATAGAGGTAGTTGACGGCCACGCCCTCCACGCCCGTCGTGGTGTGGAACTCCGGCGAGCCCCCGTGCAGCGGGATCACCGTATCGGCCACGGTGAACTCATCCGTGGAGGCGGCGGTCACCAGTGGGGCCCCTTGGGGCGCCGCGTAGGTGAACTGCGATGTTCTCAGACCGAACAGCGTCTCCGAGATGGTGCCGTCGATGACCTGCGATGTGTCCCCGATGCCGAAGTCGTAGCGCGGGTCGTCCGCCGTGACGCGGATGCGGCCATCGATGATCTCGGCCGAGAGGCCGTCCACATCCCCGCGAGGCACTACCCGCAGGTCGTCGAAGTAGGTGTCATCGGCGGAGTCCACCCGGAATGTCGCCCCACCGCTGAGGATGACGCCGCCGGACGCGGAGTCGAGCACCGTGCCCAAGTGGGTTCCGTCGATGCTGACCGTCATTGTCCTGTTCTCCACCGAGAACTCATACCGGTGGTTGTTCGCGATGCCCGTGAAGCCCGCCGGAACGGCGAGGATCTGGAGAAGCACATCGCCCCCGCCAACGTTGTAGTAGACGTTCACCCCGGCGTCCGTCACCTGGACGCGGTAGTGGGTCCCGGCCGTTGGGTCATAGCGCAGCTCTGCCTCGAGCGATGTGCCCGTGTCCACTTCCCCGTTGAACTCGATGCTGTAGTCCGTAAGCGTGCTCTCGCCGAACCGCGCGCGGTCGGTGCCCGGGTTGGACACGCCCGGCTGATGCTGCAGCCGCTCGCTGGCGGCATGCTGCGTCCAGGGGTCCGCCCCGGTGAACTCGTAGCTGATGAGCCCGCCCTCCGTGATGTCCACATCCGCGAAGTCGGCGAACAGTCCCGCGTTCCCGTTGAAGAAGTTCATCAGCTCCTGGATGGTGCTGACCGTGCCGGCTTCGGTGACCACGTTGCGCAGGTTGGCTGCGAACGAGCTCGGTGACTGCACGCCGAAGGTGCCCAGGCCGGATGCAAGCAGCGCGTCGTCGCCCGCGGCAGTCATCAACGGAACGACCCGGACGTTGTCCCAGTAGACCTTCTCGCCATCGTCATCGGTGCGGAAGGTCGTCTGCCCCGCAGTGATGACGCCGCCGGAGGTCGTGTCCGTGACGACGCCCAACAACGAGCCGTCCACGAAGGCGCGGACGCTCGTGCCCTCGACCTCGAAGCGGCAGTTGTGCCGGCCGACCACGTTGAAGCCCGCCGGCACGGCGATGGTTCCGACGAGCACGTCGCCGGCGCCGATGTCGTAGTTGATGTTGATGCCGGCGTTGGTCACGTCCGCCCGGTAGGTGTTCCCCGTCCCCGAGTCATACCGCAGCTCGACGGACAGCGTGTTCGTTACCGTGGTCGCCAAGGTGCCCTCGAACTCGACGGCATAGTCGGACCACGTGGCATCTCCGAGGATCGCGCGGTCGGTGACGGGGTTTGCGGCAGCATTGGCGTGGTACAGCTTCTGGCTGTCGACTGAGTACTTCGCGGCATCGGAGAAGGTGATCTCCCCGCCGGCCGTCTTGTCCCCGTCCGCGAAGTCGGCGGCGAACAGCGCCAGCTCCAGCCCGACCACTTGACTGCCTGTGGGGGCCGAGGTTACAACGGCGTTCCCGGAGGCCGGTGTCAGGGTGGATTGGGACCGCGTGAGCTGGAACAGCTCGCCGGCGATGGTCCCCACGTAGTCGGTGTCAGAGACGCGGAAGTTCATCCCCACGACGTCCGCCCGGAGCTGCACGGCTCCGTTCGTTGTCAGGATAGCCGACACGCCGCTCACCTGGGCGTTCACGGCATCGATGAACTGCCCGACGGTCGGCGGGCTCCCGGACAGCGTCAGCGTCTTCGCGCTCCCGTCCGGGAACGTGAACGTGAAGCCGCTCGTACTGGTGATCCCGCGGCCGATAGCACCGTCGAGCGCCGTCGCGCGCGTCAGGCCCGTGACGGCGGATGTGATCGTCGCCACGCTCGACGTGTGGTCCTCGTAGCCAAGAACCTTCCGTAGGACGCCGTCGATGTAGGACCCGCCCGAGTAGAGGGTAAGGGCATCGTCGTTGCCTTCGGCCTCGACGACCAGGCGCCCCTCGTCCAGGTAGGCGTTCACCGGAGCCCCGCTCGACTCGATGGCGGAGATGAGGTTGGCAATCGTGCTCGCGCCCGCCAGCCCGAGGACCGAGTAGACCTGGTTGTTCACCCGGATGCGCAGGCTGTTCTCGTTCCCAGCGCCGATCCCCAGGCCGGCCAGCGTCGTGGCTGAGGTCAGGCCCCCTACGGTGCCGACGACCATGCCTCGCTTCCCGGCCGATGCGGCGACGACGATCGGGGCGCCCGCTGCGCCCTTGGGACTGTCGGCCGTCGACTGTGCGGCCGTCGCGCCGAAGAGCATCCGCGCGATGCCGTCTGCGTAGTTCGCATCGGTGATCGTGAAGTTCCGGCCGCCATCGGTCGAGGTGAGCTGGATGCGGCCGCCGACGAGCTGTGCTACGACACCAGTCTGCGTGGAGTTGACGGTGTCTATGAGGTCCTGGATGCTGCTGTACGTGCTGAGGCCCGACAGCGTGTAGGCCCGCCCGTCATCGAGGGCGATCGTGAACCCAGTCGTCGTGGCGACGCCCAGCGACTGAAGGGAGGTACTCGTCGTCAGGCCATCTACGCCGCTGAGGATGTGGGCCCCGGAAGAGGCGGCTGTGAGGATCAAGCCGCCGCTCGTGGCCACGCCCTGGGTAAACTGGCGTCCGCTCAGGCCCAACAGGCCGGCGGCCATGTCGTCGGCGTAGTTCGCGTCGGCGATCGTGAACGCCACGCTCGACGAGTCCGCGCGCACGGCGATGTGCCCGTCGTCGGTCAGCGACGCCGTGATGCCCGGCACGTCGGTGTTCAGGTCTGCGAGAACGGTCGCGATCGTCGTCGCACCGTTGTAGGGCCCAGAGGACGATGGCGTGTACCGCGTGCCTTCGATGATGACGCCGAGGTTGTTGAACGTGGTGACGCCGGCCTCGCTGAGAGTCGTGCCCGCCGTGAGGCCTGTCCGCGCGCCGACGATCTCCGCCGCCGAGATTGTGGCGCCACTGAACCCGAACACCTTTCGCGCCACGCCGTTCGTGTAGTCTATGTCCGTCATCGTGAAGTCGCGGCCGCCGACCGAACCAGTGAGGACGACGCGGCCGCCGAGCAGCTCGGCGCGCACCAGGGGCACCTGTGTGTTCACCAGGCCGATGAACTCGTCCAACGTCGTGTCGGCGTTGAAGTCGGTCAGGCGACCAGTGATGCCGTCGATCGAGAACTTCAGGCCCGAGAAGCTCGTGACGCCGAGGTCGCCGAGAGTCATGTCACCGGTGAGGTCGCTTGTGCGCCCGATGATGCGGCCGGAGCGCCCACTGGTGAAGGTGAGCGAGTGGGTGCCTTCGGTCGTGCTGACGGCCGAGCCGGTTGCCTGCGCGAGCCCCGCCGTGCTCGGTACGCCCGACTGCTCGTAGGTCCGGACCACCTGGCTCTCGGCCTTGGCGGCCTCGGCGATCTGGTCCACCTTGATGATGTGGGTGCCGCGGACGGCCTCGGTCGTGCCCGTGGCTCTGACAACCTTCTCATCCGAGGACGTGATGAGCTTGGACTTGAAGGTCGACTCGAGGCGGAGGGCCAGGGCGAACTGCTGGAGCTTGTAGAGCTCGTCGTTGACCTCTTTGAACGTGTCCTGCTTGAAGGTCAGATCGGATCGCTTGGTCTGCAGGTTCTCGATGGGCTTACGCTCTGCCGCGAGCAGTGCGTCGATGATCCCCTTCGTGTCGAACCCCGAGACGATCCCGTCAATGCTCGTCGCCATCCGCCACCAACTCCAGACACACGTCCGCCCGAGGCCCAGCGTCGCCCGGACACGGCCCAATGGAGGTATCGGCCTGACGCGGCCTTCTCCTTAGCGGAGGAGTGCACACTGCCGCGGGTGAAGCGGGGGCCGGGAGGGGTCAGCGTGCACAGGATCCCTATGTCGTTCTCGCTCCTCGCCTTGCTTGCGGTGGCGCTGCAGTCCGTGGGCGCTGCGGCGGCTGTCGCGTCCGATGGGACGGGGAAGGTGATGCGCGTGTCGTCCGTACGCCCGCCGTTGTGGCCCAACCTCGAGCCCCAGCAGCTCCTGGCTGTCCTCGGGGATCCGCCCGACCGCTACCGTCCGGTGCCATGGCTGGCATGGACCGGCGACCTGGACTGGGCGACCCTGCGAGACCAGCTCGCGGAGATGAAGCAGCAGGGCATCACCGAGTTCTTCCTCTTCCCGATCTACGGCATGGAGCTGCCCTACATGTCCGCGCCGTACTTCGACCGCGTGCGCCAGACGCTTGAGTTCTGCCGTCAGAACGGGATGCGCTGCTGGATCTACGACGAGTACAACTGGCCCAGCGGCGTGTGTGCGGGCATGGTCCTTCGCGACCACCCCGAGGCCTGCGAGGAGCTGCTCTGGCTGAGGCGAGCTTCCGCCGAGGAGTCGGAGCCGCCCCTGCCCATGGAGCTGAGCCGCTCGGGCGGCGCCGTGTGGGGCATCGCGAAAGCACGCGAGGTCCGGATCAACTCCCAGGGCGCCGACTGGGTCACGGCGATGCCCGGGTACCTGGCGACCCTCGATCGGGAGGCCTGCCGCCGGTTCATTGAGTCGACGCACGAGCGCTACCGATCGGAGGCGCCGGGGTTCATGCCGGACGTCATCCCCGGATTCTTCACCGACGAGCCTGGGCCGATGACACGCATGGATCGCGGATGGGTCGGGCTGCCATTCGCCCGCGACCTCTTCGATGACTTCGAGGCGCGCTATGGGTATGACCTACGGGAGCGCCTGGCCGACCTGCTGGCCGACAGTCCGTCGGCGCCGCAGACGCGGTGTCAGTACTGGCGCCTCGTGGCGGAACGGTTCGGGGACGCATACGGACGGCAGCAGCGGGAGTGGTGCGATGCCCAAGGGATCGCGCTCACCGGCCACTGCCTGGGCGAGGAGTCTCTTGTTACCCATGTGCGCATGGGCGGCGACCTGTGGGAGGCGATGCGGCACTTCACCATCCCCGGAATCGACCTCCTGGGGAATGCCGACGGCTACACGTACCCGGATCACGTGGCGTTCTACGGGCCCATCGATCCTCGCGCCTTCCATCTCACCCTGAAGTACGTACATGCCATCGTTCGCCACAGTGGTGCACGGGAGATGATGAGCGAGGCCTACGGCGTGTCCGACTGGGGCATGAACCTCGCCCGCCAGAAGCGGGGCTTCCACTACCAGGTCGCCCTGGGCGTGACCCTGTTCAACGACAACTCGCTGGTCACGAGCATCGCCGACTTCCGCAAGTACGCCATCGCGGGCAAGCACTTCACCCAGCCTTGGTGGCCCTACTACCGGCAGTATGCCGACTACAACGCTCGCCTGGCCGCGCTCCATGCCGAAGGGGAGCCCGTGGCCGACATTGCGGTGCTGTACCCTCGCTCGGCGGTGTGGGCGGCGACCAATGAGGCCGTGCTTACCGGCGACTGGTACCGGGCCGAGAAGGGCCATCCCATCGGCGCCCTGCAGGATCTCATCTACGATCTGCTTGACACGCTCATCCGCGACCAGTATCCCTTCGACTTCATCTTCGAGCCCGTGCTTGGGGAAGCGCGCATCGAGGGCACGGACCTCGTGACCCCCCATGCCCGTTACCGCGCTCTGGTGCTACCGTCCGCGACCGACCTTCCCGGGAAGTGCATGGAGGTCGTGCGCGCCTTCGCCGAGGCGGGGGGTGTGGTCGTCATCGCCGGCGACCCGCCCCAACGCGACGTGGATTCCGGGGCATCGCTGTCTGCGGAGGCTGAGCGAGTGCTTGCAGGCGCAGCCGTCCGACATACGGCCGCCTCAGGCGCCGAAGTACGCGATGCCCTGGCACCACACGTGCGCAGGCCGATCGTCCTGAGCGGGCAGGATGCCCGGGAGTTTGTGTCCTCTTGGCGTCGTCTGGCCGGTAGCGATCTGATGTTCGTCGCGAACATGGCGGACCGGCCGGTAGACGTGCAGATCGAGGTCCTGGTGCCGGGCCCATTGCTGGTCCTTGACCCGTCCACAATGCAGGAGTACCGCCCATCCTCCCTCGGTGCCGGCCACCGGTTCTCCTGGCACTTCGAGCCCTGGCAGGCGTTCGTCCTCATCGCCGGGCCCGCGGCACGGGTTCCGGACGCGGCGCGGCTCCCCGGCGAGCCCGAATGGCTCCACCCGGAGAAGTCTGTTGCGCTCGACGGGGCCTGGGACGCGGCCGTGGAGCGGGGCAACATGCTGCGGCTGACGTGCGAGGCCCGACCGGACCCGGAGAATCGTGGGTGGGCCGAGGGTTGGCACAAGGACAAGAGCCCGGAGGGGTGGATCCAACCGGAGGGGCGGCGCCTGCCGAAGCCCATCGCGCCGGCCGATTCCCCCTGGTACTGGCTTCGGGCGCGTGTGGTGTGTGAGCAAGGTGCCAGCCCCGAGCGCCTGGTGCTCGATAGCCCGGACTTCCTGGAAGCCTATGTCAACGGCCGGGCGGCACGGCAGGTAGTCGGCCAGCCGCTGTGGACCGAGGAGAACGTACAGTTCGATGTCCGGAACCTGTGGATACCCGGTGAGAACTGGGTCCACATTCGCGCCAGGACCAGCAAGTACAACGATCCCAAGATCAGCCCGATGCCGGGGGTGACCGACGCGTTGCTTCAGCCGGCGGTGCTCGTGGGGCGCTTCCGCGTGGGGGCCGAGGGGAATCTCGCGCCGTGGGAGGGCAAGCTCGTTGCCGATGCTCCCTGGGAGGAGCAGGGGCTGCCGCATTTCGCCGGCACGGTCGCGTATCGGCGGGAGCTGAACTGGTCCGGGAAGGGGCGGGTGCTGCTCCACCTTCCCGGATGCCGCGACTCGGTTGAGGTGCGGGTGAACGGGCAGTCCTGCGGCGTGTGCACGTGGGCGCCCTACCTCTTTGACCTGTCTCGCGGGTTGCGTCCTGGGCCGAACGCCTTGGAGATCCGCGTCTCCAACACGCTGGGCCACATCATCCTCGAGACATACGCGGGCATTGTGCCGACCGGATCCCCCACGAGTGGTCTGACCGCGCCGCCCCGGCTGCTCGTGGTCGCCGCTCCCTAGGGAACGCCAGCAGCCCGGTGGGAAGGACCCGGGCTGCCGGCAGTTGCTCGCGTACGGAAGGTACGGCCTAGAGGGCGGCGACTACCTGGATGAGGTACCACTGACCTTCCTTGCTCTTCGTCAGCACGAACGTGACGTCCTTACCTTGCTCCGACTTGGCCGTGATGGACGCACTGCCGCGAACGGCCGCGATCTCGAACTTCACCTGCCCGGAAGATGCCTTGCCTGCGATGATCACCTTCGATGCATCGACGGGCGGCATCTGGGGCGCGGACTCCGCCGGCTTCACGGCTGTGATCCGCGTCCCTTCGACATTGACCGTGGCCCTCTCCCCGCCCAGCAGCTCCTTGGCCGTCGGGACGTCGCCGTTCTTCAGTGCCTCCTGGAAGCGGTTGACGACGGCACAGGGCGCCGCCTTGTTCCATGGCTGCAGTTTCATATACCACTTGATCTCGCCGGCGTAGAACGTGACGGCAACGACCACGATCACGCCGATGATAAGGGTGGCGACTGCACCTTTGCTGAGACCCGCCTTCTTCTTCGGCGGAGCCTTGGGTGCGGCCGGCGGAGTCCCCGGTGTCGCCCCGGGCTCGGAGCTCTGAGCTTCCTCTTGGTCGTCCATTGCGTTCACTCCCATCGTGGGTAACCCGACAAGGTGTTCGGTGACGCGGACACGACTCCTGCTGCGTCCGGACGCCCGGGGCCTGCCCAGGCCCTAGTCGCCCATCAGCTTGCCGACAATGTACATCTCAAGGGCCTCGTAATCCGGCTCGGCTCGGAGTGCATCGATCTTGGCCCGGTCCAGGTCGCGCATGACACCGAGGAGTCGAAGGAAGATCGCGCGGCTATTCGCCAGATGGGCATAGCGCTTCTCGGCCGGCTGGGTCCGCAGGACCTTCACGTCGAACCCGACCATCTCGCCGTTGGCCCCGTACCCGTTCTCTTCGAGGACCCGGACCTGGTTGAACGCCCGCCGTAGATCGACGGCGCCGAAGGCCTTGTCCTCGTCGAACTTCAGGCCGTTCTGGTCGTTGAGGTGGACGCCCCAGAGCTTGCCGTGCCACAGGGCATAGGCCATCTCGTCGGACGGGTCCAGGCCGGCGAGGATGGCATGGGCGCTCTCGATGAGCGCCCCCACGCGGGAGGGGTCGCATGTGCGGTATGCCAGACCGATGAAGTGCCCGGTCGTGGGAACATAGGCGTGGTCCATTGGCTCGTTGGGCTTCATCTCGCCCACGATCCGGACTCCCTTGTCGTACGCGAGGAGTGCGTCGATGTACTCGACCATGCGGCCAACGGCGGCCTTGGCGTCCTTGGCCTCCCGGATGTAGGTCCCTTCTCGGGCGGGCCAGAGGACGATCATGTTCGTGCCGATCATGTTGGCGATGTCGATGGTACGCTTCGAGCGCTCCAGCGCGTAGGCGCGGCACGCGGGGTTGTTGGATGTCACGGCGCCGTCGATGGTCCGCGGGTCCTCCCACAGCCGAGGCGCCACGAACTCAGCGACCATGCCGTGGTCATCCAGTAGCTTCTTCACCTGGGCGGCGACGCGCTCCGTGGTGGCGGCGTCGGCTTCCGCGCTGACGACATCGTCGTCGTGGAACTGGACGCCGTGGTACCCGAGTGCCTTGAGCTGCGCGACTTTGCTCGCGAAGTCCACGTCGCTGCGCACTGCCGGGCCGAACGGGTCGGCGCCGGTGTGGATATTCCAGGGACCGGCCGTGAACCGGTACTCTCTGTGCTCGGACATAGCTTCCTCCCTATGCCGTCCGCCGCGGGACGGGGATCGGAGGGGGAGTTCGCTACCCGGCCCCTGAATCTCCTTTGTGGCCCTTCGCCTCGTCTCCGCCCTCGTCGTCCGCAACGCGCAGGTCCGGCACACCCATGACGTTCAGCCCACAGTCGACGTGGACGATCTCACCGGTGACGGCGCGGGAGAGGTCGGACACCAGACAGGCTGCGAAGTCGCCGACATCCTCGATGGAAACGTTCCGACGGAGCGGTGCGGCACGCTTGGCGTAGTCCAACAGGAGCTGGAACCGCGAGAGCGCCCGAGAGGCTAGGGTCTTGATCGGCCCCGAGGAGATGGCATTCGCTCGGATGCCATGGGGGCCCAGACTGTACGCCAGGTACTGCACGATCCGCTCGAGGTCCGACTTCACGGGGCCCATCGCCCCATAGCCCGGCACGACCTTCTCGCCGCCATAGTAGGTGATCGCCAGCAGCGACCCGCCCGGCGCCATGTACGGCAGCGCCTCCCTGGCAACGGCGATGAGCGAGTAGGCAGACACGCTCACAGCGAAGAGGTACCCCTCTCGTGAAACCTCGTGCATCGGGCGCCGCAGCTCCTCCTTCGGCGCGAAGGCCACCGAGTGGACGACGATGTCGATCGCTCCCAGGGCTTCGGCCGCGCCGGCGAAGAACGCAGCGATCTGCGCGTCATCCGTCACGTTGCACTCCGCGACGTAGGGGGAGCCGAGGGCCTCCGCCAGGCCGCGTACACGCCGCTCGAGTGGCTGACCAGCGAAGTTGAACGCGAGCGTGGCTCCCTCCCGGTGCAGCGCCTGCGCGATGCCCCACGCGATGGAGTAGTCGTTAGCCAGGCCAAGGATGACGGCCCGCTTGCCGGAGAGTAGAGCCATGTTCACGTCCTTCTTAGGGGGACTCGCGGGAGAACGGCCCCTACTGCGGAAGGGGCATGGGCGACCCGGGCGTAGGACGAGAGTATACCAGACCGCGCGCCCTGACGGCCGCGGCGGCGGGGAATGTGCCCCTTCCGCGCTCATGTCCGGGCCAGTAAGTCAGAGGGAGTGCCCGCCTCGTGGGTGTGGCTTCACCAGCACACCGTGTCACCGCCGCGAAGCTTCGCATCGCACAGTGCATTCGTGGCGGCCTCAAGCAGTTCGGCGGCGCCCTTGTGCTCCGGTCGGAGATGCGCGCACCCGACGCTGACCGTCATCCGCCCTTGCGGGAGGCATTCGGCATGGGGGAAGGCGCAATCCGACGCTGCACGGCGCATCTTCTCGCCCACGGTCACGACCGAAACGGAGTCGGTCTCCGGGAGGATGATGGCGAACTCATCGGCCTCGCGTCGGCAGACGGCGTCCGTGGCCCGCAAGCCGTAGCGCAGAACCCCCACAAGCTGGCGCAGGGCGAATGACGCCATCTCGTCACCATTGGCCTTCGCATAGGCGGCGAAGCCGTCGATGTCGACGCAGACGAGAGCCAGGGACCGCTCGTAGCGTCGAGCGCGTGTGACCTCCTCCTGGAGCCGCACATCGAGGTAGCGGTCGTTGTAGCAGGCGGTGGCCGGGTCGATGACCCCCTGACGGCGCAAGTCCTCTCTGGCCTCGTGTGCCTCCTGCCGGAGCGCTGCCGCCTCGGCCACCAGGGCCTTGTGGCGAACTCCGTGTGCAATCTGCGCGGCGATCGTCCCCGCAGCTCCCCTAACAGGAGTTGGCACGCATAGGATCGCATCCGCACCCGACTCGATGGCGCGCACACCGATGGAGTCATCGCCACCCGCGTTCAGGGCCAGAAGGTAGCATTGCGGCAGCTCGTCGGCGATGCGCGAGAGGGCGCGGATTGTCCTATCGGCATCGCCGTCGCCGACGTCGATGATGACGGCGTGGGGATTGACCTCCACAACTCGTGCAGCGATCTTCGACCTGGCGGGGACCACGGCCACCTCGTACCCCAACGCGGAAAGGGCGGCCCCCAGGGACGCCGCACTCTCGGTATCGCGGGTTGCCACAGCGACGGTCAGGGCACCGTTGCTCGCCGATGGTGTCACTGTCGCTCACCTACCCCAGTCCGGCTCGGCGCCGCAGCTCCTGCGGCGACTCGACCATCACCGATTGCACCTCGTCCGCCGACAGACCGGCTGCGGTGAGAACTCGCTCGGCGAACGCCGCGCCGATAAGGTCCGACGGCCCATGGGCGTCCGTGTTCAGCACCCACTGCCCGCCAGCTTCGCGGACTGCCCTCACCACATGTCCGTTCGCAAGTGAGTGCCCCGCGCGCGAGGTGATCTCGACAAGGACACCGTTCTCCTTGGCCGCCCGTGCGTCCTCCAGGCTTAGCAACCCGGGATGCGCGAGGATGTCCACATCCGGGCAGCGCACGGTCGCCGCGTTGGTGCCCGGCGGGACGGGCTCGACGAGCGTCTCCCCATGGACGACGACGATCCGGGCGCCGAGCTCGCGGGCGCGCCGAGCCAGCGCCGGAATCGCGGACGGGGGCACATGCGTCAGCTCGACTCCACTGAGGGCGTCGAGGGCGAAGTGGGCACTGGCGAGCTCGCAGTCCTCACTGATCGTGTCGAGCAGACGCGCCATGCCGCCGACTCCGATGTGGTCTGTCAGTGCGACCGTTCGGTACCCCAGCGCCTCGCATCGGCGCAGCAGCTCGATGGGCGAGAGAACCCCATCCGACAGGAATGTGTGACAGTGGAAGTTGTGCATGCCGTCCCTCCAAGACACGCGCGTGCGCTACTGTACGGGCACCACTTCCTGCCCGATGAGCCGATGAAACCGATCGGACGCGAGGATGTCGGCGAATGTCCGGTAGGGGGTGTGGTCGATGCTCTGCTCCTCGCAATGCTCTCTCAGGACACCTTTCGCGAAGATCGTGTGGGCGAGCCGGGCCGCGCAGCGATCCGAGTAGCCGTCGCCGATGAGTACCACATGGCGGTCTCCGCGCCAACGCTCGATCTGGGCACACTTGCAGTGGCCGGCTTCGACCAGGCATCCGTCCTTCGAGTGAGGGAACGCTATCACGGGGCCGGAAGGTGTGAACTCGATCCGGTTGGCGAACCGTCGCAGATGCCCCAGTCGGTGCGCGGACAGGACGGCTTCGATGTTCAGCTCGAACCCGTCGCTGAGGATGATGAGCGGGATGGCGGCCGTCTCGACGGCCCGCGCAAACGGCACGAAGTCTCGGTCGATCTCGATGGTGTCCGCAAGGTGGTGTCGAACCTCGCCATCGCTGGAGCGGATCGTCCCAAACTGGTGCATGATGCACTCCGATGAGCCTATCTCACCGCGATGAAACCGCTCATCGACTTCGTGCCACGAGGGGTCCGCGAAGCGGGTCAGCACGGCGTCGCATGTGTCGCGGGTCGTGATGGTGCCGTCGAAATCGCAGAACACGACGGCGTTGGCGGCAGTGTCATGCGCCAAGGCCACTGGGTCCTTCCTGGCCCTCTCCGGGCGTTGGCGCGCCGGCGCGTGGTCGTGCGGGGCGGGGGTTTCGGAACAGCACGAGCGCGCAGATGCTCCAGAACAGGCCGCCAACCAGCATCGCGATACTCGCCAACACGAGACGGCGCACCAGCTCCTGGAGCCACGGAGAGTACTGCGCACCTGGGGCGGACAAGGCGGTCGCAGACGGTCCGCCCGGAGGCCCGGAGGTCGTCGTAGTGCCGTATCCGGTGGGGGCAGCCACGACGTCCGCGGGGTCGCTCTGCAGTCCGGCGCCGCCCAGCAGCCGGGTGATCTCACCCCAGTTCTCCGGCGAATGCAGTCGGAGCCGGTCGCCATCGATGTGCCCCTCGCCGGCGAGGCGGAAGGTGACTCGGTACCCGGCCTCGCGAGCAGCGATCAGCGTCTCTGTAGTGGAGGCGCCGAAAGGCCAGCAGAAGGCGATCGTGTCCTTGTCCAGCTGGGTGTCGATCTTCCGTTTCGCCGTCGACAGCTCGTCCAGTACCCGAGCACGGTAGGCCGCGTCCGTCTCCTCTGTCCCGGTGACGGGGTCGACCGTCCGCGTGGTGAGGTAGGGACCGGCAACATCGCGCCCATTGCGCACGCTATGGACCTTGTCATGGGATGCATCCGCGTGGGCCTCGATGTCCACCAGCCCGGATGCGTCCATCTCCTTGCACTCGTCCCACGACAGCCATGGCTGGTGAGGGTTGGTGACGTTCTGTTTCCCGACACGGGAGGTGATCACGAACGCGGTGGCGTGCATGTCGTACTTCCGCAGAAGGGGGTAGACCAGCGTGTAGACGCTCTCGTAGCCGTCGTCGATGGTGAGCAGAACCGTACTGCCCGGCGGCATGGGGGAGGAGACGGCTTCGGCGTACTCCTCGATCGAGAGAGTCCGGATTCCGTGCTCCTTCAGGTAGCGAAGCTGGTCCTCGAACTGCGAGATGAGCATGACGGGCATGTTGGGCTCCAGGCCCGCCTCGTACTGCACGAACTGGTGGTAGGCCACCACGAGCGGACGCTCAACGGGCACGGCGTAGGCCGACGACGACCGCGGGCACACAACAGCGGCAAGGGCCGCGAGAGATGCCAGCACCCGCTTCGCCACACCCATGGCCCTCCTCTTTGGTGGGGTAGGAGCCGCTCCTGGAATGCGAGCCCCATGGAGGATACAGTCTCCGCGCAGATCCCTCAAGCGAGGCATGCCGACTGGGGTTCGCCGTTTGAGGGCAGTGGTAGTCCAGAATCAGGCGGGGCGGCCCGGTGTCGGACCGCCCCGCGGACACGCCTACGGTTCGCGACGCGCGATCATCTGTTGCCCTGGTTAGGCCCCATCATGCCGGGGCCCATCATCCCCGGGCCGCCCGGCCCCATCATGCCGGGACCCATCATTCCCTGGCCTCCAGGGCCCATCATGCCCGGCCCCATCATGCCCGGCCCCATCATGCCCTGCCCCATCATGCCCGTCATCTCGGGCTGAGGGACCACGACGTGCATGGTCGCCGTTCGCGGCGCCGCCGTGCCGTTGGTGGGCTCGGCGACCACGGTCACAGTGTAGGTTCCCGGGGCCACGAAGATGACGTTGCCCACCTCGCCGACGCCCTGGACAGTGATACCATCCGCCTTGTCGAAGTCCCAGTAGACGGTGGCGCGTCGATCGGCGCCCTCGAGGTTGGTGGTCAGAGTCGCCGAGTCGTTCATCGCCACCTCAGCGCTTTCCTCAGCCGGCTTCGGCGTGATCACGTCGGCGGGGTTCTCCTGGAAGAGGCTGATGCTCCGGACGTAGATGCTGTCCTCGCCGTTGCCGCAGACGAGGATGCGCTGGAGCTGGCCGGCCGGTACTCCACGGCCACCATTGGAGAATCGCGAGAACGGGATGTAGACCCGGCCCCAGCCCACGTCATTCGGTTGAGGGGACACTGGCACTCCGAAGGCGTCGATCTCCTCGGCGCCAAAGGTGCCCTTGTCGGTCGTGAGGACGACGCGGAGCTTCGTTACGCGTGGCTTCTCCTCCACGCGCGCGGCTATCGCGCCCATCATCCCGCCCTGGCCCATCATGCCGGGACCCATCATGCCCTGGCCGCCCTGGCCCATCATCCCGGGACCCATCATGCCCTGGCCGCCTTGGCCCATCATCCCGGGACCCATCATGCCCTGGCCGCCCTGGCCCATCATGCCGGGACCCATCATGCCCTGGCCGCCCTGGCCCATCATGCCCGGACCCATCATGCCCTGGCCGCCCTGGCCCATCATCCCCGGACCCATCATGCCCTGGCCGCCCTGGCCCATCATCCCCGGACCCATCATGCCCTGGCCGCCCGGCCCCATCATACCGGGGCCCATCATGCCCTGGCCGCCCGGCCCCATCAT
>Ga0315288_10000425_pt1 | contig 52738 bp, 53 predicted proteins | sample YL17G11_20_MG_FD_203454 | JGI IMG/M metagenome (GOLD analysis project Ga0315288, IMG submission 203454) | Sediment microbial communities from Yellowstone Lake, YNP, Wyoming, USA - YL17G11_20 | ecosystem: Environmental > Aquatic > Freshwater > Lake > Sediment | place: USA: Wyoming | collected... | reverse complement strand
ATCTTTTTACGATCCGTACGAGTATAGTTGATATCATCTTCTAAACAGTAAGGCTGTCTTTCAGTCCAAGAAAGTCCGCCTGCAAGACCAGGATCGCTGGCTACAGCGGCGGTATTAGAAATATCAACCGAGGTGGCAGAGTTGAAAGTAACGATAAGCCAAGTTCCATTGTTAGCCGCGTTGACAGCGTTGGAGATGGTTAACATATTACCAACACTTTGCAGTGTCATACCAGTTAAAGTTGTAACTGTAGCAATGCCAGCAAGTACCGTAGTAATTGCAGCGCCTGTACCAGTTTGGCCCGTAAGTGGGGCACCGTAACCAGAGAATTCTTCAGCTTCAGTTAACGTTTGAGTTTGCGTAAATGAGCCGGCTATATCTAAGGCCTGATTTAGTGCATTTTTTCTAGAAAATCCCATTTTAAGTTCCTATCGATAAAGTTGTACTTAAGTAGTATGTGACTTTATTATTATATTTTAACAACATATGTTGCATAAAGTAAACTTGCACTAATTGGACTAAATGATATTAGATTGATCATATCATATCCGGTACCTGGTCCCGCTGACTCTCCAATAGTATAGTCTATATTTTCATATAGTTCTTTTCCATTATGCTCAATCGTAAGATGAAAAAGGTTTCCAAAATACAATCCATTAATGAATTTATCAGGTGTAAAGAATGTTCTATTAATACCATTTTTTAAACCAATAAGAGGAATTTTTTCTCTCCAAGCATAATTCAAACTGCCAGGAGGATGATGAGAAGTGATATAGCCATCAATACAAGCCATCGCATCATCTCCTATTTCATCGCATCCAATAGCAACACCTTCTGTAAAACCAAAACTGTATAACCAGGCTCTTTGTTCATCACTAAACTGAAGTAAATTAATATCACTATATACTAATTCAATATCTCCACATAAAAATTTGTGCCTAATTTCACCTTTAAGAAGAGAAGACCTAATATCTCCTTCTTGTACTCCTGGAATTTGCATTAAGTCTCTAGTTTGTCCAGCATTAATCGGATAATGAAAAATGCTAATAGTTTTCTTGGGAGACACATAAAATGGAGCTTTTCTATATGGAGGCGGGATGGCTGGATTATCTCCCACTAAATGAAGTGTAGAGGCAGGAGTCCCGGTAATATTCTTGACAATAAAATGGGTACTATATTTTAATGAATATCCAAATTCGCTCTCGCTACTCATGGCTTAGCCTTCTTTATTGAATCTGTCTCTGATGGTAATAGTAATAGTTCTTTCAATATCTGGATTCTCCGCACTAGCTCGACAACCATCAAACAATTTTTCCATTAACGTATCGTATCCTTGTTTAGCTACATCTTGTTTAGTAATTTCTAATGCCTGCTTCATATCTTTACGAATTAATTCTTCATCTTTAGATAAAATGATATTCTTAAGTTGGGCGTCACCCATACTAGTAAGGTTATCAACAGTCAAACGATATCTAACATTCAATAGCTCTTCAATATAATCAAAGCTACCGGTACCTGGTTGATTAACAGAAAAATTTTCATCTTGTGCAATAGTTCGTAAACCGCTATCTATCGTAGTTAAAAGAACGCGAGCATTACTGTCTTGCCATTCGTGCTCTTTACCATAAACATCTTTAAGTTGATTTAATACTTTACGAAGTTTTGCAAAACTTTTTACTTTATTTGAAAGCGCCTCACTAAGAAAAGCCTCACTACGATTGTAGTTTTGCAAACCTCTGCGTGGATTATATTCTGTTTCTTGATCCATAAGACGAGTATCAAAAGCAATTTTATTGAAACCTTGACCTGACTCCACAGACGCTAAAGCTTCTTTTCGAAGTAGCATAGACTGTTTCCTGGCGCCCACATTTTGAGAGCCCCTGGAAATCAAATTGTAAAGCTCGGTAACTTCTAACAAACTCATTTGCCTCTGTCTTTGAATAGATTTCTAGTATTATACCTTTTTATTACACGGGTTACGATTTTGACACGTTATTTTCAGTTTAAGGCATTTCATCTTATAAGAATCTTACAGCTCCCTCTAAAAATTCTGACCCTGGGGAGGACTCGTCCTTTCGATAATTTATACAATTAGTATGGGTGGTAGGAAATTGAGGATGAGCGCACATTGACATTAATCGTCGGAAGCCTTAGATTTAGCATCCAAAACTTTGAAGAATTTATTGTGCATATGTCGCAAAAATTCTTTTTGCTTATCGGTTAATTTCCCATTATCACTACGCAGTTTATCATGAATTTGATGAGATAATTCTTGGTGTGGCTGGAATTCTAAAGGCATTAGCTGTAATTCAAATTGGATACCATCACAATCTAAATTAACATCAGTAACACCTGGATATTTTAATCCACAATCATTGGTGTCTTTTTTGTTTGCTTTAGTAATATTCTTCCCGAATATCTTTTTAAGTAAACTTACAACTTCTTTTGGATTATAGTCTTTAGAAAAAAAGAGCCTACCCCTTACTAAATCGGGTAGCTGTATAGGATCGTGAATATGATTATTCAACATTTTGCGTTTGACGCTAGAATAAGGCTTCATATTTGTTTCTAACACAAAATCTGATGGCGGCACATCCGATAATTTGGATTGCACGTGTTTTAACGCCTTGTTCAAATGAGGCATAATCTGCATGTAAGCTTTACGAAGTTTTTTAGTATCCATATTAGTATGCCAGAAAATGAAATGGCCACTAGATTTCTCTAGTGGCCATTTCGGAACTTACTCAATCAGGCTTATTAGGCGCCGATGACGACTGACTTACGACCTGCTGCACAACCACGTGGGTTGACAATGGCGATTCCGATGATTTCGGAAACAACCCAGCCCAACTTAAGCTGCTTTGGTTCGTCTGCTGGTAGAACTTCGATGTCCTGACGGATTGGCATTACACCAACGAACTCAGGATCGGCTACACCGTAGATGGTTCCTGGTGGAACGATCTTGCTGACCATAATGTCAGTACCCCAGATGTGGGCATACAAGCCGGTCTGTAGAACTTCACGCATGGTTACGGGATCGAAATCACCGCCGCCTACGCCTTGTCCACCACCAGATCCCCACTTGAGGATGTCAGTGAACTCGTTGATGTTCATGAAGTACTTAGTGGTTACTAAGTCCCAACGGTCAATTTGTTGCTTGATTTCGACGAGGTCTCTCTTGAGCAAACCTGCATCGGCGATATCAGTGAGAGTGTTCTCAACTGAGGCAGCGGCATCCAAGGCGGCAAAGATGTTTGCATCTTCTTGAGCCATGATTTCCTGACGTGCCTTTTGAACAGCTCTGTCAATGACATTAAATCTACGACGCTTGACTTCTGCGATACGAACTGTTGGGTTCGCGTAGATTTCGAACTCTGGAACAACTACTCTGTCACCAAAGACTCTGGACTCTGGGCCAGTACCGTTGGAGGAGATAACAACTGCGGCAACATCGATATCTCTATCGTAAGTTGGAATTGCACCTTGTGGAAGTGGATCAACAACCAAGGCACGACGTGCGATACCATGGTAATCCAAGTTTCTACGGATTGGGTTTGCCATTGCTTGTGCAAGTGCAATCTTTCCGTCTTGAGTCATGATAGCGCGAGTAATCAATTCATCACGCTTTTCATCACTCAATGCTGCTTGACCAGCTAGACCTTGATTGGATGGGACATTCTCTTCGAGAATGGCGGCATACTTAACCAATGCCTGTAGTGCATCTTTAAAAGATGAGGCGTTTACTTCGCCTTTGCTGCTGAACATATTCATTATGACTCCTAGAAAAATTTGCCAGTTTAACCAGCTTAAAAACTTACGTATAAAGGATAGGAGGAGTCCAGTAAGGACTTCGAGACTTGCGTCTCCCCCAGCCTCCCGGCCAGAGAAGTTTGTTCAACTTAATTAGTTGCTTTGTGGAGCAAAGTAGATAGTTGCGAACTGGAAGGCTCTTGGTTGAACCGAGGATACGTTTCCAGATGGGCTGTTGAGGGCAGCGACCAAATAGTTTGGAGTGGTTACCAAAGACTGGTTAGTGTTGAACTCAACTAAGCGAGCGACTACGACTGCAAGACCACCATTAGTTACTGGGGCGCCTGTAGCAGTTGGAGTTAGTAAACCAGCGGTTGTAAAGCCTAGAGCATCACCACCAACTAAGGAAGTATTACCTGGCAATAAACCGGTGGAAGGAGTGGTATCTACTGCGTCTAAGGAGACGGCATAGAGACCTGGCTTGTCCCAGCAAGTCATCTTGCCGGAACCGACTGCAGTGTGTGGGCCAAGGCCTGCACTAGTGACAGATTGACCAACAGCGCCACCAACGACAGAGCCGAAGAGTGTGCCGTATCCAGTAATACCATCATCTGATAGCATCAATGGACGAGCGGTCATGCTGGTTGCAGCAAAAGTCTTGGTAACAGCTGGGCGCTTGAACGTACCAGATGCGTTAATGTATCCATCGAATACATCATATGCGGCTTGATCAGTACCAGCCTGAGTGACGCCTGGTTGACCAGAAGTAGTAACGTATTTAAAGGTGCAAACTTCTCCGCCTTTAAAGGAAGTTAGTTCTGCGTCAGCACAATCAAATTGACCTAGAGGCTGAGTGCCTGGTTGTAATAGTTTGAGAGACATTGTTTTTTCCTATTTAATCTTGAAATGCCTTTTACAGGCATGATAACTTACACCTAAACTTACAAAATCTGTAAAGCATACTTCTTTATTGATATGTTTTCAACAAAAATTAATCACTTTATTCACTAAGATACAGGGCTATGCCTAGATCAGTTTCCAAAAAGACCACTTAAACCACCGCCTAATATGCTTTTAGCACTATCTTCTAAAGATTGCCAAGTGCCTTTTTCTGATTGGGGAGCAGGAGCGGCTGATGATGCAGGAGTTGGTGATGCAGGAGGTGATGCAGGAGTTGCGGCTGGTTTATCTTCAAACATCAAATCAGTTTCGGTTTGCCCTGCCTGTAAATCTGCCTGCAACTGTTGTTGAATGTTTTGGGCACCTTTTAAATCTTTTATAATATTGATTAAATCTTTTCTTAAAGCTTGAATAGCCTGAGCAACATCATCAAAATCATCAGATATCAAACCCCATCCACCATGTAAAAATTCCACCTTATCAACTACAGACGTTAAAGCTCCTTTTTGAACAATAACTCTTTGCTTATAAGTAGAGCTACTAAAATCAGATAGGACTTTTCTAATGAAGGGTAGATTTTTTACCATTACTGATCTTAATTCGCTAACAGCTGCGCTGGCACTTTGTGTTGCGGGTTGTTGTGAAATTTTAGCTAACTCTTGTGAAAGGGCTGGGCCAGTTCTTGGCTTTTGAACTTCATCTAAAATAGGTATTACTTTTTTAACTACACCATCTAGTTCGGCAAGAATGCTTGATAATTGTGCAACTGTTTGTAAAAACTCTGGAGAATATTCATATCCAACACCAAAATTAGTATTTGCGGTTAACAAATCATTGACTTCTTTTTGAGCATTTTGATAATCTAAAGCCCACCCTTCAGCATGTTTTGGTAAATGTTGCTGAAGCCAAAGAACACCTACAGCGGCAACAATTGCAGCAATCACCCACGGGAAAGCAGTTTTTTCAATTTTTTTTTTAGAAACCTGCAATAAGCAAACGTCTGCTAACTTGCGAAGCTCATCGTTATCACGATTATCTAATTCATTGGCAACTCGAACTAAAGATAGAATAAGATTCTTCTCAGCGTACTTGCGTTGAACTAGATGGCCATCAGGTTGCTTCATTACCATACGAATTCTAATATTTTGGCCTTCGTTTTCATTTTCTACGAGACCATTTAATTTATCATAAGATGGAGAAACGACAACTGAATCTGGATGAGCATCTTCGATAATATTGCGCTCGTAATCCATATCCTTTGGGCGTTCAGACTTAGTATTATATAGCTTACTGATTTGCTCAATAGTCAAGGAATCGTGTCTCGGATTTGTTTCCGAAAAACTCTTTTCCGTGTGCTCAGCGTGCTCAGCTTCGGAAAGTAATCCTTTCTCTTGGGCAATTTTAACAAAGCTTTCAAAAATTTCAGAGCGTCTCATATTGATTTCTCACCTAAAAGGAAATTGTTAACGATATGCATTGATATGCCCGAATTCATTTGACACTCTCGGCAACATCATCAATATAGTAATCTACCAATTGTTTTTTGGAAGTGAAGGTTTTTGGAAGGAAAATGACTGCACTACCAGGATTATGAACATTAAACCAGTTGATATTGTCTTTAACTGCATCAAAAGATGGTGTATTGCGAATAATATCTTCTTTACCATCTAATCCCGAATATACATCTTTAGTAAATTGTATAAGCATATTTTCAATATTAGAAGGATTATTAATCAGCGGCCAAGATGCTGGCAATGGGGCATCTCCCTTTTTCGGAAATTTAGTTTGTGTAGATACCGTGGTTGGAGGGGGAGCTGTCGGAGCTTCTGAAGGTGATTCTTTGCCGGCTTGATAAGTATGTGTTAATGCACTTGGACGACCAAGAACCGCATTAATTACATCTCCTATTACCATTAGTCCGGCAGAATATAAAGCAATCTTAATTACCCAACCAAAAATTTTAGATAGCAAAGTAGTTCCCCTAGATTTGCTTCTCCCATATCCCTTAAAAAAATCTGAAATATCAGCTTCCTTAGTTAACCTCATTTTTTGGTTTTCATAATTGATAAGGGCCAGTCTAATCATTTTAGCATCATGCATTAGTTCCAATGAACTATATGTTACGTGATCATTTGCTTTAGCGCCCTCTTCTTGTTGCGGCTGTTGTTGCTTCTTCTGTTGTAAAGCTTCATATCCTTGTTGAGCTTCTTGTTGTGTTCCTGGTGTAGCAAATTCTTGTGCAGCAGATTCTGCAGCAGAATCAATTTGCTCTGAAGAAACTTTCTGGCCGCCGCTAATCATACCTTTGACTTTTTCAAACAAAGATTTTAATAGACCAGGGGCATCTATATGAAATACATCCATCAAAAGGCCAAGTAGAAATCCCCATTTACCAAGCCCGATACTTGATAAAAATAACCACAAAGCACCGGGTGCTATTATTCTTAAAACACTAGAGACTGGTTCACCAGGAGTCATTTGAGCACTGAAATACTCTTTAACTTTCTCAAGCAAATCAGACACGAAGCCAGCCGTCTTGTATAATTTTGGCTCTGCCAAAATTGTTTCTACAAGAAGTGTGTCAACACAAAAACTGACTTCACTATTACTAATCACTGACCGCTCCTAGCTTCGCTCATTAAACCTTCTCTAACACGTAAGATATTTCCAATGTTTGATTGTTGTGGACCACCTGCAGTAATCTGTTCCGCTACAGAAGCAACTAGATTAGGGGCGCGGTCTTCCAAAACATTTCTACAATCATTATAAAATTCTTGATACACTCTACCACTTACCGATATGATAGTATATAAAGCATTCATAAGTACTAATGGTAATTTAGACTGTAATTTCATTTGTCCAGGAGTTATGTTACTCATTTGTATTGGGGCGCCTGGAGAATTTGAATTCTGATTAGCTGCCTCAATAGAGGCTTTAACCTGATTGACTAAATTATCAATGGCTGGCTTATTAGCAAGTTCATTATATTTATCTAAGAACGTAGTAATCTGTCCAAAATCAATATACTGTCTATTGAATGGCTTCAAAGTCGCCAATTGTTGAATAGCTTGCGGACTAATTTTACCGGATTGTCCTGGTTGTTGACCAGGCTGCTGACCTGGCTGCGTAGTACTACATTTTGTTTCAGTAATAATCTTTGCCATATAAGAAATGTAAGCTTTGGAATTCGCACGCTGACGCTGGGCTAGACCCTGTGCTCTTTGATTTAGAATATTAACAACGCCACACAAATCAAAATTCTGCAGGTCATCTGAAGAAACTACCTTGCCATCTTTGCCCTTAAATCCAATACCGTTTGCCTTTGTCCAAGCTTCAAAAGCTGCAACCGATTTTACATCCCTAACTAGAAGCGGAATAGTTCCGGCCTGTCCCCACTGCTTTGGATCTAATTCTTTTGCGACTTTATCTAATTCTATATCATCTGGCAGAACAACTTCTGGCTCTTTATATTCTTCGCTGACGCCTAGTCGTAATTGACTGTTAGCATCTTGAATTAATTTGAGCAATTGAACCTGAAATACAACATTAGTTTTTAGATCTTTATCGCTCTGTAAAGAAACTAAATATTGTTTTAGTGTAGTGGGATTAATCCAATAGGCCACTGGTGATCGATCTGGTACAGCAAGCGGTGTTACAATTTCAGTACCAGGCTCAATTTTACAGAACCACCAAGCATTATCTGGTTTAGGACGATTAGAGCGATCAGCGTTTACTTTAGTAGCTATGTCTACTCTATGAGTGACATCAAGCCACTCTACAAAATCGCCCATACTATCCATATTATGACTATTTAAAGAAGTGTTAGCGCTATATCCACTCTTTCCAGAACCACTGCCTGGAGCATTGGGCAACTGATCTCTTAGATTAAAAAGAAGTGCTCTAAGATTAATTTTTTTTTGTTCGTTTGCTTCGTCAGCATCAAAATCTTGCAATGTGGCCGGTAGTTTACCAGGTTGTTGTGGTGCGGTTGGAGGTGTAGCTGGGACGGGCGCAGCTTGGCCTTTCTTCGAAAATTTCTTTTCAAATTCTTCGCCTGCTTGTAAGAGACGCTCAATAAGCTTTTCATCTTCATAAATAAAGGTCATGTTTTAATACCCCGGGTCCGAGCCTAGTAATTGTTTTTGTTGTGCCCAAATTTGCTGTATTATATTATTTGGATCAAGCTTATCTTTTGAAACTTGAGACATCCATTTATTTAAAGCATCTAAACTAACAAGATCGTCTACTAGTATTCTAGCTGAGCTACTACCATCTTGATTCAATTTGACATTAAATCCTTCTTTGAAAGAATCTTTAAGTGCAGCTATTTGTTGTTGAGTAATTTTTGCATCATAATTTTTAAATGAGTCTTGTCCTTCTATAAATCGTGAGTAAGCTGGATGTTGTAAGATATTTTTCTTTACTTCGTCATACATGGCCTTAATAGATTTAACATGTTGAGTTACTGTAGGAGATACTCGCGCTTTATCGGCCGGCTTCAATGCATTAGGATCTACTTGAGCAAATGCTTCTAACTCTTTTAGACGATCTTTGCTATATGATTGAATCTTTAATTTTTGAGGATCAAAACGATTAATGTCATCAACAAAATCAAATAACCCAGAAGCAAATGCAAATGAATTACGAATAGCGGCATTGGTGCGAGGACCCCAGTTACCATCAACCCACTTTTCACCCTTCTTAGGATTACCTACACGATTCATAGTATCCATAACTACACTTAAACGGGTTGGATCGTCTGGTCTTTTTTCTTCTAACTTAGTAACATCGGGATTGGGGTCAAACTCAACTCCTGGTACTTTAGAATTACGCATGTAGTTTTTGGTCAAAAATACACCAAAAGCATCACGTGCCTTAGCATCTTTTTCTTTATTTGGATCTCCGCTATTGGCATCTTGCAAATTAATTTGTGCAGTAACTGCTTGTGCTAAATCTTGAAGAGCATGTTGCAGCGTCATAATATCTATATTACTAACTGCACCGCCGCCCCCAGGTCTCGCGCCTGGCTGGCCCGATCTTCCACCATGTCCTGGTAATGTACGACCTCCAGGAGCAGTACCGCCGTGGCCTGGTAGTGTACGTGCACCTCCGCCCGGACTAGTCGCAGGCGCACCAGCTGGATTAGTCGTAGGCGTACCAGCTGGTTTAGGTTTCGGCAATCCAGTAGATACATAACCCGGCTTCTTTGGAGGGGGCGGGTTAGCTATCTTATAAATTTGCTCAACTAGATCTTTCAGATTTTTATTGGTCATCTAATTATTCCTTATTGAGCATCAACCCAATCTTTTTGGAATTGGTTGACTTCATTTTCAAAAGTTGAAGCATCTTGTTGATAACGAGCGTCCATTGATTTTCTTTGGGCCGGCTGATTTTCAGCGACATCATCAATACGATCTTCCATAGCACTTATTTCTTTAATCTCATCTTCGATCCATTTCTTGGCTTCCGGATCACGTGCAATAGAAAGAACTCCTAAAAATGATTTAAGTCTACTGACTAGTCCTTCTAGTTTCACAATTAATGGATCTGATACTATAGTTTGTGTCGGAAGAGTTATTACTTTTGCTGGCTGATCTGGAGAATCATAATTGCCTTGTTCTGTTGAGACTCTAACATTATCTCTTTTAACGAGCAAATCATTTAGCTGAGTCATTAAGGCTTTAAATTGACCAACAGATGGTGCCACATGCTCTGCCCAAAGTTTTTTGCTTTGTTCATTATGGACCCCGCTATGCCATATGCTATCTTCAAAAGAGCCCGTGTCTGATGCCCAAGAAGTAAAATCGGAAAACGCTTTGCTGAGAGCATTGTAATTTGCTCTGTTAAATGGTCTTTGACTTAAACTATTGGTAACTTCAGCTGCCTTAGTCTTAGAATTATCCTTATCGATTGTGGCCCACTCACTGTCTCCATATGTATTGACATTAAATACAATTCCACCAAATTGTCTTGGCATTGATGCTAAAGTGGCATCAATTTTTTTATTAAGTTCCGATTCAGATTCTTGTGGTGCAGCGCCTTGACCCAAAACTTTTTTGACTTCATTGATTGCACGAGCTGTCGAAAGTTTACCATGAGGTTTCTTTTCAATCACCTGAATCATCTTCATGTGTTGTTCAAGAATATCTTCAACAGTAGCTTCATCACTATCTACTCCCTCAAGTTTATGACTGCCCTTTGGATGCGCGGATTGAACTAAGTCTTCACCCGTCTCTTTGGAAGTTTCATAAAGAGTTTGGGCGCGCTTGTAGTTAAGATAGTTTACTTCTAACTCAGAAGCTTCGCTCTCTAATCCTTGAGTTCTAAGACCGGCACATAGTTTAAAAATGTTCTCCATGAAATCAGAAGATGGCGTGTAATCAGCCTTCTTAGGAATGGAGGCTCTTTTTTGAAGAGACTCTGGCTTAACCAAACCCTTTTCTTTAGCGACCTTTTCTAAGGCTCGCATGGTTGGAGAATCCTCAAATTTCACATGTTTAAAAGTCATATTAGCCTCGATAGATTAGATTGTCTATAATATACTGCGATATTAGTCGCTTAAAGAATCTAATCTATTATAGCGTAATAGTCGCAGACCGTGCTTATTACAGTATCGGCTCCCGTTAATGATTTTGTATTTCGCTTTGCCAGATACTTCGCATCCAGGAGCCGAACATTTACGAGAATAATCAATTCGTTTCTCCCAGGCTTCTTTGGCGCTTATCGATTTGTTTTGCTTAGTCTCCTCAGAATCTTTAATGCCAATGTGGGCCTCTGACATATGTTGTCGTTTTTCAAGAGTATAATCAACTGGATTTACCAAACGTAACTGACTCATCTTTTGCAAAATTTCTGGGCTTCGTTTAGTTCCTAATGCTATATGTCCATTTTCTTTAATATATTTAGTGAAGGATTCAGACTGTTTCTTACTAATTACCGCCCTTTCTTCAGGCGAAAGATATATCAAGCAAAACGGAATTTTTAGAAAAAAAGTACCTCTATCATGGGATTCATTGGAGTCGGTGGAGCAGTAACCATACCAACAGCTGGATGAATCGGACTGGGCCTACGAGTAGTCAAAAAGCCCGTCTCACTAACATATAAATTAGCCCTAACAGGATATTGTTGGTTGGTCTCATATTGATCAGTTTGAAAAAACATTCTTTCATACCAAACTGTCATTCTACCAGAACCAGAAGTGCTATCATCACCTGGAATATTAGCTACTTGATAAGTATAATTTACAATAGCTTTAATGCCATTTGGCTGGCCTGTTCCCGATAAATCTATATTAAGCGGAGTTCCTGCTACAAAAGTAATAATACCATTTACTGGATTCAAAACTACATTAACAGTAGAATTGAAGCTAGATGCTATAATGTTTGGTTTTCTTAATTCTGCTTTAATATCAACTGGGGTAACAAAAATACCACCAGGACCGGCAGCCGCGACTGCTGGAACAATTACTGTTTCATTCCAAGAAACGTTAGTAAAAGCTTTAGTTTTAATATCATCAATAACGCCAATAGGTGCGGTACCATTACTGACCGTAGCCATTACTTGGTTACCAATAACGGTTAATTCTGCCATCTGGCCCGGCTGAAATTCGGCCGATGGATCGCAAATAAAACTGACGGGTAAAGTATTACCGGTTTGTACTAATCTGAGCATGAATATCCTTTAATCACCTATATGGCTCTCTAGTACCTATATAACCGTTTGAATTTAATCTCTTTCATCTTCGAAGTCTTCCATTGGAACATCTGCTTCCAAAACTTCCAGAGAGTCTTCTTTAACTTCCATTAACATCAATTCATCATCGGATGCATCAATATCAAAAGTTGGTGAATTTAATATGTCCGCAAAATCAACATCCCAATCATCTACATTTAGATGATCGGATGGCGGGGGCAAATCAATGGCGCAATTATCATCAGCCATATTAAATGGCGTGCCATGCTTTTTATAATTAGAAACTGCCTTGTCAGGAGTTAATCCCTTAGTGTGACGGTCACTTAATACTTTTTTTTTAGAAGCAGCAAGGCTGCTCTTGAACTCTAAAAGTTCTCCGCCTTTATCACTTGGTTCCGTCACAGGAGCTAGGCTTTCAAATTCTAAGAAAGAGCTGGGGCTGTTAGGATTTAAAGTTTTGTGGGCCTTCTCTTCCGACATAACGCGATTAGGGCCAAGAAATTTAGCAACTTCATGATCTGAGAGTCCCAATCGACGCAAAGTCAAATTAAGTTTGGCAACTGCCATTGGATTATCTTTAGCAAATTCACGAAGGTCGCGTTGAGTAACGCCCGCCTCCATTAATTGTTGTAAAGAATGTATTTTAGCAGCTTTTTTTACTGTAGGCGCGGGATCTCGATTGATATTTTCCAATAGCTGCAAAACTTGATCGGCTCTAGCCGTCATGCCTTGTTCTTCAAAAATTTCTAAAGCTGTATGTAAACATTCGGCCGCCTTAGAAAGATTTGGCGTTTCATCTGAAGCTTGTTTGCGCAACTCTTGTTGCATACCAGAAATTAGTTCATTTTCAAAAAGTGATTTTAGCATGATACCCTTATACGAAAAACTTAGCTACTTTAAGAGCCGTTAGAATATGACTAACTAGTTTATCCTTAACATCAGGATCAGTAATATCATGCTCTTCTGCTAATTTGTGCGCCTCTTCTGATAAAGTACTATCTCCTTTGAGAACACTACCAAGTTTTTTGGCCAAATGAATCAGTTGGGAGATTGGTGACATATCTAACATATTATGCAAATCATTTTCAGAAATGCCTAAAACATCAATTTTATCTGTCAAATCAGCCAAAGAAAAAGCCTCGCTCATTAACTGATCAACAGCCAATGATTGCAAGACTTTTGTAACTTCTTTAGATTGATTATACATGCCGGCCTGATCAAAAATATTGGCGGCAGTATTTAATAGGTCAGTAGCTTTGGCTAATTTATTGAATCCGTGTTTATTTTCAGTCTGGGTTTTAACCAGAGTTGTTTCCATCGAACGATAGATCTCATCCTCAAAATTAGCTTTTTTAAACATGTTCACCTACTAAGTGTTACTTTTTCTTTGGAGAGGAAGATGAAGAGCTAGATGGCTTAGAAGATGATGGTTTCGAAGATGATGGTTTCTTTTTATCATCTTTCTTATCATCCTTCTTCTTGGCAAAAGGATTAGATTTCTTGTCTTTAGCAGACTGAGTATCTTTGTCCTTCTTTTTCTTATCGTCCTTCTTCTTTTTCTCATCCTTCTTATCTTTTGAGTCCTTCTTCTTGGCTTCAACAACCAAAGAAGCGATCTTCAAAGTAAGAGCAGAACCACGACCTAGACCAACTGAGTCTAAAGCGGCAGATGCGGTCAATAAGCTATCAATAGCTACATCGAATGCGGCAGAGGCTTCCATATCATCAGCTTTACTGACGGAAGGCCCGCCAACATCACGGCCACCAAAGTTAGGATCAAATTTGACTGGCTTCTTAGGATCCTCAGCATCGTTGTCATCATCGTCGTCTGCATCGCTAGAGTCTTCATCAGTATCTCTCTTTTTGCGAGCATCATTATCATCAGCATCGCTAGAGTCCTCATCGGTATCTCTCTTTTTGCGAGCATCATTATCGTCCCAAGCACTAGAAGAATCCTCATCGGTATCCCTCTTTTTGCGAGCATCATTCTCGTCATCGGCAGCGCAGCTATCCATCTTACTGTGTTTAGCACACATAGATTCGCCCGCCTTCTTATATTGTGTTGCAAACAAAGACTTGTGCTCTTTGCTGTTTAGAACTGCATCCATAGTTGCAGCTACAAAATCTGATACGCTTTGGTTTTTCATTTGTATCCTCGTTCTAGGTTAAGCTTTAGAACACACCCTTTTTAGTTCCGAACATAGAAGACAATTGGGCATATGAATCTTCTTCGACTGCGGCGGTTACTGGAGAGAATTCACCATCACCTCTGAGTCCAACTTGTGGAATACGGCCCGCTTCTTTGCGAAGGGCGCCTGGTTCATGACGTGCAACTACTTTCTTGAGAGACTCAAAGGCATCATCATTAAACTTCATAACTTGATCAACTTGATCAGAGATAGTTGCCCTATCATGACGACAGAGACCACGATCAACCATGTCATAGGTTAGTTCATAAGCACGAGCTAACTTGACGCGGAATTTATTAAGTTCCTCTTCCATGGCCGACTTGACGTGTTCCTTTACTAATTCACTAGCAAATTCACCACCACCATCAACCTCACCGAAGTACTTCTTCCAGTAAGCAACTGCATCCTTGTCAAGACCTTCTGCCACTAGAGCGTCAACATCTCTTGGATCCAATTTACCTTCAGAAACGAGTCTCTGAATAGCTTCTGCTTCTTTGCGAACCTTTGGTGGAGCTTTGGCGACATCCATCATGGCCTTGTTTGTTTCTTGAATGGTCTCAACCAATCCAAGACTATCGGATGGCTTGACATCCAAATCAGTTTGTCCATCAGTGTGCTTCTGAGAAGCATCTAGCATATCGCTAAACTTTTGCTTGGACATATCCTGTAGTTCTCCGTCTTCTTCTTTACCAAGAGCATCGGCTGCTAATTTGGCTCTGAGTGATGCGCGGCCAGCTCTGTTATCAAACGAAGCTTGAGTTAGCATCTTCAATTCTTCTGGTTTAATTTCGACATCATTATCATCTGCCAAACCTTCTAGAAGAGGATCTTCGTGATCTTCGTGGTCTTCATGGCCTTCTTCAAGAAGACCATCAATACCTAGGTCACCTAAATCGTCCATTCCTTCATGGTTCATCATATCATGAACCGCATCCAAATCGGCATTGGTGTCGTTAATTAGTCCCATTAAGTCACCGCCGTCTGCGGAGTGACTATCGTTCTTATCGCTCATCGTATCTCCTTCGGCTAGTGCTTCAAGTTCTGATTCAATCTCAGCACGTTTGACAATGGCTTTGGTACCACGAGCATACTTAACAAAGGCGGTCATCAACTTGAAACCATCGGCCACTGAGGTCTTAGCTTCATTTAATGCGTCTTCTACAATAGTGCCAACAAAATCTTGATTAGTGTCGTTGACAGCTCCCTTGTCGTACATACCAACAATCATGTCTAGTTCTTGCTGGTGTTCATTAAGGTCAGCAACAGCTTCTTTCATTGCATGAGTTAATGCGCCATTTAATTCTCTTCTCAAAGTATTGAGAGTGGAAGTGCTAAAACTATCAGAAGCTTCTTTGGAAGAATCCATCTTCTTCTTGCGAGCATCTTGATCATCAGCGGCCATTGGGCCACCTGCTGGACCACCAACACCACCTGCTGGAGCGGCTTCTGCGCCACCCATTTCAGCTTGTTCGCCGGCCAAAGCACGAACTGCTTCGTGAAGATCGGAGCTGAGATTCATTACCTTTTCAGATAATTGTAGAGCATGTTGCTTAGGATCGCCAGATTTACCTTCATCTTCGGCTGGAGGACCAGCTTCTGGTGCGGCACCCATCTCACCACCTGGTGGTGCTGCGGCTGGATCGCCTGGAGGGGCTGGAGGAGCGCCTGGTTCAGCGGCTCTCTTAATTAGTCTACTAACTGCATCCGCACCATTAACTTTGACCTTTTCGATCAAGCTGGCGCCGAAAGCCTTAGTAGCAATTGAATCATATAGTACGTCAGTATTTCCGCCAGACAAATCTTCAACAGAGGCTGTTAACAATAGTCTATCACCAAGGAAAACTTCCCAAGCACTCTTAGCTTTATTCTGAGTACCATTACGATTAGCGGCCTTAACAAATCTTGCACGGAGGGCTGCTCTAGCTAACATTTGCTTACGCTTTAGTTCATCTTTTGTATCAGCAGAACTTGGAGAAGGATGCATTCCATCAACTGGACCAACACCTGGGAAAGGCGGTTGACCAACCATGTGCTTATCTTCATAATCACGAAGTTCTTCGTTAAGTTTATCCTTTGGATACTTAACTTTACCTGGAGTTGGCTCGTTTACACCACCAGCACCTTGAAAATAAGCTTCTCTGTTTCGGAGAGCGTCTTTTGCCAGGTTAACAATTGCATTACGTTTTAATGCCCTATCTTCTGCTTCAGCGCGAGCGAGCATTTTCTTACGCTCTAATTCGCCAGAAGGATCAGCCGAAGCTGGTGAAGGGTGCATTCCATCCACAGGACCAACCTCAGGGAAAGGTGGTTGACCGGTCATGTGCTTATCTTCGTGTTCACGAAGTTGCTCATTTAACCCGTCTTTTGGATATTTGACTTGACCTGGAGTTGGCTCATTAACGCCACCGCCGCCCTGGAAATAAGCTTGCTTATTGATTTCTTTTGATCCAGACATGTTTTCCTCTTGTTTTTTCATAGTAGAAGTTTTAGCTAACTTATCCAAGCTCGTCTTCATTTGATTTAGCGTGGCCTCAATAGCGGCTGTAACTTGTTGAAGTTCGGCTAGTGATTCTGCTTCTACATCAGCAGATGCCAATCTTATTGGCGGAGTTTGGAGAGCCAATCCAGAATCCGTCGGGGCACCTTCATCCATAGCGATCGAACCCGACGACTGATTAGATGCAGAAGAATTAGTATCTTTTTCAGAAATTTTTGAATTAAGAGACTCTAATTCCTCAAGTCCTCTTTCGAAGTCTTGTTTAAAAGACTCTAAAGATTCGCCACGAACCGAGATAGTATTCATATCAGAAACTTCTGAACCATTAGATTCATTACTTCTGATAATAGTAGCAGAATATGTAGATGCTACTTTTTCTAACTCCTTAGCTCTATTTTCGAGATAAGTGTTCATAGTGTTGGCTGCGGCAATGATGTGTTTGATATTGGCTCTAGGATCAGCACCATTCACAACAATAGATAGCTCAATTGGATTGAGATCTACGTTGATTTCACCGTAGCACGTCTTGTTTTTCATATGATTACAGAAGTCTGGCTCTGCACGAGCGACTCTACCGCAATCATAGCAAATGGCTCTTCCAACAGCAGTACCCATAGATACGCAGTTAGAAACGCCAGTAGAAATTTGTCTAGCTAATTGTGGAAATCCGGCCTTATCTAAGGCGCATAAAGCAATTACTCGCTTGAGACTACGATCATAATAGGTATCAACAATAAAGCCTCTTACATGATCAACCGAACTCGATTTATGATCTACGCATAGAGGCTTATGTTTCCATTTTTTGTAAGCTTTGGTTAATTCGGCTTCTGGAAAAATGTCACCATTAGAATTTTTATATGGTTTTATACTTGGGTCATTAGAAGTCCACTTCCATGTATTACCCGATGTATCCCAGCCTACTTCAACTGCTTCGCCTTTAATTGTTAGTTTGGGAGTGCCGTCTTCATTCAAAGCGGCAGCTTCAGCAGCATGCATCATTACGGCGGAAAAATATAGGAAGTCTTCTGCTTTAGGGGCAACCTTTTTCAGATTATTCGCAAATTTCCTAAAGTTATCTAAGACCTCAGCACTAACCTCGGGAAGACATGATTCCATGTTCTCAAGTTTAATTTCATGTGCTTCACCTAATTTAATAATGGGCATGCGTATTAGCTCTCCGACTTCTTCTTAGAAGAATCAGTTGATTCGTCAGATTGTTTGACGAACTCTTTAGAAACTTTCTTGACGGCTTTTTTCTGATCTTCAGTTAGCTCTTCACCATCAACAACGTTTAATATTTTTCCATCACCGTGTTTAATAAACATAAACTCTCCAAATGGGAGACCACACAATTATAATGTAATATTGCTACAAATTTCAGTCTAAGACAGAAAGTTCATATATTATATGACGATATTACCATTTAATTTCAGTTTCCTGTTGTGGATTTCTCCTCTACTGCATCATTTAACTGCTCTTGCCTTTTATTAAAAAGATCCACAATAAGCGGAGTCTTCTTCTCTATTTTCATTTGCAAGTCATTACTAATAGAATCTACCCAACTAGTTGCCAAGATATTAGTTTGAATATGAGAAACTATTCTTTCATCAATAATTTCATCAATATCATCGCACTGCTTTTGAATATCTTCAATGGCGGCAACTACATTTTTAGTGAATTCTTTAGATTGCAAATCGCCAAATAGATCGGCAAATCCATTAACTTTCACTTCTAACTCATCAATAGAGGTAATAAATGATTTTATTAATTTAAGAGTTTGAGTGTCAGTAGAAAATGTTTGCATAAGATTGACGCAATCAAAAGATACTCTTTTAAACTTATCAAAATTATCAATGGCTTTATTTCTAAACTGACGAATGGTGGCGCGAGCTTTCATGATATCTTCGCTTGTCATATCTGGATTATCTTTAAAAGGAGTCTTCATGATATTAAGATGATCGGCAGCTTGTGCTAGATATTTGTCAGCGGCCTTAAAATACAATAGCGCTTTCTCTGCCTGCTGCTTTTCAGTATCAGACACATCATAACTCATTTGTACAGAATAAGACTTCTTGATCATTTTAATGGCCTACCTCTGAAAAAAATCCATCCATACGTTCTACCGGGCCAAAACCACGTTGTCCCGCGTCATTGTCATATTCGCCAACATTGGGAATGGCAACACTGTTGCTAGGATCATGCCGAAATAATGGTGGGCTTTGATAATTTTGACGTGTAGGATATTGGTCTAATGTAGAGGGGTATAATGAATCCATTGGGTCTTGCTTAGTTTGATCGAGGTGCGGAGCAAAAGATCCTTGATGACCTTCATCGAGAAAACTATCTCGGCCGTCACCCTTATACTCTCTTTCATTTGAAACTATATCAGCACTATTTGTATCTTTAACGGGTTTGCAAGAACGAATAAGTTTCTCATATAGATGAGTCATCTGTGGGGGAATACCAATACCAAAACCGAATGACTTGGCTTCTTGTATAGCTTTTTCAGGATCCATACCCAGAAATTTACACTTGACTAAAGCGATAGCTAAACCAGTACGATCTTTGCCCTCATGACAATGAATAAAAGTCGGGCCACCATCTAGAAATAGTTTTTTAAGATCTTGTGATAAAAAATGATATAAACTTTTACGAGTATGATCAATATACATTTTAACATGATCAACTCCTAACATTTTACAAGAACGATCAATTCTATCGCCAGTGTCTTTATCCAAAGAAACAATCTTTTTAATACCCAATTTATCTTTAAGCTCCATAACATCTTTAGGAGAAGGTGCAGAACCACGATATAATACTTGAGGAATTACTTGGCGAAACTTTCTAATCATAGACTTCTCGATAAGCTATTTAGAACATTTCTAATATAATTAGCATCTTGATTAAACAAAACGTGCTTAACGAATGTAATCGCTTGACCATAAACAGCAGCGTTTGGCATGTGTTTTCCGGCAATTTCATTCTCACTCATAACGGCAAATTTCTGTTTAAGAATTTGAGTTGCATGCGAGCGCTTCTCTGGAGGAAGTCTATTTAGAATAAATGAAACGATACCAGATAAATATTGTCCAACTTGATCTGCATTACCTAATTCGGCAACGGCCGCACATTTAACCATTTTCTTATCAAGTTTAACTGGATGTATCTTATGGAATCTAATAATAGAATTTTGTAAAGCTATTCTTTCTGGCTTATTCATTTTGCCTTTAACAGCTTTATCAAATTGCAATTTGAATAGTTTCAAAAATTGTTTAACTTGTTCTGGTGTAGCTTCTTGACGAAGCTTGCGCATTAATGCTGAATAACTAAATTCATCAGCTCCGGTTAAATCAATAACTTTACCGCTATCATCGGCCTTGGATTTATCTAAATGTTTGAAAAACTCAACTTGTCGAAGTCTTTTTTCGGCAGCCTTTTGAGACTTGTAAGTCCCAAGGTCTTTGCCCTTTTGAGAGAGTACACGATACCTACCGTCTGGAAGTTTGCGAACTTTCGCAATCTTTACCAGCACCTGGATGCACTTAGCTTCATAAGTGCTAGCAAGTTGTAGTAGGGCATCAGTGTTGTTCATTTCTTTGTTGTTTCATCTGGTTTCTGTAAATGAGCAAAAGCTTCTTTAACATCTAAAGTCTCTTTACTGCGAAGCATCATATCTTCTAAAGTTCCTCTGCCATCTACTTCATTTAAAGCTCTAATTGCTCTTTCACTAACAAACATCATATTACCAAGTTGTAGATGACGATTGCCGCCGACAAAAGCGCAATTCATAATCAAACATTCTCGATAAGCTCCCACTACCTTTCCACAAAATACAGCGGGGTAAGTGGTTGATATTTGTTCAGTGCTTACATCTTCATAAGAATCACCGACATATACTTCAATGAATTTATCTTTGAAAACTTCTGAAATGAATTCAGCAAACGTTTTACCAGAACCTTGAAGTTGCTGAATTGTGTCTAAAAGTTGTTTTTCCGATGGCATCGTATTTCCTTAGATAAATTTTAGCAGGAACTTCCTGTAGTTAGTGTCAGCAGTTTTAGGGCTGATTGGTTGATAAGATGACTTTTTATTCATAATTTGATGTGTTTTGATTTTGATTCCGCCTATTTTGGTGGTCGCATCTTCAAAAGTATCTGTAACGGCCCATGTCATTTGCGTAACGGCCTCAAAACATTCTTTGGGTGGACCAGAAATGGAACACTCTATTTCGACTAAATGTCCATCAGTATGTGGATAAGAAGAGGATAATAAATCTTCATCCAATGCAGCACATAGAATACGAGAGAACTCAATAGCACTTGTATGATCGGGTGCTGAGATTTGAATTAGTATATCATTACTGGCTAAAGCTTTTTTATACAATCTCTTTAGTGATAAATCTGGAGAGGCGGCGGCTGCCATTCCCATGTATTTTTGCAAAATTTCCTCCAGCGGTGCGAGTGGTTGTTTTTGAGCTACCATAGAGGGTGGCGCTTTTCCTGGTTGATATCCGGTATTTTTAGCCATATCAGCTACTGCATGTTGATATATGGAACTCTTTCTATTGATCTCTGTTTGCTTAATCATATCACCATAAGTGATGTATCCCTTTTTATCACGATCAAAAAGTGGATTAGCTTCATATGCTTTCTTCTCAAAATTAGCGCTTACTTTAAAACCTAGATCAAAATACTTTTTACTATATTTACCGCTTGAATCTGTTTGTGGATTAGATTCTAAAATGCGTGTATTAGGATCTTCCTTAATAACTCCTGGTAATTTTAGGGCTATTGGCCAAAGATTGCCAGTATAATAAAGTCCAGCAGATGTAAACTTACGATTACCCATAAGTCCTTGTTTACCTTGAATAAACTTCTTAACCCAATCTAATTGCTCTTCTCCAGTAAGTTTTATAAAATCTCGCCAGGTGCCTTGGTAACCTAATCCTCTTAAAGTTGCTGGCATAAATCCAATTAATCCAGATCCTTTATACTTTTCTTCATATGCCGATGGGTTCAAGCCAGACTCTGAGATCATGACAGCCAGAAGGTCTTCTGGCTTCATTCCCAAATCTTCACATATTTGAACCAATTTCGAATAAAAATTTGGTCCAAGGTTAGCTTTACCCCCGACCGCCATTTTATCCTCTCAATCTTTTAACAATGGCAAATAATTTAATAGCCGTTTCCAAATCACTTTCTTGAATAGATTTGGCATACTTAGAAATATAGCCAGATAAAATACGAGGATCTTCATTACTCATAGTTTTTAGAGAACTAAAGAAATGAGCGTGCTTTGGTGGCGGGGTTTTGTCTGTAGGGTGCTCTTCTCCCAAAGGTCCCTCTATGTCTTCTTCTGACACTAATTGTTCTGTAGATGCGGCTGGTGGTGGTGCTGCCCAAGGGCTTGGACCAACTGACACATAACCGCCACCCATACCAGGAGTAGCTGGCAAAGGCGCAGTGGTTGTTGACTGTGAAGAAGTTGGAGGCGTACCAAGTTCCGTTCTAACAGAACCCGGAGCTGGTGCTGAAGGAGTTGTACTGGCAGCTTGTTGTGCTTTGGCTTTTGCTTCGGCCTCGGCCATATCCTTCTCAATCTGATCTTTGATCTTCATGAATGGTAAAATGGCATTAGCATAATAAGATTTGAATCCTTTATCGCCGGCATCAAATTTATCAAAGTCTCCCTTGATTTTATTGGCAGCATCCATATAATCATCTGGTCTACGAGTGGCGCGTGCAGTTGCCATTTCTTTCATGTAAAAAATGGTGTTAGCCAATAAGCTGTCAGCAACATCTAATAGTTTAGAGCCACCTTCACGTAAATCTTTTGTTTCCTTAGGGTATTTCTTCTCCCAAGCTGCTAAAGAACGACCGCGTTTGTTAACAAGATTATAGAAAAAGTCCATAATACCAGCTTCTTTAATAAGTTGATTTCTCAACTCTTGAGCTTGTCTCTTTTCCATATAATCTCTGAGCTGTTGAATCTTGTCGTCTTTTACACCTTCAAATAAAAATTTGTGATGAATCTTATTAACATCTACTTTCCACTTCTCAATATCCGCTATAATAGTGGCCATTTTCTTGTGGAACATACCAAGATCAGAGACTCCAGAAATATACTCTCGACGATTAAAGTTCTTACGAGCCTGACTCAAAAGATCTTTGGCGGAATGAGCAATAGCTGGCGTATCAGCAGTACCGATCTGCTTACCTGTTAATTCAGAACGAACTCGGTCATCTAAAGCTATTAATGCTTTCATGACTCTATCTAGTTCCGGTTTAAAAAAACCTTCTATATAAGAGCCTGGCATATTAACTTTTTCTCTTAACCAGTTCGTTACCCCTCGGCCCGTTTCTCTTTTACTTTGAGCAAATTTGTCCATAGAAAACCCTCTACCTGAATGTAATAGCTAAAACTATGTGGAATTATTCACAAGTAGAGCTAATTCGGCGGATTTAAAACATTATCCGGCTGGTGGTGGAGGTAGAGGTGCGCCACTTGGTGGCCCGCCCCCTGGAGGTCCACCCGAAGGTGGTGGTGGAGGAGGAGGTCCGCCAAGACCGCCGCCTGGAGGCCCTGGAGGAGGACCGCCCGGCAATCCAAGGTCTGGTAGGCCGCCTGGAGCCCCACCAGGAGACTCGCCCGGCAATGGTTGTTCAGGCTGTCCTGGAACTGTTTGTGGCTCTGGAATTTCGTCTTCTTTATCCAAAGCACGAAGAGAATTAAGATCCATTGCTTCTAAAGCTGCCATTTCTTTCTTACCAATAGCATTTTGAATATTTTCTTCACGCATCTTGCGTACTTCATCTTCATATTCAAGTCCCAAAGAACGATACAAAGTGTGAATAGAAACTCTTTTTTGATCAGCTTGTCCTTGAGATAGGGTAACTAAACTATTAATATAGTCGCCTGCATCAAACAAACTCATATGATTCCAATCAATTTCAGGAACAATAAGCTGCTTCTCACCGCCAGAGTAATCGTAGAAACCTTGAATCTTAGAAATTGGGGCGAAAATTTTAGTCTTCAACCAAGTAGACATCATATTACGAAACTGCATATATCTTTGACGAAGAACGTCAAGAGCAACGCCACCATTAGCATAAGTAGTGTCAGAGCCGCCATCCATCATAACTGGTGGCACAAATAAACCAATGAAGATTTCCTTGATGAGCTGAGTAATGTCACCAGAGATATCATAGATACCTTGGCCCCATCCAACTCTTTCAACAGCAACACCTTCATGAGTGAAAATCTTAAAGTCCTTATCATATTGAGCTTCTTCGAATACACCTCTCCAAGCTTCTAGATCAGCAAAGGTTGGCTTGTAATCGGCTGAACCGATCTTAACCAAAGTCAAAGGATTAATCATATTATCAGACTGAGCGTATTTAGACTCTCTTAATTTATCAAAAAGCATTAACTGACGGAAAATACAGACTGGAAGACCAGTGCCTCTTATTTCGTAAGGGCTAATTCTACGTGCCAAATGAGATACATGGAAGTTATCAAGTGGAATATTTTCTCCACGTCTAACAGAATCAATGATGTGCTGATTCAATTGTTTACGCTGCTCAATATCAGTTGGTCGATTAGAGAAAATTATTTTCTTAAGATTTTCATCAGGACGTAACATAATGATAGGTTCGCTAGCTACCACAGTACGTTTTACAATCATAAAATCTGGATTCTGAATGTGTAAACGGCTCCACTTACCTTTACCTTCATCTAGCTCTGCATACACGAATGCTTCTCCCAAAAGCCAATACTCTTGAGCAATCTGTACACAAATATTCATTAAATCAATTTCTTCAATCATATCATCAAAGAATTTTTCGATATCTTTGTTTGGACATTTAATTGATAACTTACTAATTGGATACGTGCTATGTAAACTGACAGCATTATGTACGAATGGATTTAATGCAAAAAAACTACGGCACCACGCGTTAATAGTAGCACGGTCACGAGGTAGATTAAGATTACTATTTAGCCAAAGTGGGGAATAAACTTCAGGAGTTTGTTTAACAGAATCTCCATGGATGCCTCGAAACATACCGCCTGAGCTGCTAACTGCCTGTCCAAATTTCTTCATTCCAAGGGAAGATACTACACGAGAATTGGCTGTCTCGGAATTTTCCATTGCTAGCTTATTATAATTGGGACCAGTGCCATCTCTAAAATAACCCTGATCAACTTCATCAGAAAGAATAATCCTTCTTTCTTGTGAAATACCATTTGCCATAATAGCACTAACTTGCGGAGTAGTGGATCTGCCCGTTAGGAATTTTGCTGAGAAGGATGGGTGATCCCCCAAACCTGATTTTTTAATGCCAGCCATTTAACCTCTGTTCCACTATACCCTCTACACTAATACACTAAATATGATATATCAGTCCAAAGCTCGGTATTTATAATGCTTTCTTAAAACTTCCTCGGCATGTATCCACCAAGTACCATAGGTTTGTTGATGTTTCTGGTAGTTTGTGCTTGTGGATTATTATTTGTAAATCCACGAGTAATTAGAAACTTATAAGCCAAATAAGCATTTAGCAAGGCCATAAATCCGTCGTTTGGAGTTCCGCCTTTAACATAATGAATAGTATGATCGCCATATTTAGAAATAGAAGGTTTTAGCTCCATACTTGAACAATGATCAACTAACCAAGCCACTTTTTCATAATCGCCATAAGGAAATCTAATCATTCCCTTTTTCATTTGTTCAAACATCTCTGAAATATAATAGTCTCTTTCAAAAACTAATTCTTTAGGAAAAGCATCTACATTAAATTTTACTTTATCATTAACCTTATTGTGAGCGCGAGAAACTAGATATCTATCTCCATAAGTATTATGTAACATGGCTGAAAAGTCATTAGAATATCCAATGTCACCTACAGCCAACTGAATACTATATTGTCTCATTAATTGATCGATAATTCCTTTTTTACTTTCAATATCATTACGTTTGAATTTAGTTGCAAATTCAATAGACAACAATCCTGGCCCTTTTGTTAATAAAACTACGGCGGTACTATAAGACTGGCCTGCTGGCTTAACTCTATCAGGATCTGCTAGCTGTTCTAAATCAGATCGGGCGCCATAGTCGATTCCAAGTATAGCAAACTGCTGAATTAAACCTTTAGGTGGCATAATACGAGGGCTGAATTTTCTTTCTCTATCAGCACACAAATCACGAATTTCATCTGGAGAAATTGGGCTAGAGTCACCCTGAAAAAATTCTCCTAGAACTTCGTTCATAAAAACGCGTTCCGTATTAATTGGATGTCTACCTGGCTGCTCTTTATCAATGTCTTCTCTGGTAAACATTGGCATGTAAAGTTGGTTAATATGAAATCCAATCATATCACAGTCTTGATCATGACTATCTTTGAGGGCTACCCATTTGCCGCGTTCTTGAGCCGCCAGCTTATCTTGTTCAAAATTACATTTAGGACACTTAACAATTTTATCACGAATCCAAATTTTCTGCCAATCATCAGAACCGGGCGTATATAATGGGAAATGTTCTTTACAATTTTCACATCCTAAATGATAATACTGTTGTGAGGACTTCTGCCACATTCTATGGAAATCAGAGCCCTTGCGTCTTGGTGTTCCAAAATATACTTGAACTCCTTGAGTTGGTCTGCCATATTTGGCGGTAGTTAAAATTTTAAGAGCATTTCCGATGGCCTGGCCAGTTGTCTTCTGAACTTCGTCAAAAAAGATAACGTCAGCAGTACGGCCCATGATACGGTCAGCGTCAACTCCAGTAGACTCAACCCACAAATGGTTTCCTCCTTGAAATTGTTTGAAGTGAAGAGAATCATTAGTCGCGGTCGTTTGATCAAGTAATTGCTGCATGTAAGACTTAGGGCGGGCGCCTGACTTACTTTCTTTAGCGCCTTCAGGAACTTTGGCCTGAGAAATCATTTGATTGAGTTTAGTTTTAGAATAGGCTGCAGCTAATTCTAATTGAGGAAAAGCATGAATAACACGAATGGGTGGCCTAAATCCATCTCCAAATAATCCAGAGCCCATGAAATACATCTCTAAAGCGCTAGCCATGGTGGTAGCACCAACCTGACGACCTTTAACTATAATAACTGGCTTTGAATCTGGCTCTAAAGCTTTGACGCCAATATATCTATAGATATCACCAAACGGTTTATATCCATTGCCACTTAGAGTGAAATCCTTTCCTTCAAGTGTTAAATATTCCTGACAAAAAACCACAGGGTCATACATCATAAGTTGTTTTTTTAATTTGATGAACAAATCTTTATCATCATTTATTGCGCTCATACTAAAATGATTGCATATTCAGTATAATGGTTTCCACGAAAAAACGCAGAAAAAAGGCATGCACTAAATGTGGCATTTCATTAACCATTAAAAATTGGGCCAATTACGACCAAAATAAAGGTTATTATATCTGCAAACCATGCCGAAAATTAAATGACAAGAAGCATCATCAGAATGATTCAGAATACGCTAAAAAACAAAATAACCGCTATCGTATGAGACGAAGTGCGGTTATCTTGGCTTATGGTAATGCTTGTATTATTTGTGGAGAAGATGATTACTCCAAATTAACCATTAATGGCGATATCAATTATCTTTACAATACTATTATACAAAAGACTGGGCACCAAATTGTTTGTCATAACTGTAACAGAAATAAACTATATAAAAGTAAGTACATGTTAAAATACAAAACAGAAATGGTTAAAACCCATGGTGGTTGTTGTAAAGAATGTCAAGAAGAACGTATTATAGTTCTAACTTTAGATGACAAACAACGGTTGCTATGTTACAATTGTAAATACAGCAAAATATTTGCACTCAAATATCCTCCAGAACTTGAAAAACAAGCTGGGTAAGTGCAAAGGAGTTAAATTCTAGCGGGCATTAAAGCGTTAAATGCATCCGTATTAGATGGATCAATATCGCGTTCAGCGGTAGAATGATCGCCTTTGCCTAGATCATTGAAGTTATCATAGCTGCTAGGGTTACTAGTCTTAGCTTGTAGGTTTAGTCTGCTAACCAAACGAATCAATTTATCATCTTCCCAAGCTCCCTCATTAGAAATATCGGCAGCATGTAATGCGCGTAAACGACTAATAATAGTTGGTACTGATAAATTACCCTTAGACTCTTTGATAATATTTTCTAGGGTATTCAAAATGCTGGGCTTATTCTTAATAACCTCTGGAGTTTTACTATCTACTTTTAGTTGTGCAGTTTTTCTAGATTTGGCGGGAACCTCTTCATCGGAAGAGATTTTAACATGTTGTAAATAATCAGTGAGACCACTACGGTGCATCATATCATCCACGGCAGCTTGCACTGAAGGATATTTAGATTTACTATTCATAATAGTAGAAATTTGATCGTACAAATTTTGACCACGTGGTTGAACACTAGTCTTTTGTAGCTTATCTTCAAATTGTCTCAACCAATGATCTTCGCTATAACCTTCATCAGATTGTCGATTGATTACCGATTGATGTCGTGATGGTTTGCTCATTATTACGCCCTATAGTTAGCTGCCCAATCCATATTATCACTATCAGATACTTCGAGGTCATCATCTGGCATGAAGCCACGATCTTGACGTAGTGGGTAGCCCATATCAAATAAAAGCTGCATTAATTCGGCTTGCTCACGATCATTAAGAGCAAATTTCTTTACTTGACGACCATATAGATCTTCAATATCATGGCCAGCAGAAACTGTACCATTTACACAAATACGAGCAAGTCTAGCAATAAGTAATGGGACTGTAATGTAAACGCCTTGTACGCCCATAATTTTTTGAGCTTCTTTGACGAACCCATCTTCATCCACAACATATTCTGCCTTCTTCTTTTTACGAGAAGATTTTTTAGAGTCTTTAACTTTTTCAAGACGAGATTGTAATCTAGAAAGGCCTTCATCTAATTCTGAGCGAACTTTTTCAATTTGATTGGCATCTAATTCGCCATCCAAATCCATTCTCATAGCCTTGGAAATTTCACTATCTAGTTTTTCCATGTAAGCCATGGCGCGTTCGAGGCCGGCTGAATCATAACCAGAGTGCTTTGGAACGTCCTCTAACCTAACTTTAATCCAAGCTGCAAATCCATGAGGGCCATGTTTTGACCAATCCCATTTTTCATTCTTGCCACTATCTTTGCTTTTCTTAGCATCATTGGCATCTTCTTTTTCTTCAACATGAAGTGGTTCTTCATGGACCTCAAGTTCTGGGTCTTTAGTGCCTGGCGGGGCACCGGGAAGCTCATCTACTACCAATTCGATGTCAACATCTTCATTTACTTCAATTGGGCCTGTACTCATCAATTGCTCTTCGCCTTCATACTCGTGGTGTGGAGGTATTGCGGACACAAAATTCTCGTCGCTGGCCGGCAATTGGGAGGCCGGAGAGATTGGGTCTATGACAAATAGCTCTTGTGCTCTGGATTGTAAAGTCATTTAAGGTACCTCTGGGAGTGCTTTCTTTATATGATTATATGCGGTTGTATGCAATGATAATAGTTAGTTTTAGATATTCCATTTATCATCATACATATCCGTACCTATGTCGGATTTACCAGTAAATGGCTGCTCAACCTGTTCAGTTTGATCTGCGTCATGGCCTTCTGGGTCTACGCCATCTGGAAGCCCAAATAGTCCACTCTCATTTGGGGATAAGTACTTATTAAAAAGATTTTGGAGAACTTCATCGGCAGTCTGGCGACCCGGACCTGGCTCGTCGTCATAATCTCTTCCAAAATTAAGAGCTTCATCTGAACGCCCTGCAAAATCTGGCTCTGGTAAATTTGAGTGCTCTCCAGCAATTTGTGGGCTAGTCATTGAAATATTCAAATCTTCCGGGTCTAAAGAAGAGCCATCTGACGGAAACTGATATCTATCTCCTTTTTCTCTTCTTATTTCATATTCATCTTCTATAGGATAGATCATACTATCATGATTAATTTCATCATCAATTGGGAAATCAATATGATTAACGTCTTTCTTTTTAACATTCATTAAGGCGCTAGGGCCATGGTTGCCTTCTTCCCTAAATTCTTCTACACTATTAACTTTGCCATCACTCATCTCTTGGTATAGCCCTTTACCCAAATCGTAGTTTGGGCCAGCTTTTTTTCTAACGACGGGGCCGCCTTTACCGCAGTGTTCACAATCAAAAGTAACATCAATTTTCGATTTTCCACAAAAGCCGCATCTATTTATGGGGCCAAATTTTCTTTGCAAAGAGTGATACAAACCCATACCAGGCATTCTGGCCGTCTTGATTATTCTTTCAAAAATAGCTGCTCGTGCTTTAATCCCAGGATTTTCCTTGGTACGCTTACCGCTATCGAGCTGCCATGAATCGTCGGCCACGTAGCGAGGCTTCAGTCTCTCTCTGCGCGCTTCTAGAAATTCCGAGACTGAATTATAACCTTGTAGGCCGTGGTATCCCGTGCCGGGGCCGATGTCTTCCATGCCCGGAATTGTATACAAATCGTAGTTGCGATAAAATGGTTCTTTGAAACGAGGCTGAACAACCAAGGCCGGGTCAGATTTGTATTTCTTTTCACCGGGTGTTGGTTCATTGACGCCGCCTCCACCTTGGAAATATCCTTTTTTATTTAATGACATTTGCTTTCCCCTTAGTATGTCGCATATAATATGGATACACTTTTTCAGTAACCGGAATATAATTCCATAAATTCATCCTAGTGACAAGGCTGGCCGCTCTATCGGCATCTCTAGTGAAAGCGTCATTTAGCTTTTCTGTCATAGATTTTTCTGTTGAAATTTTAACAGTTTGAGGATTCTTACTTACATAATCAATAATTGCATGGTCTACATCAAAATCTAATTTGCAAGCTAAATAAATGGCCCTAACAACTCTATTTCTATTTGATGTTAATGTAATTTCAGGAGATAGACAAGTTTTAATTTTGCGATCTTTAATATCTTGAAATCCATGTTTGGTTGGATCTAATATCTTTTTAAGGTCTACAGTTAGTAATAGAGAGTTGCAGGTAAAATCTCTACTGAACATTTCTCTTTGCATGTTATTAGGATTTGCCATGCCCATTTGTTGCAGAATGCGATCAATATTGTTAACCATAAAATTAGAAGAAAAATCTACTTTTAAAGTACCAACAAAGATAGAGCTGTGTCCATCTTCCATAGTTTTTCTGGTGACATTATATTTCTTGCGAAATTCCAAATAGAATTCTTGCGAAAGATAATCTACTGTTTTATCACCGGTAGTAATATCTAAATCAGCTATATTTTCTAATTTGCCCATGTACTTGTCTCTAGGCGTGCCTCCACAAATATAGGGCTGCGAGGCGCCTATTTCTTCTTGTACTTTCTTCATTTCTAGAAGCAGTTGTCGGAGTTTCATTCATCTTCTTTGTTAGCCCAATGGTTTTGGAACAGGCGCTCTAGCTGGGGCGGCTGGAGGAGCTGGAGGTGCTGGGGCGGCTGGAGCACCCAACTCTCCCATTTCTACTTCTGGGGTTTCTTTGCCTGCGCCTCCTTCTAGTTCAGAAGCTTCTTGTTCTTTTCTCATTTGCTTACGCTTGAGTTCTTTTTCTTGATCATCTTGAAGCTTGTTTTTAATACCAGTAACTTCGGGCCTTTCAGGAGACGGCGCCTCTATTTTTTCTTGACTAGCCATAGCGCCTCGTAACTTAGACAAAATATCATCAACACGAGAAGAAATATAGTTATTAGATTCTAATGCTTTGTTTTGAGCTTCAGCAAGTGATGGAAACATAGAGGCGAGGCCCAAACTATCCAACATCATGTCAACTTTATTAAGTCTTCTTGGTTGTTTTCTAGTTTTATAATCTTTAGAAATGTCTTCTAGCTCCGCTACAACATCAGCTATAGTAGCATTCTTAAATGCGTTATCTACTTGAGCATCAAAATTTGATGGAGTTGAGGTCGCTTGATCGCCACCAGGAGTTGGGATATCATCTTCTGTTACTTCTAGTGGCTCGTCTTCGACTGCACCTTTTGGTTTTTTTGGCTTATCTTCGACAGTAGGAATGAAAGCTGGCGGATTTCTTTCGGGAGCCGGAGAGTCTGTCATTGGGACATCTTCTAAAGCAGCTGCAGGGGGACCAGGTGGTGCAATAGGAAGTGTTTGAGCTTCTGTTACCATCAACATCTCTTCAGGGTCTTCTACATTTAATTCATCAATTACTTCTAAATCGTCATCCGCTTCAGTATTATCAGTCTTGTTTCCCTCGTTCATATTTTGAATGAACTCTTTAATTCCTTTAGGTTGAGGCGGCTCTTGTGGAACAATTGCTGGAGTAGATTGTGCGGTACCAGTTGGTGCATTTCCTCCCTCCATAATTGCGACAGCTGGAGGCTGACTTTTATTTTGGTCTTGCCCTACTGGAGTATTGATATCAGGTACACCCGGAGCTGTGGCAGGTAAACCGCCTGGAGCCCCTGGATTTCCAGCGCCAGATGGATCGGCTGGAGGAGTAGCGGGAGGCATGGCGCCAGCATCTGTAGTTCCAGTAGCGCCTTGACCGGCTTGTCCTGGGGTTTGCGCCACTGAATACAACATAGCGGCAGCTTTAACAAAACCATGGCGTCTAAGAACATTAGCTTCACGAACAATCATATCTTCATATAAACGAGTAGAAATACTCAACTTGTTAACAAGCTGAACTTTCTTTTTAAGACTATAGATTGCTTCCATTAAGTTTTCTAATTCAACACCGGCAAACTGTTGACCATCTGGAGAGCGCAAAAGTTTTTCAGCAGAATCTAAACGTCCAATAATTTTAGAGCGCTGCTTCTCAATAATATTTCTTTTCTCTTCATTACGCTCATCTTCTTCACGAGAGTTATCAATGGTTTCACCATCAGATTTTGGTTCTGGTTCTACGGGAGGATCTTTCTTAACATGTAGAAAATAACCTGGCTGTCCATTTTCATACCAGACTTGTGCAAACTTGTATTTCATATGAGATCCTTCTTCGTGGAATCTGAGCCAGTTTAAGAAGTCATAGATTTCCATTTTAGGCCAACCAGAGGTGGCATGTTTAATAGCCTCTTTATATGGAAAGCCAGCTTTTTGTTTATACTGAACGTCCTTAACTGCATACATCCATTTTTTCATATCATGTTGGCCTGGCATGTTTTGATACTGGTCATAATTAGGATATGCTTTTTTTTCAGTCAGAGAAGATAAGTATTCTTCTTGAAGTTCTTTTTTATGATTAACAGCTTTTTGACCAAAAAAATCCATCAAATTTTTGATTTTATCTTCTAAATCAACAGTAGATAATTCTTCATCCGAATATGGACGAATAAGCTCATCCAATTGTTTTTTGGAAGGCATTTCTACAGTGGGTTTTTTAGAAGACTTAGGAGCTGGCATTATTAGTTATTCAACTTTTTGTTAATGGTTTCGTTGATTAGTTTTGCTTCAGCTAGCTTCGTGTCAGTATTCATGGCCTGTTCTGAAGCTGGTGGCTTTAGCTTAGACATTTTTTCATTGAAAAGTTCCATAAATAACATGGAGCTTTCCAAATCCAATTGTGACAAAACATCTCGGATTACATCATGAAATACCGAAATATGCTGATCCACTACCTGCAAAGTTACGTTATGCTGGATTACTAGGTCGGCGGGGTTTTCTGTGAATTTATAATATTTTTCCAATAAACCGCCGAGGAGTTCGCCGTATTCAATTAAAACGCGGTCTATCCTAGAATTGATATTACGGGGGTCTTCTTGAATTTCATCAAAAACTTGACCTAAACGTGTTTCTATAGCAATACACATATGTGCAACCATTTGACGCACATCTATTTCTTTACCAGCTAATTCCAACATTTTACTCTTGTACGTTGGGTTGCTCTTTACAGCCAATTCTAATTGGTCTTCTGTACTGGTAGCTAGAGCTTGCTTAGTCTTCATCATGTCTTCACGGATCATGGAATAGACATCTAAATAATTTTCTTTGAATACTTTAATTGACTTTTCAGCAATTACAAATTTAGCTTCACTAACATTTGTATATTTAGCGGCAAGCCAATCATGAATATCCTTAGCAGGATAGTCTAATACTAATTTTGCAATGATTTCATCTTTATCTGGATGATCCAGAATTTTCTTGAGTGCATTTTTGTTCATCTAATTTTTCCTCGAATGACTTCACAAATTGGCAAGCCGCCTCAGAATCCATTGATGACAGTATCTCGCTAATTGTTTTGTGAAAATTCTCGATGTGCTTATCCAAGGTCATTAGGATCGCCCATTGTCACATCTTCTGATACTAAAGCTCTTACAGCTTCTCTTAAATCAGATTCAAAATCTAACTTTTTCTCATGAGAGGCGTTTTGCCATTCTGGTGTCTGTTTAATTTTTTCCATCTCAGATAAAAAAACAGACTCTGCTTTATCGTCACCTAGCGCCAACTTCTGTAGAATTTTTTGTTGATTAGAAAATATACTAGCAAGTTTTTTAAGTATTTTTTGACTCATTTGTTATACCCTAATCTACCTTCACGCGTGTCAAAAATAGCATGGAATGGCGTATCTAAACCTTGTGTCTGTTGCGCTACATCTCCACCAGGCACTTTAGATCCGTTAGCAAGCTCAAAACCCGTTTCAAAATTATAGGTTTTTTTGTCTAAATCACATTGCCACATGTGCTCGCCCACGCGTGCAATTTGGGCACCTGGGTGATCAGGACAATAACGAGAGCTTAATGGGGCCTCTAAAATTTTGTAAGTTTTAGTGAATCCACTTTCTTCAATAGCTTTTTCAGATTTTTCAATATGATTATACTTGTGCAAATCCTTACGAGGACCTTCATATTTCTTTTTTATTTCTTCGGCTCTTTGATCTTGTAAGTCTTTGCGCTCAGCATAAGCGTTTGGGGGAGCGGCAACAGTTAGCAATAGCTCGTCTAAAACGGAAGCCATTCTCTTAAGTTGCGGATCTCCAGATGCATCAAGTGCATTTGCGAGGGCGGCAGTCTCTTCAATAGATTCTGAGGTGATGATAGACTCAGATGGAGACTCAAGAACATCCACTTCATCGGCAGCCTTCTTGAGTAGCTCAGCGGCAAGCACACAAGATTCTGCGACTACTCGCATGCATTTTTCATCAGCTTCAGCAAGTAATAGGGCTTCGTTGTTTGGACTCTCTAGCCAAGAGGCCATAGCATTTAATAGTTCAGCAATTCTCATTGGTACCTCTTTAATATTTTTTCAAGTCGAGAGCTGCCTTCGCTTTTAACAAGTCTCTCGCGATCTTCCTCGATTTGCTTCAGCCTCTCTTGCTCAAGCCTACGTCTATGGGCATCATCTCTATTTAAAAGATCTTCTGGATCTGGCTCTTCTTGTTTTAATCTTTTTGCCTCTTGCATTTGACGATTCCAAACTTCTTCTGGTGGCAGAACACTTAATTGACGTTTAGCCTCTTCTTCGGGAACATTAAACAAATTTTCATTAGTTACTTTACTTCGTTGTGCTTTTAGTATAGACAAAACTTCTCTCATAATTTTATGATCTGTTTCTAGGGGAGCGTGTCTATATCTACTTTTATTGATAAGGCGAATTAGGTTGGGTTTTAATTCTGGATTATCCCAAATCTTAAAAAACATATCTCCATCATCTACATGATGATGTGAGGCTAATGGAGTCTGTCTAAACATAAATTGTTCTTGTTTAGTTGGCTCTCTAACCATAGGTTCGGTGGGGCGGCCCATGATAGTTTCATCACTTCTGGATATTTTCTTTAGCTTTTCAGCTTCTTTACTTAAAATACTAGCTAGCTTTTTATTAACTACTTGTTCCCACTTGGATAAAGCCATCCCCATTTCATTGTCGGTAGGAACTCTTCTATTAACATCTATCCAATGTTGACGAATGCTATTTCTAACTTTTTTGTGATTGTCTTCTTGCAGCTCGCTAATAACGGCTAAAACACTATTTACTTCTCTCAGAAGGGTAGATGGTGTTTTATCATTAATGTTTTCATGAACATCCTTCATTAAAGATATTATGCGCCTACAATTAATTTCTCCTGCGTTACCCAATAATGGAACTATGTTGTAAGCTTTTACTGCAGTTCTCTGATTAATGTAATTATTATAGGCGTCTGTTAGTTCCCTTTTGATATCACTATAAATTTCTCTGGGGGTGGCAGCTTCAGATTTGAGATCATATTTTGACTCAAATAAATCTGCCAATCTAACTATTCTCATGGATTACCCGAAAATCTTTGAATTAATGAAGGATGCTCCTTCATAGGTTTCATCCATACCCTGACGGTATAATGGTCGGCAGAATCCACTCTTATCTTGGTACACCTTGTTAACTGGCAAACCCGTGTGTGAACAAACTGGATACTCGCTATTAGCGCTCTTTATCATTTTAGAACATTTTGTTTCGGCCACTTTTTGTCCGGCTAATCCGTTCATATAAAGTTCAAATGCAATGGCATAGGCTTTTTGATCTCCAGCATTGGCTAATACATTAAGGGCATCTTCTGCCTTAGCATAATTATCTTCAGAAAGGGCCTGGCGCAGATTGCTAACAATCTCACTTGGCTTAAGGGCGGACATAGTAGAGGCAACGGCAGCCATCTTAACATCGGTTTTATTCGTAGAAACAAGACTATTAATTCCGGCTTTATCAAAACTGGTAACAGAACCATTACATAACATAACGGTTGGCTTCTGTAGTTTGTTATCAATTACTCTAATTGGAACCATAAAAGCTAGTTTACCAGTTTCCAAAGATACGCCACAATGAATGGTGTGATCATCATTACCGGCAATTACTACCTGGTGATTAGAAAATCCCATGGACTGCAGCTCGCGAGAAACGTGGTTCTTAGCGCTGCTAACTTTTTCTGGACCAAATCTCCAGGAGGCCAAACCTTGTGGAGTAGTGAATTTTTCTTCGAAAGAGAAAAACTCGTCTGACTTAGGAAGTTCAACATCTTTTTTAGCGGCGGCTTCTACTTTGAGTCCGACAACCTGATTCTGGAAGAATTCAGATTTTCCCTGACGAGTTGCATTAAGACGAGTGACAGCTAGTTCAGCTGCAGTTACTTCACGTTTATCGCTGGCGGCGGCAGTAAGTGCGGTCAAAATATCAGTAGCACCGACCTTAGTTTTAGTGCCAGCTTGTTGTCTTAAATAGGCTTTAATAGTAGTGTGATTAAGATCTTCAGGACCGGTATTGCCCATAAAAACTTCTGGGTCAACTACATCATTCTTTTTTACTTCTACTGGTACGTAGAAGCTGGTAACTCCTTTAGGAGTTTCATAATCAGCCTTGATTATAATGAATTTATCATTACCATCGGCAACAGTTAACTTGGAAGGTTTAAGGCTCCAAGCATCTAGAGTGGTACCAACAGATCTGGCAGCCCTCTCAGCAACTGGTTGAGAGTACATTTTTAGAGGCAATTGATTATCAAAAGCGCTTGCCAAAGCATTAGCCAAAACTTGATCTCCTACATGATAAGGATCAGTTTTAACAGACTCATCACGTTGGTAAGTTGTCACTTCTGACTCTGGTGCTTCTTCGCCCATTTCAGCGGTAAACAAATCTGCAAACTTAGAGTTACGATTATAAAATTTATTGTAGAGCGATTTAAGTTCAGCCTTACGAATAAACGTTGTGTTATTGCTAACCATTTTATCAATAACTCGGGACATAATCCCAATAGTCTGATCATGTGGATAGGCTTCGGCATATCTCGCTAATTTGGCTGCTAGAATCGGGGTGGCAATTTTTTGATTGTCATCTACCGCTTTTGCTAGAGACCCTACTAATTGATGTATTTTATCCAAGCTCATTGAACACCTATTCCGTTATACCAGCTCCGGGTATCGCTTGGATACCTCATGTCTAGCAGTTTCGCTTAGCTCACTCAACAAAGCCTTGACGAGTTTCTTGTTAGTGGCTAATTTTTCTGGCAGATATTGCTCAGCTTTATGCAATTCAGCGCTTGGTATACCAAGTTTAGAGGCCGCCAATCTTACAAGAGGGTCTCCTTTATAAGAGACTTGTAAGTCGTGACCGTTCTTAGTTACAAAGACTCCCCAAGGATTAGAAGCAGTTTTCTCAACTTCATCTTCATCATCATACAGGGCTACGATGTAATCGCCATCATCTGCACTTTGAACTTGCCACAGGTCAGCACCTTTATCGGCATCTTTAAATCTAACTACGTCAAAAGCTACCGTTTCTAGCTGGTCTTTTACATCAGAAAGGCGATAAGCCTTCTTAGTAATAGAACTGACTAAACCTGAGTAATCAACTGAAAATTTTGGCATCGTGTCTCCCATTGAACAGAATATACCCTATCATAGATAGAGAAATATTGATAATATTCTGTACTTTATTGATTAGGTGAACCTACTAGGTAGATTTCAGAATATTACCTGCTTATTCATCCGAATTACCATTTTTCTTCTCTGGCATCCGCCATCTTAGATAGAATATCCTTGATCTTGTCATCATTTTCGATAATCTTTCTAATCTTCTTGCGAGCACCACCATAAATCTTCTTGCCGTTTTTATAATCAACGTTACCGTTTAATGATTTGGTTATTGAACTTTGGTTGACATTCAGCATCTTAGCTATCTCCATCTGAGTATAGCCGTCAGCATAAAGTCGAATTACTTCTCGTTGTCTTGGGGTCAATAGTGTATCTACAACTCTCCAAAACTCTTTCTTTAACTGATCTTCTAAATCCATTAAACTCTCATCATATTGAAATGGGTTAAGCCTTGCAGAGATACTATCCTCGTTACAAAAAGCCTCCATCATATCATTCGAACAAACTGTTTCGAGTAATACCCATTGGTAACGATCCGAACGATTTTGTCTTTTGTCGCCCATAAAACCTCCTTCAAAGTTAAACCTAGTTTCTATATTGCTCTCAGCTTCTTCTATCACCAGGCGTATCATTATAACCACAATTTAACTTACAATTATTGAAGTAGATAATATCTTTCACTTTTCATAGTTTAACCGTGAAAAGACAGGTCTGCATAATCACTAATGCCACTCTTAGTGATGTATTCATCTATATCTTTGTAGTCGTCTGGTAGGTAAAAATTACGAATATGGGCCAACTGCCCGAACTTACTAATGATCCGTTTTCTCCCCTCATGTCCCGGTTTGTCATTATCCAATAACAAAAATATGTTATTCGAGTATCTGCTAATGACAGAAAATTGATATGCATTCATACTATTTGTACCTAATGCTACAATATTTCTAAGACCTATCTCATAAGCCTTAATAACATCAAACTGACCTTCTACGATATAAACAAACTTCCGATCTAATATATGTTGTTTATTTTCATGAAGTCCAAAAAGAAGATTACCCTTCCTAAATACTGAAGACTCTGATGTATTCTTATATTTAGATAATTTAGTTTTACTGCGCTCTTCATCGCTTAAAAGAGATCGCCCTACTAATCCCACCACTTTGCCATATGTATCTCTAAATGGCATGATTAAAGGATAGTCCTCAAAATAACTAGATTGCACTTTACGGGGGAAAAGGGAGTCCTCAATATCTCTAGTAAAAAGAAGTTTTTCTTTTCTAAGAGACTCTTCACCTACTAAGTCTGATAAAACAGACATGTTCCCAACACCCGGAAAATATCCAAACCCAAAAGTTTCTTGACTGATGGTTTTCAAACGAGAGTCGAGATAGGCTTTACTGGAGAGTGCGCCTGGGTAGTTATTTAGTAAGAATTGACAGGATTCTACTATCTTATCTAGCATGTTACACGTCTTTATTCGTTGTTTTAAGCTTATCTTTCAACATCATTTTGAAAGGCTCACTTAGATGTTCATGTGGCTTTCCACATCCTGGACAAACTATATCGTCTCCCGAAATCTTCGGTTGGCCTTCTTTTCCACAATTTTGACATTTTACGCCGAAAGGAACGGCTACCTTTTGTCTAAATTGTTTCAAATTCTTTAATGTTACTTTTGTGAAGTGTGTAATATTAGGTATCTCAGTATTACAAAGTGAACAATAAACTATCTCAGTTTTAGGATCCATATATGGTTCCATCTGTCCACACTTCTTTTCCTTACCAAATTTATCAGTATAAGTATTATTACAAAATAAAGCTAATGGCATATTAAATTACCTCATCAAGCAAAACACCAATTAGTTTATCGGTGTTCTTGGGATATTGAACGTCTAGAATAACTTTTTGGTCTCCCGCACCACTTACGCCACAATGAGGAATAAGTACTTCATCACGATTTCTAGATTGTGGTTTAATGCTAATTTCTTTATCCCCATGAATAGTTTTTACTTTACTAGTACATCCTCGCAAAGCATCTATTAATGGAATAGATAAATGACTTACCACACTATTACCTTCTATCATCAGGCCGTCCTCTGGTGTAACGGCAACATGACAAAATGCGTCTGTATGCTGATCAGCTAGGCCCATAAAAGAGCCTGCGTAATTACCCATGCCCTGGAGACGTAAAACGGCGCCATTAATAATTCCCGCAGGTACAGATACGTGTACAGACACGTCCGTATGTAAAGTACCGTTGCTACTACAAACTGTGCATGGTTCAATTTTTGCTCGACCAAAACAATCTGGACAAGTCGAAACCATTACCATTTGTCCCTGATTAACAATAACTTGCCCTTTACCGCCGCACTTCTTGCAGCCATTATGTAGGCGTATTTCGCCAGTGCCAGAGCAGTTTTGACATTTTCCCTGACGAGAATATTTAAGTTCTTTCTTGCAGCCCAATACAGACTCTTTAAAAGAGATAGTTGTATGAACCGCAACATGCTCTAGCTGTACAACTTGCTGTTTAGTAAAATGACCATTCCAAGGGTTGCCGCTTTGAGGCATAGTTTCACGATCATTACCCTTGCCATTTTTAATGCATTGATACGCTTCATTAATTTTCTTGAATTTATCTTCGGCACTTTTTTCTTTATTAACATCTGGATGGAACTTTTTAGTAAGTTCTCGGTACTTCTTCTTGGCTTCCTCTGGCGAGGCGCCCGGAGATAATTCTAGAGTTGTGTAGGCTTCATTAAGATTCATTTCTTCTTACCCTTAGGCTTCACCTTACCCGCCAAAACGCGAGCGTGATAGAGGGCGACAGCTACACCGTCAGCTTTATCATAACTTTCGACTTTAATGCCGCCCTTTTTATTGTACTCGTAAGGAAATGTAATTCCTAAATGTTTTGCGACAAGGGACGGCATATCTTCTTTTTTTGGAAAAACCTTGCCTTCCTTTAGGCCATGACGAATAGTCATTACACTATAAAGGGTAGGCTCTTTTCCTAGATAGTCATAAGAGGTAAGGCTAATCATTCGATTAAAAGTTGTCAACATTATAATAGTCTTGGCCGTACTCTTACCTTGCATAAATTGAATAATGTCTTCAATGGCAATATAATCTGGCTTAGCATCCACAATAATTTTCTGTATCTTATTTCTAGTATCTACTATTCTTTCTATAATAGAGCCCTTCTTAATGGGTTTCAAATAACCCATTTGCATAAGAATAATATCATTAGTAGTATCGTTCCAATTTAATGTGCACCACCCTATAGTTGTACTAGACACATCAAACCCAAGTATAGTTTTTGCCATACTTGTAATATATCAATGAAAATAGAAGAGGCTCACAACGTGAATTGTGAGCCTCTTTGATATCAATATCTGAACTGTTTGATTAGGACTGTGGAGCCTCAGTACCTTCGTAAGAAGGGAAAGAGTTCTCTAGTTCCTCATCATCAGTCATGCTAACGGCTGGAGCGGCAGCCTTGGTGCTTTTCTTGGCAGCAGCGTCAGTCGAAGCTGGAGCTGATGCGGAAGTGTTTGATGCACCTGTGGTTGTTACGCCATCAATCTTGTCCATTCTCTTCTGAACATTTTCAGGAGTTGGGGGAGTGACCCTACGCTTTAGGTCGTCAAAATCGATCTTGTCTTTAATGTCTTGGTCAGCAGCAGATAGTGGTTCCTTAGAATAGGCTTGCACTGAATAATAACCAGTGGCTCCACCGTTTTTATCAACTTCAACGTTGATATCATATTTAGTTGGATCTCCAAACTTTACGTTCTTATTCAACTTCCTGATTGCCGTAAATACCATATAAGAAATATCCAAAATCTTATAAGTACCAGTCTTGCGGCTAATCACGCCAAGCAACCAACGTGGCTTGGCTTTGTCACCCTGTGCGCAGAGTGGGCAGCTTCCATGAATTGCGGAACACTGAACCTTCTGCCCGAAACCAGTATCACCATTTTTCTTATACTTGTGAACCAAGTACTGGTGAGGCTGAGTTAGAAGTCTAATCTCATTGGCCCCTTCATCTAAACGAAGGAACAGGTCTTTACTGTTTGTTTGCTTTCTGTTATCATCTGGAAACACATCGTCATTCCAGTTTATTTCTCCGAATGTAGTCATATTGATCTCCTACTGTTATTCTCTATCGTACCCTTCAGGTACATTTCTATTTAACAAAACATCGATCGTAATTCACACATTAGTGTATGAACTTTACAAAACGAGTACGTGCGTGGTCAGTGGTACGGCCAAATCTTACTCCGATGCCCCTGTTGCGTAGCCTGTTAGCTACCCTATTTATTACCACTCTGAGAGCACCTGGGGAGCCGGGTAGAAGAGTCCTTTGATTCTTGCTCGAAACTCTGTTAAGAGCAGTCTTCAAATTTGTCATCGTTCCAGTCCAGTTGCTACCAGATTGGCTATCTAAAACTGTAATAATTTTATCAAAAACTATTTCATTTACATTTGTTGATTCTGGCCATATTGTGCCAAGATATACCTTTCTTGGTCTTGAATTTCTCTTACTCATATTATTTTCTTTCTTGTTTATGCTTTACCTGCGGTAACATTAGTTACACTTTTAACAGCATTAAATACTAAACTTCTAATGCTATGAATTCTGTGGAGCGGAAACATCATCTCTAAAGTTAACTCTTTGGGAGAAGAAGTCAAGATGTCGCTAAAAGTTTTGATTATTTCGTCTTCTTCTTTATCACAGAAAATTCCCTTGACTTGAATAAACCCATTAATTGATTCGGGCTTATCTAAAGAAATAAATCTTTGAAAAAGATGTGTCTTACCAGATACTCCATTATCTAATGTAATTAGATATGGCGGCTTCTTTAGAGTGGGAGCCGTAGATCCGGTAAGACTATTTGGTCCTAAATCAATTGGCATGAATCACTTACCTTTCTTACTTTTTTTAACGTCTGCTTCAAGACCAAGATCATCAGAGGCGGTAAGTCCGGCTCTTTTGGCTTCTTGTTCTTTACGAGCATTTTCCCATTTAGCGTCACGAGCTTCACCAATCTTTTGAGTTAGTTCGGCCTGCAAAGCAGGATCATCTTTAATGGCTTCACAGAACTTTGGAAAACCAACCCACTTTTTATCACCATATTCATGTGATACGCTAGAAGTTTTGACAACCACGTTGTAATCTACAGAAAGCTGTGCAACTTCCTCGTGCTTGTCCACAATACCGATACCAAAGTTTACTTTGAATTCGCACTTACGAGGGTAAGGGCCAAACTTTGATTTTTCAATCGTAGCTCGCATCGTATGTCCGATCTTTTGCTCTTTTTCATCCAAGATTTGTGCATCTGCACGAGCCACCGCTTCAAAATAAACGTTGGCACTCAAGAAGTGAGCGTAAGAATTTCCACCGGAAAACGAGTGATCTACTCCATAAGGATCCATATTAGCCTTCTTATGATTGATGAAAATAAATGGTACTTGAGATTTATTCGCATCAAGAGAAAGCTTACGGAAAGTAGTAGTTAAGAACCTTGCTAATAAGGCCATATTCATCTTTCCTACAACCGAAATATCTTCGCCTGGAGGAATAAGTGCGCCGAGGGAATCCAATACAATCATATTGATATTAAACTCTCCCGCCATAATCATATCAAGTAAACCATTTTTAGATTTACCAATCAATTCATGTGTTCTTTTATCTTCTTTAGGAACGCCTAAAATCATTTCAAAACAGCTGCGGCCAATAACTGCCGTTTCGCCATCTACAACAATGATTCGGGTAACATCTAAGCCCAGGATCTCTGCCCATTTGGCATCGAAAGTACCTTCAGCGTCAATAAACATTTGCTGAGAAGTTGGGTCTTGTATCTGCGCCTCTTTGATAGCTAACATAGCCATTAAGGTCTTACCACTACCAGGAGCACCATAAAACTGAATCAATCTACCTTTGGGTAATCCGCCGGATGATAATGCATCATCAAGGCGTAACGAACCAGATGAAATAACTGGTAGCTTTTCTCCAATAGTTTCGTGTGCAAGTCTAACGTCTAATTGAGCGTCGGCATCGGCAAAACTTCTAAAAAACGCGTTTAATTTATCTGACTTCTTTTTATCATCTGACATTTTATCTCCCATCATTCGTAGCCTTCAGCGGGCGCGTTGTTGGTCCCTGAACTATATCCGAGGATCGTCTTACGTAAGCCCGTCGCAATATCTTTATAATGATGGTGGGCTTTGACGATAATATCGAACTTTCGCTCAAGGGCCATCTTGCCCCCTTTGGCATCTGCTAATTTTTCGGCGGCTGCACTTACTTCGGGCGAACACTCGGCTGCCCATTTTTTCATGTCTACTGTCGTTCGCACGCCATCAGGCGCTGCATATTCTAAAGACACTTTATTTTTTGTGCTGTTTAATTTACTCTCTAGATAACCTATTGTCTTTACCATCTTGGCCATATATTCAACCAAGATATCTGCTCCTCTTAATGATTGTTGTTGTAAAAATTCGGCATGAGCCAAATCTATTGCATCCGTTTCTCGAAGATGCTCTAACACTTGCTGCACCTCGGTTAGATCAAAATTCCTGAAATCTTCCTCAGGGTTAGAACCTAATAAATCGCCGAGTCTTACCTGTTGGCTCATGTCTGTCTTCCTTCTGTAATATTGAATTAAATGAACTTTTTCTCGACAAATGATTATTTGTCTTCTTTATTTTTATTTTTTAACTCGGCCACAATTTGGTCTATTTGCTGATGCATTAGGCGCAAATGTTGATGTTGCATAAGAGCCATTAAAAATAAAAATACTTCTAAACTAGTACGTCTTTTGGTAGGAGGTTTGAGGAAAACAAGAATTCCCTCATCATTAGCTTCAAAAAGATCAATGAAAAGGTCCTCACCTTTGCCGGTAATATCAGTATATGATTTGACAATTTGGTTATACATTCCCCATTCATCGTCTGTCATTTCCACTCTTTTATTGTCAACGATTCTGATTGTCATAACTTACCCTCTAGAGAAACTACCTTTACCAGAATTCAGTCGTTTGGCCCCGCCTTGTACTTTAGCTTGCATGTTACGAAGGGCTGCCAAATCTTTTTCATTAGCACCATCGCCACCCCCGCCACCATTCTTTTTCATAGAAGCCATTGCCAATACAACAGATGGAATTTCATCGTCATCGCCCGTGGACGTTTCTGGTAAACCCGAAGAGACTATATCGCCTGTGCTAATCATGGAACGAAAATCGGCTACCGCCTCAGGGTCGGCCTGACTCATCATTTCGGGACTAGTCATAGATGCCATACCACCTTCTTTCGCGTTGATGGCGGCTTCTTGTTTAATTTTGTCTGCCATTGCTTTATAATGTCTAGTTTTTTCGGTGACACTTTTGGGCTCTCCTTCCACGGCTTTCTCTTGCTTTAGCATATTATTGGCACGGTCATGGAAAGATTTAGTCTTGTTATCGGATTGGACTTTCTCTACTATTACTTCTTCTTCTGTGAAACCACCCATGCCATCAGACACTTTGATTTTCTCAATGGTTTTCTTTTTCTCTTGGAATTCTTCATCATCAATTTCTTTACGCATTTCTTTGATAACATCTTTGGGTAAAAAGTTTTTGAGATTAGGAGAATTAGTTTTTATATAATTATGATTTGAAAGTAACCAGTCATCAAGTTGATCCGGGTATTTCTGCATATCTTCCATGGCGGCAGCTAAACCCACAATGCAATTTTTGAGGTGTTCTTCCATAATATGTTTGCCGCAAAATGGACAGACATTAATGTCTATGGCGTGAGCCCATTTTGGATTGATTTCTGTTTCGCAAGATATACACTTCATTAGCTTACCCTTCTAAAACTTCTAAGAACTCTGGCATACGAGTTACCATCAGCATCTGCAACCTTCATCATATCTTGATCGGCTAAGATTATCTCGGTAGCTCTTTGTTGTTTATACCTAGACCATTTCATTTCTTGTGGCGCGTTCGAGTAGTCACTGGAAAAACAACCGGCCAATTCTTCTGTAGTTTTTTTAATTTTGTCTGCCAATTTGTTACTCAAAAAAGTAACATATTCTCGATGTCTAAAAATAGAAATTGGATCTTTAGGAGTCCCATTTATAGCAACTAAACCAAGTGAATCAAGCAACACTTGATCTCTAGTCATTAGGGCATGCTCATACAAGCCCTTCATCCTTAATTCATAAGGGGTCGGAGGACATTTTTCATCATCGCCATTTTGAATGTCTTTAATGCTTCCTCGATCTGATTGTTGTCTCACTTGTCTAATTGGCATCTAGAACCTTATTTAATGACTCTTCTAAAAGAGCCTTTGAATTTGTTTTCCGCGATAGCATCTTTAGTTGGACCATACTTATTGATTACTCTTTCTAGAGCCTCAAAATTATTGTCACCCCAAGATAACATAGAATTGATTTGATCTTGACGGGCCTGGTCACTTACTTCGCAAAGACCTTTTTCTACCATCAATTGAGTCAATTTTGTTGCTTTCTCTAATTTAGCTTTTAGTTGCGCTTTGAATTCAGGAGTAGATTCTAGTATTGCTTTGTTTTGAGCTTTTTTATCTTGAACTAATGCGGCTAAATCACGACCGGAAGCACGCCTTGCAGGAGGGCGGACCTTACGATCAGATTCAACTCTTAAAGTAGTTAGACCTTCTTTTATTGGTTCCGCGCTAATTATTCTATTTACTTTTGGTCCAGAGCCACTTTTGTCGCCCTTATTCAACTTTTTTTTATGGGTTTTGATTCCTTGTTTTGTGCTTGCGTGAAAATCTTCTTTTAACTTCTTAGAAATTTTCTTTAGCTTTTCAATTTTGACAGCCCTTCTTGAATCTTCACTCAAATCTTCAATATTTTGAACGGCTTTCCTTAGGGCCTCAATGGCGTCTGCACCAACTTCTATTTTATCTTCTAGTGGAGTTAAACTCATTTCTTTTTTAAGTGTTTCGGCGGGCAGGTCATTCATTACTGCCTCATCACCATTAACAGTATATTTGTCTCCAATACTTGGCATTTTAGCAAGATCAGTTAATTTCATAAACTCTTCTTTAGTCATTTCTAGTCTATTTAGAGTTTTTCTAGTTTCTTCGAATCTTTTCTCGATCCACGAGAAATCATAATCGGCATCAAAAGACTTTTCATGTCTTTTTTCGAAGAAATTTTCTAAGGCCTCTAATAAGGCAGACCTTTCTTTTTCGCCAGGTAACGTATCTGGATCTAATCCTTGAACAACTACGAGGTGTCTCATAAATACATTGAGTGGTGCTAGTGCCAAACTAATAGCAGTAACTCCACTACCAACATATTTCTTCATAAGTTCTGGGTTTTCATCCAGAAAAGATTTCACGAGTCTATTGGCTTCTTTTTGAAGTGGACGTAATAAATTATGTAATTGCATGATTATCTCTTCTTAGATGGTTTTCTGCCACGTTTACGTGGCATGTCTTCAGTCTCAGCTATTTCTATAACTTCAGTAGCTGATAATAATTCTTTTTGAGTTGGTTGGAATGGACCCGAAGACACAGAGTTGTAGTAGGCCCCCGAAACATGAGAATCAGAAAAATTAAGGGCTGCAGGAGATGCTGCAGCTGCGCAAGCATATAATGAGCTGCTAGCAGAAAGAGGGCTACTGAAGGTCTGGCTTGTAGAGCCGGTATAGTTGATCTGTTGTGGAGTTGTGTTAAAATCAACACTTCGTGTAACCAGACCTTCAGCAGCAATCTCCGGACCATACTTTCGCACGTCCGAAGTTTGAGGACCCGTAGAAGATAGGATGGCACCAATGCTATCCCACTCTGCGTCCATTCCATTTGTTACCGTATCGACTACGCGGTTAAATGGCTCGGATTCCTCTGTAAATGTTTCACTTATAGTTTCAGCAGAAAATGCTCTTTCTCCATTGTGACCTTGTTGTTTAATAAGGTTTGAGATAGCTTTAAGCTGTTCTGTCTTTTCTTTATCCGGTAAAAATTGTTGGAAATGTTTTTGAACTTCTTCTGATTTTGGCCTATGTTTAGAATATCTAGGAGATTCTATTACGCCATTTAATTTTAGTTGAAAATTAGAGATTACATAAGCTGCAAAATCTTCTACAGTTGAATTATTTTTACTAAACTCGACCGTCTTCTTTAAGAAGAGGGACATTGCATCATTAGTGCCGGTAGTAGCCATGTTTTGCTCCAAGGAATCATCTTCTACAAGGATTGTGCCCGAATCAAGCTGACTGGCACCTGGAATCATACCTGCATGAAAATGTCTGTTTGCAGTTAGATATGACAGGTTATGACGGTCGGCCCATTCCTTGAGTTTTATTTTAGTCATGACTACTTTCCTTATTATTAGTATACAAGCGATATCTTTTGTATCATTTTTCGATTTAGACGTCGATTTTGTTATTATTCAATATCGTTCGTATCGTATATATCAATCATCTTCAGATTCTTCATCCAAATCAATGAGGCCCTCATCATACAAAGTATCTTCGATTTGATCTAGTATCTCCTGAGGATTCTTAGGTTTTTCGACCTCTTCCTTATCAAATAGCTTTGCTTTTGCTACTTTAAGATTGATTTTCTTGGCTTTCAGGTCTAATGGTAAATCCGGTGGCAAAGCAATATTGTATAATTGATCTAATATGATCCCCATATCATCTTCATAATTATTTGTATTTCCAGAGAAGTGTAAAGCTATACCTATACCAAACTCCGCTTTTTTATTAATTTCTTGAATTCTGCTTTGCATAGTCTTCCATCGATCCGGGAAAATTGTTAAAGTACATTGGTCGCCCATCTTATCCTCAATGACTGCTTTAATCATTGGTTGGCCATAATACTTGCCTTCCTTCTTAACTCGAAATTCGAAGAAATCTCGCACCACGCCCTTAATAGATCCTAAAGTAGTTTTATCTTTAGATCGCTTTATGTGTTGTACCATAAAATGTTCATCTTTAAAAAACTGACCATAAGCTATTGCTGGCGTACAAATAAATGATTCGCCTAAATAATATTGCTCCAAAGCATACAATTCTGGCATAGACCATTCCGGATCTTCAGGCCATGGATATACAAATTGTTCTTGAGTCGGATCATGTTTTTTAAGCCACACTTGCAACTTCTTGCGATAATCAGAACAATACAAAAACATCGATTTACGAGAGTGCCCAAAAGAATCTAAAACTCCACATGCGGCCAAAGCTTGAATACTATTAGCTCTCACAGCTTTAGAGCTAATTCGCGTCATAAAATCAAAAAAGCCACTGAATGGTCTCTTTTCAATTATGTCTTTAATGGCGTCCTCTCCCACAAATTTGATAGCATCTAACCCAGTAATTAAATGGTTGCCATCTTCAATTGTATAAACTAATTGAGATTTGTTAATGTCAGGAGGCACAATCTTCACACGTCGTTTACGTATTTCTTTTTTGATTTTAGCAATATTGGCTTTAGAATCGGGAGCATTGGATTTGACTTCTGCCATTAAATTAGCCATCAAAAACTCAATTGGATAATGAGCTTTGAGATAAGCAGTCTTGTAACTAGTCATAGAATACAAAATAGAGTGAGACATATTGAAGCCGTAACCTTGGAACTTATCTACTACTTCGTCCCAGATTCTTTTAGCAATAGCTTCATTAACTTCATTTTTGACGGCATCTTTAATAAATTCCGCCCTCCACTCTTGCGCCTTCTTTGGGTTCTTACCTTTTTCTTTGGTAAGTTTGCGTAAACGGTCGGCCGAATGTAAACTCCAACCAGCCACGTCTTGAGCCAAATACATCAAACTTTCTTCATACAAACCAAACCCGAATGTATTATTAAACGCTCTTCCTAGATTTGGGTGCAATAAAGCAAATGGCTTCTTACCATCTTTAGTTAAAATAAAGTCATTGCGCATATCACGGGCTGAGGGGCGGGCTAATGAGTTGATGTAACTAATATCATTGATGGATTGTGGTTTGATACGACGACACAAATCAATTGTGCCGCCAGATGTACCTAGCTGAAATACGCAGAAGGTATCTCCAGTAGAAATGGTATCATACGCCTCTTTATCATAATTATCGTAATCAATAACTGTCGGCAATGTTTTACCAGAGGCTTTAATAAGCTGCATGGTTTGGCCAATAATATCCAAAGTCGAAAGCCCCAAAGTATCCATCTTGACTAAGCCATTTTCTTCGGCCTTGTCTTTATCATACTCAATTGCCAACGCTCCATCTTTATCTTTTCTCAGTGGCACAAGTCCAGTAAGGGGGCGGGCAGAGATGATGATACCGCCGGCATGAGTAGACCAAGCACGATATTTTCCACAGATATCTTTGTACTTTTCAAACTCTGGATATTTCTTTGCGTATTCCGCAAATAGAGGAACCTTTATTAGCGCATCATCAATGGAATGAATTTCTGCCGGAATACAGTTAGCTACTTCATTGCCGATCTTAACTGCATTTTCTTTGGATCCACCTAATTCACAAACACGTGCAATGTCTTTAACATACACTTTGGGCGTAATAGTATTGACGTTGCTTACGTGAGCGACATGTTCTTCGCCATATTTCTTTCGAAGATAGTTTTGGACTTTTTCACGTCCTGACGGAGCAAAATCCGTATCAATATCAGGGAAGCTAGACTTTTCCATATTATGGAATCTGGCAAAAATCAAATTGTATTTGATAGGATCTGCTTGGTGAATACCTAATAAATAAGCTATCAATGAGCCTCCGACTGATCCTCGCCCCTCCCCTACAGCAATTTCATGCCTTCTAGCCCATTCTATAAAATCTGCTACGATGAGCATGTAGCTAGAGAAGCCGTGGAATTCTAGAACGCCTAGTTCTTCATCAATGCGCTTGCTGTATTGATCTCTTTGAGTATCACTTAGATTTTTAACACGAGAATCAAAACGTATAATACAAAGATAGCGCAAAAAGAGTTTATCCTCTTCAAGTTTCTGGATATCTGCTGGCTGCGTTTCAACCCAGCTACGAAATTCTGCATAATCTGGCTCGTCTTTGACCGGGAAAACAGGAAGCTCTTTTCCAGTTGGATTAGAAAACTTTGGATCAATCCACTCTGGTTTTTCACACAGATTGGCAAAATACAAACTATTATCACACAACTGTTGCGCAACTTCTTCTCCATAATTTCTGGAAAAGAAAGCCTTAACCTCATCACCAGATTTCAAATAAAAATCTGATTCTGGATATCGCAAACGATAATTAGAATGAATAGGCTGATGCGCTCCGATGGCCAAGAATGCGTCATGTATACCCGATTCTTCTTTGGTTAAATAGTGAGCGTTGCAGGCGGCCACCACTCTAACATTGTGCTTCTTGCCTAAACTAACAAGCTGCTTATTTAAGAACTGCTGATCAATTTCATCATTAAAGATATTCGAACCACGTTTCATATTGTTGGGCTGGACTTCGAGTCCTAAATTATCACCAAACAAATCTTTGAGTCGCAGCAAAGTTTTTTCTGCATCATCTAGTCTCCCCTTCATAAGAAGTTGGTTAATGATGCCATTACCACAAGCGGTTAAGCAAATTAATCCTTCTGAATATTCTGCCAATAATTTCCAATCCAAAACTGAATAAACGCGCTTACCTACAAAAGAACTTTGATCAAAACCCTTTTTATTGAGTGTAAGTAAATTACGATAGCCAGTAGCATTTTTGGCTATCAAAATAACATGTCGAAATTTTTCATTAACATTAGCCGCATCATCTTGAAAATAACATTCGCATCCAATAATGAGTTTGACGTCAGTATCTTTAGATGCTTTCCAAGCATCCCATGTTCCGGCTAACGTACCATGGTCAGTAAGGGCAACAGCTGACTGGCCCAATTCTTTAGCTCTTTTGAAAAGCCCCTTAGGCGAGATGATGGAATCAAGAATAGAAAATTGAGTTTGATTGTGCAATGAAACGAAGTCGGTCATACAGACCTCCTAATATGGTGGTGTATTGTAACAAATGCACATCGCCTCACATTGGAGGTATCTCAGTCTAAGGATAGGCTGCGTGTGCTATGCCAGGGAATACGGTGTTAAATAAATGGCGGTAATTTATGTTTACCAATACACGTCATCTTGACAATATAGATTTTAAATCTTTTTCGTCAAGGTTTTTGTTATTATCGTAAAAATAACTAATCTTCTTGAATTGATCTTTCCAAAACTTTTTATTCACAGAACGTTTGGTAAGCAATTCACGCAAGTCTTCAAAACTAAGTCGACGATGACGAAAAAGTGCATGAGACACTACCGTTACCGCGTCCCAATGAGCATGAAGTTCTCCTTGAACTTCTCTCATTAGTTTTTGTTTATATGCGTTTCTTTTAGGCC
>Ga0315288_10000424_pt1 | contig 52741 bp, 52 predicted proteins | sample YL17G11_20_MG_FD_203454 | JGI IMG/M metagenome (GOLD analysis project Ga0315288, IMG submission 203454) | Sediment microbial communities from Yellowstone Lake, YNP, Wyoming, USA - YL17G11_20 | ecosystem: Environmental > Aquatic > Freshwater > Lake > Sediment | place: USA: Wyoming | collected... | reverse complement strand
TTATGACGTGTTTCATGGTTATTCCGCTCTTTGGGGTTGAGAGGATACGGTCAGGCGGCCCGTGCGCCCGCCGTGACGAGTTTCATCGGTTCGTTGCAGCAGACGAGTTTCAATTTTTCCTCGTCGCCGATGAGCACGGCGACTTCCGCGCCGCACACGTCGCAGTGGTATATGTGCATGGGGCGCGTGAGACGGTTCATCGGCTGGTTGCAGCAGACGGGCGTGATTGCGCCCCCGCCGCCGCGGACGACGGTGATTTCCGCGCCGCAGACCGCGCACCCGAAGACGGTTCCCTTGACGGGCGTTTTTGTTTTTCGCATGTCAGTCTTCGGCCTCGACTTCGACCATGGGTTGTCCGCAGCAGGTGAGTTCCAGCACGCCGACGCCGCCTTTTGTCACCATGACCATAGCGCCGCACTTGTCGCAGGCGTACGCCTCGCCGACGCGCACGTTCCAGGCCTTTTTCCATTCGTCCTGGCCCCATTCCGCTTCTGAGTATTCTGCGTTCATGTTTCGTCGCATTCCTTTCCGGTGAGATTGGAGAACATCGCAAGAATAACGACTGCGGGCTTCAGTCGCCTGATTGTTTCATGGCTTCGCCGCAGCACATAAGCACGCCGCCTTTGTCTTCAATGACCTGTACCGTCGTTCCGCAGATTTCGCACGCGAAGATCACGCCGTTGCGGAACCCCCGGCCCGGCTTGGGCGCGTAGTCCAGTCCTATGCCGTCCGTATAAGCGCAGCGGGCATTGCAGACGGGGCAGATCTCCGGCGGTTCTTTCGCCTGAAGTTCGTTCTGGCAGTTGATGCATTTCCACTTCATGGGCGTTTCCTCAAAATGTCCCCCGTTTTAAGGCCGCCGCGTCAGTCGCGCGTCGGCATTTCAAGCGGCTGGAATTTCTCCGGACCAGCGCCGCAAACGGGGCATACGGGCGGGGGTTCTTCGCCGGAGTGCATGTACCCGCACATCCCGCAGAGCCATTTTTTCGCGCTTTGTTTGCAGCAAGTGTGCATACCTAATTACCTTAATTTGCCGAAAACGCACAGGCGGTGAGCCTACTTAATCAGTTCAAACTTGTCTTTGCCCGCTCCGCAGACCGGGCATACGTCAGGCGGCTCAGGGCCTTCATATATGTAGCCGCATATTATGCAGCGCCATCTTTTCGGTTCTTCATTTGCCATTGGGCGATTTTCTCCCGGCAAGTTATTGAACCTGTTTCAATTTGTAGTCGCCGCCGTCCTCTGTAAGCGCGTATTTGCGGCAGCAGACGGGGCAGACTTCCTCGTTGCCCAACGACGGCATTTCCCCGAAGTTCATTTCCCAGCCGCAAAAGGGGCAGTAAAGAACGACGGAGTGCCGGTCTTCTTCGATTTCTTTTACGATGCGCTTGAGCGCGTCGGCGTGGGCGCGTTCCGCCGGGATGAGCCTGGAGAAGGTTGCCCTGACGGTTTCATCGGGGGACTTCGCGGCGAATTCGGAATAGAGGCGCATCGCCTCTTCTTCCAGGTCGATGTCGTCCAGAAGGAATTCCAGCGTGGTCTTGTAACCTTGCGCCAACGAAGCACTCCGCAAATGTTCGCTAGGGGTTGAGGATGCTGTTAAGCCTTTCGAGATGCGCGTTCAGCTCGTTGAGGTGGTTGTCCTCGGTGCGGGCGATGCCTTCGAGAAGCGCATTGATGCGGCTGTCACAGAGCGCCCATACCTGTTGCCTGTAGCGAGCGGACGCCTCTTCTTCAAGGGCTATGGCCTCCTTGAGGATCCTGATTTGTTTTTTGATCGCTTCCGTGTCCATGGATTCCTGCCATCAGAGGCTTGTCTTCGCCGACGGAATACGCGGCGGGAGGGATCCCCGGAGGGAGAGGACTTCAGTCCTCCTTCTTTATCGCTTCAACCGGGCATTCCGCGATGCAGGTTTCGCACTCGGTGCAAGTGTCCGGGTCGATGTAGGCCTTTTCATCCTTCATCGAAATTGCTTCCACCGGGCACACCGGCACACAAGTCTCGCAACCGACGCATTCATTTCTGTCAACTTTGACCATGAAAGCCTCCTGCTGTAAAAAAGGCGTTTGATGGATTGGTGAGCGGCCGATCATTTCCCGTCGTCGTACGCGATGACGCGGGTAATGCCCACTATGGCGCCGTTTGAATCGGTAACCGCGGTATCGCTCACGGAAAATAACTGTTTGATATTTTCCTTCTCCAAAAACTCGTTGACGTTTTCATCAAGCGAGTGGAGTTCCTGGGTTACGTGGAATATTCTCAGCGAGCAGCCGAAGGTTTTGACTTGAATCATGCACTACCTCCCTTTTGATGTAAGGCGCGCGGGTTGTACGAATACCGCTCAGCCGCCGTCGAGCATCGGCCCCTCTTCCGTGAAGAACCAGTCCGCGGTGTTGTTAAGATAGTCGTGGGTGCTTTTAAGTATGTGGTAGTGTTGCGTTTCCTCGTTCTTAAGGAAGTCGAACAGGTCCTTCTCTTCCGGTGAATCGGCGTTGTTTTCTGCGGCCTCGTAAAACTTGTAGCCGTCCGTTTCGATGTTCATGGCCGTCTTCAGGGCGGTAAGATCATCGGCGTCGGTTAGAGACTTGCGGATCTGTTCGCCCAGTTCCGAGAAGACGGAGGCAAACCTTCTGATCGGTTCGTCCAAGGGTTTCCGCTGTTTGATCCGGTAGCGGCCTTTGATGAAATCCTTTATGCGCTTGATATGCTTGAGTTCGTCTTTGGCGAAAAATTCGAACATGTCGCGTCCATGCTGGTTTTTTGACCGCTTGCTCACATCGTTGTAGAACTCGTAGCCGTCTTTTTCGAACTGCAGGGCAAGTTGCACTGCAGACTGAATACTTTCTGTTCGAGGTTTTGTCATGTTAGTCCTCCCATAGCGAATTCGTACGCCGCCGCACTTGCGCGGTGCACAGTCAGCGGCTCTTTCCATCTCAAACCTTTAAACGTCTCCCTTCCCATGTTATTTCTGGCTCATGTGCCGAGGCCGCGCGGTTACAGGTCTTCCTTAAGGTGCCAGGGCGGCTCAAGTATAGGGTACCAGTAGAACTGGTTGGTCAGCACGCGCAGCTCGTCTTCGAGAACCTTCTGGTGGCCCTGTTCCTGCTCGTACATCTTTTTGCAAAGATCTTCGCCTTCCTTGCTGTCCAATTTTTCCCCCAGGTCCAGATAGAATTGCTGAGCGTCCTTTTCCTTTTGGATGGCCATTTTCACCGCGTCAATGGCTTTTGCGCGCCTCCTTTTTTCATCGGAGAGGTCGGGCACGCGGGCCGCCTTCGGCTTGAAGTCAATTTTGCCGAAACGGTCCGTGTACATCTTTTCCACAACTGTGCGATGCGCGTGTTCTTCGAAGGCGAGCCTTTCAAACTTCGCCCGTGCTCCGGCGTCCTTTACCTGCGTTGCAATGTGGATGTAAAGGGCGTGAGAGTCGGCCTCGCGCTGGATTGCGGTGCGGAGTATGCCTTTCAGCACATGGTCATCGCTCATTTTCCCGCCCCTTTCCAATTCCATTCTTTCGGAATCCGCAGACCGGCCAGACAGTGTCCCGTTCGGCGCAATGGAGGCTGGAACGCCGCACGGAGCCCATTATTTGCGAGACTCCCAAATTATAATTCTTTTTGAACCGAAGTCCAGAAAAATCCTCCCAGAGTAAACAGACTTTTCTCGCAAATACAATGCCCATAAGGGTGTTAACGGCGGGAGAATTTCAGGGATTCTTGAGCCGGTAAATAGATAGCGCCGGCCTAGGTCTCCGGCGCTATATGTGGTATTCGCTGCTTTCCTATGGTCTTGCCAGCGCCTGGCCTATTTCAAAGGCCCTTTTTATAGAATCGGGCTTCTTAAGGATGTCCGCCGGTTTGTCCGTGCCGGGAACGTAAAGCGTGTGGACAAGTTTCACGTCCACGCAGTTGAGAAACCCCTTGATGACTTTTTCCGCGGACTGGAACATGAGATTGCCGTCCGGGTGGCCGCATACGGATATGAATGCGCCAAGCCGTTCCATGCCGCCGGGGTTTTCGCCGACCTTTTGCTTGAGGACATATTTCCGGTACCAGAATCCCTGGCATCTATCTATGAGGCACTTGAACCTTCCGGGCAGGCACCAGAAATATATGGGCGAGGCGATGAGAAACCGGTCGCAGACCCTCAGCAGCGGGTAAACCTCCGCCATCCCGTCCTGTAGCGTGCAGTTCCCCGTGCCGTGGCAGGCCTCGCAGGAGATGCAAGGCTCAAACTGCAAATCGCGCACGTAAATTCTTTCAATATCAGCGCCGACGGATTCCGCGCCTTTTATCGCCTCGTCGTAAAGCACGCGCGTGTTGCCTTGCGCGCGTTCACTGGCGTGGATGCAGAGGATTCTTGGCCTTGTCATCTCGGAACTCTATCAAAATTCTCCGGACATGTTGCAAAAATGCGCACTGAATTTCGCCGGTTATTTTGCCTAATAATTTGTTGTTTATGACCTTACGACCCTCTTGGCGGCCTCCGCAATCTGCTCCGGGCTTGCAATCCGCTCCCTGCACGAGGTCGCGTCGCAAAGGAACGCCGCAGGAGAGTCGTTTTCTTTCATGCCGAGTTTCTCGCGCTGGGTGTGCTCCCGCGTAAGGTCTATGAACCGTACCGTTAAACGCGGTTCGTAAAAATTCGCCGCGGCCATGAGAAACTTCCGCGACGATTCCTCACTAAGCCGCCCCGCAATCCGCAAGGCAAAATGCGGCTGCATCAGAATCATCGCCGCGCTCGCATACGCAGGCGTCTCCAGGTTGAATTCCTTGTTCCGATTGTACAGCGCCTGCAATATGTGCAGGGCGATAAAGCCGTATGCGTCGTCCTCTGTCGCAAGGTGAAGTTTTACAAAGAGTTCCGCTACTCTGGCGTTGTCTCTGACGGACTTCAGCCGGTACTTGAGATAGCCTATCGCACCGGCGTCTGCCATCACGTCAAAAAGCCCGCCGACCTCCTTGTCCCAGAACTGCGTCATCAGCGTCTGCGCCAGCATCACGCAGTCGCCGAGATGCCTCGTGTCGCCGGTGAACTCGTGCGCCGCAAGGAACGCCGCCGCGATGTTCGCATAATCTCGCAGGTGTCCCTTGCCTTCTTCGCCGGCCGCATGCTTAACGTATAGCGTGCTATCTATAATATTTGCCTTAAGATATGTCAAAGTTTTAATCGCGGCGTCTTCGAGCGATTTTTCGCCGGTAATCGCCGCGGCCTTGAGCATCGCCGCCACCGCCAGCCCGTTCCAGTCCGCAAATTTTCTCCGGTCAATCGCGGGCGCTTTGAGTTTATTCCGTTCTTCCAGACCGAGCGCATAGTATTCCTCGTCCGCGTCCTGGCTGCCCCAAAAACCTCCCCCTAAACTATCGTAAAGTCTGTTCATCATGTACCTTACGATACCGCGCACTTTTTGGCGGAACGTCTCGTCGCCGGTAAGAAGATACGCGTCGCAATACAGCGCAAGCAACTCCGCATTGTCCGACAGCATCTTCTCGTAGTGCGGCACCGACCAGTCGGGCGTGGTGGAGTACCTGAAAAATCCGTCCTCCACCCTGTCGTAAACGCCGCCCCTGCTCATCTCCTCCAGCGTCTTGCGGACCATCCGCAACGAATTTTCATCGCCGGTGATGTGGTGGTGAAGCAGGAGGAAGCGGATGAAATCCACGTTTGGGAATTTCGGCTGCCATCCGAAGCCGCCGTACAGCGGGTCATACATCTCGCTGAGCGAGGAGAACGTCTCCTCGATTACCTTTTTGTAGAATTTTTCCGGCTCTTCAGCCAGGCCCTTTTCTTCCTCGGCGGGCGGCGTTTCAAAGGGTTGCACGATCTTGTCAATCTCGGCGCGGTTTGTTTCGTAGAGTTCCTTCGTTTGCCGGGCCAGCGCAAGGAATTGCTCCGGCGGCAGGTACGTGCAGCCTTGCAGTATGTAGCCGTCCGGCGTGAGAAACGCCGCCGACGGCCACCCGCCCATGTTGTAGCGCTCGTTTATATCCGGCCGCTGATCGTTGTCAACGCGCACGGGGATGAAATTCTCGTTGATGTAGTCGATGACTTGCGGCGCGCCGTACGATGTCTGGTCCATGACGTGACACCAGTGGCACCATGCGGCGGATATGGCGAGAAGTACGGGCTTGTTCCGGCTGCGGGCCTCGTCAAACGCTTCCCGGCCCCACTGCCTCCATTCGATTTCCTTCACGGCATTCTCCTCGATAATTTTCCGCGGCACATGTGGCCCGGCCGCCCCGACCTTTCATCCGAAAATATGATGAGGAATGTCGGGGCCGGGGAGAGAGCACAGCCGTGGGCGGCTGTGCCACACTCAATGGCTGCCTGGAGGTTCTTCCTCGTCGATTTCGTTCCGGTCAATGATTATCTCAGCATCCGGGTCGTATTTCCTGACGGGGACAAGGGGCTTGCCGCAGTACGGGCACTTGCCCAGTTCTTCGGCAAGGTCGGACTGATGCTGGGTAACGTGTCTGCCGCAAGAAGAGCAGACCTTTTGCGCTCTGGAAGGTTTTTTCATTCATATCTCCGTCAATGCATCCGACTCCGGGTGCAGGGGTAATGAACTTTTGGGATTCTAACCGCCTGCATACGAAAAGTCAAGGCGACAGGACGGGCGAAGGTGTATAATACCCGGCTTGTTTTGCTCCGTTGATTATTTTGCATCCTTGCGAAGCAACTTTCGAACAGTGAAAAATACAACAAAAGAAATTGTTTCCAAGATATTTCTCACTCAGTCGGCATTGCCGTTCTACAGCGGCTATACATACCACCACCACCGCCGCTCGACCATAGTGATGGGCCTGGCGGCCGGCCTCACGGGGCTGGGCGGCTACGTGATGCAGAAGGGCCTGAAGGCGACGGACTGGGAAATGACCATCCTGACGATTGTCTCAGGCCTGCCCTACCTTATCACGCCGTTCTGGTCGCAGTTCATGCGGAAACACGGGACCAGGGGGACGCTCTCCTTCACGCCGTTCATTGAAGCGGGCGCGATTCTGCTGCTGGCGTGCGTGTGGCTGCCCTGGCAGTTCATCGCGCTCATCTGCGTCAACATGACAGCCGCCACCGCGATGCTGCCGGTTCAGAATTTCATCATGCTGCAGAATTACGCCGTCTCGCTGAGGGGACGGATTTTCGGGCAACTGTCGTCGTTTTTCATCCTCGTATCGATGAGCATGGCGTTGCTGACAGCCTTCGTGCTGGACATGAAGCCGGTCGTGCTGAACATGCCTCTGCCGAAATTCCTCTCTCCGGACGGGCCGCTGCGCGCCAGCATCGAGACTTTCCGGTTCGTGTTCCCGCTTGCGGCGGTGGCCTGCCTGGTGGGGCGCATGATGTTCCGCTCGCTCCGCGCGCGCGGGGAGGGCATTGTGCTGGCGCCCGCGAGGAAACATGCTCAGCAGGTGGGTTATCTCAAGAGCCTTATAACTTCCTTTGGCGAAGTGGCGAAGGTTTTCAGGAACGACAGGAATTTCTTCGTGTACGAAATGGGCTTCATGCTTTACGGCACGGCGATTATCATGATCGGGCCGGTGGTGCCGATCGTGGCGAACCAGAATATGAACGCGACCTATGTCGAGTACGCCCTGGCCACGATCCTCGTCTCGAACCTGGTGCAGTTGCCGCTTAGCCCGGTGTGGGGCACGATCATGGACAGGTTAAAGGGGCCGCGGACTTCACTCATCATCTACCTCATCCTGATAGTTTCCATGGTGATTCTCTGGGGGGCCGCGGCGCAAAACAGCAAATGGCTGCTGGGCCTTGGATTCGTCGTGCAGGGCGTGGGCATGGCCGGCATCAATATCACATGGAACCTTGGCTCGGTCGAGTTCTCCAAGCGCGGAGAGGTGGACAGGTACACCTCGTCGCATGTGTTCCTCGTCGGCCTCAGGTTCACGTACGCGCCGATGCTGGGCGTTGGGATAATGTCGTTGCTCGGCGGGGTGCAGCGGGGCGCGCCGTGGGTCTTCCTGTCTGGAACCGTGACGCTTTCGCTGGCGTGCATCCTGATGATATACCTGAGGCGCTCGATGGTCCGCCAGCAACGCGCAAAGGCTTGAGGTCCGCTGCCTCAAGCCTCAGACCTCACGCCTCAAGCCTCCTTTCACCTTTGACATAACCCTTCCGGTACGCTAGAATTTCGCTTGGCGGCGGACGGCGCGCCGCGAATCCAACGGTTCGAGAAAGCAATGCAGTTTCCGGAATACAGGCCCCGGCGGCTCAGGCGAAACAGGAATTTCCGCAGGCTCCTGCGTGAGACCGCGCTTTCCGTGGACGACCTGATAATGCCGCTCTTCGTGCGGCATGGCAAGGGCGTGCGCGCGGAGATACCGAGCATGCCCGGCCAGTGCCAGTATTCGCCGGACACGCTCGTGGAAAAGGCCGCCGCGCTTGCGAAAGCGGGCATTCCCGCCGTCATGCTTTTCGGCATTCCGGCGAAGAAGGACGCCGAGGGCGGCGAGGCATTTTCCGACGAAGGCATCGTCCAGCAGTCCATCCGCGCCATCAAGAAGGCGAAGATTGACATCCTCGTTATCGCCGACGTGTGCCTCTGTGAGTACACCGACCACGGCCATTGCGGGATAATCGTCAACGGCGAGGTCCACAACGACGAGACGCTCAAGCGCCTCGCGAAGTCCGCGGTCAGTTTCGCCAAAGCAGGCGCGGACGTAATCGCGCCGAGCGATATGATGGACGGCCGAGTCCAAGCCATCCGCAAGGCCCTTGATGAAAGCGGCTTCAGCGATACGCCCATCATGTCCTACGCCGCGAAGTTCGCCTCCGCGTTCTACGGGCCTTTCCGCGACGCGGCGGAGTCGCCGCCGCGCATGTACATGGAGGACCGCGCGACGTACCAGATGGACCCCGCCAACGCCGAGGAGGCGATGCGCGAAATCGCGCTGGACATCGCGGAAGGCGCGGACATCGTGATGGTGAAACCGGCGCTTCCGTGCCTCGATATCATCCGCCGCGCGAAGGATGAATTCCACTATCCTCTCGCCGTATATTGCGTCAGCGGCGAATATGCGATGATAAAGGCCGCCGCGCGAAACGGCTGGCTTGACGAGAAGAAGTGCGTGATGGAGATGATGACAGCCATCAAGCGCGCCGGCGCGGACATGATACTTACTTACTGGGCGGAAGAAATTGCGGCGTGGCTGAAATAACAGTAAACAAAGGATTCTTGCGATAAAATTTTTACGGAGGTCGCGCGATGGGAAGGCATTTATGGGGAGCGGCAGCGTTTATGCTGGTGTTGTCGTTCGCGTTTCTGAACCACGTAATTGCCGCCGAGGACGGAGCGGCGCCTCCGCCCGCAACGCCGACGCTCGCGATTACGGAGACCTCGCTCGGCAAGACGGACGGGATGGTGGAGAACTCGCTCGTCGTAAGCCCCGACTGCAGGCGCGCGGCCTTCGTGGCGGACCGCAACGGCAAGAAGGTCGTTGTCCTTGACGGTAAGGCGTTTGGAGAATATGACGGCATCACCGCGATTATGTTCAGCCCGGACTCAAAGCGCGCGGTCTGGGCGGTGATGCGCGGCGGAAAGGCCGTGGTCGTCGTGGACGGGCAGGATGGCAAGGAGTATGCGGCCATCGGCTCGCCGGCATTCAGCCCCAACTCGAAGCGTTTCGCCTACGCCGCCAAGCGCGAGAAGGATTGGGTCGTCGTCCTCGACGGCGTTGAGGATGGCCCTTATGAGAGCGCGGGCGAGATTCTGTTCAGCCCGGATTCGAAGAGGTTTGCATATGTCGTTACGATGGAGTTGAAGAGCGAAGCGAATCCTCCGGCGCCGCCGAAAAAAGTGGGAGCGGTGATTGTTGACGGCGTCGCGGGGGCGCAGTATGACGGCATTGTTCCGGGGACGCTGGTCTTCAGCGCCGATTCGAGGCGCGTGGCTTACGCGGCGGTGCGCGCGGGAAAGCAGTTGTTTGTGGTTGACGGCGAGGAAGGGAAGGATTGCGACGCGGTGAGCGGGTTCAAGTTCAGCGATAATTCCAAGCATTTCGCCTATGCGGCGATGCGCGACGGGAAGGGGTTCGTGGTCGTTGAAGGCGCGGAAGAGACGATGGGCGATATGACGGGCATGCCCGTGTTTAGCGCGGATTCAAAGCACCTGGCGTATGCCGTGAAAAAGGCCGGGAAGAGCCTTGTGGCGCTGGACGGCACAGAAGGCGCGCAGTACGACGACGTCAGGGCGGAGAGCGTTGTGTTCAGCCCGGATTCCACTCAAATATGTTACGCGGCGCAGCGCGGCGCGAAGTGGCTGCTCGTCACGGAAAAGGTCGGCCTTAAGAAGGTGGAGCCCCCGCCGGAGGATACCGAGGCGGAGGGCGGCCCTATTGTGCGTCCCGCCGGCGTTGAGGGAAAGGAGTACGACGACATCCTCGCGGGGGGCATGAAGTTCAGCGGCGATGGAAAGCACGTGGTTTACGCGGCGAAGCGCGGCGAGAAGTGGGTGGCGGTGCTTGACGGCGTGGAGGGGAGGGAATACGACGACATCCTCGCGGGGAGCGTTATGGTCAGCCCTGACGGCGCGCACGTGGCGTATCTGGCGCGGCGCGAGGCAAAATGGCTTGTCGCCGTTGACGGCGCGGAGAGCGCGGAGTACGACCGGCTGATTAATCCGGGGTGCTTGCTTTTTGATTCGCCGACGAAACTCCACGCATTGCTGGCGCGCGGCAACGAGATATTCCTCATTGACATTGAAGTGAAATAACGCATAGGGAAATCGGCGTAGGCCAAGCGAAAGGTTTTTATGGCGAAACGGTCGGGACACACACGACGCGTGGGCAAGGTTGAGAGGTTGCTTAACCTTGTGGCTTTTCTCCTGAGGCAGGATGAGCCTGTGCCGTGGTTCACCATACGCGCGCAGGTTGCCGGCTACGATGAACCGGACGAGCCGGATGGCTGGAGCGCGCGCCCCGAACGCGCGGGGGAGGTAGCGGGGGTGGCCGAGGCCGGGACGACTTACGCCGTCAGGGCCCGCTCCGCGGCCGGCGAGCGGCGCTTCGAGAGAGATAAGGAAATCCTCAAATCACTTGACATTCCCGTGGAATACATTCCCAGAAACAGCATCCACCCCGGCGGATACTGCATCAGGCGGGAGGCGTGTTTCCTGCCGCGCGTGAGGCTGACGGTGGAAGAGCGCAAGATACTGGCCTGCCTCCATACGGCCGCGGCCCTAGACGGCGCCAGCCCGGTGCTCGGCGCGCTGACGGTGGCCCTGCAAAAACTCCGGTTTGACGAGGCGCTTTACGAGGAAGCGCAGGCACTGGAGCATCTTCCGATCTTCAGGGTTGGCGCGGCCGAACAGCCCGCGGTCCAGGCGGACCTCGCGGCCCTCATCGGCGCGGCGAAGCATCGCAAGACGGTCGCTTTCCAATACCACAGCATGAACAGGGACGCGGTGGAAGAGCGCACGGTCGAGCCTTACGGCGTGTTCCTGCGCGCGGGCAAATGGTATCTCGTCGGCAGGTGCGCGTTGCGGCGGGCGGTGAGGATGTTCCGCCTTGACAGGATGACGTCGCAGGCGCGCGTGAACGAGGAAAATGCGGGACGGCCGGATTTCGAGCGGCCGCGCGGCTTCCGCCTGAAAAAATATCTCGGCTCGCTTTCGTGGGAGTCGGGGTTGGATCCGGATGCGAGGAAACTCTACGACGCGGAGGTTGCCTTTGACGGGGAGGTGTGGTGGATGGCGCGGGAGGCGCTGGCAGGCTCGCGCTGCTGCATAAGAGAAGAGGACGGCGGAGCGCGCGTGACGATGCCGGTGCATCGGGAGGAGCCGCTGATAAGATGGCTGCTGAAATTCGGCGCGCACGCGGAGGTTGTTTCGCCGAAACCTCTGAGGGACCTCGTGGCGGGCACCGTGAAAAATATCCGGCAAAGGCACGGCGGTTAGGCAAGACGGGGCCTTACAAACAGGCATGACCTCTGAAGAGACCAAAAAGCGACTGAGCAGGATTCTCGCGATGGTGCCGCTTGCATCGGCCCCGAAGGGGGCCGACGTCGCGGAACTGTGCAGGTATCTCGGCTGCGCAACGGACGACCTTGTGCGCGACGTGGAGGCGCTCATAATGTGCGGAGTGCATCCTTACACGCCGAGCGACTACGCGCAGGCGTATGTGGAGGACGGGCGGCTGCATATTTCCTTCCCGGCGAGTTTCCGGCGGCCGGTGCGGGTTTCGGCGGAGGAGCATGCCGCGCTCCAGTGCGCCCTTCTGCAGGTCGTGCGCGCGGTCGGCCCGGCGGAGGCGCGCGTTGCGAAGAGCCTGATGGGCAAGTTCGCTTACACGCACGGGAAAAAAGGATTGCGGGAAAAAGACGTCGTCGATTGCTCGGTGCAGGTGAAGATCCCGGAGAGCAAGCGCGTCGTCCTGCAGAAGGCCATCGAAGACGGGAAGAAACTGCTCATGGAGTATTATTCCCTGCGCAGCGGCGAGGTGACGGAAAGGGTTGTCCGGCCTTATGCGCTGATTGCGCGGAGCCGCCACTGGTATCTCATCGCGCATGACGAGAAACGCGGCAAGGCGGTCCCCTTCCGAGGCGACAGGATTCGGCGCGCGTCAACAACGGCGCATTCCTTCCAGCCGCCCGCCGATTTCGATGCCGCGAAATATCTGGACGGCAGGATGTTTTTCGACGCGGAGCCGGCGATGGAGGTGCGGGTGCGCTTCGGGCCGGAATATGCGCGGTTCATCGCGGAGCGGTTCCCGCCGGAATCGCTTAAACGACAGAAAGACGGCGGCGCGGAGTTGGCGCTGCAGACGGACAGCCTGAAGTGGGCCGCGCGATGGGTGATGAAGCAAGGCCCTTACGCCACCGCGCGGGCGCCGGCGGCGCTCAGGGATGAAATTGTCCGGACGTGCGACGAGATTCTTGCCCTTTACGGCCCAGGGGGTGCCTGATATGACGCCCGTAGCGAAAAGATCCAAAAAGGCCGGTGTTCCGCCCGGCACGCTGATCCCCATCGGCGACACGGGAAGAGACAAGGTGAAAATCACCGTAATCGACTACGACGAGTCGCAGTACGCCGAAAAGGTGATACAAGCCATCGACGAATGCATCCCTTACCGCGACAAGCCCACCGTAACATGGATAAACGTTGACGGCGTTCATCGCGTTGACATTATCGAGAAAATCGGTGAATGCTTCGGGGTGCACGGGCTTCTGCTCGAAGACATCGTGACGACCGACCAGCGCCCCAAGATGGAGGACCTCGGCGACTACATGTACATCGTTCTCCGCATGCTCTACCTTGACGAGAAACAGGAGGTGAACTCCGAACAGGTGAGCGTGGTCTTCGGCCCCAACTACGTGATATCTTTCCAGGAAACCGAGAGAGACCTCTTCCGCGCCGTAAGGGAGCGCATCCGCGACAACAAGGGACGCATCAGGAAACTGGGCGCGGACTACCTGGCCTATTCGCTCATCGACGTGATAGTGGACAACTACTTCCTGATAATGGAGACGCTGGGCGAGAAGATAGAGGCCATTGAAATGGACCTCATAAGCAATCCCGTCCCGCGGACGTTGCGCGTTCTGCACAATTTGAAGAGGACGATGGTGACGCTCAGGCGCTCCGTGTGGCCGCTGCGCGAGGTGGTAAGCGCCATGAGCCGCAGCGAGTCGGCGCTAATCAAAGACACCACGGAGATGTACCTCAAGGACGTGTACGACCACACGGTACAGGTCATAGACACCATCGAATCCTATCGCGATATTTTGTCGGGCATGATGGACATCTACCTCTCCAGCGTGAGCAACCGGCTGAACGAGGTGATGAAGGTCCTCACGATAATCGCCACGATTTTCATTCCGCTGACTTTTCTTGTGGGCGTTTACGGGATGAACTTAAAGATGCCGGAGGCGGGGTGGCCGTACAGTTACGCGGTAGTTTGGGGCATCATAGTGGCGGTTGCGGTAGTGATGATTATTTTGTTCAAAAGAAAGAGATGGATATAGGAGCGCACGATGCCCGCGAATCCTGGCCCATTCCGCATGTTACGATGTCACCTGCAGCAGAGTTGAAATGATTTATAGAGGTGCTGACCATGCAAGCCAAACACATATCTGGATACGTAATTTTTGGGACAGGTATGAGGTACTTACTAGATGCGAAGCGGGGTTGGGCCGTCCACGAAAAGGATAAGATCCTCGACAACCTCCATAGATTTTTCAAATACTTGGAGGAATTCAACCTTATTGTAACCAGTCGTGCAGCACGCGAACTCAAAGAATTCACTAAGGAAATGGAGAAGTCTGAAGCAAAACATGTGCTTTCAGAAGATGAAGCGACGCGCCTACGCACTATCATGCTTGACATAAGGAAAACGTTATTTGCAGAACTTCAAGGAAGAGTAGCCTTCGTCGTAACTGACAAAAGAATTGATGTACACAAGTTAATGGATAATATGGGATCTCTAATGGCACCAGACATTTTCGAGGCCTTGCCTGAAATAGCCAAGTACGACTTTATACAAGCAGGCAAATGTATCGCCTTTGAAGTTCCTACCGCGGCTGCATTCCACCTTCTTCGGGGTACGGAGGCTGTCTTGCGCAACTTCTACCGTGGCATAGTGAAGAGGAAGCGTCTTAAAGATCTTTTGTGGAAACCCATGGTCGAGGCTTTGCGCGCGCGAAGGTCTCCCCCGTCCAAGGCTCTCCTAGATAATTTGGATAATATTCGAGCAAACTATCGGAACCCCACTCAACACCCAGAAATGAGATATAACATTGAGGAAGTCCAAGACCTGTTTGGTTTATGTATCCAAATTGTTAATAGAATGGTTAAAGAATATTGGGGAAAGAAATCTAAAACATAGCATGCGGTGTTGCGAGGCTGATACAAAATTGAGAACAAGTAATGCAGCAGAGGATTCTGTTAGCGTGGAGCGGAGGGAAGGACAGCGCGCTGGCGCTTTATGAAATCCGCAAGACCGGCCGCTATGGAATCGCCGCGCTCCTCACCACCGTCACCGAAGGCTATGACAGGATAAGCATGCACGGCGTGCGCCGCGTCCTGCTTGAACGGCAGGCGGAATCGGCGGGCCTGCCGCTGGAGACGGTCTTCATCCAGCGCAATTCATCGAACGAAGATTACGAATCCAGAATGCGCGCGGCCCTCGAGAAGCATCGGGCGCAGGGTGTAACGGGCGTGGCTTTCGGCGACATTTTCCTTGAGGATGTGCGGAAGTACCGCGAGGACAATCTTGCGAGGGCCGGCATGCGCGGCGTTTTTCCGCTCTGGAAGCGGGACACGGCGGCGCTCGCGCGCGCCTTTATCCGCCTGGGGTTCAAGGCGATCGTGACGTGCGCGGATACGAAGTTTCTCGGCGGGGAATTTGCGGGGAGGCTGCTTGACGAGCGGTTTCTGGCGGACCTGCCCGGGGGCGTTGACCCGTGCGGCGAGAACGGCGAGTACCATTCGTTCGTCTTCGGCGGGCCGGTTTTTTCGCGCGAAATCCCTTTTATCAGAGGGGAAACCGTGCTCCGTGAAAACCGCTTCCGCTATTGCGATTTGATCCCCGCGTAAAACGCGAATGCGCAAAAAAGCAGGGGACTCGAAAACTACCGGTTCCCTGCTTTTTGTTTCTTCCTCAATCGGCGGGATGCTCAGTTACGGTCGATGGAGCTTATATTGACGTAGCCCGCGGACTGGATTTTTGTTTCGCGAACGGTCTTGCCTTCGGCTGGGTCGATTTCCCTGATTATGGGATTCGAGACGTTGTCTCCCGGCATGTGCTGGATGATGAGGATATTCCCGTTGGCCAGCACCTTGAAGGAGCGCTGTCCACCATAGCCGGCGTCGATGCTTCTCACGAGCACATTGGGCTTTTTGAAGATGCGTATCTTGCTTGTGGCCGATTCGAGCACCGCTATCTCGCCGCTGGGCAGCATGCGGGCGCACGTGGGCCTCGCCAATTGAGGCATTGCCCAAAGCACATCGCTGTTCATGTCAACTTCCAGCGCCGTGCCGCCCTCATCGGTTGCCAGGATGGTGCCTTGCGGCGTTGCGTCTATCCAGTTGGGCTGAATCTTGCCTTCAAGCAGCGTTTTTACCTGGTTGCCCTGCCGGTCGAAGATGATAATTCGGAATTTCCCGGCTTCCGCTACGGCGATGTTGCCGTTGGGCAGACACACGGCGGCGACCGGGTTCTCCAGTCCGTTCTTGATCCAGACGGTGTTGCCTCGCTTGTCAACCTCAAATACCGTGCCGGTTTGCGCGGATGTAATCAGCACGTCCCCGTTGGAAAGCATTCGGGCGTCTGTCGGCCCTGCGCACTTGTGAGTCCATACTTCCTTGCCCTCCGGGTCCACCTCGATTACTACGGAACGGCCGCTGTCCGTGATGAGCGTGTTTCCAAACGCCTGGTGCATGCTGGTGTTGAAGGAAATCCTTGCGATGTCGTTTCTTGTGATTTCCATGACTCCGCAGTACTGCGTTGTGAGGTACAGCGTTCCGTCGCTCAGTTTGTCAATCTGTCCGATCAGGCGGTCGGCATTGGGCAGTTCGACGAACGCGTACCAGCCGAGGGTGGCGTTTTCGTCCAGTATGGGAAGGGGCTTTGCCGGCGGGAGCGCTATGCCCTGCACTTCGAAGATGTGAAATTCCTGCTCGGTGGCTCCGGCGAGGACGATTTTGTCCCCGTTGACTTCCTTAAGGGTCCCGGTCACTTTCTGGTCCGAGTTGACCAGATAAAGAACCGGCTTGTCGCCTTCGGACTGTCCGAAGAAGTCATTCCCGCCTGTGGATATCCTGAGCAGGCCGCTGCGGGGTATTTTTATTTCCGCGCCGTAGTCTATTCGCACGGTGATGAAATCATCGGCCCATGACTTCAGGCGTCCCGTGATGCGCGCGCCGTCCGCAAGGTAGAATATCCACCCCTTGCGGATACGCTTGGCAAGGTCGGGGTCTTTCATGTTGAAGTTCATGGTGCTGATGCGGCTGAGGGCAAGTTCAGTGGGCTTGGCCGAGAATTCCGTGGCGAGCGTAACAATGCCGTCCGGCGTGATGTCCGTCACGTAACCGGTCTGAGCGTCTCCGTCGCTGAGTATCACCATGTCAGCCGGCGTAGCGGGGGCTTCGCCCTCGGTCCGCGCGGGAGCGCCGTAGGAGACCAGCATGATCGCAAACGCAATAACGAAAATGGCCTTTTTCATGTTCTCCAACCTTTGCATACAGACAGTGGTAAAGGTGCCTGCGACATCCGCATAATATACGTAATCCCCCGCCTTTTGACGGGAGATTGTTGAAAAAATTGCGGCATCCCCGTGCGTTACGGCGGCGTCCCCGATTCTTTCGCCTCGCCTTTGTACGTGATCGTAATCTTTTCCTTCTGCACCTCAACGTTCTCCACGTTGTCGGGCAGCCTGTACGTCATCTCTTCCGGGCTTATTTCCTTGAATTCCCCGGGTATCTGTGATTTCACGGTCTGGCGCAGGTAAGTCTCAAGTTTCTCCGTCAGGTCGCTTATCATGCCGCTCAAGATGCTGTTTTTCAGCGGCACATTGCCCAACGTGAAGGACTTGAAGTTCACCTTGAGCACCCTGTTTTCGATGGAAACGGTTGTAACCGCCCGCAAGGGCGTTACCTTCTGAAACTCCGGCGGCAGTTCATGGCCGGAGTGCTCCTTGATGTACGGCGCGAAAACCTTGAGGTCAACGTTTGCCGCGATGGTTACCGAGTTTTCGTCGATCGTAACCTGCAGATTGCTCAAGCCCTCGGCAAGAATCGCGGTTACATTATTCGGGTCAGTCTTTCCGTTGCCCCCTCCGGGATGGGTCTTGTCCATTTCCTCTTCGATTACGGAATTTATCTGGATTTCCTCCAGTTCCAGTTTCCCGCTTGTCGGACGGAAATCCGGGTCCTTGATCTGGTGAATTATCTTGTGGCCGGTTGCGGCGGCCTCCCGGCTTGTCTGGGGCCGGCCGAGCGGCTTGTCCAGCAGCCATGCGGAAAATTGCTCGCGCCACCATCCGGGGAACAGGAAGTAACTTCCCACCGTCGCGACTATGGCAATCAGGATGAGCAGGAAAAATCTGCCTATCGCGTGTCGTATGAAGCCCGGTTCCATTGCTTGCTCTCGCTTTAAGGCGCTCTCTTGTTCGGAGCGGGCGGCATCGGAGGCCGTCGCCGCTCATTCGCCCTGAGCGCAGTAATCGATTATTATCCCCGCCATCACCTTTGCGAAGTCCGCCATCTCGTCCACGGAGATGCTCTCGTTGGCTATGTGCGCCGCCTCGGAGTCGCCGCAGGAGAAGCCGATTGACGTGATGCCTTTCCACAGCAACTGCTTGCTCACCGTCGTCCCCGACAGGCCCTCCAGCGCCGGCTCAATCCCCAGCATCTCCTTCGCGCGTTTCCGTATCATCTGCACAATCGGATGCTCCGGCGAAACCATGAACGGAGACATGTCCTGCACCTGCTCAATCTCCATCCTCGAAAGCGGCTCCTGTTCCTGCGCCTTTCGGAGGAGCGCATCGACTTTTCCCAGGATGTCCTTCGACTGCCGTCCCGGCAGGTAACGGAAATCAATCTCCGCCACGCATTTTGCCGGCACGACGTTCGCGGCCACGCCGCCCTTTACCACGCCGAGGCTCATCGTCGGCGGCGTGAACGCCGGGTGAGCATCCGCGAAAAACGCCTCCTTCCGCAACAGGTTCAGGAACGTTATCAGCGGCCATATCGCGTTGAAGCCCTTCTCGGGCGTGGAGGCGTGCGCCTGTTTGCCGTGAGACGCCACGGTTATCCGCAACAGCCCCTTCTCGCCGATGACAACGCGCCGCATGTTGCCGCCGGAATCCGGTATGATGGCGACGTCCGCGTCGATGAGGTTTTCCTTCGCGAGGTAATCAAGGCCCTGTACGGAGCCGATTTCCTCGTCCGCCGCCGCGACAAGGACAAACTGCCCCTTGAACTCCGACTCGTGCTCCTTCAGGTAGCGCGCGACGAGCATCATGGCGGCAAGTTGCCCCTTGTTGTCGCTCGTCCCGCGCCCGTAAATGCGCCCGCCCTTGAGGGCCGGCTTGAACGGCTCGGTGTTCCACCCGTCGCCGGCGGGCACGACGTCCATGTGCGCCGCAACGAGTATCCTCGGACGCCCCTTCCCCACCGTAGCCACAACGTTCGTCCGGCCCGGCGTCTTCTCGCGGTTCACGTACGAAATTTTGTGCCTGTCGAAATACTTGCGGACCACCTCCGCCGCCTTGGCCTCGTTGCCCGGCGGGTTGGTCGTGTCCTGCTCCACCAGTTTGCAAGTCAGGGCTATCAATTCTTCCTTATTGTCATCGAAAAACTTCTTATCGACCTCCATGGTCCCTCCGATTTCCCGCCGCTAGAAACAAGCGGAAGCCCGCAAGCGGCTTCCACCATGTAATGTTGCGCGGATTGCGCCGTCCAGAACAAATCAGTATAACATCTTTTTCCTCCCATGTCACGTCTATAACAGTTGCGCCGCCAGCGACGCAAGCGTGCCGCGCTCGCTCTTGGTCAGCGTTATGTGCGCGAAAATCTCCTGTCCCTTCATCCTTTCCGCCACGTACGTAAGCCCGTTGCTGGAGGAGTCCAGGTACGGGTTGTCAATCTGGTAGGCGTCGCCCGTGAGCACCAGTTTGCTCCCGGCGCCGGCGCGGCTGATGATGGTTTTCACCTCGTGCGGCGTGAGGTTTTGCGCCTCGTCGATGATGACGTACTGACCGCTTATGCTCCTGCCGCGGATGTACGTGAGCGCCTCCAGCGTTATTGTGCCGTTGTCGATGAGCGCCTGGGCGCCTTTTTCGGCCTTGGCGTTCATGCCGCGGGTTGCAAGCAGGAATTCGAGATTGTCGAAGATCGGCTGCATCCAGTTCTCGAGTTTCTCCTCCTTGCTGCCCGGCAGGTATCCGATGTCGCGCCCCAGCGGCATGATGGGACGACTGACGAGGATTTTCTCGTACTTCTTGTCGCGCAGGGTCTTGTGCAGCGCGCACGCCAGCGCCAGCAGCGTCTTGCCGGTGCCGGCCTGCCCGATGAGCGTCACGAGTTGTATCCTGTCGTCCAGCATGAAATCCATCGCGAACTCCTGCTCCATGTTGCGCGCCTGGATGCCGAAGATGGTCTTGTCCTGCGCGATGATTCGGACCACCTGCCGGGCGCGGGCATCGTAGCGGCCCAGCGCCGAGTGTTTCGGGTCGTCCCTGCTCACAAGTTTTACCCCCTCGTTCGGGTATAGCGTGTTCTGCGGCGGAACGAATGCGCCATGCTGGTAGAAGCGGTCGATGTCGCCGTGCTCGACGATAATCTCTTTCCAGCCGCAGTACATTTCGTCGAAGTTGATTTTCTGCTTTTCGAAATCGACGACCTTTATCCCCAGCGCGTCGGCCTTTATCCGCGCGTTGATGTCCTTTGTGACGAAGATGACCTTCCTGTCGCCCGTCTTTTGCAGGAGGTACGCGGTGGAGATGATGCGGTTGTCGGGCTTGTCGATGAGGCCCACCTCGTTCAGATCGCCGTAGTCGAACACCACGCGGACCTTGCCCTCGACTTCGTTGGGGACGCCGTCGCGGAGGCTGCCCTTCGCGCGGAGGCGGTCCAGCGTTCTGATTACCCCGCGCGCGTTGCGGCCCTTTTCGTCGTTGCCCTTCTTGAACTTGTCCAACTCCTCGATGACGGCAAAGGGGATGACGACTTCGTTGTCGGCGAAGGACTTGAGCGCTTCGTGGTTGTGCAGGAGCACGTTCGTGTCCAGCACGAAGATTTTTGGGATGGATTTGCCGTTCATTGTGCTTTCCGCGGGTAAAGGGATTAGGGAACAGGGATGAGGGGTGAGTGCAAAAGCAAAACGGGGAAAGGGCGTCGATTATAGGAAGCCACGGCGCGGATTGTTCAACTGCGGCACGATTTCCGCGGCGCGGCAAAACCTGTTTCACTCATCCCTAATCACTCATCACTTATCCCTACTTGTGCTTGTCCTGCCATTCCTTCCACTTGGCGTAATCGTTCGGCACGTCCTGAGCGCCGGTGATTTCCACCAGCAACTTGTGGACCTCGTTCTTGATCTCCGCCGAATAAGTGCTCGACGGCCCAAGGGCCTCTATCAGAGTGCCCAGAAGCGACGGGTTCTGCGCGATTTTCTGCTTTATCTGCTCTATCGCGGCGGGCAGGTTCGGATCGGTCGGATTCAACCGCCCTATCGCGCCCCACAATTCCTCATGGGCCTCCTTTAGTTTCGCCTCGGCGTTCTTCAGCGTGTCCGTCGCCTGCAGTTGCGCATCGTGCGACGGCGTGCCGTCGGCTTCGGCCGGCAGGCCGGTTATTGCGGCCTGATACGACAGCAACGGGTCGTACTGTCCGTTTGCCAGCGTCTTGGCGGCGCATCCGGCCAGGGCCTGCCACGCCGCATCGCGAATGGGCGCGACCTGGCTGACAAGCCAGCCGCCCTGCAGCATCTTGGCCACGGTCGCGTTTCCGCCGACGCTTTTCAGGCTTCCCAGCGCGACTTCCGCGAGGCTCCTCTTGTCCGCGGGCGGCGTGCGGGGGATTATCTTTTCGTTGTCCAGCGCCGCGAGCAGCACCTGCTCGGCCTTGGGGGTATTGATCTGGCCCAGCGCCACGAGGATCGCCTCGATGAGCGCCGGCGGTTTGCCCTCGGCCAGCCAGTTGCCCAGGAACTGCGAAGTGCCGTCGTACTTCACGCCCTCGAGTTCAAACGGCGCATCGAAACCGATATCCGCCAGCGGCAGCGGCACGTACTGCCGGATCGCCTCGTCCTTGAGGAAGCAGCGGCCGAGCACCGTCACCAGCGCCTGCTGCGTGGGCGGGTCAAGCGGCGGGCGCCCGGCGTTGGCGAGGATGGGGTGCAGGCTCTGGCAGATCCGCACGCGGAACGTCACCGCGTCCGGGTCCGCCGCCGGGGCGTCCTGGAATTCGAGGAATTTCGCCATCGGCATCAGCGCGTTTCTGCTGCGAAGCCCCGAGCCGAGTATGTCCACCGCGGTAAGCCTCGTCGCCTGGTCGGGCGAGGCGACGGCCGCAATCATCGCGTTCTCCAAATCGGCGAGCACCGGCGGATCGAGCGCGGCGGGATTTCCGCCCACGACCTTGTCGACAACGTTCTTGAGCGCGACGAGCGCCAGCGCGCGTATTTCCGCGGCCTCCAATTGGTCCTGGTAGCGCGCGAGCAGCACCGGGATGCTGGACTTGTCCTGCCGGGCGGCGCTCGACGCCGAGAAGTAATTTTCGAGGACGGCCTTTTTCACCGCGTCGTCGTCGTAGAGCAGCAGTTTGTTGACCCGCTCGATTACGAGCGCGAAATTCGCGTCGTCAACGGCGATTCCCGGCTGGGAAAGAATCTTCACCGCCTCCTCAACCATCTCCGGGTAGCGCGCGCCGTACATGGAGGGCGGGTTGATGTCCGCGCCGCTGTAATTCATGATTTCGAGGATCTTCTTGAGGTTGTCCTTGAGTTCCAGTTTGACGCTGTCGGCGAGTTTGTTCTGGAGTTTTTCGATGAAGTCCTCGACGAGTTTCTCCCGCGTCTCCCCCTTGTGCATGGTCCAGAACGCGGACCACGCGGCCTGGTCGAGGCCGAAGTTGTGGAACGTTATCCTTTCCAGCGCATCGACCACCGCGCTGGAGAATTTCTTGTTGTTGGGGTCTATCAGCGAGATGAGGTATTCGACCACGTCGAGCGTTTTGAGTTCTCCCACCGCGCGGACCACTTCAATCCGCGTCTCAATCGCAAGCCCCGGTTCGTTCTTCAGGATGTTTTCCAGAGTTGGGGCGGCTTCGGGGTTTCCGATTTTCGCGATGAGGCGCGCCGCGGATATGCGCGCGAGGTCGGGCTGCTGGGGGTCCTGCACCATTGCGACGACCTTCGGGTAGAGCAGGTTGGATGAGATGTTTCGCGGCCCGGAAAGGGTCTTGAATGCGGCGGCGCGGATTTCCGCGTTGGCGGAGGAGAGTTGCGCCACCACCAGTTCGAACAGTCCGGCGCGCAAGCCGTCTTCCTCAAGCGCCGAGAGGACGGGAAGCATGTTCGCCTGGCTCTCCGGGGATGCGTCTCCCTGCAGGACGGCCACGATGGGGTTGAGCGCGTCCTTATTGCCGCCGTCGAACATGCCGAGCAGGTAGTTCGCGGCGTGCATTTTATCAGCGGCCGGGATGGCCGGGTCGCCGAGAATCCTTCCCCTTTCAGCGATTTCCTGGGCGGGATCCTGGGCGGTTGCGGCGTTGGAAAACACAACCGTGAGAAGCAGAAGGAATGATAATGCTTTCATGTATTGCCTCTTCTTTATCCATGTCGAAAAGGTGGCGCACAGCGCCTTTATTTCGACGCCGCCCCGCCGCGATTATTCAGGCAGCGCGAAACCACGGCGCCCGCCCTATTTCTTGTCGCCGCCGGCTTGCTCTTTCGGCGCGCCCGGGCCTTTGCCGGCGCGCTTGTAGTCGGTTTCGTAAAAGCCGCTGCCTTTGAAGATTATGCCGCAGCCCGCCCCGATGAGGCGTTTGAGGCGCATCTTCCCGCAGGAGGGGCATTTCCTCTTTACTATATCGGAAAAGTTTTGAAACATCTCAAACTTATGTCCGCATTCATCGCACTGATATTCGTATGTCGGCATTTCTTTCTCCCGCAGTCTCAGGCCTTTTTGGCGACTTTAACTTTTGCCGGGCGGACCACCTTGTCCTTGTAAATATATCCCTTCTGCGCCTCCTCGACGATGGTGTGCTCGGGCTTGTCGGACTCCGTGTCCACGGCGACCGCCTCGTGCATGGCGGGGTCGAACATCTGCCCCACCGTCTGCATCGCCTTGATGCCCTTGTCTTCGAGGACCTTGTAGAGTTGGGCCTCGATGAGTTTGATTCCCTTGGCTAAATGCCTTGAGTGCTTGTCGCCCCTGGCGGCGTTCAGCATCCGGTCGAGGTCGTCGAGCACGGGCAGCCAGCCGCGCGCGATTTCGATGACTGTAAAGTCCGCGATGTTGTCCTTGTCGCGCTGGATGCGCTTCTGGTAGTTGATGAGTTCCGCCTTCGCGCGCAGGAACTTGTCGTAGAATTCATCGCGTTCCGCGGCCTTTTCCATGAGTTCCGCGACCTTCTCGGGCGTGAGCGTCTCCGGGGCCGGCGGCACGGCCGGCACTTCGGCGACCGGCACCGGCTCGGCGGTTTGCGCCTGTTCAGGCCTGGCTTCCGGGGCCGGCGGCTTCTCGCCCTGTTGTTGATTGGTTTTTCCCTTGTCTTTGTCGTCGTCGTTGATCTTTATTTCTGCCATTGTTCTTGCGCGCCAAAAATGCGGAAGCCCCCTCCCGGTCATTCAAAAAGATTTTTCACGCGGGAGATCAGGCTGCGCTTCCGGGGGGTGACCTGGATTTTTTCGCTCGATGCGAATTCGCGCAGCAACTGTTCCTGCCTCGCGGTGAGTTTTCGCGGCACCTCCACGTATATTCTCACCAGTTGATCCCCGCGCGTAAGCCCATGCAGGACGGGAAGCCCATGCCCCCTGATTTTCAGCATGTCGCCCGTCTGCGTCCCGCGCGGGACGGTGAGTTTCTCCACGCCTTCGAGCGTGGGCACCTCCACCTCGCAGCCGAGCGTCGCCTGGGCGAACGGAATCGGCAGTTCGCACACGACGTGCTCCCCCACCCGCTCGAAATAATTATGTTCCTTAATCCGCACGGTGACGTAAAGGTCGCCGGGAGGAGCGCCGTTTCTGCCGGGTTCGCCCTCGCCGGTTATCTTGAGGCGCATTCCGTCCTCCACGCCCTGCGGGATTTTCACCCGGATTTCACGCGTGGCCTTGACCTTGCCGCTGCCTCTGCACTGGCGGCACGGATCGGTGACTACCCGCCCTTCGCCGCGGCAGCGCGGGCAGGTGGTCTGCACGGTGAAGAATCCCTGCTGGGCGATGACCCTGCCGTGGCCGCCGCAGGTGGGGCATGTCGAGGCCGTGCCGGACTGCGAGCCGCCGCCGCCGCAGGAGGGGCATAACTCGTTGCGCCGGATTTCCAGCGCGCGGTCCACGCCGTTGACTACGTCTTTCAGTTCAATAGCCACCTCGATGTGCAGACTCGCGCCTTTTTCGAAACCCTCGCGCCTTCTTGTGCGGCGCGTTCCGCCGAACAGCCCTTCGAATATCCCGCCGTCAAAGATGTCGCTGAAGGCCTCGAAAATGTCCGTGAACGAACTGAAGCCGTGCGGCACGCCCTTAAGGCCTTCCTCGCCGTATCGGTCGTACCGCGCCCTCTTTTCATCGTCGCGCAGGACTTCATACGCCTCGGCGGCCTCCTTGAATTTCTGCTCGGCCTCCTTGTTGCCGGGGTTCTTGTCCGGGTGGTGCTTGAGCGCCATCTTGCGGTATGCGCGCTTGATTTCATCAGGCGCGGCGTCCCGCGCAACGCCCAGTGTCTGATAGTAATCTTTGCCGTTCATATACCACGAAAAAGAGGGTCGGGCCCTATTTCTTGCGCACGCAGATGAAGTGCTCCACGTTTCCGCCGCCGCCCTTGAGCGGGGACTCGACAATATCGCCCATTTCAACCCCGAGCGATTCAAGGTCTTTCCGCACTCTTGCCAGTATGGCCGGGATGAACTCCTGCCTTACGACGCCCGCCGCGCGCTCCGAGCCCTTTGCCTCATACTGCGGTTTGAGCAGGGAGACGGCGCATCCTCCGCTCTTCAGCATTTTCAACGCCGCCGGGATTATCAGAATTTGCCGCGTCCACCCGACATCCACCACTGCCAGGTCAACGGGTTCGGGCAGTTTCGCGCGAAGCGCGTTTGCGCGCTCCATCACGACGACGCGCGGGTCATTACGCAGTTTCCACGCGAGCATGCCGTAGCCGGTGTCTATGGCATAGACTTTCCGCGCCCCGCGCGAAAGGAGGCAGTCGGTGAAACCGCCCACGTTGCAGCCCAAATCCGCACAAACCAGGCCGTTAACGTCGATGCGGAAGACATCAAGCGCGTGACTCAGTTTCTCTCCGCCGCGTCCGGCGTATGATACCTTTGGGTCGTTCATTCCGCATGGTCGCAGGAAACATCGAAACGAGTCATTATACTTATTTTGCCGCCGATGTCAAAATATTGTGCCGTTCGGCCCGCCCGTGCCGATTATGCCCTGTGTCCGGCGATCTGTCGGGAAGGTTTTGACAAACGGCGCAGTCAATGTTACAATCTGTTTCCGAGATAGGTGGGGAAGAGCGAGGATATATGACTACGTCGATTGTACTGCTGGCAAAAGAACCCGTGGAAGGGCGGATAAAGACCCGCCTGGCCCGCACTCTCGGGGGACTGTATTCCGCGAAGATGGCGGAATGCTTTATACGCGACGCCCTTGCGGTGGCGAGCAAACTCTCCATCGGGTTGAAGGGCGTGGCCTATCAGCCGGAGGAGGCGAGGGACTATTTCCGGGAACTGGTGAAATCGCTCCTCGAGTTCTCCACCTTTCCGCAGCGCGGCGGCGATCCCGGCGAACGCCTTATGAACATCCTTCAGCACGAGTTCTCCGCCGGCGCAACCCATATTGTGATATGGGAAACAGACACTCCCACACTGCCTCCAGAATATCTGATGCAGGCCTTTGAGGAACTGAAAAGAGCGGAGTTTGTCCTTGGCCCGACGTATGACGGCGGAATCTATCTTATTGGAACTTCGCTCCCCAGCGCCACGCCGTTCACGTCCGTTCCGTGGTCAACTCCGGAGGTCTTCAAAAAAATGGTTCACAACATAAGTTCCGCCGGGTTGAAACTCGCCCTGACTCCGCCGTGGTACGACGTCGATACCGAACACGGCTTCGAAATGCTGCGGACGCACCTGAACGCGCTTAGTTACGCCGGCGTAAAGGACCTGGCCACTCATACGGCCGCCATGCTGGCGACAATGGAAAACCATCCCGCACGTTAAAGCACATTCAAGGGGGGAAAATGAGAAACGCCGTCATCCTTCTTGCGCTTTGCGCAACTCTCACCGGCTGTTCCCTGTTCAAGAAGTGCCCTTCCTGCGACAGTTCCGCCGCCGGACAGACTATTGCCCATGTGGTGCAGCCGCCCTCGGCTGCGGGGTCCTCAGCCGACGACGGTTGGTGGCTCGCTTCCGCGATTACGCCGAAGTCCGCCGTCGCAAGCGGCGTTTTCGTCGCGGACGAACCCGCAGCCCCGAAAGCGGGCGGCGGCGCGGGCGCTTCTCCCGGCGGAAAGCCGGCAATCCCCGCGGACCTCAACAAGGACAAGTCTTTCTGGAGTCCCGACCGCGAGTTCGATTATCTTTTCGCGCACTACCAGTACCCGAAGCGGGCGTGGTGGCGCAATTTTGTTATTGACATGCCCGTGGGGTGGTGGAAAGACACCAAGACCCTCGCCCAGCCGCGCTACCTGATAACGCTCGGCATCGGCGCTGCGCTCGCCGGCGGCATGCAGCCGCTGGACCACAGGGTCGCCCGCCATTTAAGGGAAGCGCCCCTGCTCGGAGGCGCGAGGAAGGCCGGCAACGCAATCGGCAACCCGGGCACGCATTTCGCGGCTGCCGGCGCGCTGTACCTCTACGCGCTCGCCGCCAATGACGAGGTTTATCGGAAGCGCTCAACCATTCTTCTGGAAGGTCTCGTGTACGACAATGTGGCGACGCTTTTCCTTAAGGCGATATTCGAGCGCCGGACGCCGAACGGCGCGGGCTTCTTCGGGATAAGGGACTCGTTTCCTTCCGGGCACGTCTCATCCACCTTCGCCATGGCCGCGATGCTCGATGAAATGTATGGGCACCAGGTCGGATATCCGTTGTACGTGGTCGGCGGGTTCGTGGGGCTTTCAAGGATGCAAGACCGCGACCATTACCTCTCCGACTGCGTCTTCGGCGCGTTCCTCGGATACGCGGTAGGGAAGGCGGTGTTCGAGCGGAACCAGGTGGAGATGTTCGGTTTCAAGTTGGAGCCGATGATCGAACCCGAAACCGGCGCAATGGGCCTGTCTCTTAATTACAACTTTTGAAATTAAATGGACCCGGTACATTTTTGTTATGTTTCGACGAGGTCGTAGGATTGCGAGCCGAGGCCGAGCGCTTCGCCGTGCGCGACCTGCGCCATGTAGTCGAGGTGCGGCGTCATTTCCTTGAAGATATCCCTGCCGGCGGCCTTGTTGACGAGGTCTATCGAGGCGCGGTCTATCGCGACTATGTCCTTTGACGCGAGTATCCCCACGTCCGGTATCGCGCGTTCCTGTTTTATCCCCATGCAGTCGCAGTCGTGCGTGAACTTGATGATGAAGTTCATGAAGGCGCATTTGCCCTTCTTGTCCTTGAGCGCGCCGAAGGCGTGTTCCGCGATGCGCTCGCTGAGCATCGTGCTCTTGTTGCCCCAGGTGTATTTCACCGCGCCGCTGTTGCACACGGCGTTGCATTCACCGCAGGAGATGCAGAGCGACTGGTTGACCTGCGCCTTTTTCTCGATGACGGCGACGGCGTGCTCCGGGCACCACTTTACGCAGATGCCGCAGCCGGTGCATTTGCTCTTGACGATTTGGGGCAGGATGTCGGAGTGCTGGGCGAGTTTTCCCGCGCGCGCGGCGCAGCCCATGCCGACGTTCTTTATCGCGCCGCCGTAGCCCGCGGCGAGGTGCCCGGTAACGTGCGTGAGCGCCGCCATGGCGTCGGCGACGAGGAAGTCCGACGCGATGCGCACCGATTTGAAATGCTTGCCGCCCTCGATCTTCACGTCAACCTGGTTGCGGCCCTTCAGCCCGTCGGCGATGATGACGGGCGCGCCGAGTTTCTCGATGCTGTAGCCGTGCTGCGCGGCGACCATGAGGTGGTCGTGGCTGTTGGAGCGCTGGCCCGCGTAGAGGGTGTTGGTGTCGGTGAAGAAGGGCCTTGCGTTGAGCGCCTTTATTTTTTCGGAGACGGCTTTTGCGAGTTGCGGGTTTATGTGGCCGTCGCCGCCTTTCTCGCCGAAGTGTATTTTTATCGCGACGAGGTCCTTGGGCGCGATGCAGTCGGCGAAGCCCGCGGCGTCGAACAGGCGCGCGATTTTTTTCCGGATGCCGTCGGCCTTTTCATCTTCCGTGACCTTTGCGAAGAATACCTGCTTTTTCATATTATGTCGCCTCATGTCGTGGTGGGCCGGGCGCAAAGCGCGTCCCGGCGCAAAACATTGCAAACCAATCTGCGGCTCTTTCGTATTACAGGTTGCGTTTAAGGAGGCGGGATTATAACATAAATAGGATTGATGGTTGAAGCGGGAGCGGCGGTATGATAAATTTGTCGCCTCGCGCGGCGTGAGTCCGACAGGCCCGACCCGTCCGACATGTCAGGCCCGGTGCTCGCTGCGGCGCGAATGTGACGACTTTGGCGGCGGTTGCCGCTTCAAGCAAATGGCGGCATCGGCGTAACGGAATGGTCTTAAAGGCCCATCTTACAAATAGATAAGCCGGTTGAACCGCATGCGAAGGGCGGTGGTATAAAGTTTGCGTTGTAAGCGGTGGGACAATACGGACGTAGAACTTCAAAAAATTGCGGAGGCTCGGAAATGATCCCAAGAGCAAGAAGCCTTTTAGTGCTTGTATTGATGACGTTCGCGGTGACGGCGTGGGCGGCTGAAGTTTCCGCCGTTCAGGGCGAGGCGACGTATGACAAGGCCCCCAAATTCGACGTCGCCAAGCAGGCCATCGCATTCGATGGGACCGAGTACAAATGGACCGACCTCATCGACCTCAAACTGCGTCCGATGCAGGAAACGCCGAGGTCGGGCTACAAGATATTCCTGCGCAACGGCAATGTCATCTACGCCGACATCGTGGGGGCGGGCCTGCAGGGCGTCACGATCCTTCTGAATGTCAAGTCACCTCTGCTCGGTCCCGACGCTGTGGCGCTGAGCACGGACAACATTGCCGGCGTGCAGAGCCTTAACCCGAAAGTGTACCAGCAAGTCGCCTTGAACCAACTGAAGCAACGGGCGAGGTTGGCGCTGTTCCGGGTGATAGATTTCGCCGGGAGACCAATGAATGCCGATGACCTGGACAGGTTATTCGCCACCGACCCGGACCAGTTCGTCGCCGAAGGCGAGAAAATGCTGGTTGAGAAATCCGCCGCGTTCGAACGCTCCGTGCAGGACCAGAAGAAATGGGAATACGATTTCATCTACGGCACAAGCTGGGCCTCGTCACAGATAAACGGCACAATCCAGGGAATCAAGCCGAACCTCGACGTGACTCTCCTGACGCCCAAGGCCGGAAGGACGGTAAGCAGCAACCTGAACGAGATCGTGGGACTTAGCTTCAAGGCCGTCAACCAGCCCGTCGGCTTCGGCGCCAATCCCTACGTCAAGGTAATCGGCGTGCGCGGCGACTCGATAACCGGCCAGATAGTTTCGGAGAAGGACGGCGTTCTTGAACTTAAGACCGACATCGGCGACACGAGCATAAAGGTCGCATTGAGCGAGGTCGCCGAGGTCGTGTTCTACAACGGCTCGTTCACGTTCCTCTCCGACTTGCCCGACAGCGCGGTGACGGCGGTTGAGTACGGCGAGATAGCCCTGCCCGGCGAGAAGACCAGCGATGGGTTCTCCTGGCAGAGAGACCGTAGCACCATGCAAAAGCACCCTCCGCTCAGACTTGGCGGCAAAATCTACCGCAAGGGCATCGGGATGCATTCATACAGCGAACTGACCTTCAACATCGGCGGCGCGTACAAGAGATTCAAGGCAACGGTCGGCATCGACGAGGACGCGCCGAAGCCCGGCGGCAACCTTACCATCGAGATACAGGGAGACGCGGGGAAGGTGCTCCTGCCAAAGACCGTCGTCAAGACCGGCGACAAGCCCCTGGCGGTTGACGTGGATGTTACCGGCGTCACGAATCTCAAGATAATCGTGGACTTCGGCGAAGACGGCTACCACAACGACCACTGCGATCTGGCGAACGCGATTCTGGTCAAGTAGCGCGGAACAGATTAGCAACGTAAAAGGCCCCGCATGTCGGGGCCTTTTTTGTTGGCCGCGGCGGTCTTCACGCTTCTTCACGCTAAATATTGAACTCCAGCGGGTCGATAATACGTTAGTGCAATAACATATTATTTGCCGGAGAAGACGTTTCCCCGACGAAGGGCAAACTCTGTCAATTGATTTCACAGGAGCGGCCATGAGAAATTGTATTGCCACAATCTGCTTTTCGCTTATAATTACCGTGCTTTGCGGCTGCAAGCAAGGGCCGCAGCAGCACGCGGCCCAGGTGCCGCCGGACCCGCACCAGATTCTCGGCGAGCATGTGAAGAACAGCCTGAAAGACGCCCTGATGCCGGGCTGGCAACTGACGGCGGTGGACGAGTGCGCGGTTCCGCCGGGCTGGATCGGCAATGGCTCCAAGGGCTGGCATGTGGTCGTCATCGCGCCGGACACCGAGGCAGGAGCACAACGCTGCCACTTCTGGGTGTTTCCAGCGGACTGGACCGGCCAGAAGCAGCCTCTGCCTCCCCGCAGCGAAACGCCCACTGCGTTCTACTACTGCCAGAACGACGAACTTATGCTCTTTACCCAGCCGCCGGCAGACCCGGCCATGACGCAGATCGCGATCAGCCAGGTGGCGCAGGCGCTGGGAGTTCCCGATGCGCGCGGAGAGATTGCATCGCAAAGCGCCGAAAGGGCCGCGGAAATCAAGGCGCAACTGCTTGCCGCCGCCGGCCCCAAGAGCGGCACATTGAAAAGAATAATTAGCCGCGTCATTGAGAGCAGGTTCGCGGTGTCGGTTTTCACCAAGGGCTGCAGCAACGAAGAGGTCGCCCTGCTCGCGGATGCCCTGCGAAAGACCTTTCCGGAGAAACGGACGTTTATTATTCATCGCAGCGGAACGGATTATCAGGACAGTATCGTAGTTGGCGGGAATAAATAACAGGACAGAGGACGTGCTGGACGAAAAAGAACCATTGCGGGATGTCCCGCCCGCCCCGGAAAACCCCGGTGAACTCGAGGGCAAGCCGTATTGCTTCCTGCACGCGGATACCCTGGCATTCAAGCAATGCCCGGTGTGCAAGAACCACTATTGCCCGAGGTGCCTGGTTCATTACTTCGGCACGTACTATTGTGAAAAGTGCGGCGCCGCCCAGGCCCCGCAACAGCCGGAGGCCACCCGGCGGCGGGACCGTCCTACAAGATCCTCCAACATTCCCACCAATTCGGAGCCTCTGCCGCTGGACTATGACGAATCGCCCCAGGCGCGCCGCGCCATCAGGCTGGCTTTGATCGGGCTTATACCGCTGGTGGGGATGGTGCTGGACGTCATGGCGCTTATCGCCGCATTCAGGGCCTTCACGGAACTAAGCGCCATCCGCGGAATGCGCGGGAGCCGCAAGGCCGTTATCGCCACGGCCATATCGCTTATCTGGCTTCCCGCGCAACTTGCCGGCGTCTTGCTTGTTGTGCGGAGCATCATCACCGGCGCTTGACCGCTTTGGATGGCCGCGCCCTCTCTTTTCCCTCTTCCGGCCTCTCCGAATAAATGTTGAGCGGCATCGTCGAATAACTATGGAGATTACAGGCGCGCCGCCGTATGCGCCTGTTTGATTCTCCGGCTGCGCGATGCTATAATTGCCGGCTGACCGCTTCTTGAATTTTCAAGTCCTGATATCTCAAGGACCGTGCCATGAGAAGAGCAACAGTCATCCTCGTTCTCGTCTTCACCGGCATTCTTTTCGTCCGCCATCAGGCCTTCGCCGATGGCGCGGCGACGCCGCCGGCAGGCCAGGACGTTGAAGCGCTAAGGAAACAGATGCGCTCCGGCAAGATGGAGGACAGGATAAGCGCGGCAAGAGCGCTCGCCGACATAAAGAGTCAGCCCGCCTTTGACGCGCTCGTGGAGGCGCTCAGGTACCGCGAGGATGAACTTCGCGTGGAGGTCATCAAGGCCGTAGCGTCCTTCGACAACCCCGATGCCGTGAAGGCCCTCGGCGGCGTTTTCGGCGCGTGCACGGAAGCAAGCAAACTGGCGATGTTCAGCGCGTTGTCGGGCTACAAGGATATGGGCGAGGCGGACCTCTTTATCCTCGCCCTGAAAGACAAATCCGAAAAGGTCCGCGGCGAGGCGGTATCGCAACTCAACGCGCGCCGCGACAAGCCCGGCGTGCTTGACGCCTTCCTGCAGGTGATGGACAGGGGCGACCCGCCGATGAGACAGTCCATCGTCGGCGGCATCCCGCCGGCAACCAAGGACGAGAAGGAGATTGCGATACTCACCAAGGGGCTGGCGGACAAGGATGCCGACGTTGCCAGGGCCGCGCTGGAAATCCTTAAAGAGGCGCAAATCGATCCCGACAAAAAGGCGGACATGACGCTCACCGTGAGGAAATTTGCAGACACCTCCATCCGCGAAAGCCAGATTGAAGTCCTGCAAAAAATCGGCACCGAAAAATGTGTCGGCTTGCTGATTGCCTTCTTGAAGCCCGAAAAAGATCCCGGACTCATCCGGAGGATATTGCGCGCTCTTGGCGCGGTCGGCGGGGCGGGATCTTCCGCGGGAAACGCCGCTATCGCAAACGCCGCCGCGGACGGGATCGCGGATTACGCCAGAAACATAGAGCCCAAGATAAGGCTTTCCGCCGTCGAAGCGCTCGGCGGAATCAAGAGCGACAAGTCGAAAGAAGTGCTCATCAAGGCGCTTTCCGACAAGGGGCAGGAAATCCTCAAGGCGGCGATCAAAGGGCTTATGCAGTTCAAAACCCCCGATATAGTGGACCCTCTGGTTGATGTTGCGATTTCGCGCGGCGATTACGGCATGCAGGTGGATATTGTCAAGATCATCGCCCAGATTGACGACCCCAAGACCGTCGAGGGACTGCTCAAAATGCTTGACCGCGGCGACCCCGCCATCGGCGCGGAAATCGTGAAGACGCTCAGCGACAAGAACGCGCGCGAGGCGATCCCCGCGATCGCCGCGCAGATTAAGAAGCACCTTGCCGCCTCCACGGATCAGGAGCGGAGGTTCCTCAAGGCCGCGGCAGACGCGCTCAGAAAACTCGGCGGTCCTGAAACGGAGGAATCGCTCATCTTGCTTGCACAGTCAAGCGCGCTGATTGCGCGCCTCGACGCGCTGATGGCGCTCGGAAATTTCAGGGACGAGAACGCCACGAAATGTCTCGTGCAGGCGCTCGCCGACCCGGAATTCCAGGTCCGCCTCACGGCGCTCAATTCCATAAAGCAATCGCTCGATCCCGCGGCGGTGGACGCGGTCGCGGGGCTGCTCAACGACCAGCGCAAGGAGGTGCGCCTCGCCGCCATTGAAACGCTCGGCCTGTACGCGGTTCCAGGCACCGCTTCGAAACTCGCAATCGAGTACAACGACGAGAAACTCTACAAGGCCGCCGTCGCCGCGCTCGCCAACATGGACAGCAAGGATTCCAGGGATTTCCTGATTAAAGCCCTCGCCAACCCCGACAGGAAAGTCCGCCATAACGCGCTTCGCGGGCTGGGGCTGTCGTGGGCGAAGGGCGACGCGGACGTTGTGAATGCGTTGATTACCCTGCTTCAAGCCGAAGGGGACAGGCAGGCGCGTGACCTTGCGCTCGTGGCGCTCGGCAACGCCGCCACCGATGAGGCGATGAAGCGGCTTGAGACGGCGGCCCAAAGCAAAGGCGACGACGCCAAGGCCGCCATCGCCGCCCTTGGGCTTACGCGCTCGGAGACCGCCGCCGACATTCTCATCGGCCTGCTCACCAAGCTCGGCTACGAAAGCAGAATGCTCGCGATAGATGCGCTGGGCAGAATCGGCAACGAGAAGGCGATTGAGCCGCTGACAAAACTTTTCGATCAAACGGATCCCAAACTGCGGATCGCCGCTGTGCATGCGCTCGGCATGTTCAAGAGCGAGGCGGCGAAGAACGCCATCATCAAGTTTTTGAAGGACACGAATCCCTCCGTTCTTAAGGCCGCGATGGTGACGCTTGCGAAGTACGGTGATGCGGCGGACGTGCGCATGCTCGTGATACAACTGAGCGGCGCGGAGAAGCCGGAGATCAGGAAGGCCGCGGTCGAATCGATGCCGTATTACGCCGCGCCGGACATGGTTCAGCCGCTCATCGCGCGCATCAAGGACGATGCACAACCCGTCTCCGCCGCCGCCCTCAAGTCGCTGCGCCGCCTCTTGAACCGCGACCTCGGCGCAAACGACGCCGACTGGACCGTGTGGTGGGGCGATCACCGCGACAAGCCCGTCGCGGAACTCGCGGACGCGGGCTTCGCCGACAATAAATACGAAATAGGCGATCCCAAGGCGCAGAAAACCATTGAGGAGTGCCTGCGCGCCCTCGGCGACGCGAAGAACGATTTCATCCGCTTCAACGCAATCGCCCGCCTCCGCGCCATCGTGGGCGAGGATTTCGGTTACGACCCGGACAAGGAAAATAACAGCAGCGCGATTGATAAATGGAACAAATGGTGGCTGAACAACAAGAGCAAATTCAGTTGATTGCTTTGAGGAAGGGGACGATGACAGCGGAATTGCCGAAGAAGGATCGCGCCCTGAAGTATCACCTGCTCGAGGTGATGATCGGCACCGCCGTTGAGCCGCCCATGGCGAAATTTCGCGTGAGGGATGCCCTGCGCCGCTTCAAGAGGCAGTTGCGCGTGAGCCCCTTCTCCAGTCCGCCCGTGCGCGGCGCGCTCCGCGAAATGGCCGAGGACGGCCTTGTCGTAGCGAAAAAAGACAAGAGCGGCGCGCATTACGAAGTTGCTCCTCCGGGGAGGGAGGCGTATGAAAGGTATAAGGAGGTGGTGGTGCTCTGGAGGCTGGAAAAACGTTTCGGGGAAAAACTCGAACTGACGACCATCAATCAAATCAGCCCGCGCCTGCCGCGGCAGGACAAGTTCCACACGCCCGCGGTCTCGAACGTCAAAATGCCCTTTGAATACAAGCCTCTGCGGCATTATTTCGAAGAAGACCGGGAAATCCGCGTGTGCGAAGTCGCCATCCTCCCGCGCGGGCGATAATGTTTGAGCGGCGATTACACAATCAAAGTTACAGGAGAAAAGCCATGAGGAGATTCCTTCCAATCATCATAGTATCGCTTGCCGCGGTGTGCGCGGCGCTGTTCATATTCTCGCGCACCGTCGCAAGGGCCGAGGACCAGCCAAAGACAACGAGCGAGATCGCGGTCATCGACATGGACGGCGTGCTGGTCGCCTACAAGAAATACCAGCAGCAAAACGACGCCATTACGGCCAGGCAAAACGCCCTCAGCGATGAAATCAAGGAAGGCGAAAAACAACTGGAGGAACTCAAGCACAAGCGCGATTCCTACGCGGAGGGAAGCCCGGAGTGGTGGAACAACGACAAGGAGTACCAGAAGGCCAACGCTGAACTGGAAAACAAGACGCAGCGCGCACAGGCCGAGATTGACAAACTGGACAACGAACTCTTCGTGAACATCCTCAACGACATCCAGAGCGCCATGGAGGAATACTGCCCCGCGCATTCCATCAAGATAGTGCTGTGGAAGAAGAAAGTTGACCTCAACCAGCCCACCGTTGCGGACCGCGCAAAGGTCTTCAGCCAACTGAACGTCCTCTACGTTGACAAGGAGTTGGACATCACGCCCGCAATCACGGAAATACTCAACAAGAAATTCGACGAGGAAAACAAGACGCAGGTAAATCCCCAGCCGTGACAGGTCAAAGGTGAAAGGTCTAAGGTCACAGGTCAAAGGGCCGTAGCCGCAAGGTTTATCCGCCTCAGGAGGGTTTACCCGCCTATGGCGGGCTTGCCCTGAGACTTGATACCACTACTTTTCTTCCGCGATGGCGACTTCCTTGTCGGTGAGGCCGTAAAGTTCATAGACCAGTTTATCAATCTCCGCATCCGTCGAGTCAATCTGCCGCTGAATCACCGTCCGCTCCTGCTCGCTCTTCGCCTTCTGCAACTGCTTGTGCAAGGCCAGCATCCGCTCCACAAGCCGAACAACACTTTCAACCTGCTTTGCATTCGCTTTCGGAATGGGTATTTTCTCTTGCGCTCCCGGCGTGGCGTGAATTAGCCCACCACCCAGCGAATAATCGATGATCACGGTTCCAAAGTAAAAACTTGCCGCACGGGAGTTCAAAATGCCCAGCACAAATTCCAGAGGATAGTCCGCCATCCCCTTGCCAGAATCCGCGATTCCATGCGGTAAAATACAAACTAAGCTTTGCTCGCAATAAAACTTCTCATTGTCCAGTGTTGCAACAAGCCGCTTTCGTGAAAGCATGGATTGAGAGACAATTTTCCTCGCTTCAAACAAGGCCGGACTACGTGGGCTGTACATCTCTTCCGGCAAATAGTGGATGTATCTTCCCGTGGGCTCGATTGCATAGCGGTCAATATCACGCCCTTCCAGATATGGCTTGTCTTTTTGAGACTTGCATCTATCGCGAATAAGACGATCCTTGCCTCCTTCGCCTTTACCTTTTGCACAAGAACGAAGTCCGAAGGTCACATAGCAGATTTCTCCTAGTAGCCAACTGGATTTTAACATTCTGTCGCAAACCGATTTTGTCGGTGACAGAAGATCGGACTTGAGACTAAGATTACTGGTACCGACTACAGTTTTTTGCGGCCACTCCCTAATAGGCGCGTTATTAAGTTCGGTTATACTTCGTGGGACATATACTTTGATCTTGTTATTTGGGATATCTGGTTTTTTACAAACTAAAATGCAGTTTTTAACGATTGCATTCTGAAAGACCTTCAGCAGCGACAAGTCTGCAACTATTTCAATTGACGTATGCTTAAGAAGTAATTCGCGCAGGCTAAGGCAATTTGGTTGGTGAAGAGTCTGTATCGGAACTATGAAACTCGTACGTCCGCCGTCTTTAAGTAGTTGAACCGCGCGTTCAAAGAATAACAGGTATATATCCCATACATGGGTGGCGCACTTGTAAACGCGTTCAAAATACTCTGCTTCGTGAGGATGATCTTCTTTGAAAATCCTGACTCGCACATACGGCGGATTGCCTATCACGCAGTCAAACCCACCGTCTTTGCCCACAAAACCGTGTGGGAAACCATCTTTGCCTTGCCAGTCAAACGGGTTCACACGTTTCCTTTCTTCGGGGTCGGGGATCAGCCTGTCGGCGAAGTAATCGGTGCCGATGAGCGAGTTGCCGCACTTGATGTTGTTGTCCAAATCAGGCAGCGCCCGCTCGTCAAGTGGCAGCCGCTGCTGTTCAAGCGTCGCCGCGTTCTCGCCCTCCAATATCTTGAGTAGCAAACTTAGTTTCGTTACCTCTACGGCCTGCGGGTCGATGTCCACGCCGTAGATGTTGTTCAGCAATATCCGCTTCTTCTCAGCCGTCGCAAGGTGCAGTTGCCCGAGTTTGTCCCGGTACATTTCCTTCTTGAATTGTTTCGGCCACCGCTTCGCGTACCAGTCGCGGTGATAATCCAGCAGGCGCGTGTATGCGCCCAGCAGGAACGAGCCGCTCCCGCAGGCGGGATCGAGGATGCGCAACTGCGAAATCTGCTTCGGCGTTTTGCCCTCGCACAGTTTCCCCACCGTGTTTTTCACGATATAGTCAACGATGTATTTCGGCGTGTAATAGACCCCGCCCGCCTTCTTGACCTCCGGCTTTTCCTCCACCTTCGCGTGATGTTCCTTCGTCAGGCGTATGACCTTTCCGAGGAACTGCTCATAGACGTTGCCGAGTATTTCCGCCGGAAGGACGCGGAATTCGTAGGGGCAGTCGGGATAATAGAGGCTCGCGATGATTTTCTTGAGGACTTCGTTATCGATGTTGAGGGTCGGCGTGAGGGTATCCGGCTCGCTGCGGCCTTTTTCATGCTCGAAGTGAAAGAGGCCGGAGTTGTATCTCTTGTCGGCGCGGCCATAGAGTCCGCGCAGGCCGCTGTAAATATACTCGTCGTTGAGGAGATTCCGCAACTGCCCGTAAGTCTCGATGCCCCGGTCCTCGCACATGCGCAGGAAAATGATGCGGTCGATGGTGCGCTGGACGGCATTGTTGAGGTCGTCAACGGAGAGGCGGCGGTTACGGCTGGCGATATTGTGCGCAAGGTCATCCCGCCACTTTGAGATGTCCGCAAGGAATTCTGTATCCACTTCGGAAGTCCCGCGCTTGCGCGCTTGGGCTCCCGCGAATTTGTCGAAGAGTCCCCCCTCTATCGCCTCTTGGGAGAAAATATTGGCGATTTCCTCCCATTTCTGAGGATATTGCGTGTATGACCAGAGTGCTATGCGGGCCGTGACCGCGTTGTCGTCCTTGTGCGGCCTCACGGAGCCGTCATAGACAGCGAAATCTTCGAAGTTAGTGAGGATGGACAGCGAGAATTTTGCGGACCAAGCGTACCTGCGAAGTTGATAGGCGGCCTTTTGGTCATTCTTGATGTCAACGGACGGGGGCTTGGCCTCGACATAAAATACCGGCGTCCCACCCATGCGGAAGGTGTAATCTGGAAATCCTCTATCCGCGCTATCTTCTTTTTGGGATTTATTGAGCACCACGTCCCTATATCGCTCTGATTTCGGATGCTCCTTGTTGTCCACGTCCCACTTCATGGCCGCAAAGAAAGGATTGATGAAGTCGGCGCGGGCCTGCTCCTCGTTGTAGGACTTGGCGTGGTATTCGTCGCGGTGGCGGTCGAAGTTTTCGACCAGGCGAATGATTTCCTTCGGAGCGGTCATGCAAATCCTCTCAGTCTATTAATTCCCCATAAGGCGTCGAAGCGCGTTGTCATGATTTAAGGATATTTTGGGAGCGTTGTCAATTTGATTCTCTGAATCCGCGGCCATCCCGCCCGGAATTCACCACAAAGGCACCAAAGCCTGCCCCGCGCAACGGGGGCACAAAGATTTTATAGGCAAATCTAAAATATTTTCTTAGTGTCTTCGTGTCCCCGATAAGTCGGGACACCGCAAGGCGTCGTCTGTGAAATCTGTGGATTTTTTACAAATTTTTCAAAAAGTACTTGACGTTCGCAACTTGGCGGGATATGCTTCGTGGTGCGCACACACTATCATGTGTACTTGGGCACATGGTGCGGTGTGTGGGAGAACGAAAACCAGGAACGAAAAACCAAGAACGGGGGAATTTTCATTTTTCGTTTTTCGCTCTTCGTTTTTTCGCGCGGCGGCGGCCATCCCGCGGAAGGCGGGACAAGTTCTGCGGAAAAATGCGAAAAATGCGACAGTCGGTTCACGGGGAAACGCGCTTAAGGGTATGTGATATATGCGGTAATGACCGGAAAAGGGTGAAACAAAAATGCGACAAATGCGAAAAAATGCGACGGAAATGCGACAAAATGCGACGGAAATGCGACGAAATGCGACGGAAATGCGAAAAAATGCGACGGAAATGCGACGGAAATGCGACAAAATGCGAAAGTTTTGGCGCGGGACGTGTGCCTTTCTGGTTGCATTGCGGCGGGTATTCCAGGGCTTGAGGTTTTGGCCTTTGCCCTTCCACCCGACTACCGCCCTATCTTCAGGCGCTCGGCGTTTATTTCGGGCAGGCCGGCCTCGATGATTTTTTTCGCGGCGGTCGCGATGTCGTATTCCGCGCGGCAGATGCGGACGATCCTCGCGTTCGTGTCATAGACGGCGAAGCATGAGCGCGGGTCTTCGTCGCGCGGCTGGCCGATACTGCCGATGTTGATGATGTAGCGCTTGCTCTTCTCGATGGAGATGGTGTCGCTCACCGAGAAGGAGATGCTGTCGGTTTCAATGAATGTAATGGGGACGTGTGAGTGCCCGATGAAGAGGACCTGCTCCGTGAGTTCGCGGAAGGAATAAAGCGCGTCGATGATGGTCTGGACGTAGTCGAACGCCTGCGGCAGGTAGAGCGAACCGTGCACGAGCGTGAACCCGGTGTAATTCCGCACCAGCGGCTGGTTCGACAGGATCGCCTTTTCCGAATCCGCCAGGTGCTCCTGAGTCCAGATGGTGGATTCCTTGGCGAAGATGTTGAAGTAGTCCACGCTTATCTTGCCCGCGGCCGCGAAGTCGTGGTTCCCGGCGATTATGTCGCAGCCCAATTCCAACACTCTCGCCAGGCACCTTGCAGGCTCCGCGCCGTAGCCGACGATGTCGCCGAGGCAGAGATATTTGTCAATCTTCTGCTTGTCCAGAAAATTGAGAGCCGCGTCCAGGGCCTCGTAGTTGCCGTGAATGTCAGATATCAATCCGTATCGCATGTTTGGCGTTTGCCTTTGTCCCTTGAGACTTGATATTCATTATCGTATTTCCCGTCTTTTTATCAGCATCATCGCGGCCAGAAGAAATATCGCCGCGCCGATGACGGCGTAACCCAGGCCGAGCAGAATATAGTGCCACTCTATCGGCGGCCGCCCCTCCACGGCGGCCTGCGTAACGCGGAAGAATTCCAGGCGAGGTGTCAGCGCCGCCGCTATTTCGCCCGCGCGCCCGCCGTGGCCGCGAAGCCACGCCGCCGGCCCTTCGGAAAGGTGGCCCAGCGTGAAGGCCGCGAACGAGATGACCGCCCCCGCCGGGCGCGACGTCAATAGAGTCACAAAAATCACGAATGCCGCCACGAGCGAGAGTTCAAGGAAGACCAGCGCGCTCGCTTTCAACGCCCTGAGCCCGAACGGCTCCTCGTGCGCCGTTGTCCCGCCCGCCTGAAAGGGGGACCGCCCTTCCCTAAGCCACAGCACGCAGAGGAACATCGCTGTGAGCACGACGACGGCAAGCGCAAGGAGCGCGATTATACCAAAATACTTTCCCAGCACAAGTTCGTTGCGACGCGCGGGTTTGCTCACGACCGTCTGCAGCGTGCCGGAGCGGAACTCCGCCGCCACGGTGCCCGTCCCCTGCACGAGGAGCAGGAACAGGCCGCCCATTGTGATGGTTGAGAGGCCCATCTCGCGCATCATCGCGGCCTCCCGTTCCAGGCCGAAGAACGTGGCCCAGCCGCTTATGAACAGCAGCGCCGTAAACGCGAGCAGCGCGACGTAGAAAACCGTGTCGCGCGTGCAATCGCGAAACGTGGTGACGGCTATGGCGAAGACTCTTCCCATTGCGCCTCGCAAAATCATCCGGCCCCTCAAGCCTCAGGGGCCAAGCCTGTTTCTAACGATCCCCAAATTACCGAAAGTCAAGGATGAAGATTCAAGGCTGAAGGATGAATATTCATCCTTGAACTTTTATCCTTCATCCCCGCCTTTGGCGAGTGCCCCGATATGATCGGGGACATCTCGCCCGTTGGCGGAGTCTCGCCCTCGGGGCGGACTTCATCCTTCATTTTCAAACCCGAATCTCAAAATCCGTGAACCCCTCCGGCTTGCCCGTGCTATCCATCTGCCTGTCGCGGATGTACCCGTGCATTCGGCGTTCGATTGCGGCGATAAAATCCTGAATTGCGCGGGGCGCGGCTTCTGCGACCACCTCGACCGAGCCGTCAGGAAGGTTTCGGACGTAGCCGGTTACGTCGAAGGACTCCGCAATCTGGAAGGTGTTGTAGCGAAAATTGACACCTTGCACTTGGCCGGAGAAAACGCATCGCGTGTGTTGTATGGAGGCCTCAGGCATACTATATATTGATGTTAGCTGCCCAGAAGTAGCACATGTTGCATACACGCAGTCCCGCACTTGGAAACGCGAGCATATAATAACACCTGCCGGACCAGAATCAAGGGAAAGTCGATTTTTCTTCTTGCAAATCCTCTTCCCCATTGTTAGCATGTTTCACGTGGAACCCGGCAGCACATCGCACCGGCCTAAACGACCTTGAGGGGAGGTTCGTCAGACATGGGGCGAGCAATTGCGGTGGTTAATCAGAAGGGAGGAGTGGGCAAGACAACGAGCGCGCTCAATCTTGCGGTGTTGTGCGCCATTGCGGGCAAGCGCTGCCTGCTGGTGGATTTTGATCCTCAGGCGAACGCAAGCAGCGGCCTGAACCTGCAGGCCACGCGCTCAACCAGCATCGGCGCCGCGCTTGCGGGCAACACATCCCTCGAGTCGATTCTCATACATCTGCCTATGCCAAGCCTCGACGTTGCGCCAAGCCATCAGTCCCTTGTCGAAGTGGAACAACATCTCGTTACTCGGTCCGCAGGAAAAACCGCGCTGCAAAACCTGTTCAAATCAATCGATGGCAAGTACGAATTTATTTTCATCGACTGCCCGCCGTCCCTTGGGCTTCTCCCGCTGAATGCGCTTATAGCCGCGGACTCGGTCCTAGTGCCCATCCAGTGCGAATATTACGCAATGGAGGGACTGACACAAATCCTGGCGACAATCAAGCAGGTTCGCGAATCGTACAACCCGAAATTGAAGATTGAGGGAATACTCTTCACGATGTTCGACGACGCCCTTCAGCATTCCGTCGAGATAATCGAAGAAGTCAGCGGCCATCTGCCGGGTGAAACTATGAACACGATTATTCCCAGGGACATCATGCTTTCCGAAGCGGCAAGTTTCGGCAAGCCGATAGTCCATTACGCGCCGGGTTCGCGCGGCGCACGAGCATATATTGAACTTACACGGGAGATCCTCAGTGCAAACCGATAAAAAACTTGGACGCGGCTTCAGAATACTTGAGCGCGATTCGCATCTTGACTCCCCCCCTCAGGCAGTTCAAGCACCGGCCGCGGAAACGATACCGGGACAAAAGATTGCGCCCCCCGCGGCGGTGAGCGAAATCGCTCCGGCAGCCAAACCCGATAAGCCTCTTGATGAACGCCGCGAGCCAGGCGAAACCGTGGCGCGGATACCGCTCAGGTACATTTCTCCAAATCCGTTCCAGCCGCGCCTTACGTTTGACGAGGCCGGAATGCAGGAACTGATGGGCTCCATTGCGGCTTCAGGCATGCTTCAGCCGATCCTGGTGCGGCGCAGCAGGGCGGGATATGAAATCATCGTCGGCCACCGCAGATTTGAGGCCTCGCGGCGGCTGGGGCTGGAAACAATCCCCGGCATAGTCCGCGAGATGAGCGATAGTGGAATGCTTGAGATGTCCCTGCTGGAGAACATCCAGCGCAAGGACCTGGACACCGTTGAGAAGGCGCGGGCGTTTGAACGGCTTGAGACGGAATTCGGATTGACTCACGCGGAGATAGGCAGGCGCCTGGGGATGAACCGCTCGACGGTGAGCAACTATATCCGGCTGCTCGAACTGCCCGGCGAGGTGCTGGCGCATGTTTCACGTGGAACATTGACGATGGGGCACGCGCGCGCGTTGCTGGCAATGGAGGGCGCGGCCGCAAGGCTGGCGGCGTGCAGCAAGATTCTGCGCGACGGGATGTCCGTCAGAGATGCCGAAGAGCATGCCTCGGATGCCCAACCGGACGGGCGCAAGGAGTCCGGGCGCAGGAAGCGGCAGTCTAAGACGGCCCTCCTGAAAGACATAGAACGCACTCTGCAAAACCTTGTGGGCTATAAGGTTGCGGTATCCCAGACCGCCAAAGGCTCCGGCAAGATAACCATAAAATTCCGTTCAACCGACGAGTTCAACAGCATTTACGAACGCATCACCAGCGCCTTCGCAAAAAAGGAGGATTCGAAGCGCTCAGGTTCCGGACCTATCATTATGTAAGTAAACAATTCGCAATAAACGACCCGGCCTCCACCGTCCTGATTATCGAATCCACCCAAGCGCCGACCTCCAGGTCTTTGCCGGTGCAGCCGCGGCAAACCCATTATCTCATATCCCACTTTCGCATTTCGTCGCATTTCCGTCGCATTTTGTCGCATTTCGTCGCATTTCCGTCGCATTTTGTCGCATTTCCGTCGCATTTTGTCGCATTTCCGTCGCATTTTTTCGCATTTGTCGCATTTTCGTTTCATCCTTTGCTGGCCATTACCGCATATATCACGTGCCTTTACGCGCGTTTTCCCGTGAACCGCCTGTCGCATTTTTCGCATTTTCCCGCAGCCGCCCGCCGCCGCGCGAAAAAAACGAAGAGCGAAAAACGAAAAATGCCCCCCCTGTTCTTGGTTTTTCGTTCGCCCACACACCGCACCATGTGCCCGTGTACACATGATATTGTGTGCGCATGACGAAGCATATCCCGCCAAATTGCGAACGTCAAGGACTTTCTGGAAAAATTTGTAAAAAATCCACAGATTTCATAAAATTTAACCGCCAAGACCGCCAAGAACGCCAGAGTGAAACTGCAAGACAACCTAACCGCAAAGGCGCAAAGGACGCAGAGAATCAGGGTGAACCACCAAGGCACCAAGACACCAAGAATTTATGGGGGGAGCAGGAACAACCTAACCGCCAAGCGACCGCAGGAAGCCCCGATCCTATCGGGGAACGCCAAGAACGCCAGAGTGAAACTGCAAGACAACCTAACCGCAAAGGCCTGCCCCGATCCCATCGGGGACGCCAAGGACGCAAAGAATCTTAGCCGCTGATGGCCGCTGATGCCGACCACTCTCCTTTCAACTGCTCGACTGCTCAACTGCTCTACTGTTCTCCCCGATTTATCGGGGGGCCACGGATTAACACGGATTGACACTGATTCCATAGGAGTCTCCTGTTCACCTGATCAATTGCTCTACTGTTCTCCCCGATTTATCGGGGGGCCACGGATGGCCGCGGATTCAGAGAATCAAATTGACAACGCTCCCAAAATATCCTTAAATCATAACAACGCGCTTCGACGCCTTATGGGGAATTAATAGACTGAAAGGATTTACATGACCGCTCCGAAGGAAATCATCCGCCTGGTCGAAAACTTCGACCGCCACCGCGATTTTTAATTCAAGAAGTCTATTGTAATGTCGCTACATGGGGATATAATTCCCTGTGGGGGATCGAAGTCACCTTGGGAAAATCAGTCACACCGAACAAAAAATCCAGCCGTAATACCCGGAAAGGATTTGGCATGAGATCGCGTGCGTGGACCTACGACGAGTTGCTTGTCGCATTCAACATGTATTGCCGCATCCCCTTCGGCAAATTACACAAATCGAACCCAGAGATAATTGCGCTAGCGAAAATACTGAATCGAACGCCGAGTGCGCTAGCGATGAAACTTGTGAATTTTGCGAGCCTTGATCCTACTCACAAAGCCCGCAAAGTGAGAGGGCTTATACACATCGCCCATGCGGACAAGGACATTTGGAATGAGTTCAACGCTGATTGGGAAAAACTTGCTTATGAGAGCCAGCAAGCTTTGAACCGTTTAGGTCTTGCCCAAGAAAGGGAAACTGAGAGAGAAAAGTATGAACTACAATTAGCTGGAAAGGAAACGGAAACCAGCCGCATCTCTCGTGTTCGCCTAGTTCAGAGTTTCTTCAGAGATTCCGTTTTGGCGAACTATGAATATAGATGCGCGTTTTGCAGTCTACAACTTGCCGACCTATTGGTAGCCAGCCACATAATACCTTGGAGCCACAACGTTGGAAGAAGGGCGGACCCTCGAAATGGAATATCTCTGTGCGCAATTCACGATAAGGCCTTTGACCGCGGTTATCTAGGTTTGGATGACGAGTTCAAGGTTTTAGTTGCTACGGCCGCTAAAGTCACAAAGCCCTCCAAACTTCATTTTGCCGCCCTGCTAGAGATTGAGGGACAGCATATGACCCTTCCTAATCGATTTTTACCAGATCTGCTTGCGCTAACTTACCACCGTGAGAACATTTTCCGGCACTGAATTGGAGGAGACAGATGGACAACGCATATACGATTCGCCTCAAAGCAGTCGATTGTTTTCAACTACTCGATGCCTTGACTAGCCGCGCTGAGGCTTATGAGCGGACGATGTCTTACTTCAGAGGCGAAACTAACAACGCTACTTTTTGTGAGGTCGAGGAATGCCGCGATATGGAAGAGGCGGCTAGTATTGCGAAACACTTTAGAGATATCATCAATAATGTTGAATCGCAAATTCAGACACAAAAGAGTACTCCTAGAGAAGTGCGGTAATCCGCATGGTCTGCCAATGCAATAAGCGCCATGAAAGAAAAGGAACGTGCATCGGCAAAATGGTCATCAGACCGAGTGATGTAGTTCTTGTGTTGAGATCATTTATCATGGGAGAAACCGATGAACGATAAGCCGGACAACGTACCCGCAAACGTATCGCCATTTGAGCGTATCAGGCGTATCAACCCCGCTGGTAGTGAGTATTGGTCCAGCCGGGACTTTGCGCAGGTTCTGAGTTATACCGACTATCGTAACTTCGAGGTGGTGATAGCAAAAGCCCGCATGGCCTGTTTCAACAGCGGCCAGCGAATAGAGAACCATTTCGTTGAAGTCACCGAAATGGTTCAAATTGGCAGTGGCGCGCAACGAGCCGTTAAGGTGGTGTTGCTGTCCAGATACGCCTGTTATCTCATCATTCAGAACGCGGATCCGGCGAAGGACATAGTGGCTCTTGGCCAGAGTTACTTCGCCGTTCAGACCCGTAGGCAAGAACTCGCCGACCAAACCACCGAGGATGAACGACGGTTGCTTCTCCGCGAGGAGATGAAGAAACATAATCTGAAGTTGGCTTCTGCCGCCAAGTCCGCCGGAGTAGTGGAACCGAAGGACTATGCGATTTTTCAGAATCATGGCTACATGGGACTATACGGCGGCCTCACGATGAGGGACATTCATCAACGTAAAGGCATTGGTAAAAGCCAACAAATCCTTGATCACATGGGGAGTACAGAGTTAGCCGCAAATTTGTTCCGAGCCACACAAACCGAGGAGAAGCTGCGAAAAGACAGGATCACCGGAAAAGACCATGCCAATCTGACTCATCACGAAGTCGGAGCGAAAGTGCGCCAGACCATAAAGGAACTGGGCGGCACAATGCCGGAACATCTGCCAACGACTGAAAGCATCAAGAAACTCGGACAACGCAATAAAAAGAAACTGAAAGAGCCACAAGAAGATGCCTAGTGGCGTGACGTGGCATGAGTAGTATAAAGCGGAGTCTTCTGGAACGGTGGCGCCAAATAGTTACAGAGGGCACTCGAGGCTTAGGCTTCTTTTTAGCTACAATTGACATCAATGTGAGCGCTAATGCCCTAAAAGAAATGCTAGAAAGTCGGATTTACTTGGTAGTGCCGCAGGCTGCGAAAGCGTCGGTCGAATGTTACGCTGATGCGAAGAATGTCATTACATTCGAGGATTTTTTTGAAGATTACCTTGACCCGGCGATTAAGAGATGGGAAAGGGCTAATGCAATATGAGTGATTCAGCGGCAGATTGACTCGACGGATGCGGATATTGATAAACTGGTCTATGAACTCTACGGATTAACAGCCAAAGAGATTGCGATTGTGGAAGGAAAGTAAGAAAGTGAGATCCCGACTTATCGGGACCTCAAGCGACGCCTCGGAGCCCCGATCATATCGGGGTCTCATTGTCCGGTACTGAAAGTCCGTGAGCTTCCCGCGCGGGTCATGGTTCCTTCTTCGCGGGGGCTATTACTTCGAGTATGAGGAACAGCAGGACTATCGCTCCGGCCATTATGGGCCATAAGGTCCACGTGCCGATGTTGCACAGTTGCGGAAAGGTCTCTTTCGCGTCTGCCAGCCGCCACGTTGTGAGGATTCCCCATTTTGAAAGAAGGGGGTATGCCTCCGCGAAGACGGCCGCGCCGACTATCATGCCGATGACGCCGAACAGGCCGTGAATGCTTCCCCCGCCGACCGAGCCGACTCCCGTGCCCGGACAGTAGCCGAGGACCGCCATGCCGATTCCGAAAATCCCCCCGCCGATGAGGATTGCAAGCAGGTAGTAGGGAGTTTTGAGATGCAGTGTTACCGCGTTCCCTTCCGTGAGCGCATAGACGCCCACGCCGCCGACGAGGATGGCGGTCAGCATGATTTTCACGACGGTGAAATCGCGCAGGCGCAACTGGTTCACAATCACGTCGAACTTCGTCACGCCGCCTTTGTGCAGGAGGATTCCGAAGAGAAATCCGATGCACAGGCCGACGATTGTCGGGTGTTCTTGCATGAGCGGTAACATATGGTTCTCCGTATAGGTCAAATGCGCCGGAGGCGCATAAATGTCAAAGGTTACAGGTCAAATGTCTCACTGCGGTCTGCCCGGCGCAGGCGGTTGGGCCGCGGGCCTCTTCGCGCGGTATATCAGCATCGCGGTGATAATTCCCACGAGGAAGAAAGCCCCCATGAACATCCAGGAACCCACGGCAAGTTGCAGTCCGCCGCTTATGCCGTGGCCGGAGGTGCATCCTCCCGCCATTCGCGCGCCGAACATGATTATGATGCCGCCGAGGAACGCGAAGAACAGCCGCACGGCGCCGCTTTTCCCGACCGTCCCGCGCCAGACGTTCGGCACAATCTCAGGCTTCACGTCCCGCGAGAGCGCGCTGGAGAACAGCGCCCCCGCGAATATCCCGATTACGAGCATCCATTCCCAGTCCGGTTTTGTGCCGTACTTGGTCAGGTATGCGGTGTCCTTGTAATGGTCGGGCGCGGCCTTTTGCTCTATCATGGCCACGGATTTGACGAACGCCGTGCTGACGCCTATGGGGCTGTTGCTGACATAGAACGCAATCCAGCACAGTACGCCTATGAGTATGCCCACATGGTAGGGCGACCAGCGTTTTGCGGTAAGCCAGTTCATGGTTCCGTCCTCCTGCAATGGGTTGAGGAAGAAGATGTTTTGCGAAAAGGCAACGGCGCGTGACTGTTTGGAGTTGAACCGAAATAAACTTTGGTTTTGCGGATTGTGATACGCTCTTCTTTCCCTCTCGGCTTCAATCTCAAGGGGATAGTCAGGAGACAGGGCGCTTTTCCCCGGCGTCACTGAATTGCCGAAACCGCGATCTTGTACTCCGTCTCGTTGAAGTTCATGTTCGGGTCTTCCGTCACTCCCGCGTACTTCTCGTTCAGAATTTTTTTGACGTTGTCGATGCGCTTCACCGTGTCGGGGTGCGTGCTGAACAGTTCGCCCAGGCCGCCGCTGCTCCCGCCGAGTTTGAGGAAAATATTGAACACCTGGATTATCCCGTCGGGATTGTAATTGGCCTTGACCGCATACCGGACGCCCAGTTCGTCCGCCATGTATTCGTCGTCCCTGCTGTACTTCAGCATCACCAGTTGCGCCGCCACCTGCGCGATGGCTTTCGCGTCCGGGCTGCCCGTGCCCACCCCAATCGCCTCCAGAAGTACCTGCATCCCAAGGGATTTCTGCAACTGGTCCACCCCATGCCGCGCGGTAACGTGGCCTATCTCGTGCCCAAGCACGCACGCCAGTTGCGCCTCGTTTTCCATCTGCTTCAGAAGCCCCTTGTTCACGTAGATGAATCCTCCGGGCATCGAAAACGCGTTCACGTCGTCAGAGTTGACCACCTTGAAAGTCCACGGCAGGTTCGGCCTCTCGGAGACCGCCGCCAGCGCCTGCCCTATTTGGTTGACATAGTCCGCGACCTCGGCGTTGTCATAAACGCCGCCGACCTGCTTCTCCACGTCGGGCATTGCCTGCCGGCCCAGCGAGATTTCCTGCTGCTCGCTGATGAGGCTCAACTGCCTCTTTCCCGTGGCGGGATTTGTCTCGCAGCCGGCCGCCGCAAAGACAATCGCAAAGAGGAACAGTACCGAGACTATCGCTTTCATATTTTTCTCCCTGTAAAGTAGAGTGTCGTTTTCGTGTAGCAGTGTGTTTGACGCATTTGCTGGAATTGTATTCATAAGATGCGAATTCTGCAACAGGCTTTCTGATTTCGCGGCGCCGTTACCGCCGGCGGGAGGGCGGATGGCCTTGACGGGAGGCGCTCCGAGCGGTTAACATGTCCTCTTCCGAGAAATCAAACAGGAAGAAAAAGTCTAACGGTTTTCGCCGACAACAAATTTACGGAGGCGGATGATGTTTGACGACGTTGGAATTTCCGAAGCGATCCTTGACGCCTACAACAAGAAACTGCGCGAGTGCCTCAGAAACGACGTGGTGATAGTCGGCGCCGGCCCCAGCGGCATGACCGCCGGCTTCTACCTTGCCCAGCGCGGCGTAAAAACCACCATCGTCGAGAGAAAACTCGCCCCCGGCGGCGGAATCTGGGGCGGCGGAATGGCCATGAACGATGTCGTCTTCCAGAAAGAGGCGCTTCCCATCCTCAAGGACATCGGCGTCCGCGCGGAGCGGAAACACGGCGAACTCCACGTTGTTGACGCCATCGAACTCGCCGGCGCGCTCTGCCTGAAAGCGCTCCACGCGGGGACGACAATTCTCAACCTCACCACCGTCGAGGACATCTGCCTCAAGGACGACAAAGTCAACGGCGTCGTCGTCAACCGCACCGGAGTTTCCGGCGTTTACCACGTTGACCCGATAGTATTGAGCGCGCAGGCCGTGCTTGACGGCACGGGGCATGATGCGGGGCTGGTGCATTTTCTCATGAAACGCGGGCTGCTGAAAAACCTCACCGCGGAGAGGCCCGCCGTCGAAGCCCCGATGCACGCGCCCACCGGCGAGGCGTTCGTCGTCGAGCACACCGGAGAGGTCTTCCCCGGATTGTGGCTCTCCGGCATGAGCGTCTGCTCCGCTTACGGCGGCCCGCGCATGGGCCCCATTTTCGGCGGGATGCTGCTCTCCGGCAAAAAAGCCGCCGAGATGATTTGCGAGAAACTGAAGAAGTAATCAATTATATTGCGGGTGAGTTATGGACAAGGGACATTTCTTTTTGTCCCGGCGTGCACGGCATTGGCATTTGTCCTGGTTCCAGCCATCACTGTATTATTGTTTATTGCGGCGTTGATCCTGCGGTTTAACCGCCCGTGAGAGACAAATGAGCAAACAGACCATAGGCATTACCATCGGCGATCCCTGCGGCGTCGGCCCCGAGGTTACGCTCAAGGCGCTCCGTCTGCTGGGGGAGGGGCGATGGGACGCGGCGGACCTCGTCGTGTACGGCGATGCGGATGTCCTCCGCGCAACCGTTGAGCGGTGCCTCCCGCCCGGCCCGCATGCGACCGTGCCTCTGATCGACCTCGGCAATTTCGGCGGCGAAATCCGCCCCGGCGCGTGCGCGGAAGGCGGCCGCGCGGCGATGGAATACCTCGAGGCCGCGGTCGAAGATTTGAAGAACGGGAAAATCGACGCCCTCGTTACCGCCCCCGTCAGCAAGGAGGCGGTCCGGATTACCCGCCCCGGCTTCATCGGCCACACGGAATTTCTCGGCGAGGCGTTCGGATGCAAACCCGTGATGATGATGGTCGGCGGCGGCTTGCGCGTCGCCCTTGTAACCACGCACTGCGCGCTGAAAGACGTGCCGCGCCTTGTGACGGAGAACACGGTCTTTAAAACAATCCGCGTGCTCGATGACGCCATGCGCCGATATTTCGGCGTGAGCGCGCCGCGCATCGCGGTCTGCGGGCTGAACCCCCACGCCTCGGAGGATGCGCCGTGGACTCGCGAGGATCGCGAGGTTGTCGTCCCTGCCGTCGCGCGCGCCCGCAGGGAGGGAACCAAATGCGACGGGCCGCTCGCGGGCGACACGGTTTTCCACAGGGCGCTCAAGGGCGAGTTCGACGCCGTGGTTGCCATGTACCATGACCAGGGGCTTGCGCCGCTCAAGACTGTTGCGTTTGGCGGCGCGGTCAACGTGACGCTCGGCCTGCCGGTCGTGAGGACTTCGCCCGGCCACGGCACCGCGTTTGACATTGCAGGGAAGGGCGTCGCCGACGCGCGCTCAATGACGGAGGCCATCAAACTCGCCGCGCTTTGAAATAAACGGATCCGGTACATTTTATTAGGAAGTGAGCGGCTGTGTTTGAAATCAAGAGTTTTTTTGTCGCCATGGCGTTTCGCTCCTTAGCATTGAGTTGAGGATGACCAGCAGTTTGCGGATGCAGGCGGTGATGACGATTTTTGCGGCTTT